>Ga0209382_10000335_pt1 | contig 76272 bp, 78 predicted proteins | sample SoiMetdeltSBSDD5_FD_187599 | JGI IMG/M metagenome (GOLD analysis project Ga0209382, IMG submission 187599) | Bulk soil microbial communities from a Populus tree surrounding site in Tennessee, USA - Soil MetaG P. deltoides SBSDD5 (SPAdes) (version 2) | ecosystem: Environmental > Terrestrial >... | reverse complement strand
CAAGTGACTGCTGGGCCCCCAATGCCGCCGCCACCGCCTGGCCAGCGCCTTCGAAGACCACGAAGAAGCTGTCCCCCTCGGTGCCCAACTCCCGCCCCATCGACTGTCGCCAGGCCGCCCTCAACAACGCCCGATGCTGATCCAACGCCTCGGCGTATCGGTCACCCATCCGCGACAACAGACGCGTCGACCCCTCGATGTCGGAGAACAACATCGTCACTGTCCCGCCGGGCAACCCGCTCATCCCACCAGTCTCGGCTGCCAATCAAGCCGCACCAAAATCAGCCGGATGATGCAAAACCATGTATCCGATTTGCCGCAGTGACAGATAACCGCGGGCTCAAGGGTGACTACGTACCGCGAATCAATTGGACGCCGCGGGGTTGGCGACTAGACGTTCCGCCGCTGAGCCCTGTCCACTTGCTGCGACGGGCCATCGGCGGATGTCGGAGCGGGCCAAAGATAGGCATTTCGCCAGACGTGAGCACCGTGTCTTACGAGGAGTCTCAGGAGTGTCAGTCATTCACTCCGCACGGAGGACATCATGCTCATCAAGTCGTTGTCCGCGTCCGCAGCAGTTGCCGCGCTTACCCTCGCACCGATGGCACCGGCCAGTGCGGCCACCTTTACCCTCCCTGCCGGCCTTGCGTGCTCATTCGAACTGCAAATCGACCAGACCGGCGACCGACAGGTTCACAAGGAGTTCGTCGCGCCCGACGGCAGCATACGCACGCTCGACGCAGGCAAGGGATCGGATCTCGTCTTCACCAATGTCGCAACTGGAGCCACATTCTCGCTCGCAGGAAACGGCGCAGTGCGGTGGCAGAGGTTCGACACCGCCACGGGATCATCTCGGCTTACGTTGACCGGTCATACGGTCGTGATCTACTTCCCGACCGACAACCCGGCCGGCCCTTCGACGACGCTGGTCGTGGGACGAGAGGACATCGCTGTCGACCGGGATGGGAACTTCACTCGCCTCAGCCGCACCGGAAGAACGATCGACATCTGTGCCGCACTGACCTAGCCGGAGCAAGGCGGTGTCACCCCCGCCGAGGAAGCGCCGCTCCGGTGCCGGCGGGGTGGGTTCGTCACCGACCCCACCTTGTCGCTGGCAGTACTCGATGTCGGGCAACCGCCTGCTACCTCGATGTCGACTCAGACAGCTCCGACGACCACCCTTCAACTGGAGACAACGATGAAACCCTACAGAGCAACCTGTCTGGTCATCGCGGCGGCGATGAGCACATTGGCCGGACCAACGTCCGCGGTCGCAGCGACGCCGTCCAACGATGATCTACGAAACGCGATCCGCATCGCGCCCCTGCCGTTCCGCCACTCGGTCAACGTCACCGCCGCCACCCGCGACGCGTCGGCGCCGATCGACAGCGCATGCCGAAGCAAGACCGGCAGGTCGGTCTGGTATCGCCTGACCCTGGCCAGGACCCATCGGATCATGCTCGCCACCCGCCACAGCAGCTACGACACGGTGTTGAACCTCTATCGCCGGACCGACTCCGGCGACCTGCGGCTCGTGTCCTGCGACGACGACAGCGGAGGGAACCTCTCATCCGTGCTCGTTCACCAAATCGACGGCGGTACGAGATACATCGTCATGGTTGCTGACTACGCCGACGGCACGACCTCCGCGACCTTGGCTTTGCAGGCTAAGAGCATCCCCTATCGACGATAGGCGCGCGCCACTTGGCGCTTCGGTCACATGCGCCAGATGACGAAGTCGTCGTGAGGGTAGGTGCCGATCTCTCCGAATGGCGGAGCACCAGGGCTATCACCGACCTCGGTGAGCATGTCGTTCAACGCACGAAGGTGTTCGACTGTCAACTGCGGCGGTGGTTCGTGCGGCTGGTGGGTCGAGCCGATCATATGGTCCCGGCCAGGTGTGGTGGTCATTTCGATGTGGCAGCCGAGGACATGACTCACAGGCCGACTGGCGGCGAAGTCCACGAGCCGGGAGATGGTGGTGCGGAATGCCTGCCAGTCTTCGACATAGAGCCGTCCCCGATACACGGTGTCGCCGGTGAACAAGAGCCCGGTGTAGCGGTCGTAGAACACGACGGCCGCCTTGTGGTGCCCGGGACCTGGCAGTACGTCAACTACTCGCCCGCCGAGGTCAAGCGTCGCAGCACCGTCCGGCCACTCGGGCAAGCCGTAGAACGCAACCACGTCGGTCAGGGACTTACCCACCACGGTGGTGTCAGGGCGGTCGTCGAACTGAGCATCACCCGCCACGTGGTCGCCGTGTCCGTGAGTGTGCACGACCGTCAGCCGGTAGCCGTCTCGAGGATTTTCGGCGAGCCACTCGGAGATCAGGCTGTCGACCGTACGGCGGAGCGGGAAGTACGCCGGATCGGCGGTGGCGCCGGTATCGATCAACACCGCCTGGGAGTTGCCGGATAGCAGGAACATGAACGGTGCCTCGTGGTGGACCGACATATTCTGCCGCAGAATCACCGTGTGCGGGTCGTAGTGATGGACTTGGATCTCGGGTGCCGGATCATGCTTCGACGAGGGCCATCCGGCATGCCACTGGACATCGAGGTTCCCGGGCCCGGCGGCACCGTCACCGAAGTCGATCACCGTGACATCGTATGCACGCCCCGGACGCGGGACTCGATGACTGCGATTTCGGATGTAGGACGCTCACGAGATCAACAACTCTGGCGGGCCGTCAACCTTCCTGCGGAGTACACCTGGCATCCCTGATACAGCTGTGCGACGTTTCTCGTTCGAGCACCATTGACGACGCGATCGACCATGTCCTGCGTCCAGTCGGATGAGGAGGCCGCGCAGATGCCCGGCGATGTCCTCGTAGTGGCGTGATCCACTCGGGCATCGCGTCAGACGATCCGCCCATCATGCCGCCTTCAGCGCGGACATGCCGAGGTTGATGTCAGCGCGCACGGCTGGCCGCTGGCGAGCCGGGCGTGGGGAACCAGCGCCAGATGACCGCTGCCTGCCCGAGGGTCCAAAGCGCGTTGCACAGCCAGTAGGCGAGGAGTACCACGGGGACAACGCCTCCGGCCACGATCACGCCAATAGCCGAGAGGGCCGGCATCATCTGTTGGGCTCTGGCCATGGCCTCAGGAAGGCCGTCGGTCACGGTGTTGGTGGCGACGAGGTACCGCTGAGTGAAGTACGTGAGCGCGGCCGCCACAACGGCCATGCCAGCAACCACGGCGAGATGTGCCGCTCCGGCACCGAGGTAGCCGCGCCCGATCAGCGGGACACCCAGCAGAGTGGCCGCGCCCAGCGACCCGACCAGCTCTGGGCTCATCGCCCCGACAGGTACACCCGCGGCGACGTTCGCCAGTAGGTGGTAGAGCGCAAACCAGATCGGCAACTGCGCCAGCATCGGTAGACAGCCAAGTCGTGGCATCCCGTGTTCGGCGGCGATGCGGCGGCGCTCTGCCATGAGGCGGCGCGCGCTCTCGGGGTCCGTGCCGTTGCGGTAGCGCTTGGTGAGGTCCTGAAGATGTGGCCGCGCCCGGGCTGAGGCGTGAGCAAGGCGGACACCGTGAGCGACCAGTGGGAGCAGTGCGACGCGGACAGCGACGACGACGGCGACAATGCAGAGCAGCCAGGTGGTGCCGCTGGTGGGGTCGGCGCCGAGGGAGGTCAGACCGACGTGGGCTGCCGCTATGAGGGCAGCAAGAGCATGTGACAGTGGGTCGAGGAACGACATGGGGGTACTCCTGGAGAAGTGAGGGGGATTGGTCGGACCGGAGGTTGCCGAGGTGGCGAGGGTCAGGCCAGTCCAGGAGCACGTGGACGTAGTGGGTGGCGGAGGGGGTCGGTTACTCGCCCAGTCAGAGCGGGCACTTCATCCGCACTGCGAGGCTGCTGTACCAGCGCGCTGGCCACCGAGGTCACGAACCGGCTGTTGAGGCGAACAACCGCGACCACAACCACCGCAACAGCCGCCAGCACGACGGCCGATGGCGTGTCAGCCGCCGCAAACAGCGAAGGCATCAGCAGGGCGGCCACGCCGCCGACCACGAGGACAAGTGCGAGCCGGAGTCGCGCTGTCGCAGCACCAACCCTTCGGCTCATGTCGAAGATGCTACGCCGATCAACCGCTCAAGGGGACTACTGAGAGGCCGCATAGCACCGGGCGTACATGTCGCGAATCCGCGCCGGTCTAGCTCGGGCTGATCATCCGTGCTCCCCGCCTTTGCCGGCGCGTCGGCTGTGGACTCAGCGGACACCGATGCCGTGCTTGTTTGGCCACGCGATGTAGGTCATGTTGGGGCCGACGTTGACCAGGCATGCCGCGTTGACTTCGCGGGTGCCGCCACCGGCCAGATCGACGGTCTGGCCGACCAGTCCGGGCTCGCCGCCATCGGATGGATCGGCGGTGACCTGAATCCAGGCGTAGCCGAACGCGGTCTTGAACTTGGTCTTGGTCGTTGCAGTGTCGGGCGCCCGGTGCGCGACCCGGATGTAGCTCACGAAGGCGGCCGCGCCGCCGTCCTCGCACCCGCCGGCGCCGTCGTCGTACCGGTCGTGGCGGACGTTGAGGTTGCGGAAGTTGTGGTAGTCGCTCTGGCAGGTGGGCGCGACCGTCGCTGTCGCGGTGGCCGGAGCCGTCGACACCGCCCAAGCTGCGAACGGGAGCGACGCCGCCGCCATCCCGACTATCGTGAGGTATCCGGCGAGCCTCCTGGGGTTGCTGATCGATGCCATGATCTGTCTCCGCTCTGTCGAAGCCGCGCCAGCGACGTCCGATGTCCCGGACGATTGGGTCGCGGCACCTGATCAGACACCATGGGCCGTCCACGAGGTTGCCCGAGGCCGGGCTCGGCCAGCAGTGGTGAGATAGCTGTCGGCTAGTGCCGGCTAGGAGCCGTTGATTGGCCTGGGTGGCCACCTCGAGCCGTCGAAGATCGTGCGGTCACCGAGCGGTCGGCCGAGTTCGACAGTCCGTCGCACGCGCGGATTGCCGGGACAGTCTTGAGCTCCGGTTGGAGTGTCACTGGTCCAGTACACGGTGACCGAATCGAGGCGCTCGATGACGACAGGCTCATGCAGGTACGGGCCGGGATCACGTGCCGAAGCGCACTCGGTCTCGGAGACCAGGACGTCAACGCTGGACGATCCGGGTCCTTCACCTCCCGGGGCTGCAGCGATCTCGGCCCACGACGCGCCTTCGACGAGCACTGGGGCGAGGTTGCAGTCACCCCATTCAGACGCCTGCCATCCGTGTTCGGCGCGCTCCAGCACCACGTATTGCCCGTGGGTCGTTCCGGACGCTGCTGCCCAACGCCCAACTCCCACCAGCAGCCGTTCGGGATCGTCGACCGGGTCCCCGCCGAGCACCTTCCACTCGGCCTCCGCCGCTGAAGCCCGCTGAAGTTCCCTGGGCGCGTCGATGCCGGCCTCCGCGCGCAGGTCGTCAAGCGCGGCGGCCACCTCGGCTTCATCGGCCAGACCGGCTACGCCGTTATCCATCGCGGACGCCGCGAACGCAGGACGGATGTTTCCGCAGGCCACCATCGGCTCGCCGTCGACCATCATCAGCCCAGGCCTCTGACTCGTACCCAGCTCGGTCTCACCACACCCGGCCATCGCGACGAGTACCGACAGCCACACCGCACCAAGCCTCACCACCATCGGCATTCCCCTCACACTGCCCGGCCCCGCCACCGACCCCTATTGTGACGCCCGCAACGAGCTCACGGTTCCGAATCGAACCGGCAGGAGACTGCGCCGACGCGGCCTGATCGGGTGAGTAGTTGCACCGATGCCGGCGACGCGACGCGCCAACAGGATGGGTGCCATGACACTCCGCAGATGCATCGGATCACCCGAAGTCGTCATGTCGGCCTGCGCCTTGGCCTTCGTCGTCGCGCTGATCTTCAACTGTGCCGACGCGTACTTCGTCCTCTGGGGAGAGGTGCCGCAGCCGACGCCACAGCAGGTGTCCCGGTTCAGGACCTATCTCGTGGTGGCGATCGGCTCCGCGCTTGCCGCGTTCGCCATGTGCGCCGGGCGCCGCGGCAAGCACGCGTACGTCTGGCACTTCATCGTCGCCCTGATCGTGACGGCCGGCGGCGTGTTCTTCGCGGTGCCGCCCTCGACCTCCGATGACCCGGCGACGCCGCCCCGCCGCTGAGCTGCCGCTTCGACCCGTCCGGGGCTCAGCCCTCGTGGTGGAACCGCCCGGCGAAGAGGTGGATGACGGTCGTGACGAGGCCGCCGGCGTCGAGAGTTGCGGTCCTGCGTTCGAGCAAGGCCTTGCAGCTGTCCCATCAGATCCACGGACCAGAGCACTCTGCGACCTACCATCCGCATCGCCGCATACGGATCCTCCGAATGCACCCCACCTAGGAGCACACGACGACGGCCACCGCCGTTAACCAGCAGCGTGGGACTCTGGGAAATGGCGTCGGTAATTTCGGGTCACGGCCACAGAGCGTGATCCCCCACGATCGGCGTTTCCGCAGATCAGAGAGCCGACGCTCGGATTTGAACCGAGAACCTTCCGATTCCCCTTCGTCGGTGCCGGAGATGTCGGGCCGCTCCCCGGCCCCTCTCCTGACCTGCATCGATGCTGGTTCCTAGTCGCCCAGATCGGTGGTCAGTTCCGGCTGCTTCCGGTTGATAGGCATGGGCATAACCATGGGCAAGCCGAACGGGTCCTACTAGTACTTCGACATCTGAGACACGGCGCCCAATCCGCCGCTCTCCGTCGAGCGAGACGGCGGCTGACCTGGGCAAACGCTTACGCAACGTTGCGCGTCGTTGGCCGCCGTTTTGCATCGGCATGTGCACGTGCTGTGCACCCGACCTCTTCTCTATCAGAGTTGCGCGGCGCTGACGAAGGAACCCAGCAAGGGCCATTGATGTAGCGCCGGCCTGCCGCTCATGTGTTCCTGGTGAGCCTCTGGCTCTGTCCGACCCCCGCCACCGTTTGGGAAATTGGTGGGTACGGTCCCTCGGCCGTCGGTTGACCACTTCACAGAGGGGTTGCCGTGCGGTGTGTTCACGCCCAGGATGGTCACTGCCGCCACTTAGCTGCAAGGGATTCGCTCCATGGTCAAGCGGGTGCTGCTCAGTTTGTTCGCGGTCGCTGTTGCGGCGGCGATGTTCTTGACGCCGTCGCCGGCGTCGGCGATTACGCACGGTCAGCCGGACAACGGCGAGCATCCGTACGTCGGCGAGCTGATCTTCTTCGATGCCGACGCGGTGGATTCCCGATTCAATGACCCCGGGAGTTGGTTCAGCTGCTCGGCCACGATGCTCAGCGCGACCGTGATCGTCACCGCCGGACACTGCACCTATGGGGTCGGTGAGAACGGCGAGTCGACCACGACCGGCGGCGGAGACGGGTCGGGCGGCAACGACATCTGGTTCGACGCCAGCGAGTCGGCGCACTTCGACGGCTTTCCGGCCAGCGCGAACTACGGACCCGACGAGAACCACCAGCGTTATCTCGATCGGGCGGCGTTCCTGAACGCGAGCCCGTTCTGGCACCGCGGCACGTCGCACCCGCACCCGGACTTCGACCCGGCCGAGTTCTTCCTCCACGACGCCGGCGTCGTCGTGCTCAACCAACCGTTCCCGATGGGCACGTATGGCACCATCCCGACGCTCGACTACCTGAACCAGTACCAGGGACAGCCCCGCCACCTGTTCGAGGTGGTCGGCTACGGCCTGACCAAGAGCGGCCCCCACACCGAGGAGGGCGGCGACGTCCGGTTGAAGGGTGACGTCAAGCTCAACACACTGAACAGCTCGCCGAAGGACACCTTCGTGTTGCTGTCCAACAACCCCGGCCAGCCACACCAGGGCGGCACCTGCTTCGGCGACTCCGGCGGCCCGACGTTCGACGACACCAACTCCACCCTGGTCGTCGCGGTGACGTCGTTCGGCTTCAGCTCGACCTGCTCCGGAGTCGGCGGCTCCTACCGCCTGGACCAGCCCGACGACCTCGCCTTCCTCGCAACCTTCGGCATCACGCCCTAGCGGCCTGAGCCGTCCCCTGGCGGCCCCGGCCTGGCATGGCGACGGGGCCGCCAGCGGACTCGTCCACGAACGCGGGATCAGGGCCCGGCGATTGGTCAGCTGAGCGCAGCGCAGAACAACGCCTCGATGGCCGTTCCGTGTCAGCCGATCCTGAGGGTGTGGGTTGTTGAGGGCTAGTAAGTGGCGTTCGGGGGCGCCTGAGAGGCACCGGTCAGGGTCTCGCGATTTCGGTACAGATCTCGGAGCAGGCTGATCTCTGCTCCGTGGTGCACCTGCTCGTTGATCAGGATGGTGAAGACGCGGCTTGCGGGTATGCGTTCACCCCAGTTGGTGAGTCGAAGGTCATCCAGCCCTTCGTCGGTGACGGTCGCGAGCACTGCGGTTAGGGGTGGTTGGCTTGCCGTGAGCCAGCCCACCGCATCCGAGGCGTTGCCAGGCATCTCGAGATCGAAGCTTGCTGTCGCGGGGCCGAAGGCGTAGTCCCAGTAGAGGTAGTTGCAGGCCGCGATGTGCACCGTGCGCCATGCGATGGTCGTCACCGGAGCAGGCTCCGGCTCCGGAAGTACATAGTCGATGACCCACTCGCCACAACCGTCGGCGCTGGCCGCCCGGGTCTCGCCACGCCGATGGACGGTCCAACACCCCGCGCACGGCTCCCAGAAGAACTCCTCGTCGGTCAACGCCGTCAAGATCCGCTCAAGCCGCGAGCAGGACGTGGCCCACTGCTCCTGCAAAAGCTCCGGACGCCCCGCCATGGCCGTGTGTCTACACCTGACACGCTGCTGCAAGCAAACGCCGTCCCGACGGGCGTAGAGATATCCGAGGCACCCGCGTCCAACGAAGGCGGTGCTCAGAGACCTCTTCCTTATCAGAACTGCCTGCCGTCAACGGCGGGTCCGAGCAGGGGACGGCTAATCGTGCTCCGACAGTGGTTTGTGCCGGCCGATGCCGTCATGTGCCGCCCCGTGCCGACGCCTTTGATGAGTTTCTGATGTGTCCTAAGGGCGTTTGCGCCTACGCAACTTCTGGGTCGAGATCTGCTTCGGTCGGTCAGGGGGTGACGCTGCTGTACTTGACCAGGTCAGCGCAGAAGTCGCCGGTGGTGTCGGTGCGGCCCGTGGACTCGCGGATCACGCGGAACGAACCATCGACCTCGGTATCGTCGTCGGGATTGCCGGGCGTGCCGTTGTAATCGACCTCGAAGGCGAACCGGATGGTGCCAGGATCGAGCAGCACCTGGTTCCCGGCGTTGTCGTAGTACTTGGAGCCACCGGCGGCCCAGGTCTCGATGGTGGCCGTGCCGTCGCCGTTGTCGGTGATGTTGTGGTCGGCGCGGACCACGCTGAACACGTTGGTGAAGGTGCCGCCATTGTCCAGATTGGTCCAGGTCACCGAGCCGCGCACATTCTCCTTGAAGTATGGGAACGCCGAAGATCCGCGCTGATTGAACAGGAAGTGCACATTCACGTCGACATCCTCACGGGTCGGGGTGCCGGTGGTCTGGCAGGTGAAGAAGTTGGTCTCGGACTCGTGGAAGTGGCCCTTGTCGATGGGCCGAGAAGTGGCCGGGGACGGGGCCAAGGTCAGGCCGAGACTGATAAGACCGAAACAGGTGGCGGCTGCCGTAGTGCGCAGCATGGGACTCTCCTTGCCAACGGATATTGGAACCCCTCAGAGGCGTGCCAGGGACTTGCGCGCCATGGGTGCTCCCTTCGTAGCGAGCAGCCGGCGGCCTCGACCTGATGCTCCCAAGAAGGTACCGGCATCAGTGCAGCCGAATCTGGTGTGCCGTGGGTAATGGCGTCTAGGGCCGAACGACCCTCACCGTCGAAAACCTGTGACGGCGAGCGAATTCAGCTTCGATCTGCCCTTATCTACGCCGCGTGTAACTAATCCTGACCCTTCGCCCCGAACGCCATCCTCCACTGCTGATGCGTGCCAACCAGTACAGCTGACGGCCTGATCCACGCGTGGCGGTTGTCGATCGATGCTGCTCGACTTTCCTCGACACGAGGGATGCTGCTGACTTTCTGCTGACGGTCGCGCCCAGTGCGGATGGTGACCGCTCGATCCGGTGTCACTGGTCCAGGCTTTTCGACTTTGGATCCACCATGCCCTGGGTTAGCAGCTCGCCTTGACCTTGCCGAACTCGACGGTCACGTCGCCATTGGCGTTGATGGTGAAGTGGTGGTGTTCCTGGAGCCGCACCCGTGACCCGTCAGATCCCTTCGCGACGACCTTGTTGTGGTCGGTGTCGGTCTCTGCGATCACAGTCCCGTGCTTCACGCTTCGGATCGTCTCCAGGTCGAACGTGTGGAAGTGGCCGACATACGTCGGTCCGGTTCCGTCGAGGGGAACAGCGACCACCTTGGCGTGGATCTGCTCGTGGAAACGCAGGGGCGGGACGATGTTGCCGGCCGCGTCGGTCCTGGCGGTAAGGTGCGTCACGGTCTGACCAGTGGCCGTGACCGTATAGGGCCTGTTCTGGCAGAGGAACGCTTCGTCGGAGAAGGTTTCGCTGAACTTCTCCACCTGGGTGGATGTGAACGTCTCGGCGAACGCGGCTCCCGATGCGGCTGACATGAAAGTCAGCCCGGCCACCAGCGCCAGCCCGCCGCACAGCACCCGACTTCGTAGTACCGACAAGATCCGTACCTCCATCCGAAGCACAGGGCCGCCTGCGTTTTCTCCCGCATCCCCGGCCCGGCCTGCAAGTGCCCAACGTCCCGAAAGGGGACAACAAACTGTCCCGGGAGAGCCGGGTGACTGGTGCCCATCGTTGCGGTTCCTTACCCCCTCTGCTTGGGAGGCTCCGGCGACTTTCTGCCGACACGCGCGGTGGCCTGGCGGCGTAACCATGTGTCGGACGGGTCGTTGTAGCCGGTAAGACACCAGAGCGCAGCAGGGCTCCGAGGGAGCCGGCATGATGATCGACCAGCGCAGTGACCGACATCTTGGATGCGACCTCGCGGAACTGCGCCGGGCGTGGGTCGATGCGTATAGAGCATGGACTCAGGTCGCAGGTGACAAGGCGCTGACCAGTACCCGCCTGACCGATGAGCAGCAGGTCGCGCTTCGCCGCTACCGCGCCGCCGAGACCGCCTACTTCACTCGCCTCCGGATGACAACGAACCGACTACCAGACAAATGACTCCTCTGGGTTATGAGCCGACGGAGCGGCGTCTGGGCCATCCCCGGAGCCCGTTTTGCAGGCGTGGCTCATCGGTCCGTCATCGTGTCCGTCGCACCGCGTCCGGACTCTCTCAACCCGTCCCGTTAGCAGATTCGTTAGCAGCACTGCCGTACGTCTGAGTATCGATGAACCCCCCATAGCGGTCGTGAACGGTGGCCAACTCGGGCCATGGCGAAGGGAGTTCGCGGCCGCGCAGATCCGCTACGGCACGACATGCGGTGATGAGCGCCCCGGCGGCGATGCGCATGCGCCGCCACTGATCCAATGATGCGGTGGCTGCCCCGGCCTGGGTCAGCGCGAAGGTTCGGAGCACCGCTGTTGGTCCACCATGCGCCATGTCGGACAGGTAGTCATAGCTTTCCTCGCCGTGCGCCGGCATCATCTGTCGGATTACATCGGAGATCTTGCTCTGACCACGCAAGACTCTGAACGGCTGCACAGTCGCCCAGCGTTCCAGCTCACGACCAACCTCACCCCACGATGATCCAGGCTCGTCGGCATCCTGGACGGCGAAGTCTCCCTCATCGCGCCGAACGCTCGGCCGGCCCGCTTTCGGCCGCTGTCCTCTGGCCGCTGCAACCACCACGATTTGGCGGCGTGTTCGAGGGCGGTGCGGGCAACACTCGCGGTGCCGATAAAGGGTGGTGTTGGTTCCCTGAGCAGCCTGCCGAGGGTGTGAAGACACTCCCCCGCAGCATTCAGGTAGACCCATGCCAGCTCGTGCGAGAACTTGATCGGGTTCTGGACCATCCCACTACTCAGCTGTACGTCGTCGGCCTCGATCTCAGTCTCAACCCGGCCGCCTAATGGTAGATCGAGCACGCCTCGAACTTCGTGGGCCATGGTCTCCGCGAACAATCCAGCGACCGCAACTGGCGGCAGTCCGTCATCTTCGTGAGATGCGTCGTCATCTTCGCGGTAAACATCACCCATCTGGTCCACCAAGCCGAGGGTAGTGTCGAGACCTCTGCTGATTCGAGGGGCCATGGTTCTTGTGCACCGCCCATTCCTGGCCCCGCACCCCGTAGCTGCCGATCGTAGGCCGGAGCCGACCTTGTCAAGGGTCGAGCGTGCTCGATCACGTAGTGACGCCGTAGGCGCTCTTGACTCGCGGAGCGGAGGCCGAAGACTGGTGCGAAGGGGTGCGGGGCCCCGCCACCGATCGCCGCCTGAGGTGGGCGAGTTGGCATGCGGGTGGCGCAAGGTCCTGGTTCGTTCTGCGAGTGGCGGGCGGCGCGAGCGAGGACGGCGGCCGGAGGTATGTCGCCCGCAGCGAGCAGGCCGCCCCGCCTGGCGCGCCCGAAGGGCGCGCCCTTGATGACGCAGGGCAGTCTGGCCGAAAGGTGGCAGATCAGCTCGGCCACTCTCACCCGTCCATGACGCAGAACGTCTACATGGCACGTAGGGTCGCCAACCCGGAGGCCGCGAAGCTCCTACAGATGTTCATCGGCGACACCGATGGTTACCAGTCCTCGGACGAAAACCATGGGTAAACCATGGCCCCGCCTGCTGATCGTCGAAGCAGGCCCGCTCTGACCTGGGGGTTTGGAGCCGACGCTCGGATTTGAACCGAGAACCTTCCGATTACAAGTCGGATGCGCTGCCAGTTGCGCCACGCCGGCCGGAGTGCTCGGCAATGGTAACCGTCAGGGCGTGCTGGCCCTCATCGCGCATAGAGTGCCGCCAAGCCATCGACTCGTACTGGAGACGGATCAATGACCGCTGACGACGAACGGGAGCTCGTCGAGCATGCTCGCGAGATCATCGACGCGAACAGTTACATGGTGCTGGCTACCGCAGACGTCGACGGACGGCCGTGGGCGTCGCCGGTGTGGTTCGCGCACGACGGTTATCGCGACTTCTACTGGATCTCGCGCCCGGGCGCGCGGCACTCGGGAAATCTGGCGGGTCGGGCCGACCTTGGCGTCGTCGTCTTCGACTCGACGGTGCCGCCCCTCCAAGGACAGGCGGTGTACGTCGAGGCGACGGCGACAGAGGTGACGGGGGACGAGCTCGAACACGGGATGGAGACGTTCTCCGCCCGCTCGGAGGCGCAGGGCATGGAGCCTTTGCGGACCGAGGAGGTCGACGGGTCGGGCAGCTTCCGGCTCTATCGGGCCCGGGCCTCGGCGCACTTCGTCCTCTCGTCCAAGGATCAGCGGATCCCGGTCGATCCGACGTAGCGACTGCACGTGGGAGGATCGAACCCACGATGCGTCACCACGACCTGGACGCGGCCACGGCCGATCTGGACCCGCCGTTCGCCGTGGTCGACATGCCGGCGTACGAGGCGAATGCGCTCGATCTCGTACGCCGTGCCAAGGGTAAGCCGATTCGCCTTGCCAGCAAGTCGATTCGGGTACGTCATCTCATCGAGCAGACGCTGACGCGACCCGGATTCGCCGGCGTTCTGGCGTACTCGCTCGCCGAGGCGAACTGGCTCGCCGACCATGGGCAGACTGACATCGTCGTCGCCTACCCGTCGACGGACCGGGGTGCGTGGCATGCGCTCGTGGCCGACGACGCCCGCGCCGGAGCGGTCACGGCCATGGTCGACTCGGTCGAGCAGCTCGACTTCGTGGACGACATCCTCGGCGCAGGCGCGGGCCACCGACTGATCAGGGTGGCGCTGGACCTCGATGCCTCGCTCCGCGTCGGCCGCCTCCATCTCGGCACGCGTCGTTCGCCACTGCACACGCCCACCGAGGCGGCCGACGCCGCCCGCGAGATCGCCAAGCGACCGGGATTCCGGCTCGTCGGGGTCATGACGTATGAAGGCCAGGTCGCCGGTGTACCCGACACGTCGCCGGCCGTCCGCGTGATGAAGCGGGCGTCGATGCGCGATCTCGCGACCCGGCGGCGGGCGCTGGTCGAGGCGGTTCGCACGCATGCGGAGCTGGAGTTCGTCAACGGCGGCGGCACCGGCAGCCTGCATGCCACGACCGACGACCCGTCAGTCACGGAGCTCGCGGCGGGGTCGGGGTTGTTCGGGCCGAGCCTGTTCGACGGGTACGCGGCGTTCACTCCGGAACCGGCGGCGCTGTTCGCATTGCCCGTCGTGCGCCGGGCCGCGCCGGACATCGTCACACTCTTCTCCGGCGGCTACATCGCGTCCGGGCCGGCCGGCAAGGCGAGGCAGCCGGTGCCGACGTACCCCGGGGGGCTGAAGCTGCTCGGTGCCGAGGGCACCGGCGAGGTCCAGACGCCGGTGCGTGGCGACGCGGCGCGGTCGCTTCGGGTCGGCGACCGGGTGTGGATGCGGCACGCCAAGGCCGGTGAGATGTGCGAGCGGTTCGACGAGGTCCATCTGATCGGCGGCGAGGGCGGGCTCGAGACGGTGCCGACCTATCGCGGCGAGGGGCGCAACTTCGGATGAGCTCGTTACGACGGAAGTTGTCAGGCGCTATTAGGCCCAGGACCCCAGGAGCGCCTGACAACTCCGGCGGCCCCTGGGGCAACTGGGCCGGCAACCAGACCGCCACGCCCAGGCGACTCGCGCGGCCGGAGTCGATCGACGCTCTGCTTGACACGGTTCGGGCCGCGCGGGCCGACGGCCTGCGGGTGAAGCCGATCGGGTCCGGCCACTCGTTCACGTCGATCGGCGTCACCGACGGCGTCCAGCTCGACATGTCCGCGCTCGACCGGCCGGTCTCGATCGACCGGGACAGCGGACTCGTCACGTTCGAAGGCGGCATCCCACTGCATCGGCTGAACGACCTGCTGCATCGCCATCGCCTGGCGATGCCGAACCTCGGCGACATCGACCGCCAGACGCTCACCGGCGCCGTGTCGACCGGCACCCACGGCACCGGAGCCCGCCATCGCGGATTGGCCGCGGCCATCGTCGGTTTCGACGTCGTCACTGCCGGCGGCGACCTCGTCCATGCCGATGCCGACACCCGACCGGAGCTGTTCGCCGCCGGCCGGATCGGCCTCGGCGCGTTGGGAGTCTTCGCGCGGGTGACGTTGCAGTGCGTGCCGGCGTTCCTGTTGCATGCCGCCGAAGGCCGGATGCGATTCGACGAGGTGCTCGATCGCGTCGACGAGTTGGCCGAAGGCAACGACCATTTCGAGTTCTACTGGTTCCCGCATACGCCGTACACATTGACCAAACGCAATAACCGCGTCGCCCCTGACACCGGCCCTCGTCGACTCGGACGGCTGCGGTCGATGCTCGAGGACGAGGCGCTGTCCAACGGCGCCTTCGAGGCGGTCAATCGCGTCGGCGCCGCCTGGCCGTCGCTGGTCCCCCGCATCAACGCCGTCTCCGGCCGCGCCCTGTCGGATCGCGAGTATGTCGACGACTCATTCCGGGTGTTCGCCTCGCGACGGCGGGTGCGCTTCGTCGAGATGGAGTACGCGATCCCGCGGCCCGCCGTCGCCGACGCCCTGCGGGCCGTCCGGGAGTGGATCGACACCAGCGGCACGCCGGTGAGCTTCCCGATCGAGGTACGGTTCGCCGCCGCCGACGACATCTGGCTGTCCACGGCGTACGAACGCGAGACCGCCTACGTGGCAGCGCATCTGTACCACCGGGTCGTCGACGCGTCGTACTTTCGCGCCGTCGAGTCGATCATGGCCGAGCACGCGGGACGGCCGCACTGGGGCAAGCTGCACGGCCTCGGCGCGGCGACACTGCGTGAACGCTATCCACGGTTCGACGACTTCCGCGCGGTTCGGGCCGAGCTCGATCCGACCGGCGTCTTCGGCAACGACTACCTCGACCGCGTCCTCGGCACCGACGATCCCACGTAGCGGCACAAAGTGCACTGTCCGGCCTGCAATCCCTCTCGTCGGCCGTCCCGTATCCCCTGACATGCGATCTCGGGCCGATGGAGTCCGATCGCCGAGGGAGAGGAGCAGGGGATGGCGCAACGCATTGTGGCCGTCGCGGCCGTGTTGTTCGGGTTGCTTTTCGCGCCGGCGCTGAGCACGGCATCGACCCAGGACGACTCCGTGGTCAAGTTCGAGGTGATGGCGCCCGTGACCGGGCCGTACGTCGGCAACGCCAACCCGATCCGCGGTGTCCCCGGTGGCGGACTGCCGTGGGAGATCGACAACGCGCAGGGCAAGCTCGGCGCCAACGGCCGGCTCAAGATCGAGGTCGAGGGGCTCGTCCTGGCCCGTCACGACCCAGTGCCCGCGAACCTGCAGGGCACCAATCCGGTCCCTAACTTCAAGGCGATCGTGAGCTGCCAGACGATCACCGGCGGCGGCGCCGCGGTGACCAATGTCGAGACCGGTCTCGTCCCGGCGTCGGCGGACGGTGACGCCAGGTTCAACACCTTCGTCGCGCTGCCGACTCCGTGCATCGCGCCGATCATCTTCGTCACGTCCCCGACCGGCGCCTGGTTCGCCGCGACCGGACGCTGACGCAAGACGGTTCGGGTCCGGCTGCGGAGGGATGCAGCCGGGCCCGAGCCGCAATCACGGCCTGGTTGTCAGCCGCCGATGTAGGACATCTCCACCTTGTCGCGGACCGTCGTCTCCTCGGTACGCAGCTCGGAGTAACGGTCGGAGCGGCGCAGCCAGATCCCGCTCAACGCGGCCTCGAGCTCGTCGTCGCTCGCGCCACCGCGTACGAGAGCGCGAAGGTCATGGCCGCGGGTCGCGAACAGGCAGGTGTAGAGCTCGCCCAGCGCCGACAACCGCGATCGCGTGCAGGTCTGGCAGAACGGCTGCGTCACCGAGGCGATCGCACCGACCTCGCCCACGCCGTCGACGTAGCGATAGCGCTCGGCGACCTCGCCGGTATACGCCGGGTCGACCGGCTCGATCGGCCACGCCGCACCGATCCGCTCGACGATCTCGCTCGCGGGTACGACGTCGTCCATCCGCCAGCCGTTGGTCGAGCCGACGTCCATGTACTCGATGAACCGGACCGTATAGCCGTGCTCGCGACCGTAGGCGGCGAGGTCGAGGATGTCGTCGCCGTCGTTGACGCCACGCTTCACGACCGCGTTGATCTTGATCGGGCCGAGCCCGTGCTCCTGAGCGGCCGCGATGCCCTCGAGCACCCGAGTCAAGGGAATCTTGGTGTCGCTGATCGCGGCGAACCGGCCGGGGTCGAGGGAGTCGAGGCTGACCGTGACGCGAGACAACCCGGCGGCCTGCAGCTGCGGCGCCTTCGCCTTGAGCAGTGAGCCGTTGGTCGTCATGGCGATGTCGGTGATGCCGTCGATCTCGGCGATCATCGAGACGAGTCGCTCGAGCTGACGCCGCAGCAGCGGCTCGCCGCCGGTCAGCCGGATCTTGGTGACGCCGAGCCGGGCGAAGGCGCGGACCAGACGCGCGATCTCCTCATACCGCAGCAATTCGGACCGATCGGCGAACTGGTGATCCGGGCCGAAGATCTCGCGCGGCATGCAGTAGGTGCACCGGAAGTTGCAGCGATCGGTGACCGAGATGCGCAGGTCGCGAATCGGCCGGGACAGCCGGTCTCTGACCTGGGCATTTGCCGCGATGTCAGCCACGTCGACCCTCCTTCGAACCACCGAACTAGCGACCTTACCTCGCCACCATAGACACGCGATACCCGCGTTATCGCGTCCGAAGCCGCCGGATCATCGGGCGCTGTGAGAGTCCGATCAGCGGCGTACGAGACGCACGAACGCGCTCGAACCGGCACACTAGGGCCATGGCGTTGCGGTTCCTCGCGACTCGGCCGCATCCGGCTCTGCTCGGCCTGCCCTGGGACGTCCCGCTCGAGGAGTGGGACGAGTCGTACGACGTCAAGCTGGCCCGCGGCATCTCCCGCCATATCGTTCGCTTCGTACGCGTCGACGCCCAGGTGTACGCGGTGAAGGAGACTCGCCCGGCGATGGCCGAGCGCGAGTACCAGATGCTGCGCGACCTGCTCCGGCTGCGACTGCCCGTCGTCGAGCCGGTCGGGATCGTCTCCGGACGGGAGTCGCCCGACGACGAGCCGATCGAGCCGGCCCTGATCACCCGCCATCTCGCGCACTCCCTGCCGTACCGTGCGTTGTTCTCGCATCGGCTGCAGGACGACACCCTCGACCGGGTCGTCGACGCGCTCGTCGTCCTGATCGTGCGGCTGCATCTCGACGGGTTCTTCTGGGGCGACTGCTCGCTGTCCAACACCCTGTTCCGGCGGGCCGCCGGGGAGTTCTCGGCCTACCTTGTCGACGCCGAGACCGGCGAGCTGCACGACCAGCTCACCGACGGTCAACGGTCGCACGACCTCGAGATCCTGCGGGTGAACGTGTTCGGCGAGCTGCTCGACCTGCAGGCCGGCGAGCTGCTCGGCTCGGACATCGATCCGGTCGATCTGGTCGATCGCATCGAGGATCGCTACGGCAAGCTCTGGGAGGGGCTGACCGGTGTCGAGGAGTTCAGCACCGACGACATGTGGCGGATCGAGCAGCGGATCGAGCAGCTCAATGATCTCGGCTTCGACGTCGACGAGCTCGACATCGTCACCGACTGGGACGGCAGCACCGTACGGATCCAGCCGAAGGTCGTCGAGGCCGGGCATCACGCTCGGCGACTGCAGGGGCTGACCGGCCTCGACGTCGAGGAGAGTCAGGCCAGGCGGCTGCTCAACGACATGGATGCCTACGCCGCTGCCAAGGAAATGCAGGCCGATGACCCGATGGTGGTCGCTCATCGCTGGCTGACCGACGTCTACGAGCCGCTGCTGGCCCTGGTCCCGGCGGAGTTACGCGGCGCCATCGAGCCCGCCGAGCTGTTCCACGACGTACTCGTGCATCGCTGGTTCTTGTCCGAGGCAGCCGGCAAGGAGATCGACTTCTTCGAGGTGGCCCGGTCGTACATCGCGGATGTGCTCCCGGACCGCGCGGCCACCGTCCAGGCGGCTGAGACCACCGGCATCTGACCGCGTGGGGCGTCAGACGTCGTCGAAGGACAGGACATACGGCCACCCGGGGTACTGCTGGGCGCCCGGGTCGTTCGGATCACTGTCCCAACGCCAGCACTCGAACGTGTACCGCCGCGACCCAGTGTCGACGCGGAGGATGCCGTAGCCCTCGTTCTTCAGCGCTCGGTCGCCGAACACGTTGGCGTCCGGATAGGCCAGCCGGAACTCGGCCTGGGAGAACGATGGATTGATCACGGCCAGGCTCAGCAGCCGGTTGCCGAAACCGTCGGTCCACTCGCCGGTGTACGGCGTGCCCCGGTCCCGCCGGAGTTTGCCGGCCGGCTCGAACCACCGTTGGAAGCTGGTCGATCCGGCCGGCGAGGTGAACTGGACCGGTCCGTCGTCGAAGCGGTCGATCCCGTGCCGTACCAGGGTGCCGAGATGCTGGTCGCCCGCGAGCATCACCGCGCCAGCGTTCTTGATCAGCCGCAGCGCCCGGTCGCGAGCGGGCCGCGGCCAGCCGTTCGTGTCGGTGTCGGGCTTCGGCGCGCCGGCCTCATCGGTGTGAACCGCCGCATAGACGGTCTGGCTGAGCATCACCTTCGGGAGCCCCGGATGCTGGCCCGCCCAGGCCCGCAGGAAGTCCTCCTGCCGGTCACCGAGCAGCCGCGGGTTGGTGGTCGCCGCCGGGCTGTCCGGCCCGGTCTTGAACTTGCGGTCCTCGACGACGGCCCAGCTCACGCCGCCGTACGCGAATGACGTGTAATAGACACCGATGCCGCGCGCGACCGGAGTCGGGTCGTACGGCGCCGGATTGTGGCCGCACTGCACCCGCTGGACCATGTTGACGAAGTCGGCTGGGGCGACGTAGCCACCAGCGTCGACGTTGTTGGCCGGAGCCGACACTCCGCCCGCACCCCAAAGGTTCGGCTGGAACACGTCGTGATCGTCGACGAGGACGATCGTGGGGATCCGGCGAGTCAGCTCCCGGAAGGACCACAACCAGAGCAGGTACTTGTAGAGGTACTCCAGCTCGATCGCCGCGCCCTTGATGGTCGGGCTGTTCTCGTAGAACTGGTCGCCATGCACGACCAGGAGATCAGGATCTTGAGCCTCGACGCTCGCGACCAGCTCTTCGTACGGGAAGTAGATGTTGGCGCCGGTGTAGAGGCCCAGCGGATGCGAGCCCGGCAGGAGGACCGCACCGCTGGTCGCGCTGTCGGTCTGCCGATGCGACGCCTTGACGCAGTTGATCGATGCGGCGACGACTCCCTGCGTGGGCTCGGCCGGAACGGTCCCGGTCCAGCCGACGCCGGACGGGATCACCACCCGATAGGGCACCGCTCGCCCGCGCGGCCAGTCCCCGACGACGAGCCGCGCGGTGAAGCCGACTCCGACCGAGTCGCTGGCGCGAGACAGCCAACTGCCATTCGGCTCCAGCGTCTGGAGTACGACCTGGGCGCCGCGCACTGCCTGGTCGGGCAGCATCTGGACGCTCATCCGCAGGACCGATCCGGCCTGGCTGAACAACGTTCCGGCGACCGGTCCGAAGGCTCGTTCTGGATGCGCCTCCACGCCGACGCCCGAGACACTCACGTCCCGGAACCAGTAGCGGGCGCCGGACGTGCCGCGGTTCGAGGAGACGAGCGAAATGCCGCCTCGTACGCGGCTCCGATCGACATTGCGCATGGTCGCCTCGGACAGCAGTCGCCCGGTCCGATCGTCGGCGGCGCGCAGCCGCAGTTGTACCCGACCCGGTCCGTCGTCGGTCACCGTCAGTACGAGGTCGACGTCCTCATCCCGACGACGACTCGGATGCGGACCGGTCGCCGCAGCCGCCAGGTTCGCGTACTTGAACTGGGCCCGCTCGTCGGTGTGATCGCGGAATCGGACCGCGCCGTCCGAGTCGTAGGCGCAGAAGATCCCACCACCGGTGCCGCTCGCGGTGAACACGAGCGCAGCCGACAGTGGTTGTGATTCGGGCGTCCCGGTGCCGATCAGGAATCCGGAGTAGCCGTTGCCGAGTTGGAGGGTGCCGGTCCGGGCTCGGATCTCGGCCGGTGCGCCGTTCAGCGTACGGGTAAGCAGCGCCACCGTGCGTACCAGGCGATTGCCGGCCGCCGCAACGCACTCGATCCGGCCGTCGCGCAGAACCCAGTCCTGCAGCCGGTTCGCCCAGTAGTCCGACCCGAGCCAGTTCGTGGGCGGGGTTGCCGCCGACGCCGGTGCCGGCAACTCGGTCCAGGCCGCACCGGCCACCGTGGACGTCGCGGCGCCCCGAAGCAGCATGCGTCGGCTGATCTGACCCCGGCGTACCTCGTCGGCGCCCATCTAGCCGACTCGCTCGAGGTCGACGTCTGTCACGAAAGGCAGGCGGATGGTCGCCACGGCGCGGTCCCCCCAATGCTGGACTCGGCTGATTTGCGCCCATCTTGGAGCCGCGTCATCGGGTGGGGTCGGGCATTTGGTCCCCCGTTTCCAGGACATCTATCCCGAGCCCGACGAGTCCGGCATTCAGCTAGCGGAGCAGGTCGCGCGCGATCACGAGGCGCTGGATCTGGTTGGTGCCCTCGAAGATCTGCGTCACCTTGGCCTCTCGCATGTAGCGCTCGACCGGGAAGTCGCGGGTGTAGCCGTAGCCGCCGAGCACCTGCACCGCGTCGGTCGTGACGCGCATCGCGGCATCGGTACAGGTGAGCTTGGCGATCGACGCGGGTCGGCCGAACGGTCGACCGGCGTCTCGCAGCCGGGCCGCGTGCAGGTACGTCGCCCGCGCCGACCCGACCGCCGCCGCCATGTCGGCGAGCAGGAACTGGATGCCCTGGAACTCCCCGATCGGCTGGCCGAACTGCTGCCGCTCCCCCGCGTACTCCACCGCGACGTCCAGCGCCGCCTGGGCGAGTCCGGTAGCGCATGCCGCGATGCCGAGGCGTCCCGAGTCGAGGGCGGACAGCGCGAGCCGCATCCCGTTGCCCTCGTCGCCGAGCCGGTTCGCCACCGGAATACGCGCGTCCTCGAGGATCATCTGGGTGGTCGTCGACCCGGTCATGCCCATCTTGTGCTCGGGCGCGCCGAACGACAGGCCGTCAGTGTCGGCCGGGACGTAGAGCGCGCTGATGCCCTTGGTCCGATCGTCACTCGTCCGGGCGAAGAGCAGGTGGAAGTCGGCCTCGCCGCCGTGGCTGATCCAGGCCTTGACGCCGTTGACCACGTAGGTGTCGCCGTCGCGGACCGCCCGAGTCGTCATGGCGGCGACATCGGAGCCGGCCTGCGGCTCGGACAGGCAGTAGGCGCCGAGCAGGTCGCCCCCGATTGCGTCGGGCAGCAGGCGCTTGCGCTGCTCCTCGCTGCCAGCGGACGCGATGCCGTAGGCCGAGAGCGTGTGGACGCTGGTGCCGACGCCGACCGTGAGCCAGGCGGTCGCGATCTCCTCGAGCATCTGGAGATAGACCTCGTACGGCTGCTCGCCGCCGCCGTACTCGTCGGGGTAGGGCAGGCCCAGCAGTCCGGCGGCGCCGATCGTACGGAACGCTTCGCGCGGGAATCGGCCGGCCGCCTCGGCCTCGGAGGCACGCGGCTCGAGCTCCTTGGCGGCCAGCTCACGGGTCAGATCGAGCAGGTCGTAGGCCTCGGGCGTCGGAAGCAGTCGGTCCACAGGCATGGGATCTCCATCGGCGCGGATCCGGAGGGATGAGTACTGGGTGAAGTACTCTGGTACTCGCTATGGTACTCCAGCCCGTCGTCCAGACCACCGGGCCCGACCGCCAGGCTCAGCTCCGGGATCGGCTCGTCGACTACCTGCTCCGGCACGGCTTCGGCGGGCTGACCGTGGAGGATCTGGCCCGCGAGTTGCATTGCTCGAAGTCGACGCTCTATCAGCTCGCACCGAGCAAGTCCGAGTTGGTCGTGTTGGCCGTGCGGCAGTTCTTCCGGGAGGCGACGACCGAGGTCGAGTCGGCCGTGGCGGCGGCGCCGGCGAGCGATCGGGTCGAGGCCTATCTCGATGCCGTCGCTGCTGCGCTGACCCCGGCCAGTCGGCAGTTCCTCGACGACGTCGCGGCGTTTGCGCCGGCCCGAGAGGTCTACGAACGCAACACGGCGGCCGCCGCCGAGCGGGTCCGAACGCTGATCAGCGAGGGAGTACGCGCCGGGCGATTCCGCAAGGTCCATGCCCGCTTCGTGGCCGACGTCGTGACCCAGACGATGCTCGACATCCAGCGCGGCGGCATCACCGGCCGGATCGGCGTCAGCGACTCCCGCGCGTACGCCGAGCTCCGCGCCCTCGTCGACCACACCCTCCGCGGCTGACCCGCCGATCATCAGCCACTCGTGGCGCGATCATCGGTCACTCGTGGCCGATGATCAGAGGGCGCGAAGGCGGGAGATCTCGTAGAGGGCGATGCCGGCGGCGACTCCGGCGTTGAGCGACTCGAGCTCGGTCGCCATCGGGATCGCGACCCGGACGTCGCAGGTCTCCGCGACCAGCCGTGACAGGCCCTTGCCCTCGGACCCGACGACGAGCACCAACGGCCCGTCGGCCAGATCGAGCTCCGGCAGGGATACCTCGCCATCGGCCGCGAGCCCGGCAATCATCAGACCGGACTCGGCGTACGCCTTGAGCTGCCGGGTCAGATTGGTCGCCCGCGCGACCGGGATCCGGGCCGCGGCACCAGCCGAGCTCTTCCAGGCGGAAGCTGTCATGCCGGCGGCCCGGCGTTCGGGTACCACGACGCCATGCGCGCCGAAGCCGGCAGCCGACCGTACGACGGCACCGAGGTTGCGCGGATCGGTGACGCTGTCCAACGCCACGATCAGCGCCGGCTCATCGGCGTCGGCCGCCGCCGCAGTCAGGTCGTCTGGATGCGCGTACTCGTAGGCCGGCACCCTCATCGCGACACCCTGATGCACCGCTCGCGACGTCATCCGGTCGAGCTCGCCCCGGGTCACCTCGGTGATCGGGAGCCGCTGCTCCGACGTGAGCCGGAAGACCTCGCGGAGCCGGTCGTCGCGCTCGGCGCCTTCGGCGACGTACACGGTCCGGGCTAGCACCCGCGCTCGCAGCGCCTCGACGACCGCATTGCGCCCGGCGACCCACTCGTCGCCGTCGTCGCCCGAGCGGCGCGGCGTACGACTGGTCCGATCGCGCTCGGCGGCCTTGGCCCGACGCTGCGCCGGATGGCCCGGCCGGTCCTTGGCCTTCGGCGTAGGGCCCTTGCCTTCGAGACCGCGACGGCGGCGACCGCCAGAGCCTGCAGTCGGATTGCCCTTGGCGGTCTTGCGCGTCGCGCCGCGCCGTTTGCTGCTACCCGGGATGGCTCAGCCCTCGCCTCGAGGCGTCACAGTCCAGCGCGGACCGGACGGCGTGTCCTCGACCTCGACACCGGCGTCGCGAAGCACGTCTCGAATCGCGTCGGCCGCCGCGAAGTCCTTGCGGGCTCGTGCCTCGGCACGCTGCGCGACCAGACCCGACACGAGCGCATCGATGCTGCTTCGCAGACCGGTGTCGCCCGACCGTTGCGCGGCCCACGGCTCAGCCAGCGGATCGACACCGAGGATGCCGAGCATCCGGCGTACGGAGGCAAGATTGCTCCGCAACGCCTCGGAGTCGCCGTCGGCGAGCAGCTTGTTGCCTTCGCGTACGACATCGTGCAGTGCCGCGAGGGCCGCCGGCACGCTGAGGTCGTCGTCCATCGCGGTCTCGAACCCGGCGGCCACGACCCCGTAGTTCGCGTCGACACCGCCCGTGATCTCGGTGGCTCGCTGGACGTAGCCCTCGATCCGGCCGAAGCTCGTCGCGGCCTCGTCGAGCGCATCGTCGGAGTACTCGATCTCGGATCGGTAGTGCGGCGCCAGCAGGTAGTAGCGAAGCACGATCGGCCGGATCCGCTTCACCATCTCGTGGACGAGCAGATAGTTGCCGACCGACTTGCTCATCTTCTCGCCGGTCAGGTTGACCATCGCGTTGTGCATCCACAGCCGCGCGAACGCCCGGCCCGCCGCGCGCGACTGCGCCAGCTCGTTCTCGTGATGCGGAAATCGCAGGTCGAGCCCGCCGCCGTGGATGTCGAACTCGTCGCCGAGGTACTTGCCGGACATCGCCGAGCACTCCAGATGCCAGCCAGGTCGACCCGGTCCCCACGGCGCGGGCCAGGCCGCCGTCTCGGGCTCCTCGCCCTTCTTGAAGCCCTTCCACAGCGCGAAGTCACGCGGATCGCGCTTGCCCCTCGGATCGGCGTCGGCGGCCGGTGCCATGTCATCGATGCGCTGGTTGGACAGCTCGCCGTAGTCCGGCCACGACCGCACGTCGAAGTACACGTCGCCGGAGCCGTCGGGCGCGACGTAGGCATGTCCCTTGACGATCAGCTCGCTGATCATCTCGATCATTTCGGGGATGTGACCGGTCGCGCGCGGCTCGTACGTCGGCGGCAGGCAGCCGAGCGCCGCGTACGCCTCGTGCAGAATGCGTTCGTTCGCGTAGGCGATGCTCCACCAGGGGCGGTGCTCGTCGGCCTCCTTGGCGAGCACGCGGTCGTCGATGTCGGTGATGTTCGCGATCAACATGACCTCGAAGCCACGGTACTCGAACCACCGCCGGAGCACGTCGAACACGACTTCCTTGCGGATGTGGCCGATGTGCGGCGGCCCCTGCACGGTCAGGCCACAGTGGTAGATCCCGACCTGACCGGGCCGCAGGGGCTCGAAGTCTCGGATCTCACGCGTGGCGGTGTCGTACAGCCGAATGCTCACGGGCGCCAGCGTATCGACCCAGCACGATCCGCCACTCGGACAGTGACCATCCGTCAGTTAGACAGTGTCCGAGTGACGGATCGTCGGTGTCTGAGTGGCGGATCGTCAGTGTCGGAGTGACGGATCGTCGGCGAGGCGGAGTCGTTGGTCCGGAGTGAACAGGCGGCTGGCGGCGCCGAGCGCCACCACGGTCGTCGTCGTGGCGGCTGCGGCGAGGACGAGGAACATCACGACGGCCTGCACCTTGACCGCCTCGGCCGGATCGACCCCCGCCAGGATCAGACCGGTCATCGCGCCGGGCAGGAAGACCAACCCGGTCGCTTTGGTCGTCTCGATCTGCGGCGTCAGCGCTGATCGCAAGGCAGACCGGACGTACGGCCGCGAGGCGGCCCGCGTGTCCTTGCCGAGTGCCAGGCGTGCCTCGACCTGGTCGCGCTTGTCGCCGATCTCCTCGACCACCCGTCGCCCGGCGAGCACGGTGGCCGTCATCGAGTTGCCGACCATCATGCCGGCCAGCGGCACGACGGTACGGCCGTCGACGGGGAACACGGCGAGTCCGAACAGCACGCCCAACGTCACGACCGCCCCGACGCTGAATGCGCCCAGCGCGAGCCATCGCAGCCCGGGCACCTGCGGCGCCCGTCGAGCCGCGACGTCCGAGGCGTACCCCACCATCGCGGCGACCCACAGCCACGACCACCAGATCGAGCGGCCGTCGGCGATGACCAGGGTGAGTACGCCGCCGACCAGGGCGAGCTGGATCGCCATCCGTATCGAGGCGACGATCAGCTCGCGCTCGAGCCGGAGTCGCAACACCATCGACACCCCGATGGCGACTCCGACCAGCAGCACCGACGCCGCCAGGCCGACCCAACTGATCATGGCTGCCTCCTGAGCTCGAGTACGTCGTCGGCCACCCGCTCCAACTGCGCCCGGTTATGGGTCACCCACACGATCGTGGTCCCGGAGCCGACCAGTGACCGGGCCGCCGCCTCGAACAGTTCGGCGGCCGCCTCGTCCAGGTTCGAGGTCGGCTCGTCGAGCAGCAGCGCCTCGGGTTCGGTCACGAGCGTCCGGGCCAGACACACCCGCTGCAGCTCGCCGCCGGACAGCTGCGCGGTGTCGCGGTCGATCATCGACGGGTCGAGGGCGGCGTGCTTCATGGCGGTGGCGTACCCACCGTCATGGTCCGGCGCAGCCTCGGCGAGGTTGTCGCGGACCGTACCCGGGAACGCCGTCGGCCGCTGGAACACCATGCCGACCCGCCGGCGCAGAACGAGCGGATCCATCTCGGCGACGTCGACTCCGCCGTAGCGCACGCCGCCGGAGTCCGGCACCGACAGTCGGTTGATCAGCCGCAACAACGTGGTCTTGCCGGCTCCGGACGGTCCGGCGACTGCGGTGATCCGACCACCCGCGATCGACGCGCTCAGGTGGTCGAGCACCCGCCTCCCGGATCGCGTGACGACAACATCATCCAGCTCGATCGCCGGTTGGCTCTCCACGCGCGTCATGCTCGCACGGCCGCTGCCGAGCGAGTTGATCGAGCTTGCCGGTCGCCGCCCGAACCTGATGCCGCTAGGCTCCGTTCGCCATCACGGACAAGGGCCGTTCGAGACAAGGGAGGGGCGGCGCTCGGGGCCGCGGGCATGGCATGAGCAATGCGCGCGCATACATCAGTTGGTCCATGATCTTGGTCGTTACGACGGTCGGCGCCTGCGGCGGCGCGGCCGAGCTGGTCGTCGAGCCGTCGGGCGAGGCGAAGGCCGATGCGGCCTCCCAGCCCGCGTCGAACGACCAGAGCCAATTCGAGGCTGCGAAGGACGCCTTGCGAAGCGACAGCACCGGCCGATTCGTGCGGGAGGTCTGGATCGACCCTGCGAAGGGCAAGAAGGCGATGTTCTTGCACTCCAAGGGCCGCTACGACGTGTCGCAGCATCGATCGCGGGGGTTGGCGACCATCACCGATCCGACCGGCAAGATCCAACCCGTTGAGTTCCAGTTCGCGAGTAATGCCCGGCGAGTCTTTCTGCACTCCCCGGCGTGGGGTTGCTGGCTCGCGCTCACCGCCGAGGACATCGCGGCCGGGACGGGGATCGACGCCTCTCCTCGCACCGCCCGGCTCCCCGCGGAGATCGCCGTCCTGCTACGCGCCCGAACCAGCTTCGACTGGGGCGACGCCACGGTGATCGATGCGACCGTCCCCGCACGCATCGTGGCTAGCCTGGCCGGCTCCTACGTCTACCAACGCCTGCGCGGCAAGATGTCCGGGATGCGGGTCCAGGCGAAGATCCATCTCAAGTCCGGCCGGTTCGTCTCGTGGACCGTCCGCGGCAGCGAGATCGCGACGCAGCTCATGACCCAGGTCAGCCCGACCAAACCGCTTCGCAAGATCGTGTACGGCCTGCAGAGCCTCACGTTCCACGTCAAGCTGTCGGACCTCGGCGAGCAGCTACGGGTGCCGATCCCGCGCCGGAGCGACTGGGTCGAGCTCTCGCCCGGAGCCAAGCACTTCAACCCGAACGCCTGCGGGAGCGACGGCGAAGTCATCTAGCTGCCCCGAGGAAGGCCGTCACGCCGACCGCGGGCGACGAAGCCCGTACAGCGCGTTGATCGGACCCGGGCATTCCAGACAGATGCCCGTGTCGGCATTCACCCATCCGCCGGGTTGGGACGTTAGCGTGTCGCCTGTGACGCGACCGCGACAGCCAGTGACGGCCGGACTGGCTCTCGTGCTGGCCGCGTGCGGTCTCGGTTCGATGCCGATGGTCTCGGCCGCGGGCACGCCCAACGCATCGCGGGCGGGCGCCGTCGATGCGCATCGAGCGGCCACCCGCCACATCGATCTGCGGCGCTGGTCGACCGACGCCGCCTGGCGCAACGGCACCCGCGCCGGAGTCCGAGTACGCAACGGTGCGATCCGCATCGACCACCGGCTCGGCGTCCGGAGGTACTCCGATCCCTGGGGCGACGGGCCTCCGCGTCGCTACGGCTTCGCCAACTGGACTTCGCCCTGGGTCCGGCCCGGCTTCGGGCTCACCCAGCTGATCCCGTCGTGGGACGCCAACACTCCGCACGGCTCCTGGATCGAGATTGCGGTCCGCGGCCGTGGCGGCGGCGCGGTCGGCTCGTGGGACGTGATGGGTCGCTGGGCCAACGGCGATCGGACCTTCCACCGGGCCTCGCCGACGCGGCAACCCGACGACGGCAGCAGCGTCCACGTCGACACCCTGATCACCGATCGCGGGAAGCGCTACTCCGCTTGGCAGCTGCGCCTCACTCTGCTCCGGCCGATCGGCACCTCCGGCTCGCCGGCGGTGCAGTCCGTCGGGGCGGTGGCCTCTCGTGTGCCGCACGGCGGCTCGGTTCGCGCCAGCCACACGACGATGCGACGCACGGTCGATCTCGGCGTGCCGCGCTGGTCGCAGATGGTGCATCAGGGCGACTATCCGCAGTACGACGGCGGCGGCGAGGCCTGGTGCTCACCGACCTCGGTCGCGATGGTGCTCGGCTACTGGCACCGGCTGCCGCCACCGAAGCAGTACGCCTGGGTCAAGAAGCCGCATCCGGCCCGCTGGGTCGACAACGGCGCTCGCTACTCCTACGACTACCGCTACCAGGGCGCTGGCAACTGGCCGTTCAACACCGCGTACGCCGGCACCCGCGGCCTCGACGCCTACGTCACGCGACTCCGGTCGCTGCGAGCGGCCGAGCGCTTCATCCGGCACGGCGTCCCGCTGGTCGCGTCGATCGCCTTCGGCCCGGGCGAGTTGGACGGATCCCCACTCACCTCGACGCCGGGCCACCTGCTCGTGATCCGCGGCTTCACCCGCGACGGCCGGGTGATCGTGAACGACCCGGCCGCGGATCACGCGCGGGGAGTACGCCGGATCTACAAGCGCGGCCAGTTCGAGAATGCCTGGCTTCCGACCACGGGTGGCACCGTCTACGTCATCAAGCGAGCTGGTGCGCCATGAGTCCGCCCCCCGAAGCGAGCGACCGCCACGTCACGTTCGGCTGGTTCGACCTGATCGGCGAGGTGGCCGATCGCGACGGCATCGCCAACGACGGGATCGCCCTGACTCTGGGCATCCCGGCCGGTCAGACGGAGTACCACGACCCGTTCGGCGACAGCGGGCCGCGCAGCTACGACTTCGGCTTCTGGGTTTCGCCACCGCAGTCGACGACCTTCCCCGTGACATCGATCGTGGCGTCCTGGGCGGCGCAGACACCGGGGACGTCCTGGATCGGCGTCGGCGTACGCGGTCGATCGAGTGAGGACGAGCCCTGGTCGCGATGGTTCGTCCTGACCCGATGGGCGGCCACCGACGACGAGATCCACCCGACCACCGTGCCGGGGCAGTCGGCCGACGGGGCGAGCGTCGACGCCGACGAGCTCAAGATCGAGCCGGAACGCGCCTGGACCTGCTATCAGGTCCGAGCCATCCTGTTCCGCCTCGTGGGCGCCGACGACCGGCCGCGGCTGACCCGCCTTGGCATCATGACGTCGGCGGTCCAGCGTGGGCGCGAGGCCGATCTGCCGCTGACCAGCAAGCCGACCCGGTCCGAGTCCGTCGAGCTCGACGTGCCGACGTACTCCCAGCAGCTACATCGCGACCACTACCCGCGCTACGACGGCGGCGGACAGTCGTGGTGCTCACCGACCTCGGTCGCGATGGTGCTGTCCTACTTCGACGCGCTGCCGCCGCCGCACGACTACGCCTGGGTCGAGCCGATGTCGGCCGACCGGTTCGTGCCCTATCTGGCGCGGCGCTGCTTCGACCACGCGTACGGCGGCGCCGGCAACTGGGCGTTCAACACCGCGTTCGCGGCGACCCGCGAGCTCGAGGGGTTCGTGACCCGGCTGCGGTCGCTCGCCGAAGCCGAGGAGTTCATCGCGGCCGGCATCCCGCTCATCATGTCGCTGGCCTTCGACGACGGCGAGCTCGACGGCGCTGGCTACGACAGCAAGGGCCACTTGATGGTGATCGTCGGGTTCACCGACGACGGCGACGTCATCGTCAACGATCCGGCTTCGCATCGCGAGGAGAGCAACGACGCGGTGCGTACGGTCTATCGGCGCGACCAGGTCGAGATGCTGTGGCTGCGCTCGTCGGGCGGCGTCGTCTACGTCATCCGCCCCCGCTACTTCCCGCTCCCGCCGTCGCCGGTCGAGCCGAACTGGTGACCCCACTCCACTGGCGGTCGGCTACTCGACGCTGACGTCGATGGTGTGCCAGCCGGTGGCGCCGTCGGGTACGACGCCGGCCACGTGTCCGGTCTGGGTCTCGCCGGTGTCGTCGGTCGCGCGCACCATCAGCTGGTAGTCGCCCGGCGTCGCCTGCCAGTCGACGACCCACTGCACCCAGGTGTCGATCGACGGATCGGCCGCCAGACGCGCGGGCATCCACTCGCCTTCGTCGACCCGGACATGAACCGCCTGGATGCCGCGATGCTGCGCCCACGCCACCCCGCCGATCGTCACGGTGCCGGCGTTGAGGTTGGCGCCGGCCCGTGGCGTGTCGATCCGGGACTGGGTCTTGACCGGGGCCTCCTGGGACCACCCGCGCTCGGTCCAGTACGCCGTGAACTGGTCGAACCGGGTCACCTCCCAGTCGACGACCCACTTGGTGGCCGAGACGAAGCCGTACAGCCCCGGCACCACCATGCGAACCGGGAAGCCATGTTCGATCGGCAGCGGATCGCCGTTCATCGCGACCGCGAGCAACGCGTTGCGGCCGTCGGTGAGCGCCGACAGCGGCGTCCCGCAGGTCCAGCCGTCGTGGGACTTGGAGAGCACCGCGTCGGCGTGCGGGCTGACGCCCACCTCGGCGAGCAGGTCGTCGATCCGTACGCCGCTCCACCAGGCGTTCGAGATCAGGTCGCCACCGACCTCGTTGCTGACGCAGCACAGCGTGATCCACGCGCCGGACAGGCCCCGGTCGATCAGATCCTGATAGGTCAGCGTGACCTCGTGGTCGACCATCCCGTGGATGTGCAGGGACCAGTCGCCGGGCTCGACCAGCGGCGGCGAGAGCGTGGTGTCGATCCGGTAGAAGTCGTCGTTCGGCGTGACCCATGGCGTCACGCCGTCGACCCCGAGACTCACGCCCTGCGGAGTCGGCGGTCGCCGGATGTTGAGCCGCAGCGCGTGCCGGGCCTGCTCGACCGAGGCGCGGGCTTGGGCCGCCCATCGTCCCAGCGCACCGACGACAGTCGCGCCGGCGAGCACGAGTCCGGTCGCCTGCAGGAACTGCCGCCGGGTGAGTGCATCGGCGTCTACGGCCGACGCGGCGACCGCCCGCGGCACCAGCCAGCCGTACACCGCCAGGCCCGCCAGGCCACCCGCCAGGAGTGGCAGCACGTCGATGTCCTCGGCGTCGGCCCTGGTCACCACCGCCAGTCCGCCGATGGCGGTCATCCCGATCAGGATGGCCGCGCCAAGCCCCCAGCGCCGGGCGCCGATCACCCCGGCGGCTGCCGAGCCGACGACCACGCCGACGATGACGCCGGTAACCAGCAGCGGCTTGTCCGCCTGGCCGACCGCGTTGATGGCCCGCTCGGCGACCTGGCCCGGGGTTATCTCGATGATCGCCTCGCCGACCGCGACGACCGGCGAGAGCCGGGTGTGCAGCCAGCCCGCGAGCAACTCGGCGACGGCAAGACCCGCGACGCCGGCGAGGGCACCGGCGACCGCGGAGCGGAGTACGGCCTCGCGCTTCACCTCTCCATCGTGGCACTGCGGGTGGTACGAAAGGATGACGATGTGGTGACCCCTGCACAGCCCCCGGCGCTGCCGTACGTCGGGATCGGTACCGACGTCCACGCGCTCGCCGCCGGGCGGCCGATGTGGATCGCCGGGCTGTTGTGGCCGGATGAGCCGGTTGGCCCGGTCGGCCACTCCGACGGCGACGTCGTCGCACACGCCTCCTGCGACGCGCTGCTGTCGGCCAGTGGGCTCGGCGACCTGGGCAGTGTCTTCGGCACGGCGGATCCGCGATGGGCCGACGCCTCCGGGGTCGACCTGCTGGCCGAGGTGGCCCGCCGGACTCGCGCGGCCGGTTTCGTCATCGGCAACATCGCGGTCCAGCTGATCGGCAACCGGCCGCGCCTCGGCGACCGCCGGTCCGAGGCCGAGGTGACCCTGGCCGAGGCCTGTGGAGCGCCGGTGCGCCTGACTGCAACGACGACCGACGGGCTCGGCCTGACCGGCCGTGGCGACGGCATCGCGGCCATCGCGACGGCATTGGTGCTGCCGCTCAACGACGACGTGATCTGAGCACGGCATCGGCCAGTGCCAGGTCGAGCGGCGCGGTGATCTTGAACGCCTCGGCATCACCGTCGACGACGCGGACCTCGCCGCCACCGCGCTCGACGAGCCCGGCGTCGTCGGTCGCCGCAGTCTCTGTCGCGCGCGCATGGGCCTCGGCGAGCACATCGCGGCGGAACCCCTGCGGCGTCTGCACCGCGTACAGCGACGCCCGGTCGACCGTCTCGAGCACCCTGCCGTCTCGCACCCGCTTGACCGTGTCACTCACCGGGACCACCGGGATCACGGCGGGTGCACCGGCGCGCAGTGCGTCGACGACCCGGATCACAACCGCCGGCGGCACCAGGGCACGAGCGGCGTCGTGGACCAGGACGAGTTCGTCGTTGCCGGACAGCGACTTGAGTCCGGCGGCGACCGAGGCCTGCCGGACGGCGCCGCCCGCGATCACCGTCGCCCATCCCGACCAGGCCGCCGGCAGCGTGGCGGTCAGCTCGTCGATCCGATCCGGCGGCGCGGCGACGACGACCCGGTCGACGACCTGGCTGTCTCGCAACGCGCGCAGAGCATGCACCACCAGCGGCTCGCCGGCCAGCGACACCAAGGCCTTCGGCCGGTCGGCGCCGAGACGTACGCCGCTCCCCGCCGCCGGCACGATCGCCGCCGTACTCACTCGACCTCCTCGGGGACCCTCGACGGGCCCGACGTCATCATCCTCGATCCGGGCCGGACATGACGAAGGCCCCGGCGTGAACCGGGGCCTCGGTCATGGGTACGGACGTTCACCTCAGCAGGCGAGCACCTCGTCGAGCAGGGCTTCCGCCTTGTCCTCGTTGGTGTGCTCGGCCAGCGCCAGTTCCGACACCAGGATCTGACGTGCCTTGGCCAGCATGCGCTTCTCCCCTGCCGAGAGTCCGCGGTCCTGCTCACGCCGCCACAGGTCACGGACAACCTGAGCTACCTTCAGAACATCGCCTGAATGCAGCTTCTCGAGGTTGGCCTTGTAGCGCCGCGACCAGTTGGTGGGCTCCTCGGCGTGCTCCTCACGCAGCACGTCGAAGACCCGCTCGAGACCATCCTGGTCAACCACGTCTCGAACACCGACCAGATCGAGGTTGCACGCCGGCACGCGAACGACGAGATCGTTCTGTGCGACGATGCGAAGCACCAGGTAGGTCTTGTCTTCGCCCTTGATCTGTCGGGTTTCGATGTTCTCGATGACGGCCGCTCCGTGGTTCGGGTAGACAACCGTTTCGCCGACAGTGAAAGTCATGTATGACCCCTTCCTGGTGCCCATTCTATCACGTGGAGAGTTGTTGGAATTCGGCGTTTGCCCAGGTCAGACAAGGGATTCGGGGTTGACAAACGTACGATTCCGTGTCTCACGCGCGTGTAATACAGGCGGTCGCAGCGAACCCGCGGGACAGTGTGCTCGGGCTCACGACCGCGTCGGTAAGCTGTGCGGGCCGACCAGCCGCCAGAGGAGAGCCCCGTGCCCATCACCCTCGCAACGACGTCGTCGGGCCGACGCCTACGTTCCCTGGCCGTCGCGGGTGCCGCCATCGCGGCGCTGACGGGCTGCTCCACCAGCTTCAATGCGCAGACCAACCACGTCTACGACCCCGGTCCCGGCACCAACTCCCGGGGCGGCGGCGTCGATGTGCTCAACGCGCTGATCGTGGACAACGGCAACGGGACCGGCACCCTGTCGACGACGCTCGTGCTCAACCCGGGCGAGTTCCCGGCCGGCACCGAGATCCCGCCGGTGGTCATGATGGACCAGATGACGATCACCACGCTCAACGGCGAGCCGATCGATTCGACTCTGGTCAGCGGCGGAATCGCGCTGAAGCCGAACGAGCCGGTGAAGCTCGGCCGCAAGCCGGATGCCACCGTGTCCGGCGACAACTTCGCCGCCGGCGACTTCGTCCAGCTCAACCTCGACTTCGACGCGGCAGCCAAGCCGGTCCAACTGCAGATTCCGGTCGTCACGCGCGAAGGCACGACGATCTACGACCAGATCGCCGAGGCCACCCCGAGTCCGAGTCCCAGCCCCTGACGCAAGCTCAGGACTCGTACTTGTAGCCCAGCCCGCGCACCGTTACCAGGAAGCGCGGATTCGCCGGGTCCGGCTCGACCTTGGCCCGCAGCCGCTTGACGTGGACGTCGAGGGTCTTGGTGTCACCGACGTAGTCGGCTCCCCAGACCCGGTCGATCAGCTGCCCGCGCGTGAGGACTCGGCCGGTGTTGCGCAGGAACATCTCGAGCAGCTCGAACTCCTTGAGCGGCAGCCGGATCTCGTCGCCGTTCACGCTCACGACGTGTCGCTCGACGTCCATCCGTACCCGGCCGGACTCCAGGGTCGTCGGCGCCAGGTCGGTGTCCTGGCCCCGGCGCAGCACGGCCCGGATCCGGGCGACCAACTCGCGCGGGCTGTACGGCTTGGTGACGTAGTCGTCGGCGCCGAGCTCGAGCCCGACGACCTTGTCCACCTCGGCGTCCTTGGCGCTGACCATGATGACCGGCACGTTGGACACCTGCCGGAGCTGGCGGCAGACCTCGGTGCCCGGCAGGCCCGGCAGCATCAGGTCGAGCAACACGATGTCGGCTCCGTGCCGCTCGAAGTCGGCCAGCGCCTCGGGTCCGGTCTGCGCGACTGCGACCTCGAAACCTTCCTTCCGCAGGACGTACGCGAGTGCGTCGCTGTAGCTTTCCTCGTCTTCGACCACGAGTACTCGGGTCACGAGGGTGCCTCCTCCGATACATGCCGGGGCGGCAGGTCACGGGCTGATCCGCCACTCATGCTCCGACGATCTGCGCTGCGTCCTCTCCGCTGCCGTGACGAGTCGGTGGTACGGCGCGGCACCGCTGACGGGTCGATCGCAGTGGTATCGACCGTCGGAAGTCTCAACGTGAACGATGAGCCCTGGCCGGGCTCACTCCACACGACGATATCTCCGCCGTGGCTGGCGGCCACATGCTTCACGATCGACAGGCCAAGCCCGGTGCCGCCGGTGTCACGCGACCGGGCCGGGTCGAGCCGATAGAACCGCTCGAAGATCCGGTCCAGCTCCGCCTCGGGGATGCCGATGCCTTGGTCGCTGATCGTGATCGCGACGGAGGGTCCGAGCACGTCGCTGCGGTGGCTGCTGCGCACCATGACGGCGACCCGGGCGCCTTCCGGGCTGTAGGTCACCGCGTTCTCGATCAGGTTGCTGACGGCGACGAGCAGCTGGTCGCTGCTGCCCAGGACGACGAACTCCTCGTCGCATCGGGCCACCAGCTGGATGTCCTTGGCCTCGGCGTCGATTCGGCTGCGGTCCAGTGCTGCCTCGACGACGTCGTTGATCAGGACGTTGGTCGGTTCGTCGATCAGCTCGTCACCCTGCAGCCTGGACAGCTCGATGATCTGCTGGACCAGCCGGTTGAGCCGGTCGCTCTCGATCTGCATCCGTCCGGAGAAACGGCGAACCGCCTCGGGGTCCTCGGCCGCCTCGCCGACCGCCTCGGCGAGCAGGTTCAGCGCTCCGACCGGCGTCTTCAGCTCGTGACTCACATTGGCGACGAAGTCGCGCCGGATCGTCTCGACGCGACGCTCCCTGGTGCGGTCCTCGGCCAGGACGAGCACGAGACGGGAGCTGAGCGGAGCGACCCGAGCCACCACGTGGACCGGGAGTTTGGACCGCTCCCGGGTCAGCGTCAGCTCGCCCTCGCGGATCTCGCCGGTCGACCGGACGTTCTGGATCATCGCGGCCAGGTCCGCCGGCAACACCTGGTCGCCGCCCACCAGACCGAGCGCGTACGCCGGGGCCGATGCCTTGAGGACCACGTCCCGATCGTCGACGAGGACGGCAGAAGACCGCAGGACGGACAATACGGATGCGACGCCGTCGGGCACCGGAGAGTCCGGCTGGGCCGGAATGGTCGCTTGTTGACGCTCGCTGAGCCGCCAGGCGAACACCGCGCCACCTGCAAGAAGCACCGCGACCGCGGCCAAGACGATCGCGAGGGTTCCGTCCACGATCCCGATCGTACGGTGAAGTTCACCCGAGCTTCGCTCTCGTGGGCCCCGCTGACCTGCGGTTTCGATCACTGTTCATGTTTCGTTCACGGCAGGTCGCCTACGCGTCACCCTCGCTACCTAGAGTTCTCCGCATGCGTGATCTTTACTTCGACCAGCTCGACGCGATCGTCGACGACCTGGTTGCAATGACCACCTCGGTGCGCGACGCGGTGCACGAGGCCACAAAGGCCCTGCTCAGCGCCGATCAGAACGCCGCCGAGGCGGTAATCTCGGGCGACCGTGAGATCGACGCCACTCGCGACCTGATCGAGGAGCACGCGCTGGAGCTCCTGGCCACCCAGCAGCCGGTCGCGATCGACCTGCGGATGCTCGTCGCGGCGCTGCGGATGGTCGCCGACCTCGAGCGCATGGGTGACCTCGCCGTCCACGTCGCCAAGGTGGCCCGGATGCGGCTGCCGGACGGTGCCGTACCGGAATCGCTGCGGCCCACCATGTCGAAGATGGCCGACGTCGCCGTACGGATGGTCGATTCCACCGCGCGGATCGTCGCCGACCGCGACGTGGATGCGGCTCGCGGCCTCGCCGACGAGGATGACGAGATGGACCAGCTCCGGCGGTCGCTGTTCCTGGCCCTGCTGTCCGACGACTGGGCCTACGGCGTGGAGCCGGCGATCGACATCGCCCTGCTCGGTCGCTACTACGAGCGGATCGGCGACCACGCCGTCTCGATGGGCAAGCGGGTCGTCTACTTCGTCACCGGCGAGAGCCCGGTCGGCGTCGACACGCCCTAGGGCTTGGGGGCTTAGGGCGCGTCGCCGCTACCGCCCCTGGCTGCGCACCGCCTCGATGGCGGCTGCGGCAGCCTGGGGGTCGAGGTACTCGCCGCCGATGCTGATCGGCCGCAGCTCGGCGTCCAGCTCGTAGAGCAATGGGATGCCGGTCGGGATGTTCAGTCCGACAACGGCCTCCTCGCTCATGTCGTCGAGGTGCTTGACGAGCGCGCGCAGCGAGTTGCCGTGCGCGGTGACCAGGACGGTCACGCCCCGGCGCAGGTCGGGGACGATCGCGTCGTACCAGTACGGCAGCATCCGCTCGAGCACGTCGGCCAGACACTCCGTACGCGGCATCAGTTCCGGTGGCAGATCCGCGTAGCGGGGGTCGCCGACCTGGCTGTACTCGTCGGCGTCATCGAGCGGTGGCGGCGGTGTGTCGTACGACCGGCGCCAGAGCATGAACTGCTCCTCGCCGTACTGCTCGAGCGTGGCCTTCTTGTCCTTGCCCTGCAGGGCGCCGTAGTGGCGCTCGTTGAGCCGCCAGGACCGTCGCACCGGGATCCAGTGCCGGTCGATGCCGTCGAGGCAGATCTCGGCGGTCCGGATGGCGCGGCGAAGCACTGACGTGTGGAGCACGTCCGGCAACAGCTCGCGCTCTCGCAGCAGCTCGGCGCCGCGGGCGGCCTCGGCGCGGCCCTTGTCGTTGAGCGGAACGTCGACCCAGCCGGTGAACAGGTTCTTGGCGTTCCACTCACTCTCGCCATGGCGCAACAGCACGAGTCGGTAGGGCGCAGTCATATCGCCGAGCCTATCCGCCCGTCCGGCCCCCGCTGAGCGTGACGTAATGACCGAGCCAGCCAGGGTTTCGCCGCAGAAACGTCACGCTCAGCGGATGCGGTCAGTCGCGCTCGAGCCAGCCACGGAAGGCGTCGAGGTTGCGGGTCGACTCGCCGCGGGCGATCCGCCACTCCCACTCCTTGCGGATCGAGGACGCGAACCCGAGCTCGAGGATCGTGTTGAACGACTCGTCGGCGTAGCTCAGGACCGAGCCGAGCAGCCGGTCCACCTCGTCCGCCGTCACCGCTTCGAGCGGCAGCCGGCCGTCCAGGAAGATGTCGCCGTTGTGGTCGACGGCGAAGGCGACCGCGTACATCTTGAGGTTGCGCTCGAGCAGCCAGCGATAGACGGCCTCATGGTTCTCGTCCGGATGCCGCGCCACGAAAGCGTGCACCGCCAGGGCTTGACGACCGATCTCGAGGCGGCAGGCGGTCTTGAGCTTGCGCTCCCCCGGCAGCTCCACCTCGACGACACCGTCGCTCGGCTCGGTGTACGTCAGGTCGCTCGTCCGCAGGTAGTCGCGGATGGCGGCGATCGCCTGCTCGCGAAGCTCGGCGGTCACGACACGGCGAGACGGGGGCGCGGAAGCTCGGCCATGGCAGCACGGTAGACCCGCATAGTCTCGACCGCCGTCTGGCCCCAGCCGAACCGGGCCGCATGCCGCTCAGCGAGCCGGCCCATGAGCTGCAGCCGGGCCGGCGACGCGAGCATCTCGTCGAGGACCCGGGCCCACACGACCGGATCGTGGCCGGAGACCAGCCGACCGGTACGCCGGTCGCGCACCGCCGTCGGCAGCCCTCCGACCGCCGCGGCCGCCACCGGAGTGCCGCAGGCCTGGGCCTCCAGCGCGACCAAGCCGAAGGACTCGCTGTACGACGGGACGCAGACCACATCGGCCGCGGAGTACCACCGAGCCAACTGCTCGCTGGCCATCGCGGGCTCGAATCGTACGACGTCGGCGAGACCCAACTCCGACACCAGCCGCCGCAGTGCCTCCGGCTGATCGGGACCCGGCCCGGACTGTCCGCCCACCACAGCGACAACCAGCCGATCGGCCAGGCCCGGTGCCCGGTCGAGCAGCGACCGGGCCGCCCGGATCAGCACGTCCGGTGCCTTCAGCGGCTGCAGCCGGCCGGCGAACAGCAGCACTCGCGCGTCCGGCCGGATGCCGAGCTCGTCCCGGACCGCCCGACGAGGATGTGGCGCGAACGCGGCCAGGTCGACCCCTGGATGCACGACGTCGACCAGGCCTGGGTCCGCGTCGTAGTGGCGGATCAGGTCGTCGGCCTCACCAAGGGTGTTGGCGATCAGCCGGTCCGCCGCGTCCACGACCTGCTGCTCGCCCACGATCCGGGTCAGCGGCTCGGGCGGCTCACCGGCGACGCCCGCGGCGTTCTTGACCTTCGCCATCGTGTGCATCGTGTGGATCAGCGGCACCGACCAGCGGTCGCGCGCGACGGCACCGACCTGGCCGGACAGCCAGTAGTGCGAGTGGATCAGGTCATAGCGGTACGGCGCGTGCTCCGCCTCGACCCGCAGCACCTCGCGTACGAAAGTGCACAGCTGGCTGGACAGATCGGCCTTGGTCAGGCCCTCGAAGGGTCCGGCCATGACGTTGCGAACCGTGACACCGGGCTCGACGCGTACGGCCGGCGGCTGGTCCGACCCGGTCGCCCTGGTGAAGATCTCGGACTCGACGCCGGACCGGGCGAGTTGTCGGGCCAGCTCGAGTACGTAGACGTTCATCCCACCGGCATCGCCGAAGCCGGGCTGTGCCAGCGGAGACGTGTGGACCGACAGCATCGCGACACGTCGAATGTCGCGCCCTCGAGTTGCGCCCACTGATACACCTCCACCGCAGGTCAACTCAGCTGGCGCCGACGGCATTCCGCACCGTCGTCGCCGGCCCGATCAGCAGGGGCCGGGACCGCCGTAGGTGAAGCTGCGCGGGCTGCTCCGGTGGTAGCCGTAGAGGCTGGGCGCCGTGACGTTGCGGGATCCGCCCCGGTACGACGCCGAGCTGCCGATAAATCGGATCCTGAACACGCGGGCACTCTGTCCGGACGGCGCGCGGCCGTTGCCCATGTCGATGCAACGACCGACGCCGTTGCGCCGGAACGTGACCTCGCCGAACCACTGGGCGGCGCCGACCTGCTGGAAGCCGCCGCGCCACAGCCGATCGGGGTAGAAGCCGGACCACTTGCCGTTGACGTAGAGGTTCCATCGCTGGTGGTGATGCCGCCACTGGAGCTGGATCGTGGTCCCGGGCTGGAGCCGGACGCCCGGCTTCTTGCCCGGTCCGCGCCGCTGGAATCCGCACCGGTCGTAGCAGCTCGGTCGATTGTGGTTCCACCGGAACACGAACAGCCTGGTCACACCCCGGTGGCGCCACCAGCCGACCTCGACGATGTTGCCGTACGCGCCGGGCTGGTGGATCGAGATCTCGGCGAGCGAGTGCTCGTTGCGGCGGACCTGTCCCGGCCCGTGCACCGAGAAGGTCGCGCCGACGCCCGAGGGCCGCGCACCCCGCCCGAAGATCCGGATCAGGCCGGAGTACCGGCGACAGGTGCTGTGCGGCCCGGAGCCCACACACATCTTGGGCGCCACGCGGAGATCCGGCGGCGGGAGCTTGGCAGCCGGCCGCCGTACGTCCGGCGGGTCTGGCGGCACGGGTGCACCGGCCGACATCGGCGCCGCCACCACCGATGCTGTGGCGATGGTGGCGGCAAAGGTGGCACCGACAAGTACTCGAGAGATCCTCCGCACCGGCATGACCGGAGACCCTAGGGCGTCGACGGCTCACCGGCCGACGCCAGGGACGGAGGGTCACAACCAGCCGCGGCCCTTGAACACCAGGTAGAGGCTGAGACAGGTCGCGAGCATCAGCGCCAACGCCATCGGATAGCCGAACGTCCACGACAGCTCCGGCATGTTGTCGAAGTTCATGCCGTAGACGGTGCCGATCAGGGTCGGGGCAAACAGAATGGCCGCCCAGGCGGAGATCCGCTTGATCTCCTCGTTCTGCGAGTGGCCCGCCTCGGCCAGCGCCTTGAGGTCCTCGTTCTGCTTCTGCGTCACGAGGGTGGCGTTGACGGTCAGGATGTCCTGGAGGTTCTGGCGGAATCCGTCCACGCGCTCGGTCACATGCTCGACGTGGTCGCGGACGTCTCGCAGGTAGCGCTGGAGCTCCTCGTCCACGTGGTAGCGGGTGAACCCGGCATTCAGGCGGGTCAGCATGTCGAGCAGTGGCCGGGTCGCGCGCTGGAACTCGATCACCTCGCGAGACAGCTCGTAGATGCGCCGCGACACCGAGGGGTCGCCGCGGAACACCTCGGTCTCGATCTCGTCGATGTCGTTCTCCAGTCCCACGACGACCGGGTAATAGCCGTCGACGACGCGGTCGAGGATCGCGTAGAGCACTGCCTCGGGGCCGCGCTTGAGCAGGTCGGGGTTGCTCTCCATCCGGCGGCGGACCGCACTCAGGTCGGGCGACTCGCTGTGCCGCACCGTGACGACGAAGTTCTCGCCGATGAACACGTGCAACTCGCCGAACTCGACCTCTTCGACGTCGTCCAGGTAGCGCGCCGCCCTCAGCACGACGAAGAGAGTCTGGTTGTAGCGCTCCAGCTTCGGCCGCTGGTGGGCCAGGATCGCGTCCTCGAGCGCGAGCTCGTGCAGGTCGAACTCGTCGGCGAGCGATGCGAGCTGCTGCTCGTTGGGCCGATAGAGGCCGATCCAGGCGAGCGTGTCCGGGTCCTGGTCGAGCAGTTGGTACGTCTCGGCCAGCGTCTTCGGGGAGGCGATCCGGTCGCCGTCGCGGTAGATCGCCGAGTCGACGACGCTCGCCTCCGGCGTGGTCGGCGACGACGGAGTCGAGGTGTCGTCGTCCGGCTTGTCAGGGTTGGAGTGGTTGCGGCGGGACCGATAGCTGCGGCCGGCGAACGGCCGGAGCACGGCCAGCCTGCGGTCGGAGGTCTTGTGCTCGGACATGATGCACCTCGCTCTCGTACGGCTCGGGCGCCGGCCCGACCGTCACGCAGGAGTCACGTACGAGGTCAGCGCCACCGATGGAATCGGGTTGGGAAAGGGCAACTAGGAGGTTCGCGTCTCACGCGAATCACCTCCTCGGGCCGATCCATCTCTCCGTGCACAGGCTCCTGTTACCTGGTGCCGCCGCCATGGTAGCCCGATATGACCAGGTCACGCGTATGCCGAGGTCCGCCGGACCCCGCGCTTTTGCGCAGTAGATGCGGGTGTGAGTGCCCTGAGACCCACAACAACTGCGCAAAACCGCGTGAGGGAGCGCACCGTAGAATGGTGCGGCCGCGTGTTCGCGCGGACCCACCCCGACGAAGGACCTCACCCCTCCCATGCCCACACTCACTCGGCCTGACCTGCGCAACATCGCGATCGTCGCGCATGTCGACCACGGCAAGACAACCCTGGTGGACGGGATGCTCTGGCAGTCCGGAGTGTTCCGCGAACACCAGGACGTCGCCGAGCGCGTGCTGGACTCCGGCGACCTCGAGCGCGAGAAGGGGATCACGATCCTCGCCAAGAACACCGCGGTCCGCTACGCCGGTCCGGGTGCGCCCGACGGCGGGGTCACGATCAACATCATCGACACGCCGGGCCACGCGGACTTCGGCGGCGAGGTCGAGCGCGGACTCTCCATGGTCGACGGCGTCGTGCTGCTCGTCGACGCGTCGGAGGGTCCGCTGCCGCAGACCCGGTTCGTGCTCCGCAAGGCGCTCGCGGCCCGGCTCCCGGTCGTCCTCGTCGTCAACAAGGTGGACCGGCCGGACGCCCGGATCGCGGCGGTCGTCGACGAGACGTACGAGCTCTTCCTCGACCTGCTCGACCCGGACGCCGACCAGACAGCGCTCGACTTCCCGATCGTGTACGCCTCGGCCCGGTCGGGTCGCGCCGCGCTGACCGCACCCGCGGACGGCGAGCAGCCGGACAGCGACGACCTGGTGCCGCTGTTCCGCACCATCCTCGACACGGTCCCGATGCCGACCTACACCGATGGCGCACCGCTCCAGGCGCAGGTGACCAACCTCGACGCGTCGCCGTTCCTCGGCCGGCTGGCGCTGTGCCGGGTCCACGAGGGCACGCTGATCAAGGGTCGCCAGGTGATGTGGTGCCGCCGCGACGGATCGACCGAGCCGGTCAAGATCACCGAACTGCTCGTCACCGAGGCACTCGACCGGATCCCCGGTGAGCAGGCCGGACCCGGCGACATCGTCGCGATCGCCGGCATCCCGGACATCACGATCGGCGAGACGCTGGCCGACCTCGACGACCCGCATCCGCTGCCCCTGATCACGGTCGACGAGCCGGCCATCTCGATGACGATCGGCACCAACACGTCGCCGCTGGCCGGGCGTACCAAGGGCGCCAAGGTCACGGCCCGGCTCGTACGCGACCGGCTCGAGCGCGAGCTGGTCGGCAACGTCTCGATCCGGGTGCTGCCGACCGACCGCCCCGACACGTGGGAGGTGCAGGGCCGCGGCGAGCTGGCGCTGGCGATCCTGGTCGAGCAGATGCGCCGCGAGGGCTACGAGCTCACCGTCGGCAAGCCACAGGTCGTGACGCGAGACATCGACGGCAAGCGGCACGAGCCGGTCGAGCGGCTGACCATCGACTGCCCGGAGGACTACCTCGGCACCGTCACGCAGCTGCTCGCCCACCGCAAGGGCCGCATGGAGCAGATGGTCAACCACGGCACCGGCTGGGTCCGGATGGAGTTCCTGGTCCCGGCGCGTGGGCTGATCGGCTTCCGGACCGACTTCCTCACCGAGACCCGCGGCACCGGCATCGCGCATCACGTGTTCGAGGGGTACGAGCCGTGGTTCGGCGACCTGCGTACCCGCCCGACCGGCTCGCTGGTCGCCGACCGGTCCGGCGCGGCCATGACGTACGCGATGTTCAACCTCCAGGAGCGAGGACAGCTGTTCGTCGAGCCGACGACCGAGGTCTACGAGGGCATGATCGTCGGTGAGAACTCCCGCTCCGACGACATGGACGTCAACATCACCAAGGAGCGCAAGCTCACCAACATGCGCTCGTCAACTGCCGAGGAGCTGGAGCGGCTGATCCCGCCGCGCCGGATGTCGCTCGAGCAGTCGCTGGAGTTCTGCCGCGAGGACGAGTGCGTCGAGGTCACTGCGACGGCGATCCGGCTCCGCAAGGTCGTACTCGACGCCGCCGAACGGGCGAAGGTCCGCAGCCGACGGCGCTGAGACAGATTCAGCGGTCCGGTGAGACTCGCTCGGTCTCGTCGACCGGCTCGACGACCAGACCGAACTCGTCGCCGTGCTTCTCCATTCCGGCATCGACGGCGTCGTCGACCAGGACCGTGCCGCGATCCTCGCGCAGGATCATCGGGTCGCTGCGCAGATCCTTGTAGAGCGACACGCACATCGCACCCATGACAATGGCGAACGGGAGCGCGACGACCGTCGTCAGGTCCTGCAGCCCGGTCAGCGCGGTCGGATCGCCCGGGTCGGCGATGATCAGCATGATGGCGGCCACCGCTCCGGTCGCGGCTCCCCAGAAGATCACGATCCACTTCGACGGCTCGATGCTGCCGCGCTCGGACAGGGTGCCCATGACGATCGACGCCGCGTCCGCGCCGGACACGAAAAAGATGCCGACCAGGATCATCACGAGTACGGCGGTGATCGACGCGATCGGGTAGTGGTCGAGCAGGTGGAACAGCGCGAAGTTCGAGTTGACGACGCCGTCGGACTCGGTGAGATCCCCGGTGTCGCTCTGTTGATGGATGCCGGCGCCGCCGAAGATCGCGAACCACACCAGGCTCACCACGCTCGGCACCAGGAGTACGCCGGTGACGAACTGCCGGATCGTACGACCGCGGCTGATCCGGGCGATGAACATGCCGACGAACGGCGTCCACGAGATCCACCAGGCCCAGTAGAAGATCGTCCAGCCGGACAGCCAGCCGGCCATCACGGCGCCGCCACTGGCGTCGGTGCGCGAGGCCATCTCAGGCAGCGTCGCCAGGTAGTCGCCGATCGATGTCGGAACCAGGTTCAGCATCAACAGGGTCGGTCCGACGATGAAGACGAAGGCCGCAAGCGCGATCGCCAGCACCATGTTGATGTTCGACAGCCACTGGATGCCGCGCTCGACGCCCGACACGGCGGACAGTAGGAACGCCAGTGTCAGCACCGTGATGACCAGCACCAGGCCGGCCTTGCTGACACTGTCGATCCAGCCGTTGAACTCCATGCCGGCGCCGATCTGGAGGGCGCCGAAGCCGAGCGACGCAGCCGACCCGAACAGGGTCGCGAAGATCGCCATCATGTCGATCACCCGGCCGCCCGGGCCGTCGGCATGGCGGCCCAGCAGTGGCCGGAACGCCTGGGAGATCAGCTGCGAGCGGCCCTTGCGGAACGTGCCGTACGCGATCGCGAGTCCGACCACCGCGTAGATCGCCCACGGGTGCAGCGTCCAGTGGAACAAGGTAGTGGCCATCGCGGTCCGCATGGCCTCGTTGCTCTCCGGATCAGGTACGACCGGCGTCTCCGACACGTAGTGGGTCAACGGCTCGGCGACGCCCCAGAACATCAGCCCGATGCCCATGCCGGCGCTGAACATCATCGCGATCCACGACGACGTACGGAACTCCGGCTTCTCGTCGTCGCGACCGAGCGGGATCTTGCCGTAGCGGCTGGCCGCGATCCACAGCACGAAGACGACGAACACCGACGCGAGCAGGACGAACAGCCAGCCGCCCTTGGCGATCACCCACTCCTTGCCGTCGGCCGCCTGACCGGCGAGTGACATCCGGTCGGCGATCCCCCAGACGACGAAGGCCACCGACGCCACGGCGGTGACGCCGAAGACGAGCCAGTCGACGCCGCTCGATCGGTCCGCCGGAGGATTCTGCGACCCTCCGGCGGGTGGATTATCGCCTGTCGTACGCGAGTCTTGCTGATCGGTCGTCATCCGTGCGGGCCCCTCGAAGTGGACTATCCCGGTCGCATTCGACCCTTCCGGATCACGGCAGATCGGTCAAACGCGCGCAACGGAGAACGGTTCAGAGCACGGCGCGCAACGCGGCCGCAGCCCGGTCGTCGAACGCGACGAAGCGAGCCTCGGCCACGTCGGTCCGGGTCTCCCGGACGGTACGAACCGCGATCTGCGCCGCGTCGTCGAGAGGCCAGCCGTAGATGCCGGTGGAGACGCCAGGGAAGGCGATCGTCCCGACGTCGAGCTCATCGGCCACGCGCAGCGCCTCGCGATAGCAGGAGGCGAGCAGGTCGGACTCGCGTTGGCCGGCGTTCCAGTTCGGTCCGACCACATGGATCACCCAGCGCGCCGGAAGATCCCCGGCCGTCGTCCAGCCGGCAGCACCGGTTGCCAGGCCATCCGGGAAGCGCGCGACGCAGTCGGCCAGGATCGTCGGCCCGCCGGCGCGGTGGATGGCGCCGTCCACACCGCCGCCGCCACGCATGCCGCGGTTGGCGGCGTTGACGACCGCATCGACCGTCTGTTCGGTGATGTCCCCGGTGACGACCTGAAGCCGCATGGTCAGCGGCGCAGCGCCTTCATCGCCGGTCGCGCGTCGGCCAGATAGACGAAGGCGGCGACGACGCCGATGACGTTGAGGATGCCGATCGGATTCCACATCACCATGTTCACCAGCAGCGCCAGGCCGAGGATCAACAGCCAGAACGGCTTGGTCTGCTTGCCAGCCGCGACGAACAGCGCCGCCGGCCGGGTGGCCGCGTCGACGAAGGCGACCGCCTTGCAGACGAACAAGATCAAGGCCAGCACCAGCATCAGGTTGTTCTGCAAGGAGAACAGATCGAACACGCATCGAGCCTATCTCGTCGGTCGCGTGGCTTGGTGGCTCGGTCGCCGGCGTACGTACGTCGAGAGCCCGCCGACACGACGTGTCAGCGGGCTCTGGATGACGTGGGGCGGGGGCTGCCCAGGACGGCCTCCCGACCTCTCGGTAATGGAGTCGAGACTCCGGCCGGGAGACCGCCGTCTTGGGAGCGTACCCCTCAGTCAGTCGAGTCGGTCGACTTCTTTGTCCGGGAAGTGGACTTCTTGGTCGGAGTCGCGGACTTTGCGGTGGTCGAGGTGGACTTGGTCGCCTTCTTGGGCGCCTCGGTCGCGGTCTCCTCGATCGACGACCCGATCACCTGCGGGCCCTCCTTGCGGACCCGCTGGACGACGACCTCACCGCGGACGGCGAACTCGGCGTAGGCCTCGGTGGCCTTGGCCATCGCCTGCAGTGCCACCGCCTGCGCCTTGTCCGGCAGCGTCTTCAGCTGGTCCGGGATGTGCTTGACGTCGTCGGCGATGGTGCCGAACCGCTCGGTCGCCTTGGCCTGCGCCTTGGTCGCCGTGGCCTGGGCCTTGGTCGGCAGGTCGTTGACCTGGCTGCGCACGTTGTCTGGGTCGATGTCGATGCCGCGGATCTTCTTCACGACGGCATCGCCGGCGCCGACGACGGCGTACAGCGGGGTCGGCTTCTTGATCTGGTCGGGCACCTGGAAGTTCTGCGCCATGGTGTCTCCTCTCGTCAGTCAGCGGGTTCGCTGACGGTCTCGTCTCCGGCGTTCTCACGACGGAAGGCTCGGTAGATGTCGAGCAGCACGGACTTCTGCCGCTCATTGAGTCCGGCATCGCTCAGGACCGCGAGCTCGACCGATGGCACCCCGTCGGGGCTGGGGTCGAGAAAGCCGGCCCGGACGTAGAGAGTCTCGGCCGAGATCCGAAGCGCCTTCGCGATCTGCTGGAGCACTTCGGCCGACGGACGCCGGAGTCCACGTTCGATCTGGCTGAGGTACGGGTTGGAGACGCCGGTCTGCTCCGCGAGCTGACGCAGTGTCAGCTCGGCCTGGCGACGCTGATCCCTCAGATAGTCGCCAAGCGTCCCGACGGTCTTCCCGACCTTCAGCTTGCTCACAGCCCCATCTTGCTTGCAATTGCAAGCACACGCAAACAACAGGAACGTGTCCCCGCCCACACTTCACCGCGACGACCCCGCGCGGCGGCGGGGGTGGGTCGCTGGATGCGGCGTTGAGGGTCAAGGTCGCCTCAACCAGGCACAGCGGGGCTGTCCGGCTATCTCGTGAGGTCCGTGGATGGGCCTGGCCGCCGAGCGAGGCACGAGCGAGGCTGGTTGGACCGAGCGAGATAGCCGGACAGCCCCGCTAGGGCAGAGCTGACAAAGGCGCGGAATCAGAGAACCGCCCGCACCTCACCAACGGGCTTGCCCCCACCCAGCACCGCCACCGACCCCACCTCATCCAACACCGGCTCATCCCACCCAAGCCGCCTCAACACCGCCGCCATCACCACCGGCCGCGCCCTCGCCCCACCGTCGCCGATCTTCAGCGCCACCGCCGAGCCGTCCGGCATCCCCACCGCGTAGCAGGCCTCGGCACCGCCCTTGGCGACCGCCGTCGGGTACGCGCGGAGCAGCTTCGCCTCATCGCGGTCGGTGCCGCTGACGTACTCGGGGAAGCCGCCGATCGCCTCGGCGACAGCTCGCTCGGGAGTGCCGTCGGCAGACTGCTGGATCCGGCGGAAGGCCCGGGCCAGGCCGACCAGGGTGGTGCCGAACAGCGGTGCGCCGCAGCCGTCGACGCCGACCGCGGTCACGGCCAGGCCGGTCGCCTCGGCGAAGTCCTCGGCGATCCGGCGCTGGAGCGGATGCCCGGGATCGCGGTAGCTCTCGGTCGGCCAGCCGTTGGCGACGCAGGTCGCCAGCATCCCAGCGTGCTTGCCTGAGCAGTTCATCGCGACCGGGCCGGCGACGCCTCCGGCGGCGATGTACGCGTCGCGTACCGACGTCTCGACCGGGAAGTCCGGCGGGGTCTGCAGCGCCGACTCCGACAGGTCGGCGCCGGCGAGGATCTCGCGCACGGCCTCGAGTTGGAACGGCTCGCCGGAGTGACTGGCGGCCACGAGGGCGAGCAGCCGACCGCGCAGCGCGAGCCCGGACCGGACCATCGACGTGGCCTGGATCGGCTTGTTGCACGAGCGCGCGAAGACCGGCACCTCGGGATCTCCCCGGGTCCAGCGCACGTTCCCATTGGGATCCAGCGCCACGATTGACCCGTAATGTCGGCTTTCAACGAAGCCCGACCGGACCACCTCTGCCACCACAACGTCAGTCACGGCGCGGAGCGTACCTGGCGCCCGCAAGACGAAAAGTGCGCGATGCCACAATGCCCCCGTGGCGCACCCCGAGTGGACTCCTACCCTCCGCGAACTGGCCGACCTCGAGCTGCTGACCATCGGGGCGTTGTCGCCCCTGCGCGGCTTCATCAACCCGGACAATACGAGCGTGCCCACCCCGGTCACGCTGACCGTCCCGAAGGAGGTGGCAGACGACGTACGCGTCGCCGGCGGACTCCGGTTGACCGACCCCGAGGGTGCACCCCTGGCCGTCCTCCACTTCGAGAGCGCCTACGACGCCGGTGACAACCGGGTCGGGCTGGTCGGGGAGGTCGAGCCGCTCGCGCACACCGAGTACGGCCCGTTCCGCCGCTTCCACCGGACACCGGCCGACGTACGCAAGGCGCACCCGCATGCCTTCGCGGTCCCGCTGCGCGACGTGATGACCCAGTCCGATGTCGAGCGGGTGAACACCTACGCGCGCAAGACCGGGCGTACTCCGTTGCTCCTGGTCGCGACCGGACCGGGTGGTCCGCTGACGCTGTCGAGCGCCGGACTGATCCGCACCACGCTGGTCGCCACCGACGAGATCCCCGGCGCCGAGGTGGTCGCCGTCGCCGTGTCGGATCGCAGCGATGCGACCCAGACCGCGGCGTTCGCGATCCGGGTCGCGCTCGCCTTCGCCGACGAGATCGTGACGGTCTGGCACGACGGCGAGCCCAGCGCCGCCGTGCAGGCGAGCCGCGACCAGGACCGGCCGCCGCGGGAGCGTCGCGGGCTCGTCGTGTTCTTCACCGGACTGTCCGGCTCCGGCAAGTCGACCCTGGCCCGGGCGCTCCACGACCTGCTGCTCGAGCGCGGCGACCGCACCGTGACCAGCCTCGACGGCGACGTCGTACGCCGCCACCTGTCCAAGGGCCTCGGCTTCTCTCGAGAGGACCGGGAGACCAACATCGCCCGGATCGGCTGGGTGGCGGCCGAGATCAGCCGCCACGGCGGGATTGCGATCTGCTCGCCGATCGCCCCGTTCGACGCCACCCGGCAGCAGGTGCGGTCGATGGTTCGCGAGGCCGGCGGCGGATTCGTCCTGATCCACGTCGCGACTCCGCTGGAGGAATGCGAGCGGCGCGACCGCAAGGGCCTGTACGCCAAGGCGAGGGCCGGCGAGATCCCCGACTTCACCGGTATCTCCTCTCCGTACGAGGAGCCGGAGGACGCCGATGTCCGATTGGACACCACGGGCCGAAGCATCGAAGATGCCATAGGCGACGTTCTCGATGTGCTCTACTCAGATGGTTGGATTACTCGGGAAGCCGCCAAGACGGAGCCGCCTACCTGATCGGATTCCTTCGGCATGCCCGACCTGCTGACGACGAGCGCCGCGTCGATCCTCCTCGTGAGCTTCCTCGTCGGCATCGTGATCGGAATGACCGGCATGGGGGGCGGGGCCCTCATGACGCCGGCGCTGATCTTCCTCAACGTCAACCCGGCCGCCGCGGTGGCGAACGACCTGGTCGCCGCCAGCCTCAACAAGTCAGTCGGCGCCGCCGTACACGCTCGAGAGGGCTCGCCGAACTTCAAGCTGGCCGGCTGGCTGGTGATCGGTTCGGTACCCACCGCGTTCGCCGGAGCGTTCATCATCCAGGCCATCGGCACCGATGAGCAGCAGACCGACTTCCTCAAGATCGCCATCGGGGTCGCGCTGATCATCACGGCCGCGACCTACACCCTGCGGATCTACCTCAACCTGCGACGAGCCACCAGCGGGCGGCCGCTGTCGGACGAGCCGCCGAAGATCCGGCCGATCCCGACCGTCCTGGTCGGCGCCTTCGGCGGACTCCTGGTCGGCATCACCTCGGTCGGCTCGGGCTCGCTGATCATGGTGTCGCTGCTGCTGCTCTACCCAACCCTCCAGGCGGTGAAGCTGGTCGGCACCGACCTGGTGCAGGCCGTGCCGCTGGTGCTGTCGGCCGCCATCTCCCACGTCATCGTGACCGGCGTCGACTGGGCGGTGCTCATCCCGCTCGTGATCGGCGGCTCACCAGGCACGTTCCTCGGCGCCCACATCGCGAACTGGGTCTCGCAGGGTGTCGTACGCCGCGGCATCGTGATCGTCTTGACCCTGACCGGATTGGGCATGCTCCACGTACCCCCCACCGTGGTTGGTATGGTCGGTGCCGGCCTGCTGATCCTCGGCCCTGTGGCCTGGGGATTCGTGCGCCGGCGCCACGGGCTCCCCGCATTCGCCGCCAACTCCGAATCCGACAGCGTCTCGCGACGCTGACGGGCGCGACATGGAGCCGTGACAAACCCATATACGATGACCCCTGCTTTCCCGCACGAGGAGCTCGCTACACCCATGTCAACACACGCGGACTACCGCCTGAGTCAGCTCGATGAGCTTGAGGCGGAGTCGATCCACATCTTCCGCGAGGTCGCGGCCGAGTTCGAGAAGCCGGTGCTGATGTTCTCCGGCGGCAAGGACTCCATCTGCATGATGCGGCTGGCCGAGAAGGCGTTCTACCCGGCGAAGATCCCGTTCCCCGTCCTGCAGGTGGACACCGGGTACGACTTCCCCGAGGTGCTCGCCACGCGTGACAACTGGGTCAACCGGCTCGGCGTCCAGCTGATCGTCGCCTCGGTCGAGCAGGCCATCAAGGACGGCGTGGTCATCGACGACGGCAAGACCAGCCGCAACCGGCTGCAGATCGGCACTCTGCTCAACTGCATCGAGGAGTACGGCTTCACCGCGGCCTTCGGCGGCGGCCGCCGCGACGAGGAGAAGGCCCGGGCCAAGGAGCGGGTCTACTCCCACCGCGACGAGTTCGGCCAGTGGGACCCGAAGAACCAGCGTCCCGAGCTGTGGCACCTCTACAACGGGCGCATCCACGAGGGCGAGCACATGCGGGTGTTCCCGCTGTCCAACTGGACCGAGCTGGATGTCTGGCACTACATCGGCCAGGAGCAGATCGAGATCCCGTCGATCTACTACAGCCACCAGCGCGAGGTCGTACGCCGCGACGGCATGCTGATCTCGGTGTCGGATTTCGTCCAGCCGAAGGAAAGCGAGCAGGTCGAGGAGCGGACCGTCCGGTTCCGTACCGTCGGCGACATGACGCTGACCGGCTGCGTGGAGAGCCCGGCCTCGACGATCGGCGAGATCATCGACGAGATCGCGATCGCCCGGGTGACCGAGCGCGGCGCGACCCGCGGCGACGACCGGTTCTCCGAGGCCGCGATGGAAGACCGCAAGCGAGAGGGTTATTTCTGATGTCGGCCGCTGACACCAACGTCCTCGACGACCGTTCGATGGACCTGCTGCGATTCGCCACCGCAGGCTCCGTCGACGACGGCAAGTCGACCCTGATCGGCCGGCTGCTGCTCGACTCCAAGGCGATCTTCGAAGACCAGCTCGAGGCAGTCGAGGCGACGTCGCAGTCGCGCGGCTACGACTACACCGACCTGGCGCTGCTGACCGACGGGCTTCGGTCCGAGCGGGAGCAGGGCATCACGATCGACGTGGCCTACCGCTACTTCGCGACGCCGACCCGCAAGTTCATCATCGCGGACACGCCGGGCCACGTGCAGTACACCCGCAACATGGTCACCGGCGCCTCGACGGCCGACCTCGGGCTGGTGCTGGTCGACGCCCGCCAGGGGCTCACCGAGCAGAGTCACCGGCACGCGGTGATCCTGTCGCTGCTGCGGGTGCCGCACCTGGTGCTCGCGGTCAACAAGATGGACCTCGTCGACTACTCCGAGGACGTCTTCAAGAAGATCCACCAGACGTTCACGTCGTTCGCCACCAAGCTGACGATCCCGGACCTGACGATCATCCCGATCTCGGCCCTCAAGGGCGACAACGTCGTGCTCCGCGGCGAGAACATGCCGTGGTACGACGGCCCGTCGCTGATGCACCACCTCGAGCACATCCACGTCGCATCCGACCGCGACCTGGTCGACACCCGGTTCCCGGTGCAGTACGTCGTGCGGCCCAAGTCCGACGAGTTCCACGACTACCGGGGCTACGCGGGTACGGTCGCCGGTGGCGTACTCAAGCCGGGCGACGAGGTGCTCGTACTCCCCAGCGGATTCACCTCCCGGATCGCGGCGATCGACGACTTCGACCACGAGGTCGACGAGGCCTTCCCCCCGATGTCGGTGACTGTGCGGCTCGAGGACGACCTCGACGTGTCGCGCGGCGACATGATCTGCCGGCCGCAGAACGCTCCGGAGCCGAGCCAGGACATCGACGCGATGATCTGCTGGATGACGACGCAGCCACTACGGCCGCGTCAGAAGCTCGCGATCAAGCACACGACGCGGGCCGGGCGGGCGCTGGTCAAGGACATCCAGTACCGGCTCGACGTCAACACGCTGCACCGCGACCAGGAGACCAAGGAACTCGGGCTCAACGAGATCGGCCGGGTCCAGTTACGTACGACCGTGCCGCTGCTGTGCGACCCGTACTCCAAGAACCGGACGACCGGGTCGTTCATCCTCGTCGACGAGGCCACTGGCGTCACGGTCGGCGCCGGCATGATCAACTAGCCGCCGCCGGCAGGCGGTTTTGCGCCCGTACACACTGTCTCGGGCGCCCAAGACGGTATGTACGGGCGCAAAACCGAGGCAGGGGTGGGGTCAGCGGAGGGCAGCCCGTACGTGGAGGCCGACGTCCGGATCGACCAGGGCCTCCTGCGACGCGGCGATGCCGTCGGCCAACAGGGGCGCATCGACCGGGGTCGAACGCTTCACCAGCGCCAGTGCGATCGGGCCGAGCTCGTGATGCCGCGCGGACGAGCCGACGAACCCGATCGCGCCACCGTCGGCTGACACCTCGGCACCGCGCGCCGGCAGCCGGTCCACGGAGCCGTCGAGGTGCAATCGGACCAGCCGGCGTGGAGGGCGGCCGAGGTTGTGCACCCTGGCGACGGTCTCCTGGCCGCGATAGCAGCCCTTGTCGACATGGGCGACAGTACCGATCAGGCCCAACTCGTTTGGGATCGTGCGGTGGTCGGTGTCGAGTCCGAACCGGGGTCGGCCGGCGGCGATCCGAAGCGCCTCGTAGGCCCAGATGCCGCTCGGCGCACCCCGGGCGACCGTCGCCTCGGCGCCGACCGCAGCCGGGATGCCATCACCCGAAGCACTCCCGACCAGCGTCCCCAGCGCCGCCCGCTCGACAAGGACCAGCCCCGCCTCCGCGTCGTCGACCAGGGCGTACTCCTCCGCGAGTCCCGCCTCGATCCGCATCATGAACCGGGTGCTCTCGATCAGCTCCACCAGCGCGGCTCCGCGGCCGGGCTCGGTGTGCGCCAGGAATGCCTCGCCGTCGTCCCAGCCACCGAAGGCGTGCTCGATGTGCCCCTGCGGCGACAGGACCAGCGTCTCGACGTGCCGCCCCGACTCGAGTCCGGCGAACGCCTGGGAGGTCATCGCCTGCAGGTAGTCGAGTCGTTCGGCGCCACTGATCCGGACCACGTCGTGGTGCGACAGGTCCACCCAGCCACCGGCCTCGAACCGGCGCTGCTCGGCGTAGAAGTCGCCGTAGTGGGCGGCGACACCGGCGTCGGGCGGGTCGGATTCGACGGCTCCTGGCCAGGCGAGGAGCGGGCTCTTGTAGGTCACCTCTCCACGGTACGGCAGGCGCCACACAGGCCGAACGCGGTGAGATGACCGACGTCGGTCTCGAAGTCCTTCTCCCGCCGGATGCCGTCGACCAGGTCGGTGGCCAGGTCAGGGGACACCTCGTCGACCCGGCCGCAGTTGCGGCAGACCAGATGAACGTGCGGCGCGGACCAGCCCGGATGGTAGGTCGGTGCACCGTGGCCGAGATGGGCGTGCGTGACGAGGCCGGTCTTCTCCAGCAGGTCGAGGGTGCGATAGACGGTCGACGCGTTGACGCCGTGTGCCCGCTGCTGCACGTGCCGGAGCACCTCGTCCGGGGTGGCGTGGCCGAGCTCCTCGACGGCCTCGATCACCAGCTGCCGCTGCGGAGTCAGCCGGTAGCCCTGGGAGCGCAGATGCTGCTTCCAGTCCCGGTCCACGACGGAGTTCACCACGTCCCGAAGTCTAAGTCGCCCAGGGGCACTGACGAGGGCTCCGCTGCCGCTCAGGCCCGCTGCAGCCGGGCCCAGACGTGCGGCTGCAGGCTCTCACCCATCGCGGCCATATCGTAGGCGTAGAGCAGATCGCCCTCGACCAGGCCGTAGAGCCGCTGTCCGGCGGTCACTTCCTTGGCGCTCTTGGTACGGGCGACGACGTCGGTGCCGAGCTCGAGCTTCGCTCCGTCGACCTTGCCGTACCAGATCTCGACGACGCCGGTGTTGTGGGCGAGCAGCAGCTCGACCTCGCCATCGGCCTGCGGGCGTACGAAGCCGGTCTCCAACGCGGACTCGCGGGTCTTCTCGCCCACGTCATCGAGCAGCCAGGTCCGCGAGAAGTAGTGCAGGAACGGTCGCCCGTCGTGAGCGAAGATGAGTTGCTGACCGAAATGGAACGAGTCGATCGTCGGGTAGTCCCCGTGACCTCGACCCTCCCAGGTTCCGAGCAGCCAGGCGAGCGGGATCAGCTCGGGATGCAGATCCTCGGGGATCTCGAACGCCATCCGGCGATCCTAGACCTCGCCCTGGAACAGCCGATAGACGGTCAGCAGCGAAAATCCGGCCACGGCGAGCGCAGCCAAAATCAACAACGTGAGCAACAGCACCTCCATGTCGATGACCGGCTAGACGACGAACGTCCAGATGCGGTCCCGTTCTGGATTCACCTGCTGCCCATCCGGCAAGCTGGCATCATGACAGTCGCGGTGTCACGATGGCCAACCAGCGTCTTGCCATCCGGTCACTGGCAACGCAGAATCGCCGAGCTCGACCCGATTCGCGACCACGAGCAGATCACTCGGATCAGCACCGCGTACGAGTTTCCGTGGGACACCGCGATGTCGTTGTCGCTGGCGCTGTTCCGTACCTTCGCGGTCCCCTCGATCGGCGGGCTGCTCCACGAGACCGGCGAGTTCACGACGCGGCCGCAGAAGCGCTACGACGACACGGCGCTGATCCTGGACGCGATCGGGCAGCACGGCATGACATCGCCGCGCGGGCGGGCCGCGATCCGGCGGATGAACCAGATGCATCGGTCGTACGCCATCACCGACGACGACATGCGGTACGTCGCGAGCACCTTCGTCGTCGTGCCGACCCGCTGGAACGCCGCGTACGGCTGGCGCCCGCTGCTGCGGTCGGAGATCGACGCCGCCGTCGCGTACTGGACCGCGCTCGGGCGCCACATGGGATTGCGTGACCTGCCGACCACGTACGAGGGATACGAGCGACTGATGGACGGCTACGAGCGCGAGCACTTCCGGTTCGATCCACGCAGTCGCGCGGTCGCCGACGCCACACTCGACCTGGCGTCGACGTTCTATCCCGGAGTGAGCCGGCGCGCGTCGCGATCGGTCGTGCTCGCGCTGCTCGACGAGCCGCTGCTGGACGCCCTCGGCTACCCGCGACCCTCGCCGCGCCTGCGAGCCGCTGCCGAGGGCGCATTGCGACTGCGCGGCCGGATCGTCCGGCGACTGCCGGCCCGGCGCCGTCCGTTCACGGCTGACCGACTGCGCTGGGTACGGTCGTACCCCCACGGCTATCTCGTCGAGCGACTCGGCACGTTCCCAACCGACGGCGAGTCCTAGGCTCGAGGCATGTCCAAGCAGCGACTGATTGTGAAGGCGACCGCCGGGTCGGACGCGCCGGAGCGATGCAGCCAGGCGTTCACGGTCGCGGCGACCGCAGTGGCGGCCGGGGTCGATGTGTCGCTGTGGCTGACCGGCGAGTCGACCTGGTTCGCGCTACCCGGCCGGGCTGCGGAGTTCGAACTGCCGCACGCGGCGCCGCTGTCGGAGCTCCTCGACGCCGTACTGACCGGCGGCCTGGTGACCGCATGTACCCAGTGCGCCGCCCGTCGCGACATCACCGAGGCCGACGTCATCAAGGGCATCCGGATCGCCGGGGCGCCGAGCTACGTCGAGGAGATCATGGCCGACGACGTGCAGGCGGTCGTGTACTGACGGAGGGGCTGCGGCGGGAGGAGTCAGGCGGCCGGGCGGATGTTGAGCAGCTCGCGGACGCCGTCCGGCGACATCGCGGGCCGCTGCGCGAGCTCGGCCAGGGCGACGGCCCGGTCGACCAGCTCCGCGTTGTGCTTGACCGGCACCCGGCGGGCCAGTGACAGCGTGTCCTCCATGCCCACCCGCAGATGCCCGCCCTTGGCGAGTGCTGCGAAGGCCACCGCCAGGGTCGTCCGACCGATGCCGGTCGCGGACCATGACGTGACGGCGTCGGGGAAGGCCGCGACCGCGGCCACCAGCGCGTCGGCCGTCCCGGGCATGCCACCGGGGACACCCATCACGAGATCGCAGTGGACCCGCTCGCCGTAGGGCAGCCCTTCGGCGGCGAGCAGCCGATGCAACGCGGCGACGTGACCGAGGTCGAACAGCTCGAACTCCGGCACCACCTTGGCATCGCGGGCGGCCCGATAGAGCTCGACGATGAACGGGTACGGGTTCGAGAAGACGTCGTTGCCGAAGTTGACGGTGCCCATCGTCAGTGAGCAGGAGTCCGGCGCCGCCTCGAGTACGCGCAGCCGGTCGTCGAGCGGGTCGTGCACCGAGCCGCCGGTCGACAGCTGGACGACCAACGTCGTCTCCGAACGCATGGCCGCCACCGTCTCGCGCAGCCGGCCGAGGTCGAGCGTCGGCCGGTGCTCGCCGTCTCGGATGTGGATGTGGATCATCCCGGCACCGGACGCCTCGCATCGGCGGGCGGTCTCGACCAGCTCCTCGAGCGTGGTCGGCAAGGCCGGGAAGTCGGCCTTCTCGGTCTCGGCGCCGGTGGGCGCGACCGTGATGAGCGTGGACGCAGACGGCTGCATTCGCGCATCGTGACAGACTTTGCCGGGCCGCGTCGACTGGCGGTCGGAGCGGCCGGCGCCGCAAGTGTTGGCGCAATGTCGCACCAACTTCTGCCACGGACGGCAGTTTCACACCAACAGTCGGCTCTGGAGGCGTGTACGAGATGCGGGCCGTGGTCCAACGCGTCAGCGAGGCGTCGGTCGCAGTCGGCGGCGAGACCGTCGGTGATCTCGGCGGCCCCGGCCTGGTCGTACTCCTCGGCGTCACCCACGACGACACCCCGGCGCTGGCGGAGACACTCGCGGCCAAGATCTGGCGGCTGCGCATCCTGCGGGACGAGCGTTCGGCAGCCGACGTCGAGGCGCCGGTGCTGGTGATCAGTCAGTTCACCCTCTTCGCCGACACGCGCAAGGGACGCCGGCCCTCCTGGTCGGCGGCCGCGCCGGGTCCGGTCGCCGAGCCCCTCTACGATCACTTCTGCGCCAGTCTCGAATCGGCCGGCGCCCGGGTCGAGCGTGGCCGGTTCGGCGCCGACATGCAGGTACGGCTCGTCAACGACGGCCCGGTGACACTCGTCCTGGAGACCTGAGTACCCTCGTCGGGATCACGCAATGAAGCGTGGGGCGCTGACGCAGTCGCATCACGGCTGGAATCCCGGCCCGGCCGAGCCGCCTCCAACGCCCGATTTGAGCCTGAGCCCGAGAACGGCACAATGGATCGTGGGCCCCGCTGCGCCGATTCCGACCCAGGGCCCACTACCTGGAGAGTCATGAGCAGTGACGGCGCCGCGCCGCGGCCACCTGGCGGGGATGCGGACTCGCCTTCCCAAAATGGGTGGGGCGACGAGGATCCCGACGACCCCGGGTCGCCGTCGTATGGCGGTGCCGGCAAGCGCAAGCTGGTCAAGGGACACAACTGGTTCCGGCGGCATTGGATCCTCTGCAGTGTGATGTCGGTCGTCGCCATCGGCGTGATCGCTGGCGGCAGTTGGCTGCTCTATCTCAACAACATGCTCGGCAACGTCGACCGGGTCGCAGTGACCGTTGACGAGTCCAACCGCCCGCCGCCGACCCATGGTCAGGAGCTCAACATCCTGCTCGCCGGAGCGGACAACGGCCCGGGCCCGAGCATCGCCCAGGACGTCGCCTCCGGCAACTGGGACCCAGGCGAGCATCGCAGCGACACGATCATGATCCTGCACATCCCGGCCGACCGCTCGACGGCCTACCTCGTGTCGATCCCGCGCGACTCGTACGTCAAGATCTACGACTCCAGCGGCAACTACGCGTACAAGGACAAGATCAACTCCGCGTTCTCCGTCTACGGCCCGTCCGGCTATCTGTCGACGATCGAACATCTCACCGGGCTTCGGATGGACCACCTCGCGATCATCGACTGGAAGGGCTTCAAAGACCTGTCGGAGGCGCTCGGCGGCGTCAAGGTCTACATCCCGCACACGTTCTACGACTCCAGTCAGAAGATCACCTGGACCAAGGGCGAGCACGATCTCGAGGGCAAGCAGGCGCTCCAGTACGTCCGCACCCGCTACGGCCTGACGAGCGGCGACTTCGGACGGATCGCCCGTCAGCAGAACTTCCTGCGCTCGATGATGGGCGAGCTGCTGAGCGAGGGCACGATGACCAACCCGCTCAAGCTCACCTCGGCATTGCGGGCGATCACCGACAACCTGACCGTCGACGACGCCTGGTCCGGCAGCGGGATCCGCGATCTCGCGCTGCAGCTGCGTGACATCCGCACCAGCGACGTCACGTTCCTGACCGCACCGACCGCCGGCTACAGCACCACCGACGCGGGGGCGAGCGTGGTGCTGCTCAACAAGCCGCAGTGCGACGCGCTGTGGAAGGCGATCGCCAACGACAACATCGACCAATACCTGAAGAAGTACGGGGAGCAGGCTGACACGCTAGCCAAGGCAAATAACATCCAGTAGAAGCGAGCCGTCGGGGGTTCGATAGGTTCGCGCGATGTAGCCGGTCGACCAACGTGACGGGGGCACGGTCCGAGAGTGAGACGATCGTGAATGATCAACATGACGGGGATGACCCGAGGGTGGGCGAACCACGGGACGACGCATCGCCGCCGCCCGACGCACCCTCGTCCGACGGACCACCGCCGGACGCGCCCCCGCCGAACGCATCGCAGCCCGATGGCTCGGCTGCCGACGGCTCCGACGACGGGACGAGCTTCTTCGACGACCAAGCGGCCGACGAGGAGGAGCGGCGACCCGGCTTCTTCGGTCGCCACAAGGCACTGACCGTCCTGGGCGCCCTGGCGATCGTCTTGGTGCTGGCCGTCGCCGCCGGTGCCGTCTATGTCAACCACGTGCTCTTCGGCGACATCGACAAGATCGACGCATTCGGCTCGATCGATGAGAGCGCGCGACCGCAACCCACCAACGGCGAGGCGATCAACATCCTGCTCGCCGGCGCGGACAACGGCGACTCGGAGGGCCTGACGATCCAGCAGGCCATGGCGGACGGGACCTGGTCGGCCGGGCAGTACCGCAGCGACACGATCATGGTGCTCCACATCCCCGCCGACCACTCCCAGGCGTACGTCGTCTCGATCCCGCGCGACTCGTACGTCCCCATTTACGACGAGACCGGCAAGGCCACCGGGAAGCACAAGGTCAACTACGCGTTCTCGGTCTACGGGCCGTCCGGCTACGTGTCGACGATCGAGCACCTCACCGACGTCCGCATGGACCACCTCGCGATCGTCGACTGGGACGGCTTCAAGGACGTCGTCGACACGCTCGGTGGCGTGCGGATCTACGTGCCGCAGACTGTGCACGACAGCCAGCAGAACTTCACCTACGAGCAGGGCTGGCACGACTACAACGGTGAGCACGCGCTCAAGTACGTCCGGAGCCGCTACGCGTTGGACGAGGGCGACTTCGACCGCAATCGTCGGCAGCAGAACTTCCTGCGGGCCATGCTCGACCAGATGGCCAGCATGGGTGCGCTGACCGACTTCCCGACGTTCCTCTCGGCGGCCAAGACGATCACGTCGAACCTGACGATCGACGACACCTGGTCCAACGGCGACATGCGGTCGCTCGGCTGGTCGATGCGCGGCATTCGCAAGGACGACGTCACGTTCCTGTCGGCGCCGATCAACAAGCGCCACCCGTTCGGCGAGGTCCCCGGCGACGGCTCGGTCGTGCACCTCAGCAAGCGCGGCATGAACGACCTCTTCGGGGCCATGCGGGCCGACGACATGCAGACCTACGTCAACGACCACCCCGAGCTCACCCTCCCCAGCGACACCCAGGTCCAGTAACCCCGACGCCGCCGGTCGCGATCATCAGCCGCTCGTGGCGCCGTCATCGGTCACTCGTGGCGGATGACCGCACCACAACTGACTCATGAGCCCACCACCAGTGGCTGATGATCGCACCACGAGTGGCTGATGATCGGGGGTCAGATGCTGACGGTCAGCTCCGCGATGTTGCCGATCGAGGCGACGACGGCCCGGTCGACCGGCTCGGCCTTCGGCGCCAGCGTCCGCACCGTCCAGCGTCCCGGCGCCGCGAAGAACCGGAACTCCCCGGCGTCCGACGTCGGCATCTCGGCGGTGAACTCGCCGTCCTTGTCGTGCAGCCGGACGTACGCGCCGCCGACCGGCTGTCCGTCGCGCATGACCTGACCCTGGATGATCGCCTCCTTGTCGACGTCGACGTCATCCAGGCTCACGCCACCGACGATCGCACCGCAGCCCATCAGGACGCCGATCCAGCCTCGTCGCCGACCACGACCGGCACGCCGACCAGCGAGCCGTACTCGGTCCACGAGCCGTCGTAGTTCTTCACGTTCGGCTGCTCGAGGATCTCGTGGAGGACGAACCAGGTGTGGGCGCTGCGCTCGCCGATCCGGCAGTACGCGATGGTGTCCTTGCCGAAGTCGACGCCGGCGTCCGCGTACAGCGACTGGAGCTCGTCGTCGGCGCGGAAGGTGCCGTCGTCGTTGGCCGCCTTGCTCCACGGGATGTTGCTGGCGGTCGGGATATGACCGGCGCGCTGAGCCTGCTCCTGCGGCAGGTGGGCCGGGGCCAGCAGGCGGCCGGCGTACTCGTCGGGGCTGCGCACGTCGACCAGGTTCTGGGCGCCGATCGCGGCGACGACCTCGTCGCGGTACGCCCGCAGCGACGCGTCCTGCTCACCGGCGGTGTACGACGACTTCGAGCGGTTCGGCGCGTCCTCGGTCAGCTCGCGGCTGTCCAGCTCCCACTTCTTGCGACCGCCGTCGAGCAGGCGCACGTCGCTGTGGCCGTAGAGCTTGAAGTACCAGTAGGCATAGGCGGCGAACCAGTTGTTGTTGCCGCCGTAGAGCACGACCGTGTCGTCGTTGCCGACACCGCGCTCGGACAGCAGCGCCTCGAACTGCTGCTTGTTGACGAAGTCCCGGCGTACCGGGTCTTGCAGGTCTTGCTTCCAGTCGATCTTGACCGCGCCCTTGATATGGCCCTTGTCGTAGGCGGTCGTGTCCTCGTCGACCTCGACCAGGACGACATTGTCGTCGTCCAGGTGGTCCTGGACCCAGTCGGCGGTGACGAGAGCGGCTTCGCGGCTCATACAGAACCTCCGTGTTGTACGTGCGTAGTGGGGTTGGTGAAGCAACAGATGAGCGGACACATCACGCAGCCGGGGCAGACGCCGGTCGCAGCGGTGGGGAATCCCAGCGGAGAACGCCGTCTGGTCAGGACATGGGACACAGTGCCGACCGCACGCGGCAGTGGTCCACCGCGCGCCGCTTGGTCAGCGAGACCGAATGCATGTGTTCGAGGCTACGCCGCCGCATTGGGCCTCCCTCGTGGCGTCCACATCGTGGTACTGGGTCTCACGATGCGACAACGGCAGCGAGTACGGCCCGGACATCGGCCGTCCGAAGCGGCCCGGAGGCACGGGTCACGATGCGGCCGTCGGAGTCCAGGAGCAACACGGTCGGTGTTCGCCGCACACCGAGGTCACGCACCAGGTCGAGGTGCGACTCGGCATCGATCTCGATGTGCGCGACACCCTCGACAGTCTGGCTGACCTGCGCCAACGTCTGTCTGGTCTGCCGGCACGGAGCGCAGAAGGCGGTCGAGAAGTGCACCATCGTCGCCCGCTCGCCGAGGACCTCGACGCCGAGCTCAGCGGGCTGCAGCTGAGCGACCGACTCGTCCACCATCCGCGTCGAACCGTCAGCGTCGTCGATCCCTACTCCCGTACACACGTATGGCACAAGGCCGGGCTGCGCGGCGGCTATTCCCCTCGGACCGGAGCTAGGTGAACAGCTGCCCGGTCCAGAACGCGATCGGGCCGACCAGGATCAGTGGGAGCACGGCGTCGACCGCGAGCCGGCGGGCCGGGTCGGGGACCAGGTTCGCGGCGATGCCCCGGCCGCACGCCGCGAGCAGAGCTGCGACGGCGCCGAGCCCGACGCCGATGGACAGCTCGACCGGGTTGGCGGCCACCAGGCGGACCGCCACGGCGGCTCCGGTGCCGACCAGGACGGCGAGCGGTGCGATCAGGAAGCGCGGACCGGGCAGGGACCAGACCACCACGGTCCCGACGACCGCACAGGCCGCGATCAGCACGATCTGGTCGCCATCGTCGGTCTTGGCGGCTGCGACCCACGCGGCGAGCAGCGCTCCACAGACCCCCACCGTGACCGTCAGCGCGACCGAGGCGGTCAGGCCGGTACGCCGGCCGCGCCGGAACATCTCGCGCAGCATCGCCCCGAGCACGACGATCGCGGCGCCGGGCGCGACTCCCATCAAGGTGCCGCTGGACTGCCGGACCGACTCACCGGCCGCCGAGCCATCGAACCCGGACAGCAGGTCCGGCCACGCGGTGATGACCGTCGCCGCGATCCCACCGAGGGCCACGACGAACCAGGCCGTGCGCGGCGCGGGGACGACCGGTCCCTGGAACACCACACTCGCCCACACCAACTGCACCACGGCGACGGCCGCCGCCACGGCGAGCGGATCGGCATAGGCGGTCAGGGCCAGGACGCCACCCAGACCCAGTGACAAGAGGGCGACCACGACCCGACATAGTGCCAGGTCCGGCATCGACCCGGGACCCATCCCCGCTGAGCGTGACGTTTCCGCAGCCCGGAGGGGCCCAGGACAGTAGTTATGTCACTCCCAGCGGGAGCGGCTACCCGCCCGCGAACGGGGGCAGCAGCTCGACCGTCTCGCCGGCGCCGATCCGTACGGTCTCCGGATCCTGCGACCCGACCGGCCGCTCGCCGACCAGCACCGAGCAGACCCCCACGACCTGCGCAAACTTCGCCTTGTCGGCGTGCAAACTGCGCACCGCGTCGAGCACCTCGGCGAGCGTCTCGCCGGACACGTCGTCGGTGTCCCGGCCCGCGGCGGCTCGCGCAGCGGCCCAGTAGCGCACTCGCACCCTGTCCACGTCAGCTATCCTCTCTTATGCGATGAGGCCCGGGCCCTGTGCCCTGGGCCTCTTGTGCGTTCTGGACTCCGGAGGGAGTGGGCATGTCCTCGCTGCTGCTGCTCACGAGCTCCCTGGAGTCGTCGGCCCAGATCCTCCCCGGCCTAGCGCTGCTCCCCCACCAGGTGCGGGTCCTCCCGGCCGAGGCCACCGCGCTCGTCGACGCGCCGGACTGCGACGCCGTCCTGGTCGACGGCCGTCGAGACCTCGCCCAGGTACGCGCGCTGACCCAGCTGATTCGCACCACCGGCACCGACGTACCCGTGATCCTGATCCTCACCGAGGGCGGCCTGGCGGTCGTCACGGCGGAATGGGGCGCCGACGACGTCGTGCTCAGCTCGGTGAGCCCGGCCGAGTTCGAGGCCCGGCTCCGGCTCGCGATCGGGCGGCTGCAGTCGGCCGCCGAGGACGACCCAGAGGCGCACGTGATCCGGTCCGGCGGCGTGACGGTCGACGAGGCGACCTACACCGCGAAGCTCAACGGCCGCACGCTGGACCTGACGTACAAGGAGTTCGAGCTCCTCAAGTACCTCGCCCAGCACCCCGGTCGGGTCTTCACCCGGCAGCAGTTGTTGCAGGAGGTGTGGGGGTACGACTACTTCGGCGGCACCCGGACGGTGGACGTCCATGTCCGCCGGCTGCGCGCCAAGCTCGGCTCGGAGCACGAGACGCTGATCGGCACCGTCCGCAACGTCGGCTACCGGTTCGTGGCGCCACCGTCAGTGCCGCGTCCCGAGCACCAGCCGAGTTGATCGGCCACTCGCGCCTCGCGGCACGAGTGACCGATCACCTCCTTGACTGACTTATGCCCTACTGCCTAGGGCGTCTTGCTGATGCGGTCGGTTGCGGTCGGTGTGTACGGGTCGTTCGCGGTCAGGTAGTTCGCCAGCGCATCGATGTCGAGTCCGCCGAAGAACTTGTTCTGGCCGCTCGCGAAGACACCGAACCCGTCACCGCCGTCGGACAGGAACGAGTTGCAGACGATCCGGTAGGTCGCAGCCGGATCGATCGGCTCGCTGGCCACGCCGTCACGGTTGGCGTCGACCAGCACCGAACTCGGGATGACCTTCGGGTCAGCCGGCCCACCAGCCTTGGTGTCGTCGTAGGTGTAGGTGATCCCCGAGACCTGCAGGATCTTGCGGTTCGGCGTGACGTTTCCGCCGGTCCACTGCTGCTCGAGCAGGTTGAGGATCTGCTGTCCAGTCAGATCCATCGACACGTCGTAGTTGTTGAACGGCTGCACGGTGAACGCCTGGCCGAACGTGACCGCACCCGCATTCGACAGCAGGTCGGCCCGGATTCCGCCCGGGTTCATGAACGCGATCTGTGGCACCACGCCCGCCGCCGGCCCGGAGTCCGGAACCGTCGTCGGGTCGAGCTTCTGCGCGTCGGCGATCAGGTTGCCGAGCGGCGAGTCGCCTCCGTTGGCGTCTGCCGTCCTCGAGATGACGGTAGTGCCGTTGAGGTGGCCGATGACCTTGTTGGCGATCGGCGCGACCAGCGTCCGGTACTTGTCGATCAGGGCATTGATCCCGGCATCCGGCGCGACATCGGTGTTCGTGACGATCCGGTTTTGCGCGAACGCTGCCGGCCGCACGACGTCCTGGGTGCTCTTGTTGAGCAGCAGATGGACGTCGGTGACGAGCCGGCCGAACGACGACGCACTCGTGAACAGACGGGGGTTGCCAGCCGGGTCGGTCACGGTGCAGTTGTAGGGCTGGTGGGTGTGACCGGAGATGACCACGTCGATCTGCGGGCTCAGGTTGCGTGCGATATCCAATCCCGCACCCGAGACCCCTGAACAGGCGTCGTACGCGGTCGGATCGGCCGGCACACCGCCCTCGTGCAGCAAGACGACGATCGCCTTGACGCCCTGACTCTGAAGCTTCGGAACCAGCGCGTTGGCGGTCTCCACCTCGTCGGCGAAGCGGAGTCCCTCGACGCCGGACTTGGTGACGATGTCCGGCGTGCCCTCGAGGGTCATGCCGATGAAGCCGACCTTGACACCGCCGACCTCGGCGATCTTGGTCGCCGGGAACAGCGTCGGCTGCGGGTGGGGCTTCCCGTCGTCCCAGAAGACGTTGGCCGACAGGTACTGGAAGGCCGCGCCCGGGAACGGGTGCGCCGGGTCGGGGCAGGAGTTCTGGTTGTTCGCGCCGTCGCCGTCGTCCAGGCAGCCGCCGTTCTGCATCCGCAGCAGCTCTTGGTAGCCCTCGTCGAACTCGTGGTTACCCACGGAGGCGACGTCGAGGCCCATCTGGTTCATGGCCTCGATGGTCGGCTCGTCGTGGAAGGCGGCCGAGATGAGTGGCGAGGCGCCGATCAGGTCGCCGGCAGCAACCGTGAGCGTGTTCGCTCCATTGGCCGCGGCCTGGTTGCGCAGCAGCTGGAGGTGGCGGGCGAGGAATGCCGCGCCTCCTGCGGGCGTGCTGTTGATCCGACCTGACGAGCTGCTTGAGGGAATGACCTCCAGGTTGCCGTGGAAGTCGTTGATGGCCAGGAGGTCGAGCTTGACCGTCTTGGCGTTGTCGGAGCCCTTCTGGGCGGCCAGCCGGTTGTAGGTGGCGCGGGCCGAGTTGGAATCGGGGGTGGCGCTGCTGCCTGCGGCTGAGCCTGGCATCCCCGCCATCGCTGCCGCGAGTGCCGCGACAGCTCCCACCGTTCCGGCGACCGCGCGGCGCCGGTTGAGCGTGATCATGGGTATGTTCCGTCCCCTTCGTGGTCTGGATCAGGGTCTCCGGCAACCTACCCCGCCGGACCGGCCACGGCTACCAGTCGACGCCGAAGCTTTGACGAACCTTTACGTTGTGTCCGTGCCCTCCCCCGAACCTGCTCCAGAGGACGCGATCGAGCTGACCGCGACGCTGACCTCGGCCGATGTCGACGCGGTGGGCGAGATCGTCGCCGCGGCCGCCGCTGCTGACGGCGTCGCGCCCCTGAACGAGCCGGCCATGCTGCAGGTGACGACTGCTGACAATCCCCGCGTATCGCACCTGCTCGTACGCGATGACGGCCGGCTGGCCGGCTATGCCCAACTCGACCAGCGCGACCCGGCCGGACCGCATCTGGAGGTCGTCGTGGCGCCGCAAGCAAGGCGGCAGGGGTTCGGCCGCGCCCTGGTCTCCCGGGCCCGGACGATGGTGGCCCCGATCCCGATGGAGTTGTGGTCCCACGGCGACCGGCCTGAGGCCGCGGCCCTGGCGGCTCGGCTCGGATTCGACCGGGTACGAGAGTTGTGGCTGATGCGCCGCGACCTCGACGCCGATCTGCCGCCAGTCCCCGACCCCGGCCCGGTCCGGATTCGTACGTTTCGCCCCAGTGCTGATGAGGAGCCCTGGCTGAAGCTCAATGCCCGCGCCTTCGCCGATCACCCGGAGCAGGGCCAGATGACCCGGGCCGACCTGGATCGCCGGATGGCGCAGCCGTGGTTCGACCCCAAGGGCTTCTTCGTCGCCGAACGCGACAGCCGGATGATCGGGTTCCACTGGACCAAGGTCCACGACGGCGATCCGCCGGTCGGCGAGGTCTACGTCGTCGGCATCGATCCGGCCGCGCAGTCGCTCGGGCTCGGCAAGATCCTGACCCTGGCCGGCCTGCACCATCTGCGCGACCGGGGCCTGGCCACCGTCGAGCTCTACGTCGAGGCAGCGAACGCGCCGGCGATCGCGCTCTACAGCCGGCTCGGCTTCGTTCACACCGACACCGACGTGATGTATCGCGGGTGAAGTCGCGCCGAGACACCCGGAGTTCACAAAACGGTGGCACCCTTGTGGGTATGGCGGTGGAGGAAGTCGAGGCAGAGGAAGCTGCGCTACGTCCCGAGCTGACCGCCAGCACCGACGACGGACCGACCGACAGCCCCGTGACGACGGTTCCTCGCGAAGCCTTCGACCTCGAGCCGCCGTACCACGCTGAAGACGTCGCGCTGCCCGCCGACCGCTTCCTCGATCGCGAGCTGTCCTGGCTCGCTTTCAACGAGCGAGTCCTCGAGCTCGCCGAGGACGAGGATCTGCCGCTGCTCGAGCGAGTCCGGTTCGCGGCGATCTTCGCGAGCAACCTTGACGAGTTCTTCATGGTCCGGGTGGCCGGCCTGAAGCGCCGCATCGCCGCCGGCGTCGCCGTGCCCGGCGCGAGCGGGATGCGGCCGCGTGAGGTGCTCGAGAGCATCTGGAAGGAAAGCCGGCAGCAGCAGGAGCGGCACGGCCGGCTCTTCCACGACGAGTTGGTCCCGACCCTCGCGCGCGCCGGGATCGAGCTGCTGCGCTGGGACGACCTCAAGGACGACGAGAAGGCCGAGGCCCGGGAGCTCTTCACCGAGCGGATCTACCCGGTCCTGACACCTTTGGCCGTCGATCCGGCGCACCCGTTCCCGTACATCTCCGGGCTGTCGCTCAACCTGGCGGTCGCGGTCCGCAACCCGGAGTCGGGCAAGGAACATTTCGCCCGGGTCAAGGTGCCGCCGATCTTCCCGCGCTGGATCGCAGTCGCCGAGGACCGCTTCGTTCCGATCGAAGACATCATCGGCGCCCATCTGAAACGGCTGTTTCCGGGCATGGACGTGCTCGGCCACCACACCTTCCGGGTCACCCGCAACGAGGACCTCGAGGTGGAGGAGGACGACGCCGAGAACCTCCTGCAGGCACTCGAGAAGGAGCTACTGCGGCGCCGGTTCGGACCGCCGGTCCGGCTGGAGCTCGAGGAGTCGATCGACCCGCACGTCCAGGATCTGCTGATCTCCGAGCTGGACGTGAATCCGGCCGAGGCGATCGCCCTGCCAGGGCCCCTGGACCTCGAGGGCCTGCACACGATCGCCGACATCGACCGGCCCGAGCTGAAGTACCCGCCGTTCGTGCCCGGCATCCATCCCGATCTGGCCGAGGTCGAGACCTCGAGCCCGGCGGACATGTTCGCCGCCTTGTCGCAGCGAGACGTCCTGGTCCACCACCCGTACGACTCGTTCGCCACCAGCGTGCAGCGGTTCATCGAGCAGGCCGCGGCGGATCCGCACGTACTCGCGATCAAGCAGACCCTCTATCGAACCTCCGGAGACTCACCGATCATCGACGCCCTGATCGACGCGGCCGAGGTCGGCAAGCAGGTGCTCGTCCTCGTCGAGATCAAGGCCCGGTTCGACGAGCAGGCCAACATCCGCTGGGCCCGCAAGCTGGAGCAGGCCGGCTGCCATGTCGTCTACGGGCTGCTCGGCCTCAAGACCCACTGCAAGCTGCTGCTGGTCGTCCGCGACGAGCCCGAGGGCATCCGTCGCTATGCCCACGTCGGCACCGGCAACTACAACCCGAAGACGGCTCGGCTCTACGAGGACTTCGGGCTGCTCACGTCCAACTCCAACATCGCCGGCGACCTGACCGACCTGTTCAACAACCTGTCGGGCTACTCCCGCCGCACCAGCTACCGGCAATTGCTGGTGGCACCGGACGGCATCCGCAACGGGATCGTCGAGCGGATCGAGCGCGAGGTCGACCATCACCGCGAGGGACGCCCGGCCAGGATCCGGATCAAGGTCAACTCCCTGGTCGACGAGAGCACGATCGATGCGCTGTTCCACGCCAGTCAGGCCGGCGTACCGATCGATCTGCTGATCCGCGGCATCTGCGCCCTGCGCCCGGAGGTCGAGGGCCTGTCCGAGACGGTGCGAGTGCGCAGTATCCTCGGTCGCTTCCTCGAGCACAGCCGGATCTTCTGGTTCGAGAACGGCGGCGAGCCGGAGGCCTGGATCGGCTCGGCCGACCTCATGCACCGCAACCTCGACCGTCGAGTGGAGGCGCTGGTACGCGTGCCGCGACGGGCCCATGTCGAGGAGCTCGGGGCGATGCTCACCAAGTCCTTCGACGACAACACGTCGGCCTGGCACCTGCGGGCCGACGGCACCTGGGAGCGGCGTCATCTCGCCCCGGACGGAACGCCGCTCGAGGACCTTCAGGACTGGCAGATCGCCCAGGCCCAGCGCCGCCGCCGGGCCGTCAATGCCTGATTCGCAACTCAGTAGGCACTGATTCGCCGGTCAGAACGCACTGATCGGCCACTCAATATCGGTCAGCCGAAAACGGGTGACGGATCGTCACTGTGACGGTGACGGATGGTGGCGGTCATGGTGACGAATCGCCATAAAAATAAGGGACGGGCCGGCTCGCAGCATCTGGGGGGAAATGCACGAGCCCGGCCCGTCGCGCGTCCAGCCGGCTTGGGGGGTGGGCGGGCTGGACGGCCAACCATCACTCTACCCGTCGCATCCTGTAAACAGCAACGGGCTGTTTGCAAGATCTGACACCAAGCTCATATGGGCTTCTACCGGCAACAACACCAGTATTAAATCGCTGTTGCGTACCTCCGAATCGACCACCGAGAACCGCTCGTCATAGGTCCCGCCCTGGCCGATCGCCGGCCCCGATGCCAGCTCCGTACGGGCCGCTCGTTGCCCCTCGGCGATCGCGGCGGTGTCGAAGTGCATCGCGACGACCAACTCGAGCCCGCGGTCGGACGGCTGGATGGCGAATCCGAGGCCTTGATGGGATCGGAGGCCGCCGACGTCGGTGATCCGGGCCGCGGCCAACGCGCGGTCGGACGACGAGGCCGTCTCGAAGGACGTGACAGCGCAGGCTCGTGGCGGTCGATGCACGATGGCGGTGATCGCGCCGTCCAGTGGCGCCGCGGTTGCCGCGACGTCGGCCAGGCCGCCCATGCCGCCCGACTCGGAGGTGATCGTGTCGACGGTGCGTTCGACGTAGGTCGGCGTGTCCGACAGGACGAGCAGTCCGGGGTCGGCGAGCACCGCCACGTGCTCCAGCAGTGGCGTCAGGGTGGGATCGATCCGGGCCACCAGGTCGGGTCCGCCCCGCCAGACTCCCTCGCTGTCGGCGCCCGAGTCGGGTTCGGCGTAGCCGAGTCGGGCCAGCCCGGCCGTGACCTCGTCGGGTGCGACGTTCTCACTGAGCTCGGCCACGATCACCGCACCCTGGCGCGCCTGGCCGTAGATCTCCCAGTCGAGATCGAGCACCGACCAGCCGTACGGGTCGGCCATCGCCGTCGTCGATCCGACCAGGCCGGAGACCGCCGAGAGGTCGTCGTCGTACGCGGCGTCCAGCACCCGCTGCCGGGTCGCCGACCGGTCATTGCTGGACACGTCGGTCGCGTCGACGGCCGACCGCACCTGTCGCCAGTCGGTGAAGTTGGCGGTCAGCGTCACATTGGGAAGCGTCCCCAGTGCCAGGGTGAGCGGCGACCGGAGCTCGCCACTGCCACGCGCGATGAGTGCCCCGGAGACGAATGCCATCGCGAGCACCACGGCTGCAGCGAGGCTTCGGCGCATCGGCCCAGCATGGCAGCCCACGATCGGGCCATGCCGGCGGTGTGCAATTCGGCTCCAAAGCCGCCACACTGCACGCGTGGAGCCCACCCGAACGGTCCTGGCCGCCGGTGCGGTCGTGTGGCGTCGGCTGGGTGAGTCCGTCGAGTTGCTCGTGATCCATCGACCGAAGTACGACGACTGGACGTTTCCGAAGGGCAAGGCCGAGCGCGGCGAGCGGATGCCGGTCACGGCGGCCCGCGAGGTCCTGGAGGAGACGTCGGTACCGATCCGGCTCGGCCTGCCCCTGACGACGGTCCGCTATCGGCTGCACCGGCCCCGCCCGGCCATCAAGCAGGTGTCGTACTGGATCGCCCGGCCGCTCGGCGACGGCGACATCAGCCTGGAGCCCAACCACGAGGTCGACGAGGCGCACTGGCTCCCGCTCGACCAGGTTCGGGGGCAACTGACGTATCAGCACGACCATGAGGTGCTCGCCCTGTTCGAACGCGGGCACCAGACCAAGGCCCACAAGACCCGGACGCTGGTCATCCTGCGTCATGCCGCGGCCCGGTCCCGGGCGAACTGGAAGGGCGACGATCGGCGCCGGACGCTGACCGCGACGGGGATGCGCGAGGCCCACCGGCTGGTGCCATTGCTCGCGGCGTACGGCGTCGGTGAGATCGTCAGCAGCGACTCGGCGCGATGCGTGCACTCGGTCGAGCCGTACGCCGATCACCTCGACGCCGACATCATCCTGGAGCCGGGCCTGACCGAGGAGCTGGCCACCCCGAAGCGGGTCGCCGACAGCCTTCGCAGCCTCAGTGGCTCGAAGCGACCGGCGGTGGTGTGCACGCATCGGCCGGTGCTGCCGATGGTGTTCGACACGCTCGGAATCACGCCGATCCCGCTCGAACCGGCCCAGCTGATGGTCGTCCAGCACCGCGGCCGGAGGGTCCTGGCGACCGAATTGCACCGCGCCTGAGCACAACCGAACGCTCGGTCACTCAGCGCATCTAGCTGCACAGTTAACGTGACGTCCGCCCTGGCTCAAACGTGTCGTTTCCTGGTCGCAGACCACCGTTCATTCCGCGTTCACCTGCACCGATGGGTCGCTTCACCTGCGGTGCCTACGTTCGCAAACGACAACGGGACATCACGCTCACCCCCAGAGAGGGAACGTACTGTGAATCGCAAGACCCTGTGCCGCGCGGCTCTTCCGAGTCTCGTCGCACTCACTCTCGGCATGACCGCCTGTGGCGCGTCCAATGAGGACAGTGGGGGAGACTCGGGCGGGTCATCCAGCCTGTCCGGCACCATCAACGGGGCCGGTGCCACCTCACAGGAGGCGGCGATGGCCGGCTGGCAGAGCGGATTCCAGACCGCCAACCCCGACACGACCGTCAACTACGACGCCATCGGCTCCGGTGGCGGCCGGGAGCAGTTCCTGGCCGGCGGCGCGACCGCCTTCGCCGGATCCGACGACGCCCTCGAGGGCAAGGAGATCAGCCAGGCCGAGGATCGCTGCGGTGGCGCGTACATCGAGATCCCGGTCTACATCAGTCCGATCGCGGTGATCTACAACCTGCCTGGCGTGTCCGACCTCAACCTGGCGCCCGACACCATCGCAGGGATCTTCGCCGGCGACATCACCAAGTGGAACGACCCGGCGATCGCCAAGGACAACCCGAGCGCCGATCTGCCGGACAGCGAAATCACGCCGGTGCACCGCTCGGACGAGTCCGGTACGACGGGCAACTTCACCGCGTACCTCGACGCCGTCGCCAGCTCGGTCTGGACCTACGGCAGTGTCGAGACCTGGCCGATCAAGGGCGGCGAGGGGGGCGACGGTACCTCCGGCGTCGTCGCGGCGGTCCAGAACGGTGAAGGCACCATCGGCTACGCGGACGCCAGCCAGGCCGGCGAGCTCGGCAAGGCCAACGTGGGTGTCGGCAGCAGCTGGCAGGCCCCGACCCCTGAGGCCGCGGCCGCAGTCGTCGACGCCTCGACCGCAATGACCGGCCGTCCGGACGGCGACCTCGCGATCGACCTGGCCCGCGACTCCACCGCGTCGGGCACCTACCCGATCGTGCTGATCTCGTACCACATCGCGTGCACGAAGTACGACGACTCGAACGAGGCCGCCCTGGTCAAGGCGTTCGAGAACTACGTGATCAGCGAGCAGGGCCAGCAGGACGCGGCCAAGACAGCGGGTTCGGCTCCGATGTCGGACACCCTCCGCCAGAAGGCTCAGTCCGCCGCCGACATGATCCAGACGAGCTGACCCAGATCGATGGCATCACCAACGGGAGCAGGAGCACCGGGTAACGGCGAAGGCCGGTACCCAGAGGTCACCGAGCCGGTACGCCACCGGCTCGGTGACCGGCTCTTCTCCGGCACCGCGACTTTGGCGGGGATCCTCATCCTGGTGGTCCTCGCCGGAGTCGCGATCTTCTTGCTGACCGAAGGCTGGCCCGGTCTCTCGGCCGGCGGCCCGGACGAGACCCCCGGCGCCGACAGCTTCTGGTCCTACGTCGGCCCGCTGGTCTTCGGCACCGTCCTCGCGGCGGCGATCGCGTTGATTATCGCGACCCCGCTGGCCATCGGCATCGCACTGTTCATCTCGCACTACGCGCCTCGGCGGATCGCCGGCGGCCTCGGTTACCTGATCGACCTGCTGGCCGCGGTGCCGAGCGTCGTCTACGGCCTGTGGGGCGCGCTCTACCTGGCGCCGAAGCTGGTGCCGATCTACGACTGGCTCGAGGCGCATTTCGGATGGGTCCCATTCTTCGCCGGGCCCGCGTCTCCGACCGGACGCACCATGCTGACCGCCGGCATCGTGCTCGCGATCATGGTCCTGCCGATCATCACCGCCATCAGCCGCGAGGTATTCCTCCAGACACCGAAGCTGCATGAGGAGGCCGCCCTGGCGCTCGGCGCGACCCGGTGGGAGATGATCCGGATGACGGTCCTCCCGTACGGCCGCTCCGGAGTCGTCAGCGCCGCCATGCTCGGTCTCGGCCGGGCCCTCGGCGAGACGCTCGCGGTCGCGATGGTGCTGTCACCGTCGCTGGTCTACACCTTCAACCTGATCAGCTCGACGAACTCGTCGACGATCGCGGCCAACATCGCCCTGCAGTTCCCCGAGGCATCGGGCGTGCAGGTGAACGTGCTGATCGCTACCGGCCTGGTGCTGTTCATCATCACCTTCATCGTCAACTACATCGCCCGCGCCGTCATCGCCCGTAAACGCGACTTCGCAGGGGCTGGCTGACATGACAACCACACTGCAGAACGAGCCGTCAGCACCGGCCGAGGAGCCCCTGGAGGCCGCGCAGCTGCCCCGGCTGATCAGCTGGTACGTGCTGGGTGGCGCCGTGGTGGTCAGCGGTGCGCTGACCCTGCTGCTGGGCTGGAACCTCGCCGCGTTCGGCGTCGTGGCCGTGATCCTCTACCTGATCGCCATCTACGTCCTCTCCCGGGTGGTCGAGGGCCGCCGTAAGGCCACCAACCGGCTCATGACCGGTCTGGTGACGACCGCGTTCATCCTGGCGCTGCTCCCCCTGGTGGCCGTTGTCTGGACGGTCGTCAGCAACGGCTGGTCGGTCATGTCGGCTGAGTTCTTCACCTCGTCTATGCGCAACGTCATCGGCGAGGGCGGCGGCATCTACCACGCGATCTGGGGAACGCTCATCATCACCGGTCTCGCGACGGTGATCTCGGTGCCGATCGGGCTGATGACCGGGATCTACCTCGTCGAGT
>Ga0209382_10000334_pt1 | contig 76274 bp, 70 predicted proteins | sample SoiMetdeltSBSDD5_FD_187599 | JGI IMG/M metagenome (GOLD analysis project Ga0209382, IMG submission 187599) | Bulk soil microbial communities from a Populus tree surrounding site in Tennessee, USA - Soil MetaG P. deltoides SBSDD5 (SPAdes) (version 2) | ecosystem: Environmental > Terrestrial >... | reverse complement strand
ACTCATCGTCGTGTTGCGCTTCGCAACGGACCGACACGAGTCCCCACACAAATTACCTGTTTCGATTTTTAAAGAGCGATCTGCACGCGGGGCGCAGACAGAAGCGGAATTATAACCGGCATCCTCACTCCGTCAACCTCAGCAATGCACTGACTGTCGAGGGAATTTGGGGCGTCGGCGACCGGCCGTTTCGTGACCGAAGTCGTACCGCGAAAGGCCGCGCAGTTTACTGACGGGGGCCCGAGAGTCAACACCCGGGATGCAGAATTTCTAACTTTTCTTCCGCACTAGCTCAATGCGCAGGAATCCACGTTTGCCGACCTGGAACAGTCGCGCAGGCCCCGGACCAAACATTTCCTTTGGGTTCTCGATCTTTTCGCCGTCCACCTTCACACCGCCCTGCTCTATCAGGCGATGTGCCGCGGATGTGCTTTCGACCAGACCTGCCTGTTTCAATAGCCGTGCGAGCGGAATGGCCGCTTCATCGATTTCCTCTACCCGCACGGCAACGTCGACAGGTATCTCGCGTTTCTGGCTCCGGCTGCGGAAATTCTCCTCCGCGCTGTCTGCTGTTGCAGCGCCGTGAAAGCGCGCCGTGATTTCCTTCGCGAGTTCCAGCTTGGCAGTCATCGGATTGCGACCAGCGGCGATGGCGGTGCGCAGTTCGGCCAATTCCGCGTTCGAGCGGAACGAAAGCAAATCGAAGTAGCGCCACATGAGCTCGTCCGAAACCGACATGAGCTTGCCGAACATGTCATCAGGGACGTCCGTGACGGCTATGTAGTTACCCAAAGATTTCGACATCTTGTTGACGCCGTCGAGCCCTTCGAGCAGCGGCATGGTTATCACGACCTGCGGCTCCTGACCGAACGCCTCCTGTAACTGGCGACCGACGAGCAGATTGAATTTCTGATCGGTGCCGCCCAGCTCGACATCAGCCTTGAGTGCCACGGAGTCATAGCCTTGCACGAGCGGGTACAGAAACTCATGGATGGCGATGGGTTGACCGCCTTTGTAGCGCTTGGCGAAATCGTCGCGCTCGAGCATACGCGCCACAGTGTGCTTGGCCGCGAGCTGGATCAGCCCGACTGAGCTCATTTCGTTCATCCACTTCGAGTTGAAGACGATGCGGGTCTTCTGTGGATCGAGAATCTTGAAGATCTGCTGCTGATACGTGGCAGCGTTGGCCTGCACTTCCTCGGCGGTGAGCGCGGGGCGCGTGGCATTGCGGCCGGACGGATCGCCGATCAGGCCGGTGAAGTCGCCGATGAGAAACAGCACCTCGTGGCCGAATTCCTGAAAACGGCGCATCTTGTTGATGAGCACCGTGTGACCCAGATGCAGGTCCGGCGCAGTGGGATCGAAGCCTGCCTTAACCCGCAACGGCTGGCCGCGGCGCAGCTTCGTCAGCAGCTCCGACTCCAGCAGAATTTCCGCCGTACCGCGCTTCAACTCGGCCAATTGCTCTTCGGCTGTCCGCATAGATTCCAGCTTCATCCGCAAACGGGCGACTCTAAGGTGTTCGGCGGCCGGATCGCAAATTGCCTCAGGCCGCTGTCGCGCGTGGCGTGACTGCGGGTTGACGACGGCGCCGTGCATCTTCTAATTTCGCGACGCTCGTGCAAATCCACTGATCGCAACCTGGAACCCGAAGGTGTCACAGCAGCCCAGGATCGAATTCGACTACAAACCCGCTTCGTCGGCGCCGCGCCGCTCCGCACACGCGCGCTGGTTCGTCTCTGGTCTGCTGCTGCCGCTCATTGGCGGCGTCGCTGCCTACTTCTTCGTCAATCGCAATGCGCCCGAGCTCGCGCCGCCTCCGTTGCCAGAAGACGCACTTGGACTCAAGGTCCCGGCGCTGCCGATCGAGCAGCTGGCGCCGGCAGTGCCGCAGCCAATTGGCCAGACCGTCGAATTCGTCGTCCGACGCAACGACACGCTCGACCGGATCTTCCGGCAGCTGAAACTGAACCTGACGGATTTGGCCAGCATTCGCGAGCTGCCTGGCGTGCAGGAGCAGCTCGACCGCCTACGCCCGGGAGACACCATCAGGCTGGTGCACGACGACGGCCTGGTGCAGTCCTTGAGCCGTCGCATCAGCGAAACCGAAGTGCTTTCGGTGACGCGAGTCGACGACGCTGGCAGCAGCCCCTTCGAAGCAGAGGTCGTTGCGACGCCGGTCGAGGTTCGCGAAAGCCGTGCCCAGGGCACGATCGAATCGTCGCTGTTCGTGGCGGCGCGCGCGGCGGGTGTCAGTCCGGAGATCATCCTGCGGCTGGCCAACGACATTTTCGGTTGGGACATCGACTTCGCGCTCGATATTCAGCCCGGCGACCGCTTCAGCGTCATCTACGAGCAGAAGTTCCGCGATGGCGAGTACATCGGCGACGGTCGCATCCTCGCCGCGGATTTCGTCAACGACGGCACGACCCACCGCGCCGTCTACTATGAATCCGCGGACGGCAAGATCGCAGACTACTTCACGCCGGACGGGCGCAGCATGCGCCGCCAGTTCCTGCGTGCACCGCTCGATTTCACGCGCATCAGCTCGAACTTCAACCCGCGGCGGCAGCACCCGATCCTGAACATGATTCGCGCTCACAAGGGCGTGGACTATGCGGCCCCGACTGGCACGATCATCAAGGCCGCTGGCGATGGTCGCGTGAGCTTCGTCGGCACCAAGGGCGGTTACGGGCGCGCCGTGATCATCGAGCATGGCGGCGGTATCTCGACGCTGTACGGCCACATGTCGCGATTCGCGCGCGGGCTCAGCGACGGCGAGCGCGTGAAGCAGGGCACTACGATCGGTTATGTCGGGAGTTCTGGCGCAGCGACCGGCCCGCACCTGCACTACGAATATCGAGTCAACGGCATACACAAGAATCCGCGCACGGTTCCGTTGCCCGACGCAGCGCCGATCCCGGAGACCTATCTGGTGGAGTTCAAATCGCGCAGCGCCTCGGTGCTGGCGCGGCTCGACCGGGCCAATGATGCCGATGTCGGGGTCGTCGCCACGAACTGAGTTCACAGTCTGAAAGCCCCTGTAACACATGGGGCGGCGGCTGCGTAGTATCCTCGCTGCCTCTCTTTATGGCGCGCGGTCATGCTCGATGTGAATCTCAAGGCTCCCGAGCACTACATCAACCGGGAGCTGTCGTTCCTCGACTTCAACCAGCGAGTGCTGGCACAGGTGCATGATGAGTCGCTGCCGCTGCTGGAGCGCATCCGTTTTCTCGGCATCTCCTGCTCCAACCTCGACGAGTTCTTCGAGATTCGCGTTGCCGGCCTGAAGCAGCGCCAGGAGCTGGGCTCCCTCGGCGGCGGTCCGGACGGTATGAGCGTGCCGGACCAGCTCGCCGCGATTCACAAACGCGCGCTCGCCCTGGTTGAAGACCAGTATCAGCTGCTCAACCAGCTGGTATTCCCTGCGCTCGCTGCGCACGGCATCCAGTTCGTGAACGCAAAGACGGCAAAGGCGAAGCAGCGCGAGTGGCTCGCGGACTACTTCGCGAAAGAGGTCGAGCCCGTGCTGACCCCTCTCGGGCTGGATCCGGCGCGGCCGTTTCCGCGCATCCAGAACAAGAGTCTGAACTTCATCGTGCGACTGTCGGGCAAGGACGCATTCGGGCGCGACGCGGAGCTCGCGGTCGTGCAGGTGCCGCGATCCCTGCCGCGCATCATCCGTCTGCCCCAGTCGGCCGCCGCGTCCGACCAGACGCATTTCGTCTTTCTGTCGACGGTCATTTCGACCTTCGTCGCGCAGCTGTTCAGCGGCATGAAAGTGGAAGGCGCGTGGCAGTTCCGCGTGACACGCAACAGCGACCTGTTCGTCGATGACGAAGAAGTGGACAACCTGCTGCGCGCTGTCGAAGGCGAGCTCGCGCAGCGTCGCTACGGCGCGGCAGTGCGACTCGAGACTTCACTCGACTGCCCGGAGGACATAGCCGACTTTCTGCTGCGTCACTTCGCGCTCAGCAAAGACGACCTGTACCAGGTCAACGGCCCGGTGAATCTCAATCGTCTGATGGCGATCTACGACCTGGTCGAGCGACCCGATCTCAAATACCCGGCGTTCACGCCGAGCGTGCCGAAGCGACTCATTGCCAAGGAGGACATTTTTGCGGCGATGCGCGAGGGCGAGCTGCTGCTGCACCACCCGTTCGAATCCTTCGCGCCCGTGATCGATTTCCTGCGCCAGGCGGCGAGCGACCCGGACGTGCTCGCGATCAAACAGACGCTGTACCGCGCCGGCCCGCAATCGCCAGTGGTCGACTCGCTGGTCGACGCCGCGCGCGCCGGCAAGGAAGTCACGGTGATCATCGAGCTGATGGCACGCTTCGACGAGGCAGCGAACATCCGGCTCGCGACCCGCCTGCAGGAAGCGGGAGCACACGTGATGTACGGTGTCGTCGGCTACAAGACGCACGCCAAGCTCATCATGGTCGTGCGCCGCGAGAGCGGGAAGCTGCGACGTTATTGTCATTGCGGCACCGGCAACTATCACCCTGACACGGCGCGCTTCTACACCGACTATGGCCTGTTCACCTGCGACGAAGCGGTCGGCGAGGACCTGCACGAGTTGTTCCTGCAGCTGACGAGCCCGACGCGCGTCGCGACGATGCAAAAGATCCTGCAGTCGCCGTTCACGCTGCATGAAGCGCTGATCGAGAAAACCAAGCGCGAGATCGCACTGGCGCAGCAAGGCAAACCCGCGCGTGTCATCGCCAAGTTGAACGCGCTGATCGAGCCGCAGATCATCCAGGCGCTGTATCACGCGGCAATGGCCGGGGTGAAGGTCGACCTGATCGTGCGCGGCATCTGCGCGCTGCGTCCGGGGATTCGCGGGATTTCCGAGAACATCACGGTGCGCTCGATCGTCGGGCGGTTGCTCGAGCACTCGCGCGTCTATTACTTCCACAACGACGGCAATCCCGAGATCTATTGCGCGAGCGCCGACTGGATGGAGCGCAACTTCTTCCGGCGCATCGAAGTGTGCTTCCCGATCGAGCGCAGGCAGCATCGCGATCGCATCATCGAGGACCTGGAAACATACCTGGCGGACAACACCCAGGCCTGGACGCTCGGCCCGGACGGCAACTACCTCCGTGTCGCCGCCGACAACGCGCCGGCCGTGAGCGCGCAGGAAACCCTGCTGCGGCGCTACGCCGACTCGTACGACTAGATCATCCGCTCAGGCGAAGCGCAGGCGGAAGGTGCCGCCCTTCAGGTATTCGATCTCGTTCTCCAGATCGGTGGCCGTCAGCGGATGCGCGTCGAGCCAGCCTTTCGGGAACACGATTTCCAGCGAGCGCCCTTTCGGATGCAGCTCCAGCTTCGGCAATGCGGTCGCGCTGCGGCCACGATGCAGAAGCACCGCGAGACGCAACAACACCGTCAGGTACTCGGCCTTGATGTGCCACGGCGGCGTCAGATCCTGAAACGACTGCACGTGGAGCTTGCGGCGGTGCGCGCCGACGACGGCCGCGAGGATCCGCTGCTCGTCCTGCGGAAATCCCGGCATGTCCGCGTGCTCCAGCAGATATGCGCCGTGCTTGTGATAGTGCGAGTGCGACACGTCCAGTCCGATCTCGTGGAGCCGCGCGGCCCAGGACAGGACCAGCTCAGAAAACGGCTCGTCCAGCTGCCATTCGGCGGTCGTCTGCCGTAGAAAATCCAGTGCAGAGGCTTCGACGCGCTCCGCCTGGGCGGCGTCGACGTGATAGCGCGCCTGCATCGCACGCACGCTGCGTACGCGCGCATCTTCGTCGGTGAAGCGGCCGACCATGTCGTACAACAGCCCTTCGCGCAGCGCGCCGTCCGCCACCCGCATAGTGCGGATGTCCAACGCTTCGAGTGTCTCGACGAGGATCGACAATCCGCCGATGAACACCGGCAATCGCTCTTCGCTGAGACCCGCCAGGCGCAGCTTGGACACGTCACCGGCCTTGACCGAGTACTCGATCAGCGCTTCGACTGCCGCAGGCGTGATGGCACCGTCGCCGTTGTTGCGCGCACGGATGACGTCGCCGACCGAGCGGATCGTGCCGGACGAGCCCACCGCCTGGTCCCAGCCGAAATTACGGAAATTTGCGCGCACCGGCTCGAGCTCGAGCCGCGCCGCGAGCCGTGCACGCTTGACTCGCTTGTCGGTGATGCCGCCGTCGCTGAAGTAGCGCGCGCTCATGCTGACGCACCCCATGTAGAGGCTCTCCAGCTTCTTGGCGTGCTTCGCCTCGCCGATGATGACCTCGGTACTGCCGCCGCCGATGTCGACTACCAGCCTGCGCCCCGGCTCGCTCGGCATGGTGTGCGCGACACCGAGGTAGATGAGGCGCGCCTCCTCGATACCGGAAATGATTTCGATCGGATGGCCGAGCGCAGCGCGTGCACGATCGAGAAACGCGCCCTTGCGCCGGGCTCGCCGCAAGGTGTTCGTCCCCACGACGCGCACGCCCTCCGCCTTCATGTCGTGCAATCGCTGGCCGAAGCGCTGGAGACAGGCCAGCGCGGCCTCGGTCGCTTCGCGGGTCAGGCGACCCTGCTCGTCGAGACCGGCGCCAAGACGCACCATCTCGCGCAGACGATCCAGGATGATGAGCTGCCCGTGCGAATACCGGGCGACGACCATGTGAAAGCTGTTGGACCCCAGATCGACCGCGGCGATGACGTCCGGGATTTTGCGCGCCATGACGGGCAGCAGCGCTGCTAGGTCGCGTTCATGTCGAAAACGACGACCCGCAGCCGCAGGTCGTCGCGGCGTTGGGATTGCGGATGACGAACTGCGCGCCTTCGATATCTTCGCGGTAGTCGATCTCCGCACCGGCGAGATACTGGATGCTCATGGGATCGATCAGCAGCGTGACTCCGCCGTTCTCGACCCGCGTGTCGCCCTCCTCCAGGTTCTCGTCGAACGTGAACCCGTACTGGAAGCCGGAGCAGCCGCCGCCCTGCACGAAGACGCGCAATTTCAGATTGGGATTCGCTTCCTCGCGGATCAGCTCGCCGACCTTCGCGGCGGCGGCGTCAGTGAAAATCAGGGTGGGAGCAAGCGTCGGGACGGCGGATTCGGGAGTCATAGCAGCAGCATGGGGACAGAACGAGCCGGGATCAAGTGTAGGCCGTCAGCTGCTCGCCGTCTTCTCTTCCGGGGGCACCGCGGGCTCCGTGCGCGCCTGGGCGCCCTTGCGCGGCTCGTGAATCAATTTGCCGTTGATCTCCGCGCCCATCTCCATCTCGATCAGCGCGTAGTAGACATTGCCGGTGACGCGTGCCGTGGCGCCCAGCTCGACGCGATCGTGCGCCAGGATGTCGCCTTTCACGGTTCCGTTCAGCACCACGTTCGGCACTGCGACCGAGCCCTCGACCACGCCGCTGTCGCTGACGCTCAGCGTCGCTCCCGAATCGGCGGGTGCATCGACGTTGCCCTTGACGTGGCCGTCGACATGGAAGCCGCCGGAAAACTGTACGTCGCCGATGATGCGGGTCCCGGCGCCGATCAGCGTGTCGATGCGCTGAAGTTTGGGCTTACTGTTTTTGAACATCGGATTGCTTTGGCTCGGTGGCGGACGGCACGGGCGCAACCAGGCTCTCGGCCTGGACGTGCCACGGATAGGATTCTCGCACAGGTGCTGCGAGGCGCGTCGAGCGCACCTCGACATTGACGGCGCGCGGCTCGAAGCCCTCCGGCAGGACCACATCCTGCTCGAACTTCTGGAAATAGCGGAACTTGAACGGCAGCTGCCCGTCCCCGCGCGCCGCATCAGTCACCTGGGCCAGCCCGAGCTGCTCGGGCCGGTTGGCGCGCACGCCTTCGATCTGGACGCTGACCGAGCCAGACACCACCGCGTCCTCGCGCATCGACTGCTGCAACACGAGCAGCAAGCGGTAGTGCGAGGGGGCGCCCCCCGACTGGATCTGAAAACCCTGGATGCGCAGTCCGCCGATGCCGTCCTCGGGCGAGACGATGCCGCGGTAGAAAGTGAGCTCCTCGCGCTGCTTGAGGACCTGGGCCTGCAGGTCTTCGAGGTTCTTCTCCACGACCCCGTACGATTTGTTGTCGACCTTGCTCGCCAGCTCCGCCTTGGCGATGTCGCCGCGCAGCTTCTCGTTCTCCTGCTCGAGCGCGTCGATCTGCGCCGCGAGCTCGCGGCGCCGCTGCAGCTCGGCAAACTTGCTGTAGCCGCCGGAGAAGCGGCCCCATTCGTAAATCACGTACAGCAGCAGCAGCCCGCCCAGCATGCCGACGATCGCAAGTCCCCGCCGTCGCCAGGCAGACTGATATCGGACTACGAGCTGACCGGTGCGCATCGATCGGGATAACCGTTAGGAAGTCGTGTACGTGTCCTGCGGAACCTGCTGAAATTACAGCACAGGCGCCGCCGGGCAATTGAGAGGCGGCGCAAAGAATACGCTGCCGGCCCGCCGGCCGGAATCGGAATTAGCGCTGCCGAGAGTCCCCATGCTGTGGCTGAAGGCTTTTCACATCGTGTTCGTGGTCACGTGGTTCGCCGGGATTTTCTACCTGCCGCGACTGTTCATCTATCACGCGGCCGCGACCGATGCGCTCGGCATCGAGCGTTTCCAGACCATGGAGCGGCGTTTGTTCGCGATCATGACGATCGGCGCATCGCTGGCGGTGTTGTTCGGCCTGGCGATGGTCATCGTGACGCCAGCGCTGCTCGCAACCGGCTGGTTGCGTCTGAAGCTGTGCCTCGTCGCCGCGCTGATCGCCTATCACGTGTGGTGTTACAGCCTGATGAGCGATCTGCGCGCCGGCCGCAACCGTCGCTCGTCCACCTGGTATCGCGTTTTCAACGAGGCACCGGCGCTATTGCTGATCGCAATCGTGATTCTGGCGGTCGTCAAGCCGTTCTGAGGCAGCGACTACTCCCTGTCGGCCTGCTGTTTGCGGCGGTTCGCGATATTGCGCAGGTTCTTTTCTTGTTCCGACCAGTCCGGCAACGCCGGCGGATCGTCCGGAAATGCGCGGCGCGCCAGCTCATCGAGCGCGCGCGCGTACACTGCGCGCTTGAAGTAGATGACTTCGCGAACCGGAGTCCAGTAGTCGACCCAGCGCGAGCTCTCGAATTCCGGCTCCCCGGTCGCGTCGAAGCGCACGCGATCCTCGGAAGACGTCAGCCGCAACAGAAACCAGCGCTGCTTCTGCCCGATGCACGGCGGGTCCATATTGCGGCGGACGTATTGCCGGGGCAGCCGATAGCGCAGCCAGTTGCGCGTCACCGCCAGCATTTCGACGTCGTCGCGCTCGAGCCCGATCTCTTCCTGCAGCTCGCGGTACAGCGCCTCCTCCGCCGTCTCGTTCCGCCGCACGCCGCCCTGGGGAAACTGCCAGCCGCGTCCGCCGGTGCGGCCGCCGAGCAGCACCTGGCGATCGTCGCGGATGAGCACGATTCCCACATTGGCGCGAAACCCGTCGGCATCGATGAAATCTGTCATCAGCGAGCGATCATGAGCGAGTCCGGGATTGACCCGGATTGTTCCACAAGGACCGGCCCGCGCGCACGCCTTTGGACGCCGACGGCGGCGCTGCCGTAACCTTCGCAACCCATGAGCGGGGAGCTGAGTTCGTGCACACCGTTCGCCGCGTGACCGCGGTCTGCCTCGCCCTGGTGCTGATCGCCATCGCGGCGTTCGTCATCTCGCTGCTGAGCGGCAGCGTCGAGATGAGCATGGCGGAACTGTGGCACGGTTTGCGTACGACCGATGCTCTCTCGCACACGCTGATCTTCGAGTTGCGCTTGCCGCGAACCTTGACGGCGTTCGCGGCCGGCGGCGTGCTCGCCCTGGCCGGCGTGCTGATGCAGGTTCTGCTACGCAACCCGCTTGCCGACCCGTTCGTGATGGGTGTTTCCGGCGGTGCCGCAGTTGCTGCGCTGTCGGCGATGTTGCTGGGATTGGGCGGCCTGCTGATAGACGTCTGCGCAACGCTGGGCGCTCTCGCCACGACGCTGCTGGTCTTCGCGCTGGCCCGTGGCGAAGGCGGCTGGACTGCGGCGCGGCTGCTGCTGACGGGTGTAGTCGTCGCAGCTGGGGCCAGCGCAGTAGTGAGCATGCTGCTCAGCCTCGGCGAGGAAAGCCAATTGCGCGGCATGCTGTTCTGGCTGATGGGCGACCTGTCGCTGAGCAGTCGGCCGGGTCCTTTGCTCGCGGTGTTCGCGGTGGCCCTGGCGCTGGCCTTTCCGTTCGCGCGACACCTCAACCTGCTGGCGCGCAGCGAGCTGCAGGCACGGGTTCTCGGCGCACCGGTCGAGAGCCTGCGCATGGGAATATTTCTCGTCAGCTCGGTCCTGACCGCAGCCTGCGTAACGACGACCGGGACGATCGGCTTCGTCGGCCTCGTGACGCCGCACCTGATCCGCCTGTTGCTCGGCGCGGACCATCGCCTCGTATTACCGGGCTCGGCGCTGCTCGGCGGGACGCTCGTGATGATCGCCGACGTTTGCGCGCGCACGCTGTTCGCGCCGCGCCAGCTCCCGGTCGGAGCTCTGACCGCGATCGCCGGGGTTCCGCTGTTTCTGCTGTTGATGCGACGCAGGCCGAGCTGAGCGCGAGGCGCTCACGCGACCTCGACACGATTGCGGCCTTTCTGCTTCGCGCGATAGAGCGCCGAGTCGGCATCGGCCAGCAAACGCTCGGCCGCAGCCTTCAGATCCGCTTCGTCGCGAGCCAGCGTCGTGCCCGCGACGCCGATCGACACAGTCATGCGAAGTTGCACGCCCGGTTGAATCTCCAGCGGCGTATCGCACACGGCCAGCCGGATGCGCTCGGCAAGTGCCGCAGCCTGCTCGGGCGTGATGCCCGGCGCGAGCACGACGAACTCATCGCCGCCGAACCGCGCGGCCGCATCGCTGCCGCGGATGTGCGCATCGACGCGCTGCGCCGCTTCCCGCAGCGCCATGTCGCCGGCGAGATGACCATGCTGATCGTTGATCTGCTTGAAGCGATCCAGGTCGATCAGCAGGCACGTGAGACCCGTCCCTTGCCGCTGCGCCCGGGCCAGCTCTTCCTTGAGGCGGGCGTTGAGATAGCGACGGTTGTGCCAGCCGGTCAGGAAGTCCGTGAGACCGCTGCGCACCAGGCGCGCGCGATTGATGGTGTTCTCGATTGCGAAGGACGCGATGACGCCCAGGTGCGCGAGAAAATCGGTTGCCAGGTGCCGCGAGAAGCGCCGTTCGTCAGTGCTGCCGAAGTTCAGGCTGCCCTGCAGCCGATCCTGCCGCCGCAGCGGAATCAGCGCAACGCTGCGGATGCCGCCGCCGGCGGGAAACAGCAGCTGGTGATCGCAGCCCATGTAGGGGCCGAGCCACGGCCGATGGAAGGAATTGAACTGCGGCGCCAGCCCGATGAGGCTGTCCGTGAACAGCACGTTGGGAAAATCCTCGACCCTGAGATGGTCCGCGATCAGCAGGTGGCGGATCTCGTGCTGCGGATCCAGCAGCAACAGCGTGACGGCCTCCAGTGCGTACGATTCCTTGAGCCCGCCGCAGATCGCGTCGAACGCCTGCGCCAGGTTCTCCGCCTTCAGCAGCTCCAGTTCACGCTCCTGGCTGCGCTTGAGCAAGCGCTCGTTGTTGGCAGCTTCGTCGACCAGCGTCGCGATCCGCGCCCGCAGCTCGCGGATTTCGCCTTCGAGGTCGCGCGCCGACATCAGGCGCCCTCCTGGCGCGCGCGACCGGCGAGATACTCGCGACCTCGCTGCATCATCTCGGCGAACTGACGGGCGTCGCCCGTCGTGACCGACTGCCACAGGCGCTCTACGGCGCCGCGCAGTGCTTGCAGGGATTCGCGCCCATACTGGTTGAGATGCTGGATCTCGAAATAGAGCTCCGGGCTTTCGCCGGCGACCTTGGTCGCCACGTCGACCTGCGCGTCATACGTGGTGCTCGATAGCTTGGCGAGGCGAGGCGCGGCTTCGCCGCTGCCGGCCAGCGCCGTGAAGAAGGCGATGTTCAGCGCATGCGACAAACCCAGCACGTAGGCGATCAACCGGTCGTGCTCATCCAGCGTCATCACGACCTGCTCCGCCATCGTCGAGTCGAACAGCTCGCGAGCCTGCTGGACCGCCTGCGAGCAACCAACGTCGATGAAAATGACATGGCGGCCGGACAGCAGTTCCGTATCCGGTCCGAACATCGGATGCACCGACGTGACGTTGCAACCGGCGCTCTGCAACGCGCCGATTCCAGCGCGCAGCGGCGTCTTGAGCGAGCCGATGTCGAAGATGGTGCCGCGCGGCCTGCGCGCTGCCAGCTCCTGGAGGATGCCGTCGGCTATCTGCAGAGGGGTGGCAACGACGATGAGATCTTCGTCGAGGGTGCTGTCGCGCCAATCGCGCAGCGAACGCGCGATCTCGGTGCCGTCGCGCTCGGCGCCCGCCGCAGGATCGGCGACGGTGACCGCGTAGCCCTGCGAGGACAGGAATTCGCAGAACCACCGGCCCATCTTGCCCGCGCCGCCGATGACGAGCGCGGTGCGCCCACTGCCGCGTCCGCCGGCGGCGACGCGAATACGTTCCTGCGCGGTCAGCGATCCGCGAATCAGCAACCGCAACACCGATTCCGCGAGCGCAGGCGAAACACCGAGCTCTTCGGCCGTTGCCCGCGCCTGCAACAGCACGTCCCGCTCGCGGCTGAAATCGCGCGTCGGCCGCCCCGCCGCGCGCTTCACTTCGGCAACCTGACGGCTGAGCGCCTGCCGCTCGGCGACGAGCGCCAGCAGCTGCCGATCGAGCGCGCTCAAGCGTTCGCGTAGCTCATCCAGAGTCATGCGCGGGCAGGTTCCCGGTTGTACACAGAATTCGCCTCGACTTTGTACTAAGGCTAAGCGACCCCCGCAAGCGCGGATGCCCGTCGTGCCGCGTACGGCGGATCCGCAACGGTCGCGGAACCGGCGCTAGCGGGATGATTGCGCTGCAATTTGCGGCAAGGGGCATAATTGCGGCATGACGTCCGCTCTGACTTTGCCCGAGCCGTTGCCCAGCGACCCGATGCCGCTCTTCCACGAGTGGTTCCAGGAAGTGATTGCGCGACGTGCCCAGCCCAACCCGGATGCGATGGTCCTCGCGACCGCCGCGAGCAATGGCGATCCTTCAGCACGAGTGCTTCTGTGCAAGCGCGTGGTCGTCGATGCCGGCTACATCGTCTTCTTCACGAACTATCAGTCGCGCAAAGGGCGCGAGCTCGCCGCGCGACCTCGCGCCGCTGCGGTCTTCCACTGGGATGCACTGCATCGACAAGTGCGCATCGAAGGCCCGATCGTGCGTTCGCCCGACGGCGAGAGCGACGAGTATTTCGCGAGCCGCGCGCTGGAAAGCAGGATCGCCGCGTGGGCCAGCGCACAAAGCGAGCCGCTTGCTTCGCGCGAGGCGCTGCGCCAGCGAGTGAGCGAAGTCGCCAAGCGTTTCGGCATTGCTCCCGGCGCGACCACCGGCACGGTGCCGCGGCCGCCGCATTGGGGCGGTCATCGACTCTGGGTGGAAAGAATCGAGCTGTGGGCCGAAGGAGCGAACCGTGTACACGACCGCGCGGTCTGGACGCGTTCGCTGCAACCAGCCGGTGCGCTGACATTCAACAGCGGTCCGTGGAGCAGCACCCGGCTCAACCCCTGAAGTCGCTCGCAGCGATGCCGGGCTACTTGATGACCTTAAGCGTCGGTTTGGTGCGCTTGCCTTCGCCAGGGGTCGGCGCGGGCTCGCTGGGCGGCGTCGGCGGCTGCGGCGGCGGCGTATCCGCCTCCGAAAAAATCATCCCCTGCCCCGTCTCTCGCGCGTAGATGCCGAGGACCGCGGCGATCGGCACGCTGACATCGTAAGTGGCGGCACCGAAGCGCGCGCGAAAGCGCACGATGTCGTTGCCGAGACTGAGCATGCTGGTGGCATTGCTGCTGACGTTGAGAATGATCTTGCCGCCCTGCACGTATTGCCGCGGCACTTCCACGCCTTCCATCGAGGCGTCGACGACGATGTGCGGCGTCTGGTTGCTGTCGCTGATCCACTCGTGCATGGCGCGCAGCAGGTACGGGCGACGCGATCTGACTGGTGTTTCCGCCATAAGCGCTTAGGGACGCATCTCCTGCTCGACGCGCGACAGGCTGTGGCGGAACGCCGGGCGCGAGAACACCAGGTTCGCATACTTCGTGATCACCTGCGCCTGCGGCGGCAGGTCGATCTCCCAGCCGGGCAGCCGCCACAGGATCGGCGCGATCGAGGCGTCCACCAGCGAGAACTCGTCCGACAGGAAGTACGGCTTCGCCTTGAACACGTCAGTGCTGGCGAGAATGCTGTCGCGCAGGATCTTGCGGGCGCGCTGGCCCTGTTTGCGATCGGCGACGTCGTCGATCTGCTGCGCCAGGCTGTACCAGTCGCGCTCGATGCGATACAGCGCCAACCGGAATTGCGCTCGAGCGACCGGATCGACCGGCATCAGCGGTGGGTGCGGGAAGCGCTCATCGAGGTACTCGATGATGACGCGCGAGTCGTACAGCACCAGGTCGCGATCGACCAGCGTCGGCACGGTGTGATACGGATTCAGGTCGAGCAGGTCCTCGGGCAGGTTGCCGCCCTGCACGTCGATCGTCTCGACGTGGATGCTCTTCTCGGCCAGGACGATGCGCGTGCGGTGGCTCCACGGATCGTCAGCCCTGGAGAAGAGCGTCATCACGGCGGTGCATTCCTGGAAGACGTGCGCTCGAGCGGGCCATCGATCACTTCACGTCCTTCCAGTACTCCTTTTTGAGGAAATAGGCGAAAAGGAAAAAGACCAGCAGGAAAGCCAGTACTCGGAAGCCAATGCTACGCCGTTCCAGCTGCATGGGTTCCCCGATGTAGTCGAGGAAGTTCACAGTATCACGCACGAACTGGTCGAATTCCTCCGGCGTCTGCGTGCCGGGGCGCGCCACCCGGAACTCCTTGAAGCGCTTGTGGACGACGTTATGTTCGGCGTCGCTCTCGCCGTCGTAGACGGCCTCCTGCACGCCCTGCAGCTCCCACACCACGTCGGGCATCGCCGTCTGCGGCATGACCCGGTTGTTGACGCCGGTCGGCCGGCTCGGATCGACGTAGAACGACTTCAGGAACGAATAGATGTAGTCCGTACCACGACTGCGGGCGATCAATGACAGGTCGGGCGGCGTGGTGCCGAACCAGCGCGTCGCGTCCTCGGGACGCATGCTGATCTTCATCGTGTCGTGGATGCGCTCGCCAGTGAACATCAGGTTGTCGATGACCTGCTGCTCCGACAAGCCCAGATCCTGGGCGAGGCGGCTGTAGCGCACGTAACGCGCCGAGTGACAGCCACTGCAGTAGTTGACGAAGTTGCGCGCCCCGCGCTGGAGCGAAGCGATGTTAGTAATGTCGTTGCGTGCCGGCTGGATGACTCCGGCGCCGTGCTCTTCCGCTGCGACGGCCGTGCCGCAGAACGCCAGCAGCGCGGCCAGCAGGGCTATCCGGTTCTTCTCAATGGGCATGGTAGGTCACCCGCTCCGGCACCGGCTTGGTCTGATCGGCCTTCGTGTACCACGGCATGAGGACGAAGAAGGCGAAGTACACCACTGCAAATACGCGCGCGGCGTTCGTGTACGCCGGGGTCGCCTTGTGCAGGCCGAGGTAGCCGAGCGCCACGAAGCTGATGGCGAACGCAATCAGAAAACCGCGATACAACCAGCCGCGGTAGCGGATCGACTTCACGCGCGAGCGGTCCAGCCACGGCACGAAGAAGAATGCCAGCACGGCAATCCCCATCAGCACGACGCCGAGCAGCTTGTTCGGCACGGCGCGCAGGATCGCGTAGAAGGGCGTGAAGTACCACACCGGCGCGATCTCCTCCGGCGTCCGCAGCGGATCGGCGGGTTCGAAGTTCGCGTGCTCGAGGAAGTAGCCGCCCATCGTCGGCGCGAAGAACATGACGGCCGCGAATATCGCAAAGAACACTACGACCGCGACCGTGTCGTGCACTGTGTAATACGGATGGAACGGAATACCGTCGACCGGATGCCCGTCGGGGCCCTTGACCTTCTTGATCTCGACGCCGTCCGGATTGTTCGAGCCGACTTCGTGCAGCGCCAGGATGTGCGCGATGACCAGGAAGATCAGCGCGATCGGCAGCGCGACGACGTGCAGCGCGAAGAACCGGTTCAGCGTGATGTCGGAAATGTAGTAGTCGCCGCGGATCCATTCGACCAGCGACTCGCCGATGCCGGGAATCGCGCCGAACAGCGACACGATCACCTGCGCACCCCAGTACGACATGTTGCCCCAGGGCAGCAGGTAACCGAAGAACGCTTCCGCCATCAGGCACAGGTAGATCAGCATGCCGAAGATCCACACCAGCTCGCGCGGGTTCTTGAACGAGCCGTACATCAGCCCGCGGAACATGTGCAGATAGATGACGATGAAGAACGCCGAGGCGCCCGTGGAGTGCATGTAGCGGATCAGCCAGCCCCACGGCACGTCGCGCATGATGTACTCGACCGACGCGAACGCGTCGGTGGCCGAGGGCTTGTAGTTCATTGTCAGGAAGATGCCGGTGACGATCTGCAGCACCAGCACCACCGACGCGATCACGCCGAAGTAGTACCAGAAGTTGAAGTTCTTCGGCGCGTAGTACTCGCTCGCGTGCTCTTTCCACAGACGCGTCATCGGGAAGCGCGCGTCGATCCAGTCGGCAAGTGCGCCAAGCCGCGTGCGTTCACCCGGCTGCGGGCTGGTCGGCAGCGTGGCGCTCATCAGGTCACCTCCGCGTCGACGCCGATCTGCACCAGGCCTTCATTGATGAAGCGATACGGCGGCACTTTCAGGTTGAGCGGCGCCGGCACGTCCTTGAAAACGCGGCCGGCGAGATCGAACCTCGAGCCGTGGCAGGGACAATAGAAGCCGCCCGGCCAGTCGGCACCGAGCTCGGGATCGGCGGGCTGGAAGCGATTCAGCGGCGCGCAACCGAGGTGCGTGCACACGCCGATCAGGACCAGGAATTCGGGATTGAGCGCGCGCGTGGCGTTCTGCGCGTACTTCGGCTGGTCGGACTCTTTCGACTCCGGGTCGCGCAGTCGCGAGGTCAGCTCCGGCTTGGTCAGCTCCGCGCGCATCTCCGGCGTGCGGTGCACGATGTAGATCGCCTGACCGCGCCAGTTGACCTTGATCATCGCGCCCGGCTCGATCTTGCTGATGTCCGCTTCGACAGGCGCGCCCAGCGCCTGCGCACGAGCGCTCGGTTTCCACGATGCCAGGAACGGCACGGCTGTCAGCGCCGCGCCCGCCACTCCGGTGACCGTCGTGGCGACCACCAAAAAGTGGCGCCTGCCGCTGTCGACGGTCTCAACTTTTGCACCTTCGCTCATTCACGACCTCTCCGCGAGTAGCCGCCGTGCCCGCGCGCATAACTCACAGTCGTGGTTCGCGGCGGACGCGTAGTTTCAAACCTCCAAGGAATTCCGCATTATACACACTTCGCTCGCCGCACCTCGACGCGCGGCACCGCATCGGCCCCGTTTTCGAGCGCTCCGCACCGTGCCCACACTGCGACAAACTGCACTCTTCCTGCTCCGCTGGACCATCGTCGGTCTGGCGGGTGCCGGCGTGGTGCTGCTGATCCGTCCCGCACTGATCGGCACAGGTCTGACCGCAAATGGCATCACTGCCGCCTCGAGCGCCGGCGCAACGCCGGTCGCCGACGTTGCCGAGCAGCGCCGCTCGTTCGCCGACGCCGTGAAGCGGGCCGGACCCGCGGTCGTCAACATCTACACGGCGCGCGTGGTCGATGCAGCCGCCCGACCGTCCGGCGGGAATCCACTGCTGCAGCAGCATCTGCCCGCCGTGCGTCAGCGTGTCGAGGGAAGCCTCGGCTCGGGCGTCATTGTCGATACAGCCGGACATGTCATCACGAACTATCACGTCGTTCAGGGCGCGGACGAGATCCGCGTTCAGCTTGCTGACGGGCGCATCGCCACACCGGAAATCGTCGGCAAAGATCCTGATACCGATCTGGCGATTCTGCGCGTGCCAATCAAGGACCCACCCGTCATGCCGATGGGGCGCTCGGACGAGCTGCGCGCCGGCGACGTCGTGCTTGCGATCGGCAATCCGTTCGGCCTCAGCCAGACGGTGACGCAGGGCATCGTCAGCGCCACCGGACGCGGCCGCCTGGGCGTCACGGATTTCGAGGATTTCATTCAGACCGATGCCGCCATCAATTTCGGCAATTCCGGCGGCGCGCTCATCAACGCCGAAGGCGAGCTGATCGGCATCAACACCGCGGTGCTGGCGCAGAACCTCGGCACCGACGGCATCAGCTTCGCGATCCCGGTGAACATGGTGCGCGGCGTGATGGACCAGATCCTCGCGCACGGTCGGGTGCGGCGCGGCTGGCTGGGTGTCTCTTCCCAGGAAGTGCCGCGCGCGCAGGCAGCGGCGCTCGGCATCGATCCGCCTGTCGCGCTGCGTATCAGCGACGTCGTGCCGGACGGGCCGGCTGCGCTCGTCGGCCTGCAACGCGACGATCTGGTGACACACTTGAACGGCCAGCCGATCCTGAACGCGCAGGAGGCGCTCAACCGGGTCGCCGCGATGCCGCCCGGCTCGCTGCTGAACATTCAAGCGCGCCGCGGCGCGCAGCGGCTCATTTTCAAGGCAACGTTGGAAGAGCGCCCGCCGCGTGGCGATCGCCAGTCGGGCGGCTAGACCGGCTGCTTCGCGCCTAGCTCGCCAGGCGCTTGATCCGCGCACCGAGCTGCTCGAGCTTTTCTTCGATGCACTCGTAGCCGCGGTCGATGTGATAGATGCGGTGAATCTCCGTGCCGCCCTGGGCGATCAATCCCGCCAGCACCAGGCTCGCCGACGCGCGCAGGTCCGTCGCCATCACCGGCGCAGCGGTCAGCTTCGGCACTCCGCGAATGATCGCCGTGCTGCCTTCGATGCGAATGTCAGCGCCGAGACGCCGCATCTCCAGCATGTGCATGAAGCGGTTCTCGAAGATCGTCTCGGTGACCGCGCCGACGCCCTCGGCGACGGTGTTCAGGGCAGCGAATTGCGCCTGCATGTCGGTCGGGAACGCGGGATAAGGCGCAGTACGAATGTCAACCGCACGCGGACGTTGCCCGCGCATGTCCAGTGCGATCCATGAGTCGCCGACTTCGATCGACGCGCCTGCCTCGCGCAGCTTCGCCAGCACCGCATCCAGATGGTCGGGCCGCGTGCCCTTCACGCGCACGCGTCCGCCGGTGATCGCGCCGGCCACCAGATAAGTGCCGGTCTCGATCCGATCAGGCAGGACGTCGTAGCTCGCGCCGCGCAACCGCTCGACTCCCTCGATGACGATGGTATCGGTACCCGCGCCGCGGATGTTCGCGCCCATCGCATTGAGGAAATCGGCGAGATCGACGACCTCGGGCTCGCGCGCCGCGTTCTCGATGACCGTCTCGCCCTCGGCGAGCGCTGCCGCCATCAGCAGGTTCTCGGTGCCGGTCACGGTGACCGTTTCGAGCACGAGCCGCGCGCCGCGCAGTCGCGAGGCGCGCGCCCGGATGTAGCCGTTCTCGATCAGGATGTCGGCGCCGAGCTGCTGCAAGCCATCTACATGAATATTCACCGGGCGCGCGCCGATGGCGCAGCCGCCGGGCAACGACACGTCGGCTTTGCCGAAGCGCGCCAGCAGCGGACCGAGCACGAGAATCGACGCGCGCATCGTGCGCACCAGCTCGTACGGCGCGACGTGCTCCCGGATCGTACCGGCGTCGACTTCCACTCGCATCTTGTCGTCGATCGTGACGCTGACGCCCATGCGGCCGAGCAGCTCGATCATGGTCGTGACGTCCTGCAGGTGCGGCACGTTGCCGACGGACACGGTCCCTTCCGCCAGCAGCGTCGCGGCGAGGATCGGCAGCGCGGCGTTCTTGGCGCCGGAAATGCGCACTTCGCCTTCGAGCGGCACGCCCCCCTGGATCTGCAGCTTATCCACGACCCGGGTTCCCGTCGGCCGCTTCCTGCGGGGTCAATACCTGCATGCTGAGAGCGTGGATCTCACGGCCCATCAGCGCACCGAGCGTGCCGTAGACGAGCTGGTGACGCTGAATCGTGCGCTTGCCCGTGAATTGCGGAGCGACGATGACGGCTTCGAAATGAGTGTCGTCCGGCGAGCTGACGCGCACCTGTGCGCCGGGCAGCCCGGCCTCGATCAGCGACTGAACTTCTTCGGGCTTCATGGAGGGCGCGATATTAGCTCAAGTGCGCGCGGCGTCGCTGTCGGACGACGCGGCGCGCTATGATCCGCAGCATGCAGTCCCGCCCCCGGCCCGCCGCGCTCGATCCAGACCAGTTGTTGGCGCGCGCGCGGCGCGTGCTCGAGACCGAAGTCGCCGCCGTCGCCGCATTGCAGGGTCGGCTCGGCGCCGCTTTCGTCGACGCTTGCCGGCTCTTGCATGACTGCACCGGCCGCGTGGTCGTCACCGGCATGGGCAAGTCGGGCCACATCGGCAACAAGATCGCGGCCACGCTGGCCAGCACCGGCACGCCGGCATTCTTCCTGCACCCGGCGGAAGCAAGCCACGGCGACATCGGCATGATCACGCAGGGCGACGTCGTAATCGCGATCTCCAATTCCGGCGAGACGGCCGAGCTGATCACCATCCTGCCGGTCATCAAGCGCCTTGGTGTGCCGCTGATCGCGATGACTGGCCGCCTGCAATCGACGCTCGGCAAAGCGGCCGCGGCCGTGCTCGATGTCAGCGTGGCGGAGGAAGCCTGTCCGCACAATCTCGCGCCGACTGCGAGCACGACCGCAACGCTCGCGATGGGCGACGCCCTCGCAGTCGCCGTACTCGAGGCGCGCGGCTTCAGCGAGCACGACTTCGCGCGCTCGCATCCCGGTGGCACCCTCGGGCGACGCCTGCTGTTGCACGTGGAAGATGTGATGCGCACCGGCGAACAGGTACCGACGGTCGGCCCGGATGCCTCGCTGCGCGATGGCATGCTGGAGATCACTCGCAAAGGCTTGGGCATGACTGCGATCGTCGATGACGCGCGGCGCGTGCTCGGCATCTACACGGACGGCGACCTGCGCCGCGCGCTCGATCAGCCGGGCGACTTCCGCACGCGACGCATGGGCGAGCTGATGACGCCGGGCCCGAAAACCATCGCGCCGCGGCGGCTCGCCGCAGAAGCCGTGCACCTGATGGAAACCTACAAGATCACACAGCTGCTGGTGGTCGACGAACACAACGTGCTGGTCGGCGCGCTCAACGTTCATGATCTGTTCCGCGCCGGCGTGATGTGATGGACACCCTGGTCGAACGCGCCAACGACGTCCGCCTGCTGGTGCTCGACGTGGACGGCGTCCTGACCGACGGCCGCCTCTACTTCTCCGCACGCGGCGAGGAGTTGAAATGTTTTCACGTCCGCGACGGCGCGGGCATCGTGCAGGTCCTGCGCGCCGGGCTGCAGGTGGCAGTGATCTCCGGCCGGCAGTCGCGCGCGGTCGAGCGACGCATGAGCGAGCTCGGCGTGACCTGGATCCGGCAGGGCGTGCAGGACAAGCTGGCGGCATTGCGCGAGCTGCTGGACATCCTGGCGCTCGGTCCGCAGGCGGTGGCCAGCATGGGCGACGACGCAGCCGATCTACCGATCTTCGAGGTCGCGCGCCTGGCGATCGCCGTCGCGGATGCGCATCCCAGCGTCAAGTCGCACGCTCACTTCATCACACAGGCGCACGGCGGAACCGGCGCAGTGCGCGAAGTGTGCGATCTGATCCTCGAAGCGCAGCGGCGCAGCCAGCCATGAGGCCGCAATGAACTGGCGCTGGATCTCGCTCGCCGCCCTGCTCGCCGCGCTCGTCATCGGCTACGGCGCGTTCATCGAGCGCAATCCGGCGCCCGCCGCGAACAGCGGGCAAGCGGAGCCGCCAGGCTACTACCTGCAGGATGCCATCATCACCCAGACGCAGAAGGACGGCTCGGTCAGCCTGCGGCTGGTCGCCAACCGCATCGAGCAGCAACACAGCGACGACAGCATCGCGCTGGACACGGTGCGCGTGGATTATTTTCAGTCGCCGCAACACGAGTGGCTGCTGACGGCGCGCCGGGGCACGGTTCCGGCCACCTTCCGCGTCGTACAATTGTTCGGCGATGTCGAGCTGCGACCGGCCGATGGACAACCCGACGCGTTCCTGCGTACCGAGGCCATGGCCATCGACACGCAGACGAACGTCGCGTACAGCCTCGCATCGCCCGTGCGTCTGCGTTTCGGCCAGCACGCCATGGTGGTGAAGAATTTCCGCGCCGATCTGAACAGCGAGAAACTCCGGCTGGAGTCGGTGAATGGCCGCTTCGATCCGCAATAACCGCAACGCAGCTGCCTGCACGCTCGGCTTGTCGCTCCTGGCAACCGTCGCACTCGGTGCAGCGGCGCCTGCCGGGCAACTCGTGAAGCCCGGCGATGCATTCAATTGGGACGCGGACGTCGTCACGTCCGACTTCCGCAGCGACACCCTCGAATTTTCCGGAAACGTGCGCGTGACCCAGGGACCGATGTCGATCGAGGCTGGCGCGGCGACGGCGAATGACGTCCGCGGCGAGAACAGCCGCTGGAGCTTTCAGAAGTCAGTGCACATCGTCACCAGCGAAGCCGAGCTGCAATCGGATTCCGCCAGTGCAGCCGTCGTGCGCGGACAACTCGCGCGGGCGCGCGCCGAGGGCTCGCCGGCGCAATTCGCGCAGCGCAGCCCCCGCGCCGACCGCCAGGTGCGCGGGCGCGCGGGCGTCATCGAGTACGACTTCGTCGCCGGCGTCGTGAAGATGACTGACCAGGTCTGGTTCAGCAACGGCAAGGACGAATTTCGCGGCGACGTGGTGATCTACAACGTGCGCGACGAGCGCCTGCAGATCAATCCCGGCGGCCAGGGCCGGGTGCGCGGCGTGATCCGCCCGCAGGGTCAGACGACCGTTCCTCCGCCTGCGCCGACGCAGCCCGAGAGCAGCGGCGCATGAGCCTGCTGCGCGTCGAGGGACTCGCCAAAAAGTATCGCGCGCGCCAGGTCGTCAAGGACCTGTCGCTGGAAGTGGCGCGCGGCGAAGTGGTCGGCCTGCTCGGCCCCAACGGCGCCGGCAAGACCACAGCCTTCTACATGATCGTGGGGCTCGTGCCGACGGACGCCGGCCGCATCATCATCGACGACCAGGATGTCTCCAAGCTGCCGGTGCACCGGCGCGCGCGCCTCGGGCTGGGCTACCTGCCGCAGGAGCCCTCGGTGTTCCGCAAGCTGAGCGTGCGCGACAACATCAAGGCGATTCTCGAGACGCGCCCCGAGCTGGACGCACAGCGACGCGAAGCCGTGCTCGAATCGCTCCTCGACGAGCTGCACATCGGACATATTCGCGACAGCCTCGGGCAGAGCCTGTCGGGCGGCGAGCGCCGGCGCGTGGAGATCGCGCGGGCACTTGCCGCAGAGCCGCAATTCATGCTGCTCGATGAGCCGTTCGCTGGCGTCGACCCGATCTCGGTGCTGGACATCCAGCGCATCGTCCGCCACCTCAGCGCACGCAATATCGGGGTTTTGATCACCGATCATAACGTGCGAGAAACATTGGGAATTTGCGCGCGCGCCTACATCGTCAGCGGCGGTTCGGTTATTGCGGCCGGAACTGCGGAAGAGATCCTTGCAAACCGGCAGGTCCGTGAGGTGTACTTGGGCCAGGATTTCCGACTGTAGATTGCGAAAGACATTTTGGGAGCGCCGCCGCTCGCGGCATCCAAAGCTCCCGAAGTTGCGAGACGAATGCTCAAGCCAGCCCTGCAGCTCAAACTTGGCCAGCAGCTCACGATGACCCCGCAGCTGCAACAGGCCATCCGCCTGCTGCAGCTGCCGGTCCTCGAACTCCAGGCACAGATCCGCGAGGCGCTCGAGAGCAACGTGATGCTCGAGGCCGAGGACGAGAGCGGCAGCCTGGAGACCGCCGAGCTGGAAGCTCCGCAATTCGAAGCCGTGACGCCGAGCGCGCAGCCGGCCGAGGCTCCCGCGAGCAGCGACACCGAGCGTGCCGAGCGCGATGGCGATCTCGATCTCGCCGACGAGCAGGACTGGAGCGACTCGCAGGTCACCGGCCCGTCGGAAGCGCCGTGGTCCGGCGACGACGAGCACTCGCAGGATTTTTCCGCCGCGCGCGGCGAGACGCTGCAGGAACACCTCACCTGGCAGCTGGAGATGTCGCGGCTCTCCGAGCGCGACATGCGCATCGGCGCGGCGATCATCGATGCGATCAACGACGACGGTTACGTCATCGAGTCGCTGGAAGAGATCGCGCGCAATCTGCAGCCCGAGATCGTTGCTGCGACCGCCGAAGTGGAGCGCGTGCTGACGCACGTGCAGGCGATGGACCCGGCGGGCGTAGGCGCGCGTTCGGTCAGTGAATGCATCGAGCTGCAATTGCGGCAACTGGACTCGCAGACCCCGGGACGGGACACGGCGCTGATCATCGCCGCCAACTATCTCGATCAGGTCGCCGACCAGCAGTACGCGCTGCTGCGCCGGCAGCTGCGGGTCACCGAAGAAGAGATGGAGCACGCGCTCGTGCTCGTGCGTGCCTGCCAGCCCCGGCCCGGCTCCAGCGTGCACTCAGTTCCGGCGGAATACATCGTGCCGGACGTGTTCGTTCGCCGCACCGAGCGCGGTTGGGCAGTCGACATCAACCCGGCAAGCCTGCCGCGCATCCGCGTCAACCAGAGCTATGCAGGCCTCATTGGCCGTTCCACCGACCACGCGATGCTGCGCACCCAGCTGCAGGAAGCGCGCTGGCTGATCCGCAGCCTGGAAATCCGCAACGAGACGCTGCTCAAGGTCGCGCGCTGCATCGTGCAGCGCCAGTCCGCGTTCCTCGAGCACGGCGACGAGTTCATGCAGCCGATGATTCTCAAGGACGTCGCCGAAGCGGTGCAGATGCACGAGTCGACGATCTCGCGCGTCACGACCAACAAGTACATGCACACGCATCGCGGCGTGTTCGAGTTCCGCTACTTTTTTTCCAGCCACGTGGCCGCGAGCGACGGCACCGAGATGTCGTCCACGGCGATCCGCGCCAAGATCCGCAAGCTGGTGTCGGCCGAAGAGCCCGACAAGCCGCTTTCGGACAGCCGCATCGCCGAGATCCTGTCGCGCGAAGGCGTGCTGGTCGCGCGGCGTACCGTCGCCAAATATCGCGAGGCGCTCGGCATTCCGCCGTCGAGCGAGCGCAAGAAGGTTCCAGTCAGGTAGAGAAAAATCAGGTAGCCAGGGTCAGAAGCAAACGCGTAGGAGGCTTCCATGCAACTGAACGTCACCGGCCATCACGTCGATGTCACGACTTCGCTGAAGGGATACGTCGAAAAGAAGTTAGACCGGATCGTGAGGCACTCGGACCACGTCATTGACGTTCACTGCATCCTGACTGTCGAGAAGCTGCGTCACAAAGCCGAAGCGACGGTGCAGTTGCGCGCCGGCACGGTCTACGCCGATGCCGTCGAGCAGGACATGTACGCCGCGATCGACGCGCTCGCCGACAAGCTCGATCGCCGCGTCAAGAAGCACAAGGAAAAGCTCTCCGATCACCACGCCATCGAGGCGCAGAAGACCCGGCCCTCTTGACCCGACACCGACGGCCGGTTGCCGACACGAGCAGCCGGCCGCCTCTCCGTCCGTCGCCGCCTGCGCGCATTCTGTCGTGCGCGCGGCACCCTCGATAGCGAATCGGCTATCCTCTCGCGCATGCGGCTCGTCATCGTCAGTGGTCTGTCCGGCTCCGGCAAGAGCGTGGCGCTGCACATGCTCGAAGACCTCGACTATTACTGCGTCGACAACATTCCGGCGGGCCTGCTGCCGATGTTCATCTCGCACACCGTGCGCTCGAACGAGCCGACCTACGGCTACACCGCTGTCGGCGTCGACGCCCGCAACCGCCCGGCCGAGATCGGCTCGGTGCCGCGGCTGGTCGCGGAGCTCAAGCGCAGCGGCGTGAACTGCGAGGTGCTGTTCCTGCGCGCCGACCAGGAAGCCCTCCTCAAACGCTACAGCGAAACGCGGCGGCGCCATCCGCTGAGCCGCGACGGCCTCGGCCTGGCGGAGTCGCTGCGCCAGGAGCGCGAGCTGCTGGAACCGATCGCCGACGCCGCCGACCTGATCATCGACACGACCCGCACGACCGTGCACGAGCTGCGCGAGCTGATCCGCCAGCGCGTGGGCGGCCGCAGCGAGGGCCGCATGTCGATCCTGTTCGAATCCTTCGCGTACCGGCACGGCGTGCCGGGCGACGCGGACTTCGTATTCGACGTGCGCAGTCTTCCCAATCCGTACTGGGAGCCGGGCCTGGCCGCGCTGACCGGCCGCGACCCGGCGGTCGTCGAGTATCTGGAGCGTCACCCGATCGTCGCCAAGATGTTCGCCGACATCGTCGGCTTCCTCGAGCACTGGATTCCCGAGCTGATCCGCACCAACCGCAGCTACCTGACGATCGCGATCGGCTGCACCGGCGGCCAGCACCGCTCGGTGTACCTGGTCGAGCGTCTCGCGCAGCACTTCTCGACCAAGTACGCGCAGGTCCACGCGCGCCACCAGGTCGTCGAGAAGAAGGCCTAGTCACTGCGGATCGCTTCGGTACACTGCGCCGTTGACCAAGGCGCAGTGATCCACGATGACCGAAGCTCCGGCACCCAAGACGAGCCGACTCGCGGCGCTGCGCAGCGCGCTCGAGCAGGGCTCCATGCGCCACGGTCAGCGCATGATCAACTCGATGCACCCGGCGGAGATCGCCTCGCTGATCGAGTCGCTGCCGCCGGCCCGGCGCGAGATCGTCTGGGAGTTCGTCGATCCCGAGCTCGAAGGCGACGTGCTGATCGAGCTCAACGAGGAAGTGCGCGCCGAGCTGATCGGCGGCATGGACGCGGAAGAGCTGATCGCGGCCACCGAGGGCATGGAGGTCGACGACCTGGCCGACCTGATCGGCGACCTGCCGGAGACTTTGAACCAGCGCGTGCTGCGCTCGATGGACGCCCAGGACCGCGAGCGCCTCAACGCGGTGCTGCGCTTCGAGGAAGACAGCGCCGGCGGCCTGATGAACCTCGATACCGTGACGGTCCGGCCGGACGTCACGCTGGAAGTCGTGCTGCGCTACATGCGCATGCGCGGCGAGCTGCCCGAGCGCACCGACCGCGTGTTCGTCGTCAACCGCCACGACAAGTATCTCGGCGGCCTGGACATCACGCGGCTGCTGACCGAAGAACCGGAGCGGACGGTCGGCGAGATCATGTCCGGCCTGGACGGCATCGCGCCCGAAACGCCGGCGCGCGAGGTGGCGAAGCTGTTCGAGGACCGCGACCTGGTGTCGGCTCCGGTCGTCAGCGGCGACGGCAAGCTGCTGGGCCGCATCACGATCGACGACGTGGTCGACGTCATCCGCGAGGAAGCGGAGCACTCCGTCATGAGCATGGCCGGCCTTACCGAGGACGAGGACCTGTTCGCGGGCGTGCGCACCACGGCGCGGCGCCGCGCGATCTGGCTCAGCATCAACCTGGCGACGGCGGTCTTCGCGGCGAACGTCGTCGGCCTGTTCGAGGCGACGATCGAGAAGGTCGTGGCGCTGGCGGTGCTGATGCCGATCGTCGCCAGCATGGGCGGCATTGCCGGCAGTCAGACGCTGGTCCTGATCATCCGCGGGCTGGCGCTCGGCCAGGTCGAGCACACCAATACGCGCTGGCTGCTGGCTCGCGAAGTCGCCGTGGGACTGCTCAACGGCGTGCTGCTCGCCGGCCTGGTCGGCGTGGCCGCCGCGCTCTATTTTCACGAGTGGACGATCGGCCTGATCATCTTCGCGGCGCTGCTGATCAACCTGTTCGCGGCGGCGCTCGCCGGAGTGTTCGTGCCGCTGCTCCTGCGGCGGCTCGGGATCGATCCGGCGCTGGCCGGCGGCGTCGTGCTGACGACGGTCACCGATACGGTGGGATTCGCCTCGCTACTGGGCCTCGGCACGCTGTTCCTGACGTAGCTGGAAACGACGCATGATCTGCGTCGCGCCGGTCCGATCCACGGTGAAGCCGCCGAGAAAAGCCAGCAGATCGTCCGATCGTTTCATCGCGTCCTGGTAACCGAGCGCGATCAGCTCCCGCGTGTAGCTATCCTGGAACAGGAGGTAGCTCATCAGCTGGCCGCCGCCGCTGTTGAGGGCGCCCATCGTGCGCAATAGAACCCGCAGCGCGCGCGGCAGCGCCGCGGTGTGATGCCGGGCGATCTCCGAAAGGTCGCGGCTCGGCATGATCACCATGATGTCGATGCGCCGCAGCTGCACGTTGTTCTCGCCGACGCTCGCCAGCGGGCCGACGCGCTCCACGATGTGATTGATCTGAGTGAGGCGCTCGAGGTCCGCATAGAGACCGTCCGAAAACAGCGCATCGAGCATGTAGCCGAAGATCTGGCCGAAGGTCGGCGAAATGGGCGGCAGCGGCGTCTGCGGCCGGCCCTCGTTGCGCGTGCCGACCACGAGCAGGCGATGCGCGCCGAGATGAATCGCCGCGCTGAACGGGTTCGCTTCGCGCATCGCGCCGTCGCCGTAATACTCGTCGCCGAGCGCGACCGGCGGGAACAGGAACGGCACCGCGACGCTGGCCATCACGTGATCGAGCGACAGCCCCGCCGGCTCGCCGGTACGGCGCGTGCGGCTCCACGGCTCGCAGCCGGGCTTCGATTCGTAGAAGGACACCGAGCGGCCGCTGATGTAGCCAGCGGCGGACATCGCCAGCGCATCGAGATGGCCGGCGTCGATCGAGCGGCGAATGCCCGCGAAATCGAACTGGTTGCGCAGCAGCTCGCGCAGCGGCGAGTTATCGAACAACGACCGCGGCGGCGGCAGCAGCCAGCCGCCGGACATCATGGCCAGCATCCAGTGCACGCCGGAGCGCAGCACCGTGGCGGTATCGGCGCGGAACACCTGGCCGACCTGGAAATTGCGCCAGACCCGCTCCAGGTTGCCGACGGCAACACGGAAACGGTCGGCGTGCACTGCAATCGCCGTGGCGTTCACGGCGCCGGCGGAGGTTCCGGTGACGACGGGAAATGGATTGGCCGAACGTGCCGGGAGCAAGTCGGCGACGGCCCGCAGCACGCCCACCTGGTAGGCCGCCCGTGCGCCCCCACCCGGCAACACCAGCCCGACCTTGGGCGGCACAGGGGGTTGCGATTCGACCTCGGTGCTCATGAAGTTTCGTGAAGCAAGAACTCGCGGCGGTCAGTACCGCGTCTAATGTCCCAAGGATTAGTATCTCACAGTGGCCAACGGCGCCATTCCGACAACGTTTCACTCGCTTCGGGGGAACCCCATGAATCGCATACGCAGTCTCAGAATCCTGCTGCTCCCGCTCCTGATCGCCTGGCTCGCCGCGGCACAGGCCGACAACGCAGCCGCTCCGGCCGTGGGCGCGGCCGCACCCGACTTCAAGCTACAGGACCAGAACGGCAAATGGCACGAGCTGAAGGACTATCGCGGCAAGTGGGTCGCGTTGTACTTCTATCCCAAGGACCAGACGCCGGGCTGCACCACGCAGGCCTGCGAGTTCCGCGACAACATCTTCGCGTTCCGCGATGCCGGCGCGCAGATCCTCGGCATCAGCGTCGACGACGTCGAGTCGCACAAGGCGTTCTCGGAGAAGCACGGCCTGCCGTTCCCGATCCTCGCGGACTCCGACAAAGCGGTCACGAAGAAGTACGGCGTGCTGAAGACGTATCTGGGCACGATGGAGCTGGCGAAGCGCGACACGTTCCTGATCGACCCGCAGGGCAAGATCGTCAAACACTACCCCGACGTCGACCCGAAGGGTCACTCGCAGATCGTGCTGAACGACATCAAGTCGATGCAGCAGAAGAAGAGTTGAGATGCGGATGTCGGGCTGAAGCCCGACCTACGGGAGGCTGCCTTGTAGGTCGGGCTTCAGCCCGACTCCCTAGTGCAAGGCCTTGATCGCCTGATCGAGGCCGCCGAGCGTGAGCGGGAACATCCTGTCCTCCAGCAGCTCGCGCGTCAGCTGCACCGAAGGCGTGTAATCCCAGCGCTGCTGCGGCTCGGGATTCAGCCACACGTGATGCGGCCAGGTGCGCACCAGGCGCTGCATCCACGCTGACCCGGCCTCCTCGTTCCAATGCTCGATGCTGCCCCCCGGCTGCACGATCTCGTATGGGCTCATGGTCGCGTCGCCGACGAAGATGAGCTTGTAGTCGTGGCCGTAAGTGCGCATGACCTCCAGCGTCGGGATCTTCTCGACGTGACGGCGCCGGTTGTCCTTCCACAGGCTCTCGTAGACGAAGTTGTGGAAGTAGAAATACTCGAGGTGCTTGAACTCGCTGCGCGCCGCCGAGAACAGCTCCTCGCAGACGCGCACGTGATCGTCCATCGAGCCGCCGACGTCGAGGAACAGCAGCACCTTGATCGCATTGTGCCGCTCGGGCTGGAATTTCAGATCGAGCAGTCCGGCGTTGCGCGCAGTCGAGTCGATCGTACCGTCGAGATCCAGCTGGTCCGCCGCGCCCTCGCGCGCAAAGCGGCGCAGCTTGCGCAGCGCGATCTTGATGTTGCGCGTACCCAGCTCGATCGTGTCGTCGAGGTTGCGGAACTCGCGACGGTCCCAGACCTTCACCGCGCGCCGGTTGCGCGACTCGTCCTGGCCGATGCGGATTCCTTCGGGGTGGTAGCCGTACGCGCCGAACGGTGAAGTGCCGCCGGTGCCGATCCACTTGCTGCCGCCCTGATGGCGTCCCTTCTGCTCTTCCAGGCGCTTCTTCAACGTCTCGATCAGCTTGTCCCAGCCGCCGAGCGCTTCGATCTTCGCCTTCTCCTCTTCCGAGAGCGTGCGCTCGCCCATGCGCTGCAGCCACTCCTGCGGAATGCTGGCGAGCAGCGCTTCGAACAGCTCCTCGGCGCCCTTGAAGTGCGCGGCGAAGGCGCGGTCGAACCGGTCGAAGTGTCGCTCGTCCTTCACCAGGCAGGCGCGCGACAGGTGATAGAAATCCTCTGCGCTCGCTGCGGCAACTCCCGCTTCCAGCGCTTCGAGCAGCGTCAGGAACTCGGTGATCGAGACCGGCACCCCGGCGAAGCGCAGCTGGAAGAAGAAGGGGATGAGCATAGGAACTAGTGACGTGAGTCACGCGGGTCACGTGAGTCACGCGCTCGCACGACCCTCGTGACTTTCGTGACCCGCGTGACCCTCGTCACCTTCCTTGTCTCCTGTGCAGGAACACGATCTGCTCGAACAAATGCACGTCCTGCTCGTTCTTCAGCAGCGCCCCATACAGCGGCGGGATCGCCTTCTTCGGGTCGTCGCTGCGCAGCGCCTCGGGCGGGATGTCCTCGGCGAGCAGCAACTTGATCCAGTCGAGCAGCTCGGAGGTGGACGGCTTCTTCTTCAGGCCCGGCATCTCGCGCACTTTGAAGAAGGTCGTGAGCGCTTCCGCCAGCAGCTCCTTCTTCAGGTTCGGATAGTGCACGTCGACGATGCGCTCCATCGTCGCGGTGTCGGGAAAGCGGATGTAGTGGAAGAAGCAGCGCCGCAGGAACGCGTCCGGCAGCTCTTTCTCGTTGTTGCTGGTGATGACGATGATCGGCCGGTACCGCGCCTTGATCCACTGGCGCGTCTCGTTCACGTAGAACTCCATGCGGTCGAGCTCGTGCAGCAGGTCGTTCGGAAACTCGATGTCGGCCTTGTCGATCTCGTCGACCAGCAGCACCGGCTGCACGTCGCTCTCGAACGCCTCCCACAACCGGCCCTTGATGATGTAGTTGGCGACGTCGTGCACTTTCTCTTCGCCGAGCTGCGAGTCGCGCAGCCGCGAGACGGCGTCGTACTCGTACAGGCCCTGTTGCGCCTTCGTGGTCGACTTGATGTGCCAGCGATAGAGCGGCCGCTGCAGCGCGCCCGCGATCTCCTCGGCGAGCTGCGTCTTGCCCGTCCCGGGTTCGCCCTTGACGAGCAGCGGGCGGCCGAGCGTCACGGCCGCGTTCACGGCCATCATCAGGTCTTCGGTGGCGACGTAGCTGTCGGTGCCGTGAAAACGTGCGGACATCGAGACTCCGGAAAGGCGGAGTCAGGCTAAAGCCTGACCCGCGAAGAGTTCAGATCTATTCAGGCTGCGACAGGTTAGCAGCTGGTCGCAGCGTGAGTGTGTGCTTCGCGGCGCCGGGCAGCAGCGGCGTCGGCGTGCCGCGCGCCCAGTCGGCGTGGCCCGCACCGTAGAACGGCGAGAGCGGATGATCGACGGGGCCACCGGGCATTTGCAGCGAGCCCTGCGCCTCGTGCCCCGGCGAGACGACCAGTCGCTGCGACGCGCCGAAGGCTTCGCCCTGCACTCTCGGCATGTTCTGATCGCCGGGCAGCGGCTGCGCGGGCATGTCGAGCCAGTGGCTGGCGAACGGCAACGCCGCAGACAATGGATGTTTCATGTGCAGCACGTTGCCTTCGCCCCAGGTGCAACGCGTCAGCTCCTTGCAGTCCTTCTGCAGACTCTCGAGCGTGTGATCGAGCGAGCCGAGCAGCGCCGCTTCCCACGACTTGTAGTGCGGATCGAGCAGGTGTGCGGGACGCTGCGTCACGAGCTGCCACAGCGGACCTTCGAACTGCGCCGAGGGCGAGAACTTCGTCCCCGGGAAGCGCTGGCGCGCCGCCGCGATGAGCGAGTCGAAGACGTCCTTGCGAACCTGCGAGCGTGCGACGCGCACGATGCGATAGCCCGCGTCGTCCACTGCCGCATGCCCCGACCAGTGCTCGATCAGTTGCCGCGCCTGCGCCCGCAGCGGATGGCCGGCCAGCGCGGCGTCGTCGAGCAGATCGAGAAACAGGTCCCGCCAGCGCGCGAGGAACAGCGCACGGTCATCGAGCTGGATCGCTTGCATGTCCTTGGTCGTCGCCGTCTGCAGCGCGAACAGGTCATCGCGGATTTGCGCGGCGCGCGCACCGAGGTCATAGCCGCCGTCGCCGAGGAACGCCAGCCAGGTGTCGATGTCGATCGTCCGCGCATTGGCAGTCCACAACCGACCCGAGGCTGGCGCAACGATACGCGGATATTCTTCGGGCCTGCGCCAGCCGGTCCAGCCGCCGCCGGGCAAGCGCCACGAATGCGGCAGCGTTGTGTCGTAGCTCGCGCGCACCGGCACCTGGCCCATGAGCGACCAGCCGATGCGACCGTCGGCATCGGCCACCAGCACGTTCTGCACCGGACCGCCGGAGCGGTTCGCGACGCTGAGCGCTGCATCGACAGTGGTCGCGGTCTCGAAGTCGAGCATGTGCAGATTGGTGGCGCGAGGATCGTGGGCGGTCCACGCGAGCACCAGCGGGTGGCCCGCCTCGTCGTATTCGACGACGGGGCCCCAGCGGGTGCTTTGCACGACAAGATATCCATCAGCGGCGCCGCGGATCTTCAGTACCTCGTCGCGGTTCCGGAACGGCTCGGAGCCGCCGTCGGTGAGATAGCGCTCGGGATCCTGCGGATCCGGCTCGACGACGACGAGGTCCGACCAGTCGCCGTAGCTGTTGGTGTAGCCCCACGCAATGTGGCCGTTGCTGCCCGCGATCAACATCGGCAGACCCGGCAGCGTCACACCGACTAGATCGCGCGGCGCTTCGCTGCCACCTTCGACAATCAAGCGTGCGCGATACCAGACGTGCGGGAGCCGCAGGCTCAGGTGCATGTCGTTCGCAAGCAGCGCAGTGTTGCCCGCGGCGTGCGTGCCGGCGACCGCCCAGCTGTTGCTGCCCACGAACGATTCGTCGTCCGGAGAGGGTGCACCCAACGGCGGCGTGTTCAGCGAAGCGCTGGACGCCTCGGGCGAGCGCAGGTCGAGAGTCTGCGGATCCGGAATCGGTGCGACCTGCCACTTGCCGCCCACGATCGGCGCATCCCATTCGGTGCCGAGCGGATGCATGAAGTCATACAAGGGTCGCGGCAGCACTGCGCGCAGTCGCGCGCGCGCCAGCTCGTCGGCGCCGGTGGAATCGTTGAGATTGAGATACATCGAGAACGCGACCAGCACACAGTCCTCGACGCGCCACGGCGCCGGCCCCGTCCGTAGCAGCATGTACTCCCACGGCCGCGCGTCCGCGCTCTTCAGTGCAAAGTTGACGCCGGCGGTGTAGGCGTCGAGCAGCTCGCGGTCGACGGCGGTGCTGTCGTCGACGATCGCGGCCGCGACGCGGCGAAAATCATGAATGCGGAATCTCTCATCCATCTCGAGCAGCGGTCTGCCGAGCAGCTCCGCCAACTCGCCGGCCGCAGCGCGACGCATCAGATCCATCTGGAAGAAGCGATCCTGGCCGTGCGCGTAGCCGGTCGCGAATGCGAGGTCGCGGCGCGAAGTGGCGCGGATCGTCGGCGTGCCCAGCGCATCGCGTGCGAGCGTCGCCTGAGCCTTCAGCTCAGGAGCGGCGACTGCGCCGTCGAGCTGCGGCAGACTCGCTCGCAACGTGAGATAGCCGGCCAGGCAGGCGAGCGCGAGCAGCGAGACAACCGCGAGCGCCGAGTAGCCGACGATGCGAAGCGGACGCATGTGCCGGGCCCGTCAGGCCCGCACTTCGAGGATCTTCATCGCGTTGGTCTTGCCGGACACGCCCGTCAGCTCCCCTTTCGTCAGGATGATGCGGTCGCCCGGGTCGACCATCTTGTTCTGCAGCATCAGCTTGAAGATGTCCGCGTACAGCGCCTGCGCGTTGGTGTGCGTGATATCGAATGTCACGGGATACACCCCGCGATACAGCATGACCCGCCGGCGCGTCATTTCGTGGCGCGTGAAAGCGTAGATCGGGATGTCCGAGCGGATGCGCGACATCCATAGCGGCGTCGAGCCCGACTCGGTCAATGCGACGATCGCGCGCACCTTGAGGTGGTTGGCCGTGTACATGACAGCCATCGCGATCGCTTCGTCGGTCTTCTCGAAGACGCTGCTCTCGGTGCGGTGACGGACTGGCGAGTGCGATGACTCGTACTTCTCCGCGCCCAGGATCACCTGCGACATCGCTTCGACGGCTTTGACCGGATATTTGCCGACGGCGCTCTCGCCCGACAGCATCACCGCGTCCGTGCCATCCATCACTGCATTCGCGACGTCCGAGACTTCTGCGCGCGTCGGCACCGGATTGTGGATCATCGACTCCATCATCTGCGTCGCAGTGATCGCGACGCGGTTGCGCTTGCGGGTCGCGGCGATGATGTGCTTCTGCAGTCCGGTCAGCTCTGCGTAACCCACCTCGACGCCCAGGTCGCCGCGCGCGACCATCACCGCGTCGCTCGCCTGGATGATGCGATCGAGGTTCACGAGCGCTTCGCTGCGCTCGATCTTCGCGACCAGGTGACCTTGACCGCCTGCCCGCCGCAGCAGCTCGCGCGCTTCGTCCATGTCCGAGCCGTCGCGCGCGAACGAGACCGCGAGATAGTCGACGCCGAGCTGCGCGGCCAGCTCGATGTCCGCACGATCCTTGTCGGTGAGCGCGCCGGCCGAGAGACCGCCGCCCTGCTTGTTGATGCCCTTGTTGTCCGACAACTCGCCGCCGATCACGACGCGCGTGTCGATGCGCGGACCGTTCACTGCCGTGACGTCCAGCACCAGCTGACCGTCGTTGAGCAACAGCGTGTCGCCCGGCCGCACGTCCCTCGGCAGATTCTTGTAAGCGACGCCGACCGCGGCCGGCGTCCCCGCGCGCGCGTCCAGCGAAACGTCGAGCGCGAACGAGTCGCCCTCGTTCAGCGTGCACTTGCCCTCGGCGAAGCGCTCGATGCGGATCTTCGGGCCCTGCAGATCGCCGAGCACCGCGACCCACTTGCCGACCTGCTCGGCGACCGAGCGCACCATCTCGACGCGCTTGGCGTGCGCCTGCGGCTCGCCGTGCGAGAAGTTGACGCGGACCACGTCAGCGCCAGCACGCAGCATGTCCGCCAGCACCTTGGGATTGTCGGTGGCCGGACCGAGCGTGGTCAGGATCTTGGTTCGACGGAGCATCAGCGACTCGCCCGCTCCTCGAGCACCGCGACCGCGGGCAGCTTCTTGCCTTCGAGGAATTCCAGGAAGGCGCCGCCGCCGGTGGAGATGTAGGAAATGTCGTCCTCGACGCGATACTTCTCGATGGCCGCCAGCGTGTCGCCGCCGCCGGCGATCGAGAATGCCGGACTGCGCGCGATCGCCTGCGCCAGCGTGCGCGTGCCTTCGCCGAACTGGTCGAACTCGAACACGCCGACCGGCCCGTTCCAGACGATCGTGCCCGCGTCGTGCAACAGGCGCGTGAACCTCTCAGCCGTATCCGGGCCGATGTCGAGGATCATCTCCTCGGGCGCGACGTTGCCGACCGATTTGACGTCGGCCTCGGCATTCGCCGAGAACTCTTTCGCGACCACGACGTCGCTCGGCAGCGGGATCTCCGCTTTGAGCTCGGCCGAGCGGTTCAGCAGGTCGCGTGCAATGTCGATCATCTCCGCTTCGACCAGCGACTTGCCGACGCCGTAGCCCTCGGCAAGCAGGAACGTGTTGGCGATGCCGCCGCCGACGATCAGCTTGTCGACCTTGCCGAGCAGGCTTTCCAGCACCGTCAGCTTGGTGGAGACCTTCGAGCCCGCGACGATCGCGATCAGCGGCCGCTTCGGCTTCTCCAGCGCCGTCTCCAGCGCGATCAGCTCGTTCATCAGCAGCGGGCCGGCGCACGCAACCTTCGCGAAGCGCGCAACGCCGTGCGTGCTCGCTTCCGCGCGGTGCGCCGTGCCAAAGGCATCCATCACGAAGATGTCGCAGAGCGCGGCCATCCGCTTGGCGAGATCTTCCTTGTCCTTCTTCTCGCCCTTGTTGAAACGGACGTTCTCGAGCAGCACCACTTCGCCGGGGGCGCATTCGACGCCGTCCAGCCAGTTCTTCTCGAAGCGCACCTTGAAGCCGAGCAGCTCCGCGAGGCGCTTGGCCACGGGCGCCAGCGAGAACTCCTCGTTGTAGACACCCTCCTCGGGCCGGCCGAGGTGCGACATCACGAGCACGCGGGCGCCGGCATCGCGTGCTGCCTGGATCGTCGGCAGCGCGGCGCGGATGCGCGCGTCGCTGGTCACCGCCCCGTTCTGCACCGGCACGTTCAGATCCTCGCGGATCAGCACGCGCTGGTCGCGCAGGTCGAGCTCGGTCATGCGAAGAATGGCCATCGGGCGCGCCGCTCCTTCAGACCTTCGACCACGCGAGCGTGGTGTCGAGCATGCGGTTGGAGAAGCCCCATTCGTTGTCGTACCAGGAGCAGACCTTGACCGTCGTATCGATGACCTTGGTCATGGTCGCGTCGTACACCGAGGAATGCGGATCGTGGTTGAAGTCGACCGAGACCAGCGGGCCGTCGGTGTACGCGAGGATCCCCTTGAGCGGGCCGTTCGCCGCAGCCTTCATCACGGTGTTGATCTCTTCGATCGTGGTCGCGCGCTTGGCCTGGAACGTCAGGTCCACCAGCGACACGTTGATCGTCGGCACGCGCACCGAGAAGCCGTCGAGCTTGCCGTTGAGCTCCGGCAGCACCAGGCCGACCGCGGCGGCCGCGCCGGTCTTGGTCGGAATCATGGACTGCGTCGCCGAGCGCGCGCGCCGCAGGTCCTTGTGGAACACGTCGGTGAGTACCTGGTCATTCGTGTACGAGTGGATCGTGGTCATGATGCCGGAGGCGATGCCGATCTTCTCGTGCAGCACTTTGGCGAGCGGCGCCAGGCAGTTGGTCGTGCACGACGCGTTCGAGATCACCGTGTGGCTTGCCTTGAGCGTGTTGTGATTGACGCCGTAGACGATCGTGGCGTCGACGTCCTTCTCGCCGGGAGCGGAGATCACGACGCGCTTCGCGCCGCCGGTCAGATGCGCGCCCGCCTTGGCCTTGCTGGTGAACAGGCCGGTGCACTCGAACACGAAATCGACGCCGAGCTGGCCCCACGGCAGCTTCGCCGGATCGCGCTCGGCCAGCACCTTGATGCGATCGCCGTTGACGATCATCGAGTCGCCTTCGACCTGCACGTCGCCCTTGAAGCGGCCGTGCACGGTGTCGTAGCGCGTGAGGTGCGCGTTGGTCTGCGCGTCGCCGAGATCGTTGAGCGCGACGATCTGCAGTTCCTTCTGGCGATTCGCCTCGTACAGCGCGCGCAGGACGTTGCGGCCGATGCGGCCGTAACCGTTGATTCCGACTTTGATGGGCATACTCGATTACCTCAGGGAGGGGTGCCTTCGGCGACTGCGACGACGTTCTCGGGCGTGAACCCGAAATGCTTGAACAGATCCTTGGCGACGCCGGAGGCGCCGAACGAATGCATTGCGACGATCGCGCCGCGCGGTCCGACGTAGCGGTACCAGGTATCAGGCGCTGCGGCCTCGATGGCGACGCGGCGTTCGACCTGTTTCGGCAGCACTCGTTCGCGATAGCTCTCGTCCTGTGCGTCGAACAGGCTCGTGCACGGCATCGAAACTACACGCACACGGCGACCTTTTTGTTGCAGCAGACGCGCGGCTTCGACTGCCAGGCCGACTTCGGAGCCAGTCGCGATCAGAATCAGCTCCGGCGTGCCCTCGCTGTCCTTCAGGATGTAGCCGCCGCGACGAATGTCGGCGATCTGCTCGGCGCTGCGCGCCTGCCCCGGCAGCGCCTGACGCGTCAGCGCCAGGACGGTGGGTCCGTCGCGACGCTCGATCGCGTCCGCCCACGCCTGCCCGGTCTCGACGACATCGCACGGCCGCCACAGGGTCATGTTGGGAATGATGCGCAGGCTCGGCACGTGCTCGACCGGCTGATGAGTCGGGCCGTCCTCGCCGAGCCCGATCGAGTCGTGCGTCATCACGTAGATTACGCGCTGCTTCATCAGGGCCGACATGCGCAGCGCATTGCGCGCGTAGTCGGTGAACACCAGGAACGTGCCGCCATAAGGAATCAGGCCGCCGTGCAGCGCCATGCCGTTCATCATCGCGGACATGCCGAACTCACGCACGCCGTAGTGCAGGTAGTTGCCTGACGGATCGTCGCCGGTGAACGGTCGGGAGTCCTTGCGATTCGTGTTGTTCGAGCCGGTGAGATCGGCGGAGCCGCCGAACAGCTCCGGCACCTTCGGCCCGAAAGCGTTCAACGTCTGCTGCGAAGCCTGGCGGGTCGCGACGCTCGCGTTCGCATGCGCCGCCTGCGCGACGAAGTCCTTGACGATGTCGCCCCACGCAGCCGGCAGCTCGCCCTTCATGCGCCGCTCGTACTCGGCCGCCAGCTCCGGGAACCTGGCGCGGTACGCGGCGAACTGCTCGCGCCACTTCTGTTCCAGCGCAGCGCCGCGCTCGCGCGCATCCCAATCCTTGCGAATATCGTCCGGGATCACGAACGGCTCGTACGGCCAGTTCAGCTCGCGGCGCGCGGCCGCGACTTCTTCGGCGCCGAGCGCCGCGCCGTGCGTCGCTTCGGTGCCCTGCTTGTTCGGCGCGCCGAAGCCGATGATCGTCCGGCAGCAGATCAGGCTCGGCCGGTCCTTCTGCGCCAGGGACTGCGCGATTGCGTCCTGCACGGCTGCGGGATTGTGGCCGTCGATCTCACGAACGACGTGCCAGCCGTAGGCCTCGAACCGCATCGGGGTATCGTCAGTGAACCAGCCCTGCACCTCGCCGTCGATCGAGATGCCGTTGTCGTCGTAGAACGCCACCAGCTTGCCGAGCTTCAGCGTGCCGGCCAGCGAGCACGCCTCATGTGAGATTCCTTCCATGAGGCAGCCGTCGCCGAGGAACACCCACGTCCGATGATCGACCACGTCGAAGCCCGGCCGATTGAAGGTCGCCGCGAGCCATTTCTCCGCCAGCGCCATGCCGACGGCGTTGGCGAGGCCCTGGCCGAGCGGCCCGGTGGTGGTCTCGATGCCGAGATGCGGCTCGTGCTCGGGATGCCCGGCGGTGTGCGAACCAAGCTGCCGGAATGCCTTGATGTCGTCGATCGTCAGCGGATAGCCGGTCAGATGCAGCAGCGAGTACAGCAGCATCGAGCCGTGGCCGTTGGAAACCACGAAGCGATCGCGCTCCGGCCATTGCGGATTGCCGGGATTGTGGCGCAAGTGATCGCCCCACAAGACTTGCGCGATGTCGGCCATGCCCATCGGCATGCCCGGATGGCCGGAGTTGGCTTTCTGAACGGCGTCCATCGCGAGGGCTCGGATCGCATTAGCAAGCTGCCGGCGGCGCGATGTCTGCATCGGGAGGTAATCCCCTCAGGGAGCGGGTCGGAAGGCCGCGCATTTTGGACCAAGGACCCCGGTGGGGCAATGCACGCGAACGGTGCGGAACGCCGGACCGAAATCGTACCGGCAGTGAGACGGAGCGCAAATAATCGGAAGGCTGGCTGCGGCAGCGGCCGTGCCTAAGACGCTGGTCACCTTTTTGGACCCCCGGCGGTTGGTAGATTGCCGGCGATTATGTAGTCAGGATCCAGGCCCAGGAATCACCGCGAGATGCAGTCCGTTCGTCTCATCCAGTACACCGACATGCACCTGTTCGGCGACGCCGCTGGCCGCTTGCGCGGCGTGGCGACGTTGCCAGCACTGCAGGCGGCGATCGCCGACGCGCAGCGCCGCTGCAGCCGCCCGGACGGCGTTCTGCTGACCGGCGACCTGGTGCAAGACGACCCGGATGGCTATCGCTGGATCCGGCATCTGTTCGGCGCCTCGCGCGTGCCGGTGCTGTGCCTGCCCGGTAATCACGATCTTCCGGATCACATGCGCGCCGCGCTCAACAGCGCGCCGTTCGAGGTGTGCCGCCACCGACAATTCGGCCGCTGGCTGGTGGTGATGCTCGACTCGTGGCTCGCGAACAGCGCCGGCGGCGAAATCGGCAGCGAGCAGCTGGCACAGCTGCGCGACCTGTTGCGCAGCCATCGCAACCAGCACGTGTTGCTGTGCCTGCACCATCAGCCGATCCCGATGCGCAGCGACTGGCTCGACCAGGTCGGCCTGACCGACTCCGCCGAGTTCGCAGCGCTGGTCCGCGAACACGCCAACGTGCGCGGCGTGCTCTGGGGACACGTCCACCAGTCGCTGGACAGCTTCGTGCACGGCGTGCGCTTCATGGCGACGCCCGCGACTTGCGCCCAGTTCCTGCCCGGCAGCGTCGACTTCGCAATCGACAATCGCCCGCCAGGTTATCGTATGCTGGAGCTGATGCCGGACGGCGCCATCCAGACGGAAGTTTGTTGGCTCGAAAGCTACGCGCAAAGCGTAGTCGCATAACCCAAAGAGATCCCTCGATCATGCGCATTGCACTGCGCGCGTACGCGCGCGTCGCTCTGTTGTTCTGCGTGGCCGCGGCGACGTCGTTGCCGGTGCTCGCCGCCGATGCGCCGGCCCAGCGCCACATGTTGTGGTCGATGCAGGGCAAGACCAACAAGGTCTACCTGCTCGGCTCGATTCACCTGCTGAAGGAAACCGAGACGCTGCCGCCGGCGGTCGACGCCGCGTATGCGGATGCGGAGTCGCTGCTGATGGAGATCGACATGGATGATCTCGATCCCGCGAAGATGCAGCAGGACGTTGCGGAGCTGGCGATGCAGCCGGACGAGCAGACGCTGCAGCAGCAGCTCGGCCCCGAGACGTACCAGCAGTTCGCGGCCAAGCTGCAGCCGCTGAGCATCGATCCGGCGCTGCTCGACCGCTTCCGGCCGTGGTTCGCCGCGATCACGCTGGTGCAGGTGCAAATGATGAAGCTGGGCTTCGATCCGAACTCGGGCGTCGAGATGCGCCTGACGCGCCGCGCGACCGCGGATCACAAGCCAATCCAGGGGCTGGAGACCGTGCGCGAGCAACTGGAAATCATGGCGCGCCTCCCCGACAAGCAGCAGCGCGAGTTCCTGATGTACAGCATCGACGACGCCGAGCGCATGACGAGCGAGCTGGACGCGATGCTCGGCGCATGGCGGCGCGGCGACGCGCCGGCTCTGGCCAAGCTGCTGCAGGAAGGCTACGACGAGTACCCGGACCTGTACCGGCCGCTGACCGTCGAGCGCAACCGCAAGTGGATTCCGCGGATCGAGCAGCTGCTGGACGACAAGGATGACTGCCTGGTGGTGGTCGGTGCGCTGCACCTCGTCGGCACCGACAGTGTCGTCGACCTGCTCGAGCGCAAAGGCCACAAGGTCAAACAACTGTAGGTAGGTCGGGCTTCAGCCCGACGCGAGATGTCGGGCTGAAGCCCGACCTACACCTCGACCATCTCGAAGTCTTCCTTGCCCGCCCCGCAGTCCGGGCAGCGCCACGACAGCGGCACGTCGTCCCAGCGCGTGCCCGGTGCAATGCCGGATGCGGGATCGCCTTTTTCTTCTTCGTAAACGTAGCCGCAGATCACGCACATGTAGGCTTTCATGAAGGAACGGACGCCGGGCAGGAAGCTGGAGGGCCCGGATTATAGGGCAAGTGACTGCGTCGGCTATGCTTCGCGGCGCCCTCGAGTAACGGAGTCGAGCCACGTGTCCCTGTTCAGCGATGCCAGCCGCTACATCCCCGGCGGCGTGAATTCCCCGGTGCGCGCGTTCCGCGCCGTCGGCGGCGAGCCCGTGTTCGTCGAGCGCGCCAGCGGCGCGTGCGTGTTCGGCCACGACGGCCGCCGCTATATCGACTACGTCGGCTCGTGGGGGCCGATGATCCTCGGCCACGCCTGCGAGCCGGTCGTGCGCGCAGTGCAGGAGCGCGCAGCGCTCGGCCTGTCGTTCGGCGCGCCGACGCAGATCGAGACGCAGCTCGCGCGACAGATCTGCGAGCTGATGCCCGCGATCGAGCTGGTGCGGATGGTCAGCTCCGGCACCGAGGCGACCATGAGCGCGATCCGCCTGGCGCGCGGCTATACCGGTCGCGACAAGATCGTGAAGTTCGAGGGCTGCTATCACGGCCATTCCGATTCGCTGCTGGTGAAGGCCGGATCGGGTGCGCTGACGTTCGGCGTGCCGACCTCGCCGGGGGTGCCAAAGGAGCTCGCCGCGCAGACCCTGACGCTCGCTTACAACGACAGCGACCAGGTGCGGCAGCTGTTCGCGTCCATGGGGAAGGAAATTGCATGCATCATCGTCGAGCCCGTCGCGGGCAACATGAACTGCGTGCTGCCGGCGCCAGGATTCCTAGAGACGCTGCGCACGGTGTGCGATCAGCACGGCGCGCTGCTGATCTTCGACGAGGTGATGACGGGCTTCCGCGTCGCACTCGGCGGCGCGCAGGCGCTGTACGGCATCAAGCCCGACCTGACGACGCTCGGCAAGATCGTCGGCGGCGGCATGCCCGTCGGCGCCTTCGGCGGGCGGCGCGACATCATGGAGCGCATCGCGCCGCTCGGTCCCGTGTATCAGGCCGGCACGCTCTCCGGCAATCCGCTGGCGATGGCTGCAGGACAAGCGACGCTGGCCGGCGTTGCCGCACCGGGCTTCCACGCGCGCCTGAGCGAGACGACGCAGCAGCTGATCGATGGGCTCGACGCTGCGGCGCGTGCAGCGCGTGTGCCGTTCACGACCAACCACGTCTGCGGAATGTTCGGCTTGTTCTTCAGCGACCCGCCGGTGCGCTCTTTCGCCGACGTGATGGCCTGCGACGTCGAGCGCTTCAAGCTCTTCTTCCATGCGATGCTGGCCGAGGGCATCTATCTCGCGCCCTCGGCATTCGAGGCAGGGTTCGTCTCGGCCGCGCACACCGCCGCCGACATCGACGCTACGATCGCCGCCGCGCGCCGCGCATTTGCCGCGCTGTGACCGTCAGAACTGATAGCTGAGATACAGGCTCGCGCTGTAGATCTGGTAGATCACGTCGCCCCAGACGCTTTGCGGGTCGCTGGGCAGCAGCGCATCGCGAGCAATCTTATCGGTCGCGCGCACGTCGAAGCTGAGATCGAGCCCGCCGACGATATTGCGCCACTGAGCGCCGACACCGCCGTAGTAACCGTAGGCAGCCGTCGCGACGTCATAGCGCGCGGCGCCGGCAAACACCGTGAACGCAAGCTTTTCGCCCATGCGGTAGCGGTAGTCCAGGGCTCGCACGCCGAGCAGTGTGTGACCGTCGATCTCGTCGAGCTCGATGCGGGTGCCGATGTCGGAGTACTGCGAGACGGCGCCGCGCACGCCTACTGCGACATGCGGCCCGGTCGTCGTGACGTTGCGCTCGGGCGTTTGCCCTTTGTCGGATGGATCGAACTTGAGCCGGCTGTAGTTCAGGCCCGCATCCATAAAAAATCGCACTCGCCCGCGCAGCCCGTCATCTGCCGGGTCGACGGAAGTGATGCCGACCTCTGGCGCGCCCGGTGCCAGGCGCAAAAACCCGCCGAAGCGTGCAAAGTCCTCGCCGAAGACGTCGCGCCCGACGTCGATCTCCGCGCCATACACGAACTGGCGGGCGCTGCGCGAATAGCTCAGCGTCACTTCGTGCTCGCGCTCGTAATCGAACGGCGAGTAGTCCTCGTTGGCAAGCGTGCGATAGCGCAGCTCGAAGCGTCCGCCGAAATCGGGACTCCAGCCGATGCGCAGGCTGTGACTCTGCGCGCCGAGGCCGTCGCCTGGCACCCGATCGTCGCCGCCCCAATGACCGATGACGTGCCCGTCGTTCGACTGACCGTTGGGGTAGATTTGATGCACGTACCACAGGTTCTGCCAGTCCGACACCTCATAACGGAGGTCGAAGCGCTTCCACAGCCGCGGCACGTCGATGCCCATCGACAGCGAGACGTTGCCCAGCCGCCATCCTTCCGAGCGCGAGCCGTCTTCGCCGGCGTATTGCAGGTACACCGCGAAGGGGTGCGTAGCTGGAAACACGAACTGACTGGTCACCGCAGCCGTCTGGTTGCCGAACTCGTCGTCGCTGTTGTCATAGCGCACGGGGTTGAAAAAAGCGTGGTACAGGCCGCTGAGAGAATCGTCCCGCTCGCCGCCGCCGTACTGCATGAGGCGACTGGCGCTCAATGACCAGCCGCGTACCGGCTCGATGGACACCTGCAGACCGAACAGCCGCGGATTGCCACTGGTTGTGCCGCCTTCGAAAGCAATGTCGTCGAGGCGACTCATCTTCGCCAGGAACACCTCGTACTGGAAACCGAGCTTGCCGATCGGCGTGTAGTTCGAGAGCGTGATGCCGGGCATCGTCGGAGCCTGCGTGCTGATGAGCATGCTGCTGTCGGTGAGCGGCGACCACCAATGGTCGCGGTAGCCCACGTCCAGCTGCGCGTATTGCCAACCGAGACTCAGGATCGAGCCGGTCGCCATCGTTTCATCCGGATAAGCCACGCCTCCCAGCTGCAGCAGCGCGTAGTCGGACGGCTGGTAGTAGGCAGATACGGAAGCCGTCCAGGTGTCCTCCTCGGACATGCCGCGACTGTTCGGCACCGTGCGGCCCGAATCCTTGGTCGACGCCGCTTCGACACTGGCGTGAGTCACACCGTAGTGACCCATGTACGTGTTCAGGTACCGGCGCACGCGTTCGCAGAGAACCTGGTCCACCTTGCACGCGTCCGGCAACGCATCCAGCACGGTCGCCGCCGCGATCGGTCGCCGCACGACCGGGCGACCGGCGTAGATCAACACCTGCTCGATCTGGCGCTCGAGCTCGGGCGACATGTTCAGCGGAAGGTAAGGACTGACGCCGCGCGCAGCAACGAGCCCCGGAAAGCTCAGAGCTGTCACCAGAGCGAGAATGCTGGCGCCGAAGGCGCGGCCGCGTGCGATCAATCCCTGTGTCTGCAAGTTTTGCTTGCTAGCGATGCTGTACATCCGTACCTGCAGGTGAGCCGGTGAGCGGCAGCGTCGCGAGCGCAGCCTCGATGCGGCCGGTGAAGCCGCTCTTGTTTTCGGTGAACCATGCACGGGCCCGCGCGCCGAGCTGCGCACACTCCTCGTCGCTCATCCTGATCGTGCGCTCGATCGCCGCTTCGAGCCCCGCTTCGTCGAACGGATAGGTCGTCGCCAGGCGCTGCTTGCCCGTGCCGCGATAGGGCACCAGCACGCCGCGATCCGCGCCGACCAGCTCGTTCATCGGCCGCGCGTCGACTGTGATCGTCACGGCGCCGACACTCATCGCCTCGGCAATGTAGTGTCCCCACCCTTCCGTGAGCGACAGGCAGAGATGGAACACGCTCTCGTTCTGCAGCGTGCGCAGCGCCTGATCCGTCAAGTAGCCCGTACGCGCATCGATGTTCGGTGCGACGTGCGGCGCAGGGCCGCCGGCGCGATGCTGCAGGATGATCAGGCGCGGCCACTCCGGGTGGCGCTGCCAGACGCGCACGAGGCGGTCCGTCCCCTTCATCGTGCTCTTGCCCGCCAGGTGAAAGTAAGTGCGCTGCTTCGCGGCCGCGCGCTCGTAACGATCCTCGCTGTCGAATCCGATATACGTGGTGCGGCAGCCGAGCGCACCGAACAGCTCGCGCGTGTAGCGCGTCTTGGCCCACACAATGTCGACTTCCGCCAGGAAGCGGCGATCGTGGCCGTCGAACCATTCGGGATTGGGCACGGCGACATTGACGGGCGCAGTGGGCAGGTACTGCAGCCATACGTGCTCGAGCATGAGGTTCACGTCCGCGCCCGTGCGCACTTTGTCGCCCCTGCCGCCCCATGCGAGACGCGCACGCATTGCGAACTGAGCGAGCGGCGAGCGACGACGCTTGGCCTGCACGGGATCGATGATCGTGACTGCCACCTGATGGCCCGCGGCTCGCAACGCGCTCACCAGCAGATCGATGTCGCGCGCCAGGCCGACGCCGTTCGATTTGCCGATCACGTTGATGCGCAGAGGCCTGTGCGCAGGTGCACCGTTCGGGACGTCCGTTTGAAAGAGAGCGCTGCACATAGGAGCGCGATGAATTGTACAGTGCCGCGCCTCTCATGAGTTGATCTCGCGCGAGCGCGCGCCGGCGCCGCCCGGCCGCCACTTGCCAGGCCCGCCGATCGGCCGGTCGCCCTCCGGCGCGAGCCGGCCGTGGCGGATGAGCCGTGCCTGAATGCCCCCGCGCGTGCGGCCATGTGCCTGCGCCAGCTCGGCGAGCGGCCGCCCGCCGTCGAATCCCGTGAGCAGCTGCCGGTCCTCGTCCTCGCTCCACGGTTTGCCGGCGTTGCTCGAGGCAGCGGCAGGCCCGCGCGTGCGCCGCCGGCCGGTCGCTTCGAGGGCCCGGAGGGCGCTATACAATGCGCGAATGACGTCCGGCGACTGGTAAGGGCTGTCGACTGCAAATATTTCGCCGGTGAGCGGATTGACCCCGCTCGCGAGCGCCGAGACGATCGTGAGTGCCCTGGCTTCTTCCATGACTGGTCCTCTCAGGTCGCGCTGCGTGCGCGGGTGTTAAGCACTCTACGCAGGTGTGGTACTGTCGCCGCCGCGAAAATCAGCGCTCTTCATCGAAAAATTCGCATCTAATAATTCTTTCAAGCCAGTCGACTCGCCGCACCGTGCGCACTTTCGCTCTGTTCGTCGCCCTGCTCGCCGGCGCGCTGCTGCTGGCCGCTGCGCTCACCTACCCCGCGTGGCTGCTGGTCGGCACGGTCTCGGTCGAACCCGTGCACCGCGTGATGAATCGCCTCGCGATGCTCATCGCGCTGGTCGGGCTGATCGTGTTGACACGTCGACTCGGCCTGTGGAACCGCGCAGCACTCGGCTACGGCTTGCCGCGCGCGCAATTCCTACGTCAGCTCTCTATCGCGTGGGTTGCTGGCATCGGGCTGATGCTGCCGCTCGTCGCGCTGCTGCTGGCGCTCGACGTGCGGCAGATCAAGCCGGGCCTCGACGGCGACCTGGTGCCGCTGGCGCTCGGCGGTATCGTGTCCGGCCTCGCCGTCGCATTCATCGAGGAGACTTTCTTTCGTGGCATCCTGTTCACGGCGGTAGCGCGCACGTCCGGTGCGCGCGCCGCAATCATTGCACCGACGCTGCTCTACGCGTCGCTGCACTTCCTCGGCGGCAAGCTGCGCATCCCGCCCGAGCAAGTGTCGTGGATCCACGGCTTCGAAGTGCTGAGCCGCCTGTTCGAGCGCTACGCGCAGCCCTTGGCGTTCGTCGACTCATTCCTCGCGCTCGTCGCGCTGGGCGTGTTGCTCGCCCTCGTGCGCCTGCGCACCGGCGCGATCGCGGCCTGCATCGGGCTGCACGCCGCCGGCGTCTGCGCCATCTTCATCCTGCGCGACGCGACGACAGTCAACCCGCAGGCGGAACTCGGATTCATGGTCGGCCAGTACGACGGGGTGATCGGCTGGGCGGCGGCGGTCTGGTTCGCGGCGATCATCGTTGCGTACAGCGTCTATCAGCCTCAGCTGTCGTCAGGCTCGTCGCGCGACTCCTGAATATTCAGCCGCGACTGCAGCCACTGCAGTCGCTCGGCCGCGTCGTTCAGCTCCAGCAACTCCTGTCGTTCGATCGGCGCCAGCGGCAGGATCTCCGCGAGCCGCATGCCGATCCAGCTCGCGTCGTCGTAGGCCGGATTGAGCTCGCCGTACGCGGGCCCGATCTGTTCCAGCGCGCGTCGCAACAGCTCTGCGAGTACCGCGTGCTGCGGCAATACTTCCGCGCGCATCTCATCCTCGAGCCACTCGGCGTGACACACGTTCAGCCCGTCGCTCTCCTGGTGAACGTGCACGATGCGAAAGCGGCGCTCGCCGCGCGCAGTGATGCCCAGCAGCCCGTCCTCCAACTGCTCGAAGTCGACGATGCGCGCGAGCGTGCCGATCTCAACCGTCTGCGCGGCGCCGCCCGCTTCGGTGCCCGCGACGATGAGCGCGACGCCGAAGCCGGAGTCCTCGCGCATGCAGCGGCTCACCATGTCGAGATAGCGCGGCTCGAAGATCCGCAGCCGCAGCGGGCCGCCCGGGAACAGCACCGTGTGCAGCGGGAACAACGGAAGGCTTACAGAGGTCGCGCTACGCATAAGGTACGCACGGGCACCGCGAGCTTACTTCTTGGCGAGCCGCTCCAGGAGCTTCTTGTGAATGCCGCCGAAACCGCCGTTCGACATGATCAGCACGTGATCGCCGCTGGTCAGCGTCTCGCCGAGTGTGGCGACCAGCTGGTCGAGATCCTTCGACACGGCTGCGCGCTCGCCGAGCGCGGCGACAGCGCCGCTCACGTCCCAGGTCACATTCGGTCCCTGGTACAGCCAGACGCGATCGGCGCGCTCCAGCGACCGGGCGAGCGCATCGCGGTGCGTGCCGAGCTTCATCGTGTTGGAGCGCGGCTCGAGCACGGCCACGAGGCGTGAGCTGCCGATGCGCCGGCGCAGGCCGTCGATCGTGTAATCGATGGCGGTCGGATGATGCGCGAAGTCGTCGTAGACCGTGATGCCGCCGACGACGCCGCGTACTTCCATCCGGCGCCGGACACCGCGAAACTCTTTCAGCGCCGCGATCGCGGTCTCGATCGGAACGCCCGCGCCGCGTGCGGCAAGCACGGCGGCGAGCGCGTTCTCCGCGTTGTGCCGGCCGACCATTGGCCACTCCAGCTCGCCGACGCGGCGATTGGCTTCCATGATCGCGAACGAGGTGTAGTCGCCGCCGGCCGGCGCACACGCATACCACGCGGTATCGCCGCTGACGGTGCCGGCGAAGCGTTCGACCGGCGTCCAGCATCCCATGTCGATCACGCGCATCACGTTCGCGTCGCCGGCGTTCGCGACCACCAGTCCATTGCGCGGCACCATGCGCAGCAGCTGATGGAACTGCCACTGGATCGCCGCGACGTCCGGATAGATGTCGGCGTGATCGTGCTCGAGATTGTTGAGCACCGCCGTGCGCGGGCGGTAGTGGACGAACTTCGCGCGCTTGTCGAAGAACGCGGTGTCGTACTCGTCCGCCTCGACGACGAAATGCCGGCCGCCGCCGAGGCGCGCCGTCACGTTGAAGTTGCCGGGCACGCCGCCGATCAGGAAGCCGGGATCGAGGCCGGCGTGCTCGAGAATCCAGGCGAGGATGCTCGAGGTCGTGGTCTTGCCGTGCGTGCCGGCGACCGCGAGCGTCCAGCGCCCGGCGAGCACGTGCCGCGCCAGCCACTCGGGGCCGGACGTGTAAGGAATGCCGCTTTCCAGCAATGCCTCGACCAGCGGAAAGCCGCGGCTCATGACGTTGCCGACCACGACGATGTCGGGCTTCAGCTGCAGCTGCTGCGGGTCGTAGCCTTCGATCAGCCCGATGCCGAGCGCGGCGAGCTGGTCGGACATCGGCGGATAGACGTTCTGGTCGGAGCCGGTCACGCGATGACCGGTCGCGCGCGCCAGCGCCGCGATGCCGCCCATGAACGTGCCGCAGATCCCGAGAATGTGAACGTGCATAATTGCGGCGGATTGTACACGGACACACATGTCAGCCACGCCGCCGGTCATCACCTCCGCTGAACTGCTGCAGGCTCTCGAGCGACTCGGCTCCGGCGACTTCGTCGCGCTCGACACCGAGTTCATGCGCGAGAGCACGTACTTTCCCAAGCTCTGCCTGATCCAGGCGGCGAACGCTGAAGGCTGCGCGGTGCTCGATCCGCTGACGCTGCCCGAGCTGGCGCCGCTGTGGCAGTTCCTGGCCGATCGACGGCGCACCAAGGTGCTGCACGCCGCGCGCCAGGATCTGGAAGTGCTGGCGACCGCGATGCGCGACTCCGCTGTCCCGGGACCGATTTTCGACACGCAGATCGCGGCGGCGCTGCTCGGCTATCCGGCGCAGATCGGCTACGGCTCGCTGGTGGCGGAGCGCCTGGGCCATAGCCTGGCGAAAGGACACACGCGCACTGACTGGACCCGCCGTCCGCTGACGCCGGAGCAGCTGCAGTACGCCGAGGACGACGTGCGCTATCTCGTACCGCTGTACCTGGATTTGCGCGCGGCGTTGCGGGCTGCCGGTCGGCTCGAGTGGTTGTTCGAGGAGACCCGGGAGCTCGAAGGGCTCGACCTGCACGGCGGCGATCCGGACGCTGCCTGGCGACGACTCAAGGGACTCGACCGCCTGCAGCCGCAGCAGCGCGCCACGCTGAAGTTGCTCGCGCAATGGCGCGAGGCCGCCGCTATCAGGCACGACAAGCCGCGCGGATGGATTCTCGCCGACGATGCCATGCGCGAGATCGCGGAGCGCCTGCCGGCCACGATGCGCGATCTCGAAGCGGTTCGCAGTGTGCCGCCCGGCGTCGTGCGCCGGCGCGGCGACGAGCTTCTCGCGCTCATCGAACGCGGCCGCGCCGATGCAGTCAACGAAGCTGCGGCGAGCACGCCGCCGCGTCCTCAGCCGCAACAGATCGCGCTGGTGACGAAGCTCATGAGTCTCGCGCGCGAGACCGCGCAGCACGCGAAGATCAATGCGGAGTTGCTCGCGACAAGACGCGACGTCGAGCAACTGGTGTTCGCGCGGCGCACGGAGCATCTGCTGAGCGGCTGGCGCCGCGAGATCGTCGGCGAGCAGCTGATCGCCGCCGCGCGACAGTCGGGGTTGGAGATCGCAGAAGAGTCAGGCTGAAGCCTGACCCACTCCAAGCTCAGGCCAACGTAGCTAATCGGTGTGGGTCAGGCTTTAGCCTGACTCTCATCTGCGACGCGCTTTCGCCCGACGCGGCCGCGCGACCTTACGCTTCGCGACCCGTTTCGTGCTCTTCGCACGCGCAGTGCGACGCGCGGCAACTTTGCGCGCGGCTTTCTTGCGCGGCGTCCGCTTTGCAGTCTTGCGCGCAGCAGAGGTTTTCTTACGTGCCGGCGCGCTCTTGGCCGCGGTGCGCACCTTGCGCGTCGTCACCTGCACTTTGTCGGCCGGCACGGGCTTGGCGAGTGCAGCCGCTTCCATGCGCTCGAAGACTTCATCGAGCTCGCCCTCGCCCGCCACCACGCGCAGCAGCCCGAGCTTCGAGTAGTGCTCGATCAGCGGTTGAGTCTGCGTCTGGTAGACCTCCAGTCGCTTGCCGACGACTTCTTCCTTGTCGTCCGGACGCTGGTAGAGCTGCGCGCCGTCGCGCGAGCAGGTGTTCACGCCAGGCGGGAGCGAATGAACGTTGTACACCGTGCCGCATGTCGGACAGATGCGCCGGCCGGCGAGGCGTTGCATCAACGTCTCGCGCTGCACGTCGAGCAGCAGCACGGCGTCGACCGGCTGGCGCAGCTCCTTGAGCAGCGCGTTGAGCGAATTCGCCTGATCGATGTTGCGGGGAAAGCCGTCGAGGATGAAGCCGCGCGCGGCGTCGGGCCGGCCGAGCCGGTCGCGGATCAGGCCGAGGACGATGTCGTCGGACACCAGCTGGCCGGAATCCATTACGGCCTTGGCCTTGCGGCCGAGCTCCGTCCCGCGCGCGACGGAATCGCGCAGCAGATCGCCGGAAGACACTTGCGGCACGCCGTATTTGGCTTGCAGGCGCTGCGCCTGTGTTCCCTTGCCCGAACCGGGAGCCCCCAGCAATACGATCCGCATAAGTCCGTCCGACCCTCCCCAAAGGACGCGTACCCTACAGAAAGACCGGCCAGGGCGCTATCCTTCGCGCCCCGAATTGGCCCCAAGAACAAGGTCCTGACATGCCCTCCGCCAAGCCGCGCAATGCCTTCTATGCCCAGTCCGGCGGCGTCACTGCCGTCATCAACGCCTCGGCCTGCGGCGTCATCGAGACCTGCCGCAAGCACAAGAACCGCATCGCCAAGGTATATGCCGGCCGGCACGGCATCGTCGGGGCTCTGACCGAGGACCTGATCGACACCAGCAAGGAATCGGCGGCTTCGATCCGCGCGCTGCGCCACACGCCTTCGGGCGCGTTCGGCTCGGCGCGCTACAAGCTGAAGAAGTTCGAAGACAACCCGGCGCAGTACGAGCGGCTGATCGAAGTCTTCAAGGCGCATGACATCGGCTACTTCTTCTACAACGGCGGCGGCGATTCCGCCGACACGTGCCTGAAGGTCGCGCAGCTCGCCGACACGCGCGGCATCGCGATCCAGGCGATTCACGTGCCGAAGACAGTCGACAACGACTTGCCCATCACCGACTGCTGTCCGGGCTTCGGCTCGGTCGCGAAGTACGTAGCCGTTTCGATTCGCGAGGCCGGTTACGACGTCGCCTCGATGGCGAAGACCTCGACCAAGGTGTTCATCATGGAAGTGATGGGACGACACGCAGGCTGGATCGCCGCCGCGGGCGGTCTCGCGGCCGAGAAAACCGGCGAAGCACCACACATCATCCTGTTTCCGGAAATCGCCTTCGACGAAGCGAGGTTCTGCGCGCGCGTCAAGGAGTGCGTCGAGAAGTTCGGCTACTGCGCGGTCGTCGTCTCCGAGGGCGTGAAGAACGCCGAGGGCAAATTCCTCTCGGATGCGGGCCTGCGCGATGCGTTCGGCCACGCGCAGCTCGGCGGCGTCGCGCCGGTGATCGCACAGCTGGTGAAAGCGAAGCTCAACTACAAATATCACTGGGCCGTCGCCGACTACCTGCAGCGTGCTGCGCGCCACATCGCTTCCAAGGTCGACGTCGAGCAGGCGTATGCGCTCGGCAAGGCCGCGGTCGAGCTCGCGCTGAAAGGCCAGAACTCGCTGATGCCGACGATCGTTCGGACTGCAGACAAGCCGTACAAGTGGAAGATCGGCACGGCGAAGCTGGAGGACGTGGCGAACCGCGAGAAGATGCTGCCGCGGGATTACATTACGGAAGATGGTTTCCACATCACGGCCAAGGCGCGCCGCTACCTGCAGCCGTTGATCAAGGGCGAGGACTACCCGCCCTACAAGGACGGTCTGCCGCAGTACGTGCAGCTGAAGAATGCCCCGGTGCGCAGGAAGCTCGCCGAGCCCTTTGTGGTATAGTTCCGCGCCTTTTTTCAGGCACCCCCGCACTACACAGCCCCTTAAGAGGGAGGAAACTTGATGTCCACTGATGTCGCGCTTTGGCTCGCGATCGGCGCCGGCGTGCTCGCCGTGCTGTACGGCGTTTTCTCGGTCGGCTGGATCAACCGGCAACCCGCCGGCAGCGCGCGCATGCAGGAAATTGCCGCGGCCATCCAGGCCGGCGCCCGCGCGTACCTCAATCGCCAGTACACGACGATCGGCATGGTCGGCGTGGTGCTGCTCATCGTGCTCGGCTTCGCGCTCGACTGGCAGACGGCGGGCGGCTTCGCCGTCGGCGCTGTCCTCTCCGGTGTCGCCGGCTTCATCGGCATGAACGTTTCCGTGCGCGCCAACGTGCGCACGGCGCAGGCGGCAAGTGTCGGCCTGAACCCTGCGCTCGCAGTCGCGTTCCGCGGCGGCGCGATCACCGGCATGCTGGTCGTCGGCCTCGGCCTGATCGGCGTCGCCGGTTACTTCGCGCTGCTCGGTGCGGACAAGGATGCGTTGCACGCGCTGATCGGCCTCGCGTTCGGCGGCTCGCTGATCTCGATCTTCGCGCGACTCGGCGGCGGCATCTTCACCAAGGGCGCGGACGTCGGCGCCGACCTCGTCGGCAAGGTGGAAGCCGGCATTCCCGAAGACGATCCGCGCAACCCGGCCGTGATCGCCGACAACGTCGGCGACAACGTCGGCGACTGCGCCGGCATGGCTGCGGACCTGTTCGAGACCTACGCGGTCACGATCGTCGCGACCATGGTGCTCGGCGGCCTGATGTTCACGGCGGCCGACGGCGGGCTCGACATGCGCTACGTCATCTATCCGCTGGTGCTCGGCTCGGTGTCGATCGTCGCGTCGATCGTCGGCGCCTTCTTCGTGAAGGCCCGCGACGGCGGCAAGATCATGAACGCGCTCTATCGCGGCACGGCAGTCGCCGGCGTGATCGCGCTCGTCGCGTTCTACTTCGTCACGCCGCGCGTGCTCGGCGCGGAGTCGATGAACCTGTTCTGGTGCGCCGTCATCGGTCTCGGCCTCACGGCCGCGCTGATCTGGATCACCGAGTACTACACCGCCACCGAGTTCAAGCCGGTGCGCGGCGTCGCAGCCGCTTCGCAGACCGGTCACGGCACCAACGTGATCGCGGGTCTCGCCGTGTCGATGCGCTCCACTGCGTGGCCCGTGCTCGCCGTGTGCGCCGCGATCTGGGGCTCGTATCACCTCGGTAACCTGTACGGCATCGCGATCGCCGCGACCGCCATGTTGTCGATGGCCGGCATGATCGTCGCGCTCGACGCCTACGGGCCGATCACCGACAACGGCGGCGGCATCGCCGAAATGTCGGGCCTGCCGAAGGAAGTGCGCAAAATCACCGACGCGCTCGACGCCGTCGGCAACACGACCAAGGCAGTGACCAAGGGCTACGCGATCGGCTCGGCCGGCCTCGCGGCGCTGGTGCTGTTCGCGGACTACACGCACAACCTCGATGCGCTGGGCAAGCTGCAGCCCTTCAGCCTGTCCGATCCCGCCGTGATCATCGGCCTGTTCATCGGCGGCCTCGTGCCGTACCTGTTCGGTGCGATGGCGATGGAAGCAGTCGGCCGCGCGGCCGGCTCGGTCGTGGTCGAAGTGCGCCGTCAGTTCCGCGAGATCAAGGGCATCATGGAAGGCACCGGCAAGCCGGACTACTCCAAGGCGGTCGACATGCTGACGCGCGCGGCGATCAAGGAAATGATCGTGCCCTCGCTGCTGCCGATCCTCGTGCCGGTGCTCGTGGCATTCGGTATGAACTACCTGATGGGACCGGGAGCCGGCATCCGCGCGCTCGGCGGGCTGCTGATCGGCACGATCGTCACGGGTCTGTTCGTCGCGATCTCCATGTGCACCGGCGGCGGCGCGTGGGACAACGCGAAGAAGTACATCGAGGAAGGCAACTTCGGCGGCAAGGGCTCGGAGACGCACAAGGCGGCGGTCACGGGCGACACGGTCGGCGATCCGTACAAGGACACGGCGGGGCCGGCGATCAACCCGCTGATCAAGATCATCAACATCGTGGCACTGCTGCTGGTGCCGCTGCTGTAAGCAGCGCGAACTCCGGTTGCAGCGGAACGGCGCAGTCGCAAGGCTGCGCCGTTTTCGTTTGTGGTGGGTGCGGTGTAGGTCAGCGAGTGATCAAGCGCTCTTTGAGGAACGCGTTGATCTTCTCCAGATCCGTGCGATCGAGCGTCCCCGTGGCGAGCTGCAGCTGCAGTACGTTCAGGATGTAGTCGTAGCGGCTGCGCGAATACGTGGTCTGCGCATCGAACAGCTGGCGGCGCGACTGCAGGACATCGACTGTCGTGCGCGTGCCGACTTCGAAGCCGGCCTCGGTCGCCTGCAGTGCCGTGCGGCTGGACTCCAGCGCCTGCTTGGACGCCCGCACTCGCGACATCTCGCTGAGCACGCCGAGATATGCGTCGCGCGCCGCGCGCTCCGTTTCGCGATTGGCGCGCTCGAGACGCTCGCGTGCCGCACGATGCAGATACACACGCTGGCGCACGCGGGATGAGGTCGCACCGCCGGAGTAGATGGGAACGGTGACCTGGATGCCGATCGAATCCGTCCTTTGATTCTGGTCCGCCGGGCTTCCGGTCGGCGTGCCGTTGACGTTGCGGCTCACCTGATCGCCGTCGAAGTTCTGATCGTCGCGGCTCAGGACGATATCGAAACTCGGCAGGTGTCCGGCGCGCGCGACGCTGACATCCTGTTTGGCGATGTCGGTCGCGAGGCGCGCGGAGACGACACGCAGGTTCTGGTCGAGAGCCGAGGTCACCCACTGCTCCTCGTCCGCGGGACTCGGCCCTTCGAGCGGCAGATCGTCGATGGGAGCAGCGAGGCTATCGAACGATTCACCCGTCAGCTCACGCAGCAGTTCCACCGCCGTGGCCAATGCTCGCTTGGCCTGAATGACCGCCGCCGCGGCCTGGTCGTGCGCAGCGCGAGCTTCCTGCACGTCGGTGATTGCGATCAAGCCGACTTCGAAACGCTTGTCCGCCTGCTCGAGCTGGCGCGAGAACGCCTCCAGTGTCGCCTGCGCGGCGTCGACCGTATCCTGCGCGGCGAGTACGTCGAAATAGCGCTGTGCCGTGCGCTGGATCAGATCCTGTTGAGCTGCCTGGTAGTCCGCTTCCGCCTGCGCGACCTGTGCGTCCGCGCGACGTAACGCCGCCCATTGATCCCAGCGGAACAACGTCTGGCGCAGCTCGAGGTCGTACACGCGCGACTTGTAGTTGCTGTCTGTATTGATGTCGCGCGGGATCAGCTCGCTGTTCGGATTCAACGGATCCGACGGCGTCAGTGTCGTGCGGCCGAACGTCTGGTCGACGTCGCTGTACGAGCCGCTCGCATTGAACTGCGGCAACAGCGCGCCGACTGCCTGCGGCTTCGATTCGCGGCTGGCGAGCCGGTTGGCGTCGGCCTCGCGTATCTGCGGATCGTTCTGCAGCGCTCGTTCGTAGACGCTCAACAGGTCAGCGGCCTGAAGGGCCCCGGCGAACAGCGACAAACCGCAAGCCGCAAGGATCCGCACACGTAACGTCATGGTTGTTGTTCCCGTCGGCGCTCGCAGGCGCCGGTTGCAGAGCAGGTCGCGCCATGATGACACGACCGCGATTTAATTTTAGAAGCGACCGGCGAACGGCGAGCCGCTACCGGCGACCGCCGCCGCGCGGACACCGCGGACACATCCACGCGCGGCCGTCCGACTGTTTTCGACACATCACTGTGACGCGTCAATACGTCGGAATGGTTGCATCCAGCTCGCGCGACCAGGCCAGGATGCCGCCGGCCAGATTGACCGCCCGGAAGCCGTTTTGTTGCAGGAAGTTCGCGACCTGCAGACTTCTGCGCCCCGAGCGGCACAACACCACGACTTCGCGGCTGCGATCGAGCTCGCCGAGGCGATCGGCGACCTCGCCCATCGGGATGTGCACCACGTCCGGCACGCTGGCTACGCCCAGCTCCCAGTCTTCGCGGACGTCGAGCAACGTCAGCGACTCGCCGCGCTCGCGGCGAGCGACGAATTCGGTAGGAGTGATTTCGGCGACGGTCATGCGAGTGACTCGAGCGGAGAACCCGGCTGCGGTGCGAAGGTTACAGGAATCAGAACACGAACGCGGACGGATGGGGCGCGTTGACCAACGGCTCGACCACGGTCTCGAACAGCGCCTGGCGCTGCCACTCGCGCTCGCCGACCCGGACCACGCGCCAGGCCTCCATGACCGGCGATTGCCCGACGACCACGAACAGCCGGCCGCCGATCCGCAGCGCCTGCTGGAAGCGCTCGTCGTAGAGCGGCAGCGAGCCGGTGACGGCAATGACGTCGTAACTCGACTGCTCGTTCAGCTCCATGGCGTCCGCCGCTTCTACCGCGACGTTGTTGACCCGCGCGGCGAGCAGGTTGGCGCGCGCCTGCTCGGCGAGCTCGGGAAAGATCTCCAGCGAGCGCACGCGCGAGGCCAGCTTGCCCAGGCACGCCGAGAGATAGCCGCTGCCCGCGCCGACTTCCAGGGCGAGGTCGCCCGGACCGACGGCCAGCGCCTGCAGGATCCGGCCATGCACCTTCGCCGGCAGCATCGTCTGGCCGTGCGCCAGCGGGATCGCGGAGTCCGCGAACGCGACGTCGCGGTAGCGCAGCGGCGCGAATTCCTCGCGCTGTACCTGGAGCATCGTCTGCAGGACACGTTCATCGAGCACGTCCCAGGCACGGACCTGCTGCTCGACCATCTGCTCGCGCGCGGTTTGGAGATTCATCGGGAAAGGTCGGTTGCGATCGAGGGTCGCAAAGGGTACGAACTTTGATTACGTCATACAAGCTTATGGTCAACCGGGAGCGCCGGCCATCCGCGCGTACAATATGGTCAATCCCTGCGTCATTCGTCGGGACCGTTCGCTATGCTCCCTTAAACTAGAATCCAGACGTTGCGCGTGAAAATCGTCGTTGCGGTTGAAGTTGCCGCGCTGCGAGGCGGGCACCCGGACACGGGTCGCGCAAACGAAGGGAATGAAGGATAAGACCGGCGGTTCATGTGGGCGCCCTTTTAGGGACTTTGGCTAGTGTTCTTGCTCTCGCGCTTCTGGTGCTGCTCGGCGTGCTCGTATGGCGCGAGCGCCGCGCCACGGCGCTGACGCGCGCGGCGGATCAGCTCGCCACCATCGTGCGCGATGGGCGTTATGCCGAGCGTGTGCATACCGGCAGCGTCGCCGGCCGTCTTGCCGACAACGCCAATCGCCTGCTCGAGCAGCTGGCGATGAAAGACCTGATGATCAACGAGCGCGAGCGCTCGCTGGTCGGCCTGCTCGGCGGGCTGCACGAAGCGCTGGCCGTGCATCGCGAGCACGTCATGTTCGCGAACGACCGCTTCGCGGCGCTGGTCGGCAGCAACGATCCCCTCCGCCTGCAGGGCAAGGCGCTGCCCGAGCTCGTCCATCCCGACTACACCGAGCTGGTGCGCGAGCACCTGCGCCGCTCCCTGGCCGGCGAGCCCGGTCTGGAGCGACTGGAAGTCGAGCTGCATCCCCAGTCCGGCCAGACTGCGCGCGCCGAGCTGTCGGCGGTGCGCATCGACTACCAGGGCGGCCCGGCGCTGCTGCTCAATCTCGTCGAAATGGGGCCGCGCGCCGCCGCGGTGCCGTTGCCCTCTCGCTCGCGCCCCACGGCGTGGGAGACGCTCGACTCGCTCGGCGAAGGCGTGATCACGACCGATGTCGGCGGGCGCATCGACTACGTGAACCAGGTTGGCGAGCAGCTGATCGGCGTCAGCGCCGTCGATGCGATCGGCAAGAGCATCACGGACATCATCACGCTGCTGGACGAAGGCGATCGCCGCTCGCTCGGCGACCCTGTGAGACATTGTCTGACGACGCAGTCGAAAGTCACCGTCGGCCGGCGCGGCTTGATGATCTCGCGCGGCGGCGGCGAGGAGCGCTCGGTCGAGCTGACAGTGACGCCGCTACGCTCGCAGAAGGGTGACCTGATCGGCACCGTGATCGTGGCTCGCGATGTCAGCGAGCTGCGCGGCATCACTCGCCAGATGTCGTATCAGGCGAGCCACGACGCGCTGACCGGACTCGTCAATCGCCGCGAGTTCGAGCGCCGGCTGGAAGAAGCACTCGAGATGGCGCACTCCAACGAGGTGCGCCACGTGCTGTGCTACCTCGACCTCGACCGCTTCAAAGTCGTGAACGACAGCTGCGGCCACATGGCGGGCGACGGCATGCTGCGCGAAGTCGCCGCGCTAATCAAAGAGACCGTCCGTGACTCCGACACTGTCGCGCGTCTCGGCGGCGACGAGTTCGGCCTGTTGCTCGTCGGCTGTCCGCTGGAGAAGGCGCGGCAGATCTCCGACGACGTGGTCAACAAGGTCAACGATTACCGCTTCGTGTGGAAGGACAAGATCTTCAACATCGGCGTGAGCGTCGGCCTGATCGAGATCTCGCGCGAGAGCGGCGCGCCCGAAGAAGTCATGAGCGCCGCCGACTCGGCCTGCTATGTCGCGAAGCGCCAGGGCAACCACGTGCACGTCTACTCCGCGCGCGACGAGGCAGTGGCGCGTCACCGCGGCGAGATTCAGTGGCTGCAGCGACTGCAGTCGGCGCTGAAGGAGAACCGCTTCGAGCTGATGTCGCAGACGATCATCGCAACGACACTGGATGCGACCGAAGGGCCAGCGCTGGAAATCCTGCTGCGACTGCAGGACGACAGCGTGCCGGGCGGCATCTCCCCGGCAGAGTTCCTGCGCGCCGCGGAGCGCTACCGGCTGATGTCGGATGTCGACCGCTGGGTGGTTCAGACCACGCTGACCGCGCTCGGACGCGGCGGCATCCGCCTGCCGCCGAATCGCAGCCTGGCCATCAACCTGTCCGGGCAGACGCTCGGTGATCCGACGTTCCTCGAATACGTCGTCGACGTGCTCGATCGCACCGGCGTGCTGCCGACGCAACTGTGCTTCGAGGTCACGGAGAACTCCGTAATCACCAACATCGACCATGCGCAGCGCTTCATCGGCGTGCTGCACGGCATGGGCTGCCAGTTCGCGCTCGACGACTTCGGTCGCGGGCTGTCCTCGTTCGGCAACCTGAAGAACCTGGCGCTCGATTACCTGAAGATCGACGGCACCTTCATCCGCAACCTCGCGGTCGACTCGGTGAACCAGGCGATGGTCGCAGCGATGATCAAGCTGGCGCGCACGCTGAACTTTCAGGTGATCGCCGAGCAGGTCGAGGACGCCGGCGCGTTCGAAGCGGCGAAACGGATGGGCGTCGACTTCGTGCAGGGCTATCATCTCGGCCGACCCCAGCCGCTCGCGCGAGCGGCGCCCTCACCGGCAACCACCACCCGCACTCCTGCGTGACCTACACCCTGTAGTAGGCGAGGCCGTACGGCGAGCCGGACGTCCGGCATGAATGAACCCTCGACGCCGTCGCGCGTATCATTCGGATACGCCGCTTGCCACGGAGCGCCTCCGATGAACGATTCTGCTTCCGAGCCTCTCGCTCTCTCGCTCACCGTCAACGGTCGGGCGTGCACTGCCCGGATCGACTCCGCCGCCACCCTCGTCGAGGTATTGCGCGACGAGTTCGGCCTGACCGGCACCAAGATCGGCTGCGATCGTGGCGCGTGCTCGGCCTGCACGGTGTGGCTCGACGGCGAAGTAGTCGCGAGCTGCATGACGTTCGCCCGGGACGCCAGCGGCAAGAGCGTCACGACGATCGAGGGACTCGCGCAAGGCGGCCAGCTTCATCCCGTACAGGAAGCATTCGTCGAGCATGACGCCATGCAGTGCGGGTTCTGCACGCCGGGCATGGTGATGAGCTGCGCACATCTGGTGGAGCGCAACCCCGACTGCACGCTCGACGACGTGCGGGGTGCGATCGGCGGCCACCTGTGCCGCTGCGGCGCGTATCCGAACATCTTCAAGGCAACGCTGGCTGCCGCGACAGCCATGCGTCAGCGCAAGAATCGAGGCGGTCCAGCATGAGTGCTTCAGAAGATCCGCGCGAAGGCCGCACTATCGTCGCGGGCATCGTCGGCGATTCCCTGCAGTCCCTGACTCGCGACGTTCCGGCCGGGGAGCCGCCGGAGCTGCCGCCGAATTCCGAGCTGCGAGTCATCGGCAGGCGCGTGAACCGCGTCGATGCTTTGCCGAAGGTGACCGGCCAGGCACGCTACACATTCGACGTGCAATTGCCCGGCATGCTGTACGGACGCGTCGTCAGCAGCACCGTTCCGCATGCGCGCATCAAGTCGATCGACACGTCGGCGGCAGAGGCATATCCCGGCGTGCGAGCAGTCCACGTCCTCGATCGTGTTCTCTCTATTGCGCAGTTGCGCGATCCTTCTGTCGAAGCGAAGGAGCGTTATCCGCTGGTGCGCTACCACGGGCAGCCGATCGCTGCCGTTGCAGCGGTCAGCATGCGTGCCGCGAAGGCCGCCGCGAAGCTGGTGCGCATCGAGTATGAGCGACTGCCACATGTCACGTCGCTGGAAGCAGCGATGCAAAAGGACGCGCCGGTCGTCTTCGCGGGACCCACAGAGCAAGCCGCGACAGCAGGCGGTGGCGGCGCTGCGCCCGGTCTGCCGCAGGAGGGCAACCTTCGCGGGCCGGCGCGCGGCGGACTCGGCGGCGGTCCGCGCGGCGACGTGCAGCAAGGCTTCGCGCAGGCGGACCAGATCATCACGCGCGAATACCGCACGCAGGTGCAGACACATACGCCGATGGAGACACACGGGCTCGTCGCGGACTGGCGCGACGAAGAGCTGACGTTGTACGCCTCGACGCAATTCGTGCTGAGCGTGCGCGACGAAGCCGCGGACACCTTCAAGCTGCCGAAGGAGAAGGTCCGTGTCATCAGCGAATTCACGGGCGGCGGGTTCGGCGCCAAATTCGGTATCGGCAACTACGGCGCGCTTGCGATTCATCTCTCGCGCAAAGCGCGCGCGCCGGTGCGCGTCGTGCTCGATCGCCGCGAAGAGCACGTCAGCGTCGGCAACCGGCCGAGCAGCATCCAGCGCGTCAAGCTCGGAGCGAAGCGCGACGGCACGCTGACCGCGCTGCAGGTCGAGAGCTTCGGCACCGGCGGCGTGGCCCTCGGCGCCGGCGTCGGCTTCTGCCAGAGCACGATGTATCCGATTCCGAACCTGCTCACCGAGCACTACGACGTGTTCACGGATGCGGGTCCCTGTGCCGCATTTCGCGCGCCGGGGCAGGTCCAGGGCATCTTCGCTCTGGAGCAGGCGCTCGATGAGCTCGCGCACGCACTCGGCATCGATCCGCTGGCGCTGCGCGACAGGATCGACACCAACGATCTCGACGACGCGCGTGCGCGTCGGGTCGAGCGCCGCATCGGTGCCGAACGGGCTGGCTGGGCCCAACGTCGGCCGCCGGCCGCGGACGCCGGTCCCGTCAAACGCGGACTCGGCATGGCGCAGTCGCAATGGGCGTACATCGTTCACGGCACGACGGCCTGTGAAGTGCGCATTCGCGGCGACGGCTCGGTCGCAGTGATCACCGGCGCTCAGGACATCGGCACCGGCACGCGCACGGTCATGGCTCAGACTGTCGCGGAAGAGCTCGGCTTGCGGACCGAGGATGTCGACGCCCGCATCGGCGACTCGCGGTACCCGGCTGGCCCAGCCGCTGGCGGTAGCCGAGTCACCAGCTCAATCACACCCGCCGCGCGCAACGCTGCGTACGCCGCGGCACGCGATCTCGCGGCACGCATTGCGCCCTCGCTCGATGCGAAGCCGGATGACATCATGTTCCAGGAGGGCCGCGTTTTCGCGCGCGGCCAGTCCGCTCGCGGCATGACCTTCGCTGACGCCGTAAGGCAAGCGAACTTCGACGAGATCGTGCATCGCGCCGAGCGGCGCGAGGATTACGACGGCTACCGCGCGAAGCTCGGCGATCTGCACATCAGCAAGCAGGGCCTCGGCGGCGTGCAATTTGCGCAGATCGCGGTCGACACCGAAACCGGCGTCGTCAAGGTCGAACGGATCGTCGCGGTTCACGACTGCGGCCGGCCGATCAATCCGAAGCTGATCGAGAGCCAGATCTACGGCGGCGTCATTCAGGGCGTGAGCTACGCGCTGTACGAGGAACGGCATCTCGATCCGGACACCGGCGTACAGCTCAACGCGAACATCGATCAGTACAAAATCGTCGGCGCGCGCGAGGCGCCCGACATCGACGTTCACATCATCGAGCAGCTCGGGCGCCAGTCCTCGACCGATGCGCGCGGTGTCGCAGAACCTTCGAATGTCGCCACGGCCGCGGCAATCGCCAATGCGTTCTACAATGCAACCGGCAAGCGCATCCGCACCTTGCCGATGAACCCTGCCAATGTGCTCGCGGCCCTGCGCGCCGAGGATCGGAACGACGACGAGGAGCCCGCATGAGCACCCTGCAGTGGATCGACGCGCGATCCGTAGAGGAAGCCGTTGCTGCGTTGTCGGCCTCGGACGCGCACGGCGTCACAGTCGCGAAGGCGGGCGGCCTCGACCTGCTGGATTTGATGAAGGAAGGCATCGTTACACCGGCACGCATCGTCAACCTGCAGCGGATCGACGCGCTGCGCGGCGTGCAGTTCAGCGACGCAGCGGGATTGCGCCTCGGCGCCCTGACGACGCTCGCAGAGATCGCGAGCGATGCGTCGATCCGTCGGCACTACCCGGCGCTCGTTGCTGCTGCAGCTCACGCAGCAACGCCGCAGATTCGCAACGCGGCGACGATCGGCGGCAACTTGTTGCAGCGGCCGCGCTGCTGGTACTTCCGCAACGAGCTGTATCACGTCGCCCGCGAAGAAACCGGCCGTGAGCAATCGCAGTACGGCGCGATCTTCGACAACTCCGAGACCTCGATGGTGCATGCGTCGACGCCGGCCACGGCGCTGCTCGCTTACGGCGCGAACGTGCATGTCGTCGGCAAGCAAGGCAGGACACGCACGATCGCGCTCGGCGACTTTCTGCTGCCGCCGGATTTCGATCGTGATCGGGATACGACGCTCGCCGCCGACGAAGTGCTCACGCACATCAGCGTGCCGGCGGTCGCTCCGGACACGCAGGCCGAGTATCACAAGCAGACCGAGCGTGACAGTTACGACTGGCCGATCTGCGACGTCGCAGTCGTGCTCACGACGAACGGTCGTAGAGTCGAGGGTGTAAAGATCGTGGCCGGCGCCGTGGCTCCGGTGCCGCGACGGATGGCAGCGAGCGAAAACCTGCTGCTCGGCCGCGAGCTCGACGAGGAGTCAGCGGCCGAGGCGGCGCGCCTCGCAGTACGCGGGGCGACGCCGACGCACAGGAACAGCTACAAGGTTGCCGTGCTGGAAGCCGTAATTCGGCGCACGATCCTCGCCACGATGCGTTAGTAGCCGCGGTGGCCAAGCAGGCGCGCCGGGAGGAACAACAGCGCTTTGAGGAAAGCGAGCACGGCGCCGAGCAGAATGCCGAAAATGCGGAACGGTATCGACAGCAGCCACAGGAGCGGCAGCAGGAATACCAGCAGGATCGCGAGCGGCCACGCGATCACGAACAGCAGGCACCAGACAAGCACGATCAGCAGGAACTGCATCTGACGCTCCGGTCACTGAAACCGAAGTAATCATAGAGCAGCTGCGCCGCGCCCTGGGAACGACTGGCCGGTCAGCCGCCGCGGGTGACCGGCATCGCAACGTCGTCGGCCGACTTGCCCAGATACTTCGCCAGCTCGAGCTTCGCGATGGCGTTGCGATGGACCTCGTCCGGGCCGTCCGCGATGCGCAGCGTGCGCTGCCCGGCCCACAGCTGCGCGAGCGGAAAGTCGGACGTCACGCCGCCAGCGCCGTGCGCCTGGATCGCCCAGTCGAGCACCTTCAGCGTCATGTTCGGCACGACGACCTTGATCATCGCGATCTCCTTGCGCGCCACCTTGTTGCCGACCGTGTCCATCAGGTACGCCGCGTTCAGCACCATGAGCCGCGCCTGGTCGATCATGCAGCGCGACTCGGCGATGCGCTCGTGCCAGACCGACTGCGAGGAGATCGGCTTGCCGAAAGCAACGCGCGCCGTGAGGCGCTGACACATCAGCTCCAGCGCGCGCTCGGCGACGCCGATCGAGCGCATGCAGTGATGGATGCGTCCGGGCCCGAGCCGGCCCTGCGCGATCTCGAAGCCGCGGCCTTCGCCGAGCAGCAGATTGCTCGCCGGCACGCGCACGTTCTCCAGCAACACCTCAGCGTGGCCGTGCGGCGCGTCGTCGTAGCCGAACACGGGCAGATGCCGCAGCACACGCACGCCCGGCGTGTCGGAGGGTACGAGGATCATCGACTGCTGCCGGTGGCGATCTTCCTCCGGATTCGTCTTGCCCATCAGGATGAAGATCTTGCAGCGCGGGTCGTTGGCGCCGCTCGACCACCACTTGCGACCGTTGATGACGTAGTCGCTGCCGTCGCGCTTGATGCTGCAGGCGATGTTGGTGGCGTCGGAGGACGCCACCGCGGGCTCGGTCATGAGGAATGCCGAGCGGATGTGACCGGCGAGCAGCGGCTCGAGCCAGCGATCCTTCTGCTCCTCGGTGCCGTAGCGCTCGATCGTTTCCATGTTGCCGGTGTCCGGCGCCGAGCAGTTGAACACCTCCGGCGCCCACGGCACCCGGCCCATGATCTCGCACAGCGGCGCGTACTCCAGGTTCGACAGGCCTTCCGGTGCGCGCGCCGACCGCGGCAGGAACAGGTTCCACAACTGCGCGTCGCGCGCCCGCGGCTTGAGCTCCTCGATCAGGCGCAGCGTCTTGAACGCGTCGCCGGCGCGGCGGTTCTCCTCGATCTCGGCGGGATAGCGCGCCAGGTTCGGATAGATGTGCTGGTCGAAGAATGCCAGCAGCTTCGCCTGGAGCGAGCGCACGCGCGGGCTGTATTCGAAGTCCATGACGGATTCCTCTGCTGGCTGGTTGTCGTAGCCGAAGAGTGCGTGGGCCGAGCGATGGACGCCAATGCAATGACTGCATCGCGCCGTATCGACCGCATGCATACTGGACGCCAAGAGTCCTGCAGGGGGCGCGCCAATGCAACTTTCCCGGGTCGACCTGAACCTGTTCACGATCTTCGACGCGATCTACCGCGACGGCGGCATCACGCCGGCCAGCAAGCGTCTGCACCTGTCGCAACCTGCCGTGAGCCACGCGCTCGCCCGGCTGCGCGAGCTGCTGGACGACCCGCTCTTCGAAAGGCGCGGCCACGACATGGTGCCGACTCCGCTCGCGCGCTCGATTGCCGCGAACGTCGCGACCTCGCTCGGCGCACTCGAACAGCTCCTGCAGCGGGCCGGCCGCTTCGACCCTGCAACCAGCCAGCGCTCGTTCACAATCGCCATGCGCGAGGTCAACGAGCTGCCGTTCCTGCCGGTGCTCGTTGAACGCCTGCGACGCGAGGCGCCGCTGGTCGACGTCGCCGTCGTGCGCATCGATCGACGCGACCTGGAAGAAGATCTGCAGAGCGGCGAGATCGATCTCGCCTTCGACGTCGGGTTGCCGTTATCGCACGACGTGCGTCGCGAGCGCGTGACGTCGGAGCCACTCGCAGTGCTCGCACGCAAGGAGCATCCGTCGATTCGCGGCAGCCTGCCGATAGAGATCTATCTTGCAATGGAGCACGTGCTGATCACGGGCCGTCGCCGCGGCGGCGGCTACGAAGATGTCGCGCTTGGCAGGCTCGGCATGTCGCGACGCATCCGCGTGCGCTGCCAGCACTATGAAGCAGCTTGCGAGATCGTTGCGCGCACCGACCTCGTCGCGACGATGGTGCGCAGCCAGGCGCAACGAAGCAGCCGCGACAGCGCTACGCAGCTGCTGCCCTTTCCGGTGGAGATTCCGCCGCTGGAGATGTTTCTCTACTGGCACGCGAACGTGGACGCGGATCCGGGCTCGCAATGGCTCCGCGGCCTGCTGCTCGAGCTGCTGCCGTAGCCTCACCACTCGCCGCTGTTCGGCATCGAGGCCCAGGGCTCGCGCGGCGGCAGCGCCCCGCCCTTCTGCAGCAGCTCGACCGAGATCCGGTCGGGCGAGCGCACGAAAGCCATGTGGCCGTCGCGCGGCGGCCGGTTGATCGTCACGCCGTGCTCGCTCAGGCGCTGGCAGGTCGCGTAGATGTCCTCGACCTCGTAGGCGAGATGACCGAAGGCGCGGCCGATGCCGTAATTCTCCGGGTCCCAGTTGTAGGTCAGCTCCACTTGCGCCTCGTCGTCGCCCGGCGCAGCGAGGAACACCAGGGTGAAGCGACCCTTCTCGCTGTCCCTGCGGCGCAGCTCGCGCAAGCCGAGCGCGTCACAATAGAAGCGCAAAGAAGCCGCCAGATCGGTGACCCGAACCATCGTATGCAGGTACTTCATCGCATTTACTCGACGCACTCCACTGAATCCGGACGGGGCGCCCAACCATAATAATGGAACCGGGTCGGAACGCTCGCCGTTCATGTCATATGAAGAGCCACAGGGGTCATGGCGCAGCCCGTACGAAGGATTGAGTGGAATTCCCGCGCCGCAGCCCTGACGGCGGTGCTGCTGCTCGGGACGTTGCTGGCGTGCGCGCCTGCCCTTGGACAGGACGAAGAGGAAGCTGCCAAAGCATCCACCGTCACGCCCATGGAAGGCTGCGCCGAGCGCGAACGGCCGGACGCGAGTGTCCTCGAGCGCGTGCGCCGGCGTCTGACCGTTACCGCATGCGCGTCGTCAGCGTGGCTCGACGGCCTGTTCGGTGATCAATTCCGCTACGACCAATATCGCGCGACCTACGGCACAATCTCGGCAGGCGGCCTGTGGAGCGACTACGACGGCTTCGATCCGCGCCTGCGCTTCCGCGTGCGTCTGCAGCTGCCGCAATGGGACGAGCGCATCTCCGCATTCGCCGGCCGCGTCGGCGAGGACGACTACATCAGCGACACGGAAGGCGACTTCGAAGCGCTGCCGAACCGCCAGTTCGGCACGCTGGAAGACGAGAGCGTGCTGGTCGGGCTCGGCTACTCCAGTCCGACGCGCACCGGCAACGACTTCGACCTCGGCGTCGGCGTGCGCGTCGATCTGCCGCCCGATCCGTATGCGCGTGCCCGCTACGAGATCGTGCGCGATTGGGGCGAGCACTGGGTGTTCACTGCGCGCGAGACGGTGTTCTGGCAGCACTCCGAAGGATTCGGCACGACCACCCGCACTTATCTCGACCGTGCGATCTCGGACACGCTGCTGCTGCGCTGGGCGAACCTCGGCAAGTACACGGAAGAGACGATCGGCCTGGAGTGGTACACGCAGTTCACGCTGTTCCAGAGCCTGAACCAGCGCACCGGGCTCGCGTACCAGATCCAGACGGAAGGCGAAACGGACAACGAAGTGCAGCTTACGCGGCATTCCGCGCGCCTGATCCTGCGCCGCCAGCTCACGCCGGAATGGTTGATCCTCGAACTGCGCGGCGGCGTCTCCTGGCCGCGGCGCAAGGTCAGCGAAGACCGCGAAGCGAGTCCCGAGATCGGCATCGCGCTCGAGATGAATTTCGGCAACCGGCCGCGCTGAGGGACCCACTCTGACGGGAAAAGCCCTCCGACAGCGGGAACCTCCGCCAGACGGGTTCCGTCACTCGCAACAGGAACCCTAGTTGCGGAGAAGTCCATGAAGTCACTACGTACGGCCCTGGTTGCTGCCTCGCTGATGTCGATCTGCGGTGTCGCCACTGCGGCCAACACGCCGGCGGGTCCGGTCCCGGCGAAAGTTGCGGCGACGCAGGCGGCCGAGCGCGACCTGTGGGTCGGCCACATCTTCTGGGTGCGCGAAGTCGTGCGCGACCTCGCCGAGAAGAACCAGGCCGCCGCGGATCTCGCCGAGAAGCAGGTGGTCGCGAACGCCAAGGCGATCGCCGGCTCGATCGAGCCGTTCTACGGCAAGGCCGCAACCGATCAATTGTTCAAGCTGCTCGCGGGTCACTACACTGCAGTGAAGACGCATGCGACGGCTACCATCGCAGGCGATGAGGCAGGCGCGAAGAAGGCGATTGCCGACCTCACGAGCAACGCGAACGAGATCGCGAAATTCCTGAGCGGCGCCAATCCGAATCTTCCGGAAGCGACCTTGAAGAGCCTGCTCGCGGCCCACGGCGGACACCATGTGCAGCAGAACCAGCAGTTCGCGTCGCACGACGTGGCCGGCGAGGCGCGCACCTGGGAAGCGATGAAGGGCCACATCTACACGCTCGCCGATGCGCTCGTGGGCGGTATCGCGAAGCAGTTCCCGGACAAGTTCTGAAAGCACTGAAATGAAGGAATCCGACTCCATTCAGAACGTCGCCGCGCTCGCGGCGGCCGACGTCGTCGCCGCAGCCGGCGACGACGCGGCGCTGGCGAGCCGCGCGGCGCAGGGTGATCAGGACGCGTTCGCGCGAATCATGCGGCGCTACAACCAGCGGCTGTATCGTCTCGCTGTGAGCGTCATGGGCGACGCGAGCGAAGCGGAGGACGTGCTGCAGGAAAGCTACGTGCGCGCGTTCTATGCGTTTGCGACGTACACCGGCGCAGGCAGCCTCGGCGCGTGGCTCGGGCGCATCGTGCGCAACGAAGCGATCGATCGCGTGCGCTCCCGCGACAGCCGCCGCAGTCATGTCGCAATCGAAGCCGATCTCGGCGGGCAGTCCGAGGAAGACGAGACGAAAGTGGTCAACGATCCGCTGCAGTCACTGACCGATCCCCAGGCGCTCGCCGCGAACGCCGATCTGCGGCGTCTGCTCGAGCGGGCGATTCAGCGTCTGCCGGAGCAATTCCGCACCGCGTTCGTGCTGCGCGAGGTCGAAGGCTTGTCGGTCGAGGAGACAGCCGAGTATCTCGGCATTCCGACGGCGACGGTCAAGACCCGCGATCACCGGGCGCGCAATCTGTTGCGCGCGTATCTCAGCGAGAACATCGACTCGACGATCCCGACGACGTTCCCGTTCCTCGGGGCGCGCTGCGACCGGCTGGTCGAGCGCGTGCTGCAGAGATTGAAGGTCTAGTCGGGCTGAAGCCCGACCTACGCAGAGCCTGTAGGTCGCACTTTAGTGCGACTCTTCACACAGTGTACGACCGTGAAGTCGTGGTCCCACCGTGCCCCGTCCAGTTCGTGTGGAAGAACTTGCCGCGCGGCGCATCCACCCGCTCGTACGTGTGCGCGCCGAAGAAGTCGCGCTGGGCCTGCACCAGATTCGCCGGCAGGCGTTCGGATCGATAGCCATCGAAGTACGCGAGCGCTGCACTGAGGCACGGCACGGGCACACCGCTGCGCACCGCCGCGATGATTGCGCGGCGCCAGCCGCCCTGGCGGCTCGTCACGGCGTCGCGAAAGAACGGATCCAGCAGCAGGTTCACCAGCCCCGGTTCACGGTCGAACGCTTTCTTGATGTCGCCGAGGAACGCCGAGCGGATGATGCAGCCGCCGCGCCAGACGAGCGCGATGCCGCCGTAGTTTAGACTCCACTTGTTGGCGTGCGCAGCTGAGCGCAACAGCTGATAGCCCTGCGCATAGCTGATGATCTTGGACGCGTACAGCGCCTGTCGCAGATCGTCGATCAGCGCGCCTGGCTCGGCCGCAGCTCCACCGCCGTCGTAGCGGACCTGCTTCGCTGCCGCGACCCGCTCTTCCTTCGCTGCCGACAGCGCACGCGCAAACACGGCTTCGCCAATCAGCGTGAGCGGAATACCTTGGTCGAGCGCTTCGATCACCGTCCACTTGCCGGTGCCCTTCTGACCTGCGGCGTCGAGGATCACATCGATCGTCTCCTCGCCTGACTCTGTCCGGTACGCAAGGATGTCGCGCGTGATCTCGATCAGGTAGCTGTCGAGCTCGCCGGCATTCCATTCCGCGAACACTTCGTGCATCTCTGCGTTGCTCATGCCGAGCACGCGCTTCATCACGTCGTAGGTCTCGGCGATCAGTTGCATGTCGCCGTATTCGATGCCGTTGTGGACCATCTTCACGAAGTGTCCGGCGCCGTCCTCGCCCATCCAGTCGCAGCACGGCTCGCCCGCCGGCGTGCGCGCACAAACGGCCTGGAAAATCGGCTTGATGTGCGGCCACGCAGCGGCGCTGCCGCCCGGCATCAGCGATGGGCCGGTCAGCGCGCCCTCCTCGCCGCCGGACACACCCGACCCCACGTACAGCATTCCGGCCTGCTCCACCTTGCGCGTGCGGCGGATCGTGTCGGTGTACAAGCTGTTGCCGCCGTCGATCAGAATGTCGCCGCGCTCGAGCAACGGCAGCAGCTCGTCGATCACCGCGTCGACCGCAGGCCCGGCTTTGATGAGCATCAGGATCTTGCGGGGCGCCTTGAGCGACGCAACCAGCTCCTGCGGCGTGCGTGCGCCGCTGAAATTCTTGCCGCGTGCGCGGCCCGCGAGGAAGTCGTCGACGCGCGATGCTGTTCGATTGTAAACAGCGACGCGAAAGCCCTTGCTCTCCATGTTGAGCGCGAAGTTCTCGCCCATCACGGCGAGTCCGATGAGACCGATGTCGGCGAGCGGCTGTGTCATGGTGCTAATGTTACTCCTGCAAGGGGCGCACAGTCGCAATGGTGGAGAATTCCGCATGAATCGTCGTGAATTCCTCGAGCTGTCCGCCGCGCTCGGCGCGACGCTGGCCTGGGCGCGAGGCAGCGCGCGCGAATCGCAGCTGTCGTGGTCGGAACGCCGCGAGATGTATCCGCAAGGCATCGCGTCCGGCGATCCGCATCCGGACAGCGTGCTCCTGTGGACGCGGCGTCCGCCCGCCGCCGGCACGGCAGCGAAGCAGCTCACCGTCGAGATCGCGCACGATCGGGAATTCAAGCATGTCGTCTCGTCGTCGACCGCAACGCTATCGGCAGCGAGCGATTGGACGTGCCGTGTCCTCGCCGCGGGTCTCGATCCCGCCACCGTCTATTGGTATCGATTCATCGACGACAGCGGCCACGGCAGCCGCATCGGCCGGACGAAGACGGCGGCGCGCGAGAACGACGCGCGCCGCGTGAACTTCACATTCGTCAGCTGTCAGAACGTCTGCCAGGGCGCACAGAACGCGTATCGCCGCATGATCTTCGAGGACGAGCGCCGGCCCGCCGAGCGCCAGCTCGACTTCGTGCTGCACCTGGGCGACTTCATCTACGAGATCACCTGGTACCCCGAGGATCGCCCGCAGGGCATGTACGACCGCAAGCTCCGCGACGTGGTGCGCTTCGAGACCGGCGAAAAAGTACGCGACTTCCATGCGCCGGTGACGCTCGATGACTACCGCACGCTGTATCGCGGCTACTTGCAGGATCCGGATCTGCAGGACGCGCGTGCGCGCTGGCCGTTCGTCTGCGTCTGGGACAATCACGAGTTCTCGTGGCGCGGTTGGCAAGGCTTCGTGAAGACCGCGGAAGCCGGTCGACCGGCGCAAACGCGCAAGGTCGCGGCGAATCAAGCGTGGTTCGAGTTCCAGCCGGCACGCATCCGCAAGCCGGGCGGCGGCGAGCTGCTGCAGTTCACACCGCCCAAAGTCGTCGATGCACCGGTGGAGCGCTTCGACGAGCAAGGCATCGGCCAGGAGCCGAACAACCTCGCCGCGATCGACAGCCTGCACATCTACCGGCGCCTGCGCTTCGGCCGCACCGTCGATCTCGTGCTCACCGACCAGCATTCCTTCCAGACCGAATGCGCGATGGACACGTCCGCGGCCGATCCGTTCAACAGCAAGGACTATCCGAATCTCGTGCCCGAGGAAGTGAACGAGATCTTCGACGCCGGCCGGGCCTACGCCAACGGCCATGCGCCGCAAGCGATCCGCTTCGGCACGCAGGAATTTCCGAACCCGCGCAAGGATTCGCCGCCGCACAGCATGCTCGGCAACACGCAGAAGCAGTGGTTCAAGGAGCAGCTGAAGAGCTCGACCGCCACCTGGAAGATCTGGGGCAATTCGCTCGGCACGCTCGACTGGCGCACCGATCCGCAGAACTTGCCGGCCGGCGTCGCCGCGAGCCCGTGGCCGGGCGCCGGCTATGCGTCGTTCGGCGGCGGCGACTGGAGCGGCTACGTGACCGAGCGCGCGGAGCTCTTCGACTTCGTGCGCGAGCAGCGCATCGGCGGCTTCGCGATCGTCTGCGGCGATCGCCATTCGTTCTGGGCCGGCCGTGCCGCGAAGGCGCTGCCGCCGCGGCCGTTCGAACCTGTCGGCGTCGAGTTCATCACCGGCTCGATCTCCGCGCCGGGCCTGCCGGAAGGCCTGGAGCACAACATGCCGAAGGATCATCCTCTGCGTTCGTTGTTCGTGCACCAGGCGACGCCGGACGGACCGTATCAACGAACCGTCAACATGCTGCTGCTGCACGGCGTGCGCTCGTGTCTCGAGTTCGTGAAGACCGGCGACTACGAGAGCGCGCTGAAGCTGTCGAACCGCGAGATGTCGCCGCATCTGCAGTTCCTGGATCTGGGCGGTCATGGTTACGCGGCAGTGAGCGCGGGACCCGATGCGTTCGAAGTGGAGTTCGTGTGCATTCCGCGGCCGCTGGAGCGCAGCACGACGCCGGATGGCGGCCCGCTGGCATACCGGGTCGTGCATCGCGCGAAGTTGTGGGAGGGCGGCGAGACACCGCAGCTCGAAAGAACGCTGCTCGAAGGCAAGACGCCGCTGTCGATTTAGCCGGGTGAGTGGGCTCAGTCGTGCAGGTCGGGCTAAAGCCCGACCTACAGCTTGCGTCCGCTCACGATCGGAATGTGCCACACCACGTACTGATCCGGATCCATGATCGACTCGACCACCTGGTCGAACAACGCGCGCACTTCATCCACGCCGAGCTTCGTGCTTCGCGCCAGCGCCTCCGTATACCCGTCGCGCCACGCCGCGATGATCGCGGCGAACGTCTCGCGCGCCACGCGAATCGTGTCCACCACGATGTAGTCGACGTGCAGATCGCCGAACCCCGCGTGCTTCATCAGCGCCCACGTTCGCCGGCCCACCTCCGCATCGGTTCCCGTCGCATGCGTGAACGGAACCACGCCCTCGTGCCACAAGCGGTCGGCATCGAGCTTGCCGGCCGCCGAGTGGATCATTCCGTAGTCTTCGCTGAGCACGTGGACCCAGCCGCCCGGCCGGCAGATTCGATGCAGCTCCGACAGCACCTTCTGCGGCTCCGGCACCGCTTGCGTCATGTGCCTGCACACCACCAGGTCGAACTGGTCGGAGGCAAACGCGAGTTCGAAGGCGTCGCCCTGCTCGAAGCGCACACGCGGCGCCAGCGCCGCATAGCGCCGGCGGGCATGGGCGACCGAGCCTTCCAGGATGTCCACGCCCACTAACTCTGCGTCGGGATACTGCGCGGCGAGCCGGGAGGTAATCTCGCCGCTGCCGCAGCCGATGTCCGCGATGTGCGCGTTCGCAGGCAGACTGTAGCGCTCGAACAGCCGCTGCTCCTGCGGCCAGATCGCTTCGGCCTGCGCGGCCAGGTTGCGCAGCATCGATTCGTCGGCCATCTGCTCGGCCTGGGGATTGCGCTCTTTCATGGTTCCAGACGTAGGCTGCAACATTTATCGCCCTGGTAGTGTCTTTAAAGCCCGAACATCTCGCCAGAGGGGAATTCCCATGTCCGCTCGCTTCGTCGGCACCCTGGGCAACTGTCTGGGCATCTGGTTACTTGCCTGCTCCGTCACTGTCCAGGCCGCAGAGAAGCGGCTCGACCGGACTTTCACTGTCGCACCCGGTGGCCGGCTGACGATCGACTCGGACGGCAGCGACTTGCACGTCGAGGGCACGGCGGGCAATGAAGTCGTGGTGCACGTCCTGATGACCGGCTCGCAACGCTTTCTCGAACGCGCCACGCTCTCGGCCGAGCAGAGCGGCAACGACGTCGCGGTCGTCGCCGGGGAGGGAAGCGGGATCCGCCTGACTATCGGCTGGAGCCAGGGATCCAAGGTGGAAGTCCAGGTACCGCGCAGCTACAACGTCGACATCCGCGCGACCGGCGGCAACATTCGCGCCGAGCAGATCGAAGGCAGCGCACGGCTCGAAATTTCCGACGGCAACATCGACGTGAAGGGCATGACGGGCGATCTCGATGCCAAGACCTTCGGCGGCCATATTCATCTGAACGACATCAGCGGCAGCGTCGTGGCCCGCAGCTCGGACGGCGAGATCGTCGCCGGTGGAATACGCGGCGATTCGGAACTGAGGACCACCGGTGGCAATATCCGCGCCACGATCGACGGCCGCATCACAGCGCAGACCGCCGACGGCGACCTGACGGCCGAGCTGGTCGGCGCCAATCGCGGTATTTCAGTGTCGACCTTGGGCGGTGACCTCACGGTTCGGGTGCCGAACGACACAGCCGCGGAGCTGGACGCGTCGGCCATGGGCGGCAGTGTCCGCACTGAGCTGCCCGTCACGACGACCGAGACGGGCGAACACAAGCTGACAGGCACTCTCAACGGCGGCGGCAACACGATCTACGCCCGCGCGTCCGACGGCAACGTCAAGTCGT
>Ga0209382_10000333_pt1 | contig 76358 bp, 76 predicted proteins | sample SoiMetdeltSBSDD5_FD_187599 | JGI IMG/M metagenome (GOLD analysis project Ga0209382, IMG submission 187599) | Bulk soil microbial communities from a Populus tree surrounding site in Tennessee, USA - Soil MetaG P. deltoides SBSDD5 (SPAdes) (version 2) | ecosystem: Environmental > Terrestrial >... | reverse complement strand
CTCCTCGTGGCCGGAGGCGGCCTCACCGGTGTTGACGCAGCCGTTCTTGATCAGCGTGCGGAGTAGCTCGGTCGCCTGGGTCTCGATCGCGGTTTCCTCGGGCATCTCGACGCCTCCTTGACTGAAGGGATGGTAGCAGAAGCCCGAGTGGTGGCCGATGCGAGCGATCCGGGCGGTGATGGACGAGCCTGCAGCACTCCAGTCCAGTGGCTCAGCAGTTCGGTCTCTTACCGAATCCCGTCGCCATGGCCCTGATGATTGTCTGCCTTACCGGTTGCGCAACGATCACCAAGTCGCTCGAGATCCAGCGCTCGGAGTTTGTCCTGGTCAACGTCGATGGGGCGGGCCGCATTTCGCTCGTCGCGAGCAATCGAGTTCCACTCGTGACCGGTCAGGGCTACGGCTGGCAGATGTTTCTCAAGACCGACAAGCCGAGGATTCGGCTAGCCGTGACCTTCGAATTCGACGTGCAATAGCCGCGCGCGGGCAGAAGCGCCCGGCTGACACCGCTATAGGCTCAGACTCCGCCCGTCCCCAGTCGTCGGCCGCTGAATGCCCCAGCCCGAGAGCTTGGTGAGAACGGTATTCCGGTGCACGCCAAGCCTCCGCGCCGCGCGGCTCACGTTCCAGCCCGTGCCCTCGAGCACGCGCAGGATGTACTGGCGCTCGAACTGCTCCATCGCCTCGCGGAGCGGCGGCCCGGTGTCCTCGCCCAGACGCGAGCCGGTCTCCGGCATCGCGACGTCGAGCGGCACGTCCTGCAACTGGATCACGGGGTTCCGCGTCAGCACCACCGCGCGATGGAGCACGTTCTCGAGCTCGCGCACGTTGCCCGGCCAGTCGTAGCGCGTGAGCACCTCGAGCGCGCCGACGGACACGCCGCGGACGTCGCGGTTGCATTCGCGCGCGATCTTTCTGACGAAATGCTCGACCAGCGGCGGGATGTCCTCGCGCCGCTCGCGGAGCGGCGGCACGTGGATCGGGACGACGTTGAGCCGGTAGTAGAGATCTTCGCGGAACGCGCGCGCTCGCACGGCGCTCCGGAGATTCACGTTCGTCGCGGCCAGGATGCGCACGTCGACCGGCACCGGCCGAACGCCGCCCAGCCGTTCGATCTCGCGCTCTTGCAGGACGCGCAAGAGCTTCGCCTGCAGGTCGAGCCGCAGGGTGCCGATCTCGTCGAGGAAGACGGTACCGCCGTGGGCCATCTCGAAGCGGCCGAGCTTCTTCGCATGGGCCCCCGTGAAAGCGCCCTTCTCGTGACCGAACAGCTCGGACTCGACCAGCGCCTCGGGAATCGCCGCGACGTTGACGGCCACGAATGGCTGCGACTTGCGCTCGCTGCGAGCGTGGATCGCCCGTGCGACCAGCTCCTTGCCGGTGCCGCTCTCGCCGGTGATCAGCACGGTGGTCGGCGTCGAGGCAATCTGCGTGATCAACTGATAGATGCGCGCCATCTCCGGATGGCGGCCCACCATGCGCTCGAACGATCCCGCGACGCCGCCCGCGTCGGTCGGGCCGCCGGCGAGGGCCGAGCGTAGATAGAGCACCTCGCGCTCGAGCGCGCGCTTGTCGAGTGCACGCTGGGCCAGCATCAAGATATCGTCGACGTCGAAGGGCTTGGTGAGGTAGTCGTACGCGCCGCGCTTGAGCGCCTCGACCGCGGTCCGGAGCTCGCGCACGGCGGTCGCGATCACCACGACGGTTGAGGGGTCGGCGGCCTTGATGCGCGGCAGCACATCGATGCCCGCCTCGCCCGGCATCCGCTGATCGAGCATCACGAGGTCGATCTCGTGTGCCTTCATCACCTCGAGCGCCTCGACGCCGTTGCCCGCTTCCAGGACGTCGCAGGTCTCCTCGAGGATCGCGCGGACCGAGGCGCGCACACCCTCCTCGTCATCGACGACGAGGACGGTACCGCGGCGCGTCGTCTGGGCGTCCACGCCGGTCACCGCTGGCGCGAGCGTTCCATCGTGAGGTACTGATTGGCGCCGCCACCGCTGCCACCTGCGCGGTGGACGTAGATCAGCACGGATTCGCCCGGCTTGAGCGCCGACAGCGCCTTGAAGAACGTGCCCGGCTCGTCGGCAGGGCGTCGCGAGATCTCCAAGATCACGTCGCCGCGGCGCAGGCCGGCCTTCTCGGCCGGGCTCCCGGGCTGCACTTCGGTGACGAGGAGCCCGCGCGAGACCGGTAGGTCGAGCCGCAGCGCGGCGTCGCCCGTGAGCGATTCCACGCTCAGGCCCCACTCGTCGTTGCCCGGCGCCTCGGCCACCATCGGCTCGTCGGCCGGCATCTCGCCGATCTTCACGGTGACCGACACCGGCTTCTTGTCACGGATCACCGTGAGCTTCATGGTCTGCCCCGGACGGATCGAGGCGATCCGCCGCTGGAGGTCGGGCACCTCCTTGATCGGCGTGCCGCTGAGGTCGACGACGACGTCGCCGGCCTTCAGGCCCGCCGCCTCGGCCGGGCTTCCCTTCATCACCTCGGCCACCAGCACGCCCTCGCGCTCCTTGACGCCGAAGCTGCCGGCTAGCTGGTCGGTCACGTCCTGGATGACGATACCGAGCCAGCCGCGCGTCACCTTGCCACGCGTGATGAGCTGCTGCATCACGTCCTTGGCCTGGTTGATCGGGATCGAGAAGCCGATGCCCTGGCCGGCGGCCACGATTGCCGTGTTGATCCCGATCACCTTGCCGTCGATGTTCAGGAGCGGCCCGCCCGAGTTGCCGGGGTTGATGGAGGCGTCGGTCTGGATGAAATTGTCGTACTGCGTGACCCCGACCCGCGTGCGGGCCGTGGCCGAGATGATACCGACCGTCACGGTGCGGTCGAGGCCGAACGGGTTGCCGATCGCGATCGCCCACTGGCCGACCCGCAGGTGGTCGGAATCCCCGAGCTCCGCAGTGGGCAGCGGGCGCGGTGCGTCCACCTTGAGCACCGCGATGTCGGTCTTGGGATCGCGGCCCACGAGCTTCGCCGTGAACTTCCGCTGATCGGAGAGACGCACGATGATCTCCTGAGCGTTCTCGATCACGTGGTTGTTCGTCAAGATGTATCCCTTCGGATCCACTACGACACCGGAGCCGGTGGCGCGCGCATCTTCGCGCGGCCGGCGGCGGAAATAGCGATCGAAGAACTCGTCGCCGAAGAATTCTCTGAAGCGCTCGGGCGCTTCCTCGGCCTGGCCCCCCGCGCCTTTCTTCTGGACCGTGCTGACGTGTACGACGGCCGGCGTGACGCGATCGGCGACGGTGCTGAACGCCTCCTCCATCGCGCGCAGAACGGCGCGCGGATCCGCCTTCGGCGCAGGGCGCTGCTCGGGCGCGGCGGGACGCTGCTGGGCCCACACGGGGCCGGCGAGGAGTACGGCGAAGACGAGAAGGATCAGTCGGTTCATCGGGGGCTCGGCCTCCTACTCTACTGGGGGCGGTCCGGCTGCGCCAGAGGCACGAGCGTCAGCTCGAGCACGCGCCTGGTGCGCGCTGTCACGCGGGCGGCGGCGCCGCGGCGCACGCCGCCCACCCATACGATCGCGCCGCCGGCCTCGACGACGGGCACGCGACCGCGATCCCAGCGCGGAATCTTGGCTTCGATGAAGAGCGTCTTGAGCCGCCGCTCGACTCCGCCAAAGGCGACGAATCGATCACCGCGTCTGCGCGCGCGGACGATCAGCGGCGCGGCGAGCTCGTCGGCGTCGAAGGCCACCGAGCTCGCATCGCGCGGAATCTCGTACGCGTCGGGTGAGATGAGCCGCGCATCCAGCGCCTGGCCGATCTCCGGCATCTCCGTACGCCCGGGCACGGGGACGACGCGTTCGATCAGCGCCGGCAGCGGCGCCGACGCGAGCCGCGCGAGCGCGCCGCTGACCTCGACGGTCACGCCACCCAGCTTGAACGCGCGCCGCGGCGCCGGGACCGCGAGCACGCGCTTGAGGCCGCGATGCGCCCACGCTCTGAGCGGCGCTCGACTGCCCAGACGCGCCGCGGCCTGACGCACGACCTCGGCGGCGATCGGGCGCGGCAGCTGGCGCAGTGGTTCCAGGCTCACGGTGACCGCGCGATCGCCCCATACCGCCAGCCGGTCGAGCTCCGCCGCGGCGCTCTCATCGAGCGCGGAGACCGCTTCCCGCGCGAGGGCCGCGACCCGCACGAGCGCCGGCGCGATGTCGGGGTTGTAGGAGTCGGAGAGCAGCGGCAAGAGCTCGTGACGGATCCGATTGCGCAGGAACTTGGGATCGCGGTTCGTCGGATCCTCGACCCACATCAACCCGGCGCGCCGCAGCTCGGCTTCGAGGACCGGTCGGGAGAGCTCGATGAGCGGGCGGATGATCCGCCCGCGAACCGGCGGAATCCCCGCCAGCCCGCGCACGCCGGCGCCCTGCACGAGCCGCATCAGTACCGTCTCGGCTTGATCGTCGGCCGTGTGGCCGAGCGCGATGCGCGCGGCGCCGATGCGGGCGGCACACGCTTCGAGCGCCGCGTACCGAGCCGATCGCGCCGAAGCTTCCAGTGAGCCGCGCCGATCCACCGTCACGGTCGCGACGTCCACCGCGATGCCCAGACGCGCGCCAAGCGCGTGGACGAACTCGGCGTCCTTGGCCGAGTCGGCCCGAAGCTGGTGGTCGACGTGAATGACGTGCAGGTCGAGCCGCCATGCCGTGGCGAGGCTTGCCAGAAGATGGAGCAGCGCGACGGAATCGGCGCCGCCCGAGACGGCGACTAAAACGGTTTCGCCGCCCGCGAGCATCGCGTGGCGGCGAATGGTGCGCTCCACTTGCCCGAGCAGGGACAACCGCCTACCCGCCCTGCAGCCCCACCCAGACCTCGCCGTCCTCGAAATACTCCTTCTTCCAGACCGGCACGGTGCGCTTGAGCGTGTCGATCGCGTAGCGGCACGCCTCGAACGCGTCCCCGCGGTGCTCGGCGGAGACGGCGATCAGCACGCTCGCCTCGCCGATCTCGAGCCGCCCCGTTCGGTGCAGCAGCGCCACGCGCCGGACGCCCGGCCAGCGCGAGCGCACGGTCTCGCCGATCTCGCGCATCTTGACCTCGGCCATCGGCCCGTGCGCCTCGTACTCGAGGTATTTGACCGGGCGGCCGCCGGTCTGGTTGCGCACGACGCCCGAGAAGATGACGATCCCGCCGGCGCCCGGCTCGTCGACCTCGGCGGCGATCGCGTCGGGCGAGAGGGGCTCGGTGACAACGCGGAAGATGTCCTGAGCGGACCCGCCGCTCACGGGCGGAAACAGGCAGAGCTCGTCGTCAGGCTCCAGTCGATGATCGGCAGGGACGTAGTCGTGGCCAACCGCGAACAACGTGAACGGACGGAACGGCGCGAGCTGGGGATGACGAGCGGCGACCGCCGACCACGCCGACTCGACGGTGCCGCCCTCGGGAAGATCGACTTCGAGTTGTTCGCGTCCGAGCGCCTCTCGGTACCGGGCGAAGAGACGAACCCGGACGCGCACGCTGGAACGCGAGCTTAGAAGCGGTGCGACTGACCGCAGCCGCAGCTCGACTTCACGTTCGGATTCTTGATCGCGAACCCGGCGCCCATCATCTGGTTGTCGACGAAGTCGATCTCGCTACCGGAGAGATAGGGCGCGCTGTGCTTGTCGATGTAGACCTTGATGCCCTGCGCGTCGAACACGTCATCGTCGGCCGCGGCCTGGTCTTCCCAGCCGAGCTCGTACGACATGCCCGAGCAGCCACCGCCAACCACGCGGATCCGAAGGCCCCATTCGGGCTTGCCTTCTTCGAGGCGAAGCTCGGAGACTTTCTTCGCGGCCGTTTCGGTCATCGTAACCATGCGATCCTCCCGATCTAACAGGCTTTTCCGGATTCGAACCGATTCGACGTCATCGTATCACATATATCGTTACGCCGGGCGGCCGAGCATGCCGCCCGGCGGCGTCAGGCGTCAGAGGATGCCTCCCTGCGGCAGGAGCGTCAGCTCTTCGAGGGTGGCGCCCGGCGGCAGCGACGCCATCAGGACGGCGGCCCGCGCGACGTCCGCGGGGCGCAGCATGCGGCTGCGGTCCGGCGAGCCCGGGATCGCGTCCCACAGTGGGGTATCGACGGCCCCGGGGACCAGCACACCGACCCGTACCCCCTCCGACCGAAGCTCCTCGGCGAGAACCCGGCTGAAGCCGACCACCCCGGCCTTGGTCGCCGTGTAGACCGCGGCGCCGGGGATGGCACGCTGAGCGGCCACCGACGCGACATTGATGATGGTGCCGCGGCGCTGGCGGATCATGATCGGTAGCACTGCCCGGCAGGTGACCATCACCGCGCGAAGATTGACGGCCAGCATCCCATCCCAGTCGGTCGGCTTGGTCCCGGACACCGGACCGAACGACGCGACTCCGGCCGCCGTGACCAGGATGTCGAGGCGGCCGAGCTCGGCGATAGCCTGCTCCACCATCGCCTCGACCGCCGCGTCCTGGGTGACGTCGGTCGGGATAGCGAGCGCGGCCCCGCCGGTCTCGCGGATCTCGGCGGCCGTTGCGGCCAGCTGCTGCCGCGTCCGGGCCGCCAGCACCACCGTGACGCCCTCGCGCGCCAGAGCCATGGCGGTGGCGTGGCCGATGCCGCGGCCAGCGCCGGTGACGACCGCGACCTGCCCGAGCAGCGTGCTCAAATCTGGAGCCCCCGGCTCGACTTGATCAGGTCCATGAACTCGGCGCGGGTCTCGGCCCGGTCGCGGAACGAGCCCAACATGGAGGAGGTGATCGCCTTCGAGTTCTGCTTCTCCACGCCGCGCATCAGCATGCAGAGGTGCACGGCTTCCATCACGACCGCGACGCCGCGGGGCTGCAGGACCTCGTTGATCGTGTTGGCGATCTGGGTCGTCAGCCGCTCCTGAACTTGTAAACGGCGGCTGAACATCTCGACCAGGCGTGGAATCTTCGACAAGCCGACGATCTTCCGGCCGGGCAGATATGCGACGTGGCACTTGCCGAGGAACGGCAGCAGATGGTGCTCGCACAGCGAGCTGAAGTCGATGTCTTTCACGATCACCATCTCGTCGTAGTCCTCGACGAACATAGCGCCGTTCAGGATCTCTTTGGCGTCCTGCTCGTAGCCCGAGGTCAGATAGCGCAGCGCCTTCTCGACGCGCTCGGGCGTCCGCTCGAGCCCTTCGCGCTCGACGTCCTCGCCGAGCTCACTCAAGATCTTCGTGATGAGATTCGCGACCGTTCCGTCTTCGCTCATCGAGCTGCCTCGCCTTCGTACTGGAATCGATTCTTGGCCGTCTCCACGACGGTGACCCGCCGGAGCGCTCCCGCCGGGACGGCCGGCGCCAGCAGGCGCCAGAACCCGCGCGCGAGCCCCTCGCCCGTTGTGACGACGCCGGCCAGTGCGGGAACTTCCTCGAGCGTTCGGTGATCGACGTGATCGAGCACGCGCTCGCGCACGGCGCCGTCGATCAGCCCGAGATCGATCGACATCCCCGTGACCGGGTCGGGCGTTCCGGCGACCGTGACTTCCACGTAGTAGTTGTGGCCATGGGGCCGGAAGCAGGCGCCGTAGAGCGCCTCGTTGGCTTCGTCCGAGCGGCTCGGATCGGCCAGCCGATGGCCCGCGCTGAAGTGATACACGCGGGTCAGCTCAAGCATCGGGCCCTCGATAATCCACGAACAGGGTCGGATCCTCCCACACGCGAACCTGCCAGAGCCGGTCGGCGCCGAGCTTCGGCGCCAGGAGATCCCACACGGTAATCGCCAGGTTCTCCGTCGTGGGCACGCGGCCTCGGAACAACGGATCGGCGTTCAGATCGGCGTGGTCGAAGCGCTCCACGACGGTCTCCCCTACGATCCGCTTGAGCTCGGCCAGGTCGATGACCATGCCGGTCTGCGGGTCGATCGGGCCGCGAACCGTGACGTCGAGCGTGTAATTGTGTCCGTGCGGCACCGTGAGCCGCCCGAAGAACCGCTCGTTCTCTTCGGGAGACCAGCTCTCGACCCAGTAGCGGTGGCCCGCCGAGAACGTGAACCGCCGGGTGCTTGCCGCATGCATGTGGTCGGTCATGGTAACGCCTCGAGGAACTGGCGCGCCACCGATGGGAGGTCGAATGCCTCCACCCGCCGCGCGGCCGCCTCTCCCAGCTCTTCGCGAAGCTTCGTGCTCGTCAACAATGTCTCCAGTGCCGTCGCCAGCTCACCCGGGCTTCGCGGAGTCACGAGGAGACCGGTGCTCCGGTCATCCACGATCTCCGGAACCGCCGCCGCGCGACACGCGACCACGGGCAACCCGGCCGCCATCGCCTCGGCGAAGACCAGCCCGAACCCTTCCTGGACGGTCGGAAGGCAGAAGCAGTGAGCGCTTACATATTCTACCGCGAGCTTTTGGCGCGTCACCTCGCCGAGCAGGACCACCGCGTCGCCGAGCTCGAGCTCGCGATGCAGTGCGCGCAGCCGCGCCGATTCGGGGCCGTCGCCGACGATGCGCACCTGAGCCTCAGGGATTCGCCCGTGCAGGAGCGCGGCGGCCCGCAGCAGGTCCTCCAGACGCTTGCGCGGGTACATCCGCGCGACCGACAACACCGTCGGCCGCGCCGCGCGCGCGCCGCCCGCCGCCGCGAAGCGGCGCCGCCAGTCGGCGAGGTCGATCGGCTCCGGAACGACGGCCAGCTTGGCAGGCGGGACGTCGTACACCTCGCGCGCGACCGAGGCCGAGTACCGGCTCGGCACAATCACCCGATCGGCGCGCTTCGTGTTGGATCGTTCCCAGCCCGCCTGCACGGAGAGCAGCGCCCGCACGAGGCCGCGCTCGTTGCGCAGCTCGTCCGCGATGATCCCCTTCAGCATCACGACGAACGGACCGCGGCGCCGGCAGGCCCACAGAAATCCGTCGAGATCCACGCCGACGGTGACGTCGGCCACGGGCGGCGCGAGCGCGACGCGGGCGTTGTAGAGCCAGCGATCGAAGGTGTGAAAGCCGGTGCGCGCCGTGAGCGGCCGGACCGTGACAGTGTGACCGAGGCGTTCGAGACCGCGCACGAGCCCGTCGATGGCCACGAACGTGCCGCTGCCTTCGGTCGCCGACAGCGGGGTCGACGTGAGGAACGCGAAGCGCACGGCCCCGCCGCGCTAGCGCTCGGGCCTCACGGCTAGCGCCCCTGGAATTTCGCCGCGCGCTTCTCGAGGAAGGCGCGCGTCCCCTCCTTGTAGTCCTCGCTCTCCGTCGCTTCGACGGCGAGGTCCCTGAGCTTCTTGCGACGCTCTTCGGTGAGCCCCGCCAGATAGGACTCGACCGTCGCCTTGGCGCCGCGCACCGAGAGGGGCGCGTTGTCGGCAACCTTACGAAGGTAGTCGTAGGTGTACGCCTCGAGCTCCGCCGGGGGCACCAGGCGCTGGATGAAGCCCATCGCGAGTGCCTCGCGGTCGTCGATCGTGCGCGCCGAGTACAGGATGTCCTTGGCATACGCGGGGCCGACCAGATCGACGAGCTGGCCGACGGAGTCCACCCCGTAGATGATGGACAGGCGCGCGGCCGGAATGCCGAACTTCGAGCCCTCGGCGGCAAAGCGCATGTCGCAGGCCATCGCGACCGCCATCGCGCCGCCCATGCAGAATCCGAAGATCATCGCCACCGTGGGCTTGGTGCACTCGCGGATCGTCGTGTAGGCCGCGCCGGTCTCAGCGTTGTAGTGCGCCGCGCTCGCGGCGTCCTTGCGCTGCTCCTTGAACTCCGAGATGTCAGCGCCCGAGGCGAACGCCACGGTGCCCGCGCCGCGATAGACGATCGCGCGGACCGAGTCGGTCTTGTCGAGCTCCTGGGTCACGCGCGTGAGCTCCATCCACATCGCCAGGCTGATCGCGTTGCGCATCGCCGGCCGGTTGATGACGACCGTCGCGAGCGGCCCATCGTGCTGCACCAGAATGTCGGTCATGCCTTCTCACCTCGACGAGGTTTGGTCTGCCTCACCACGAGGGAGAAACAGTACCACTTCCGGCGCGCGCGCCGCGTTCCAGCTATACTCACGGCCATGGGCTCCCCAACCGTCGGCGGCGCCGTGGGACGCGTGGTCGAGGATCGGGTGATTCCGGCCGGCGAGCCGTGGGCGCGGGTGCTGACGCGCGGCCAAATGCTGCGGATCGTCGACGTCGAAGGACGCCAGGCCGTCGACTTCCTGTGCTACAACGCCAAGAACCCCGAAGAGCGCTACAACGCGGCCGACACGATGAAGTACGCCAAGACGATCTTCCTGACCCGCGGGCACGGCATCTACTCCGACATGGGCCGCCGCCTGTTCACGATCGTCGAGGACACCTGCGGCCGCCACGACACGATCGGCGGCTGCTGCAGCGCCGAGAGCAACGAGCTCCGCTACGGCGTGAAGGACACGCCGAGCTGCCGCGCGAACTTCCTGCGCGCGCTGACCCCGTTCGGTCTCGGCAAGAAGGACGTGGTCGCCAACCTCAACTTCTTCATGAACGTGCCGGTCGAGTCTGACGGCACAATGGGTATCGTCGACGGGCTGTCCAAGCCGGGCGACCACGTGGACTTGCGCGCCGAGATGGACGTCCTGGCCGTCGTCTCGAACTGCCCGCAGACGCGCAACCCCTGCAACGGCTTCAACCCGACGCCGATCCGGCTGATCGTCACCGATCCGGCCTGAGCGTTCGCATCGTGCGGAGTGGGATGGTGGCGGTGGGAGGAATTGAACCTCCGACACGGGGCTTATGAGACCCCTGCTCTGCCGCTGAGCTACACCGCCGATCCAACGAGGCCGGCAACCGGACGCAGGACCGGATTCTACCGCGGACCCACGAAATCATGCTTTGCTATAATCCGCCGGGACAATTCATCCGAAGGAGTCTTCCCATGCAGTTTCGGCAACACCCGTGGCACGATGACGTCGAGCTGCGTCAGAACGATATGGCCGAAGAAGACGACGCGGACGACGAGGAGCTCGGCGCCGACGACGAAGGCGACACAGACGAAGACGACGAGGATGACGACGACGACTTCGACGACGATGACGACTTCGAGGACGACGACCTCGACGACGACGATCTTGACGACGACGACCTCGACGATCTGGACGGGGACGCACCCGACGCCCCTGACGCCCCTGACGCCGAGGCCGATGATGATGACGACGACGGAGACGACTCCGAGGAGGATGACGAAGACGAGTAGCCGGTAGCCCACCACGCGACGAGGAGGCGGCGAGAATGGATGCTTGGCTGTTTCTACTGCGGTGGATTCACTTTCTGGCCGGCATCACCTGGATCGGCATGTTGTACTACTTCAACTTCGTGCAGGTCCCGTTCTTCGCGGGAGCCGAGGCGCCGGTACGGACCGGCATGATCGCGGGTGGACTCGTCGCCCGAGCGCTCTGGTGGTTCCGGTGGGGCGCGATGATCACCTTTATCACCGGCTGGCTCTATCTGCTGCATCGGATGGGTCAGCTCGGCGTTCAGCCGTTCTTCGCGACGTCCTACGGCTGGGCGATCTTCATCGGCGGCGTGATCGGCAGCCTGATGTGGTTCAACGTCTGGTTCGTCATCTGGCCGGCGCAGCAGGTGGTCATGGCATCAACGGCTCGAGTGAAGGAAGGCGGGCAAGCGATCCCCGAGGCCGCGGCGCGCGGCGCGCGCGGCGGCGTCACGTCCCGCACCAACACGCTGCTGTCGATCCCGATGCTGTTCTTCATGGGCTCGGCGAGCCACTACGCGTTCTTCACGCCGACGGCCCGCGGAGCCAAGATCGCGATGCTGGTCGTCTTCGCGATCATCCTGGCGATCGTCGAGGCCAACGCGGTCATGGGACCGGCCACGCCTGACAAGGCGAGCGCAGGAAAGAAGCTTCTCAGCACCGTCAAGGGCACACTCTGGGCGGGCTTCGTGCTCACCGCGGTGTTCGTGATCGCGCTCAAGATCGTCTTCGCCGGATAGACGGCTTCGACGTCGAGCGGTACGTCAAGGCCCGGCGGGAGATCCCGCCGGGCCTTTTGCGTCAGCGCAGGTATTCGGCGAGCGCCGGGATCTCCGACGCCACCGCCGGCAGCGGCACCATCACCTTGGTCGGCCGCTTGGGCGTGTAGCCCGTCGGGTAGGTCCCGTTGACCACTTTCGCCTCGAGCAGCTCACGCGGAGAGCCCTTCACCGGCGGGGCGAGCGGGCCCGGCTGCGACGGGTCGGTGTTGTGGCACGCGACGCAGTTGGCCAGATAGACCTGGCGGCCGCGCTCGGCGGCCGGTGAGAGCGTGCCCTCGGAGCAACCGCCAAGCATAGCGGCGAGCGTCAGCAGCGCCAGCGCGGCACCCCTCACGCGAGGTCGTCCAGGAGACTCCGCTTGGTCTCATCCGAGAGCACCGTGCGCGCCCGCTCGTTGGGGTGCTCGACGACCAGCGCGACCTCGGCGCGGGCGAACTCTCGATGCGCCACGGGCGACAGCGCGAAGCGGACGAAGTGCACGGCGCTGAGCTTGCCGCGCTCCTCGTCCGAATGGCCGGCCTCGAAGTCGCCGACGACCACGTGGGGGCCCACGGTCAGCTTCACGTAGTCGCGCGTGTCGATGCCGAGCAGGCGGTCGAGCACCGGCTTGATCTCCGAGGCCTCGGCGATCTCGATCATCAGGGTCGCCGCGAGCTCGCCTGGCTTGGGCAAGAGCGCGTTGTAGACCTCGACCTCTTCCGCGATCTTGGACTCGTCCACGATGCGCTCGGCCCGAACCATCTCCTGGATCTGGAACCAGACCGTCGCGTGATTCTCGAAGACGAACGTCAGGTAGCGGCCAACCGATACCCGCCGCGCCTTCTTTAGCTCGACGATCTCGCGCCGCCGCTCCGTGCGGACCTTTTCGTACTCGACCAGATTGAGGATCTCGGATGTTTCCAGCAGCTTCATCGCATCACTCCTCGAAGCCGTAGGCCGCCGCGAGGACCTCGACCGGGTGTTTCGGCTTGCGCCCCGTGCCCTGCTCGATCTGCAGCGCAGCCAACGGACAGTCAGTGGCGGCGACGGGCCCGCCGGTGCTGACCGCGTCGAACAGCGGCTTCGCGAGCTTCATCGACAGCTCGTAGTACTCCTTCTTGAAACCCCAGGTGCCGTCGACGGCCGAGCACTTCTCGACCACGCCGACCGAAGCGCCGGGAATCGCGCGCAGCACGTCCGCCGACTTCTGGCCGATGTTCTGGGCGCGCAGATGGCAGGGCACGTGGTACGTCACGGCGCCAATCGGCCGGGAGAAGTTCGTGTCGAGCTCGCCGGCGGCGTGGAGCTTCGCCAGGTACTCGAACAGATCTCGCGTGTTGGCCGCGACGAGCTTGGCGTCGTCGGAGCCGTCGAGCCACGGGTATTCCTGCTTGAGCATGTAGCTGCACGTCGGTCCGGGCACGACGATCTCGCGCCCCTCGCGGACCGCGGCGGCCAGGCTCGTCACGTTCTCTCGGATGAGGGCCTTCGCCTGGTCCATCGCGCCCCCGTCGAGATACGGCATCCCGCAGCAGCGCTGCGCCGGGAGGCTCACGTCGACGCGGTTGCGCTCGAGCACGCGCACCGCAGCCCGTCCCGTCGCCGTCTCATAGTACTCGACGCTGCACGTCGCGAACAGCGCGACCTTGCGCGAGGGCGCCGTCGCCGCACCCGCCCGCGCGGGCGGCGCCGTGCGCGCACGCGACTTGAACCACGAGGAGAACGTCGGGCGCGCGAACTTCGGCAGGTTGCGCAGCTTGTGGATACCCATCACCGCCTGCATGAAGGCGCGGTGCACGCCGAGCTCGTTCATCCAGTTCGAGAGCGGCGCCGTCAGGCTTCCCAGCTTGCCGACGAGATCAGCGTTGCCGAGAGCGCGGTCTTGCAAACTCACCCCGCTCTGGCGAGCTTGGGCGGCGCGGGCACGCAGCATGAGCCGGGGGAAGTCGACCTCCCACCGGTGCGGCGGCGTGTACGGACAGTGATTGAAGCAGAGCTTGCACTGGTAGCAGAGATCGACGACTTCCTTGACGTCCGCCGCGGGCAGCTTGTCGACATCGCCATCGACCGCCTCGACGTCCATGCGATCGAACAGAACCTTGAACGACGGACACAGCGGCAAACACCGCCGGCACCCGCCGCAAATGTCGTAGACCCGCCGAAGCTCCTTATCAACCGCGCCAAGATCCCAAAACTCTGCCGACTTGATATCAAGCGTCGCCATGCGAAATATCAGCCACCCACCGATTCGCTGTCATGAGATGCGTTATCAGCCGTTGCGTTCGCAGCACTCACGGAAGTGATCGCCGACAAGCTGTGCAAGCCGAGACCAACGACCAACTCGATCCTAAGCAGCGAGCCGAGGCGTTTGGCTACCGCACCGGCTCTCGTGGGCGGGGGTGCGGGGAGGGTTGCGGGACCCGTTCCCGCCCCGCGGCGTCGAGCGCCGCGCACCCGGATGGAGCCCAGCCTCCGCGGGAGCGACGCACGAGGGCCGCGTGGTCCCGCAACCCCTCCCCGCACCCCCGCCCACCAGAGCCCGTCGTAGCTAAATCGCTTCAGCCGGGTCCTTGCCAGCGATCTGCTGCAACCCCTTGTTGAACCGCCCAGCGTGCGACTTCTCAGCCTTTGCGAGCGTCTCGAACCATTCGGCCAGCTCGTTGAAGCCCTCGGTGCGCGCGGTCTTGGCCATGCCGGGGTACATCTGCGTGTACTCGTAGGTTTCGCCCGCGACGGCCGCTTTGAGATTTTTCTCCGTCTTGCCGATCGGCTCGCCGGTCGCCGGGTCACCGACTTCCTTCAAGAAGTCGAGGTGACCGAATGCGTGGCCGGTTTCCGCGTCTGCGGTGTCCTTGAAGAGTCCCGCGATGTCCGGGAAGCCCTCGATGTCCGCGACGCGCGCGAAATAGAGATAGCGCCGGTTGGCCTGAGACTCGCCGGCGAACGCGTCTTTGAGGTTCTCGAAGCTCTTAGTGCCCTTGAGACTTGCCATGGCTTCTCCTTTGAGGGGCGAGGGAAAGGCGACCGCCGGACCGGCGGCACGCCGCGCAGCGTCCGAAATACTCGGTGCGGTGATCGAGGACCTCGAAGCCGGTGCGCGCGGCGAGGCGGTGCCGGCTCCGCTGCTCGACGCGCGCCGGGACGTCGAAGATGCGCCGGCACGTCAGACACGTGAAGTGGTCGTGCGGGCCGGTGTTGCCGTCGAACCGGAGACCGTCCTCCTCGGCGCGCTCGGCCAGGAATCCCTCGGCGGCCAGCATCCGCAGATTGCGGTAGACCGTTGCCAGGCTCACGCGCGGCAGCCGCCGCCGGACGCGCCGATAGACGAACGCGGCGGTCGGATGCGCGTCGGTCGCGCGGACGACGTCGAGGATGATCCGGCGGGGTCGCGTCAGACGCAGCCCTCGGTCGCGCAGGATGTCGATCGCCTTGTTAGTAATCATTATCAATTAGCTCTCGAGCCGGAGAGTACACGCGGCCGCGGGCGCGTGTCAAGCGCCGGCCATCTGGCGCGCTCGGTGGACTTCCAGTAAACTACCCACCTCAGGAGGACCGTTCGAATGGCTCGGCCCCCCGGGCTTCGGATTCAGGGAGCCCGACAGAACAACCTCAAGAACGTCTCCCTCGAGATTCCGCACGACCGTCTCACCGTCGTGACCGGCGTGTCCGGATCCGGCAAGTCCTCGTTGGCGTTCGACACGCTCTTCGCCGAGGGCCAGTGGCGCTACGTCGAATCGCTGTCCACGTACGCGCGGATGTTCCTCGACCGCGTCGACCGTCCCGACGTGGACAAGATCGAGCAGATTCGGCCCGCCGTCGCGCTCGAGCAGAAGAACCCCGTGCGCACGGCGCGCTCCACGGTGGGCACCGCGACCGAGATCTACGACTACCTGCGGCTGCTCTACGCGAAGATCGGCCGCGTGCACTGTCCGAGCTGCGGCGCGCCGGCGGTGTCGCACTCGCCCGAGTCGATCGTGGACGCGCTGCTCGAGGCGCATCCGGGCGCGCGGGCGATGATCACGTTCCGCCTGGCCGTTCCCACCGGCCTGCCGCCCGCGGAGCTCTGGGCGAACCTCACGCGGCGCGGCTTCGCGCGCGTGCGTGTCGACGGCGACGTCCTCGACCTGGCCGCGCCGCCGCCGGCGGACTTCGGCGATCGCAAGGAGATCGCGGTCATCCTCGACCGCGTCGTGCTGGAGGCGGCGCATCGCGCTCGTATCGTCGAGTCGGTCGAGTCGGCGCTGCGCGAAGGCGGCGGCCGGCTCGCCGTCGAGGTGATCGGCGGCGCCACACGCGAATTCGGCGAGGACTTCCGGTGCAGCGCATGCGGCACCGCGCTCGAGCGCCCGCAGCCGCTTCTCTTCTCGTTCAACCATCCGCTCGGGGCGTGCCCGGAATGCAAGGGCTTCGGCAACGTCCTCAAGTACGACGAGGCGCGCGTGGTCCCCGATCGCACTTTGAGCCTCGCCAGCGGCGCGGTCGAGCCGTGGACGCATCCGTCCGGGCGCTGGTATCAGCGCGAGCTGATGAAGGCGGCACGGCGGCTCAAGGTCGACACCGAGACGCCCTGGGACAAGCTTCCGGCCGCGACGCGCGAGTTCGTCTACGCGGGCGACGGAAATTTCCCGGGCATCCACGGCTTCTTCGAGGAGGTCGAGTCGTATCGCTACAAGCTTCACGTGCGCGTGTTCCTCTCGCGCTACCGCAGTCAGTCCGTCTGCAAGGTGTGCCACGGAGCGCGGCTCAAGCCCGCCGCGCTCGCGGTGCGCGTGGCCGGGCTCACGATCGCCGAGTTCGCGGTGCTCACGATCGACGCCGCCGCGCGGCTTTTGGGCGATCTCGGCCTCACGGCATGGGAAGCGGTCGTCGCGCGCGAGATTCTGCGTCAGCTCAACGCCAAGCTCACGTTCCTGCTGCGCGTCGGGCTCGGCTATCTCACGCTGTCCCGCCAAACGCGCACGCTGTCGGGCGGCGAGGCCCAGCGGATCAACCTCGCGAACCAGCTGGGTTCTCAGCTCGTCGGCACGCTCTACGTGCTCGACGAGCCGTCCATCGGGCTGCACGCGCGTGATACGGCGCGGCTCACCGATCTCTGCCGCGAGCTCGCGCAGGCCGGCAACACGGTGGTAGTCGTCGAGCACGACCGCGAGTTCATCGCCGCGGCCGATCACATCGTCGAGCTCGGACCGGGCTCGGGTGAGCGCGGCGGGGAGATCGTGTTCAACGGCTCGCAGGCCGAGTTCCAGAAGGCGACGCACTCGCTGACCGCCCGCTATGTCTCGGGCCGCGAGTCGATTCCGGTGCCGCCGTTCCGGCGCAGCGGGCGTCGCGTGCTGACGCTCGCCGGAGCACGCCAGCACAATCTCAAGGACGTCACGCTTCGCGTGCCCCTGCACACCCTGACCGCGGTGTCGGGCGTCTCGGGCTCGGGGAAATCCACGCTGGTGCACGACACGCTCTACCGCGCGGTCGCCCGCGTGTTCAAGACGGAGTTCGCGCCGCCCGGCGCCTACGATACGCTCGCCGGCATCGAATACCTCAAGGGTGTCCGGCTCATCGACCAGGAGCCGATCGGTCGCACGCCGCGCTCGAACCCGATCACGTACGTGAAGGCGTTCGACGACATCCGCAAGCTGTTCGCGGCGCTGCCGCGGGCCAAGGCGCTCGGGCTCGACTCGGGCGCGTTCTCGTTCAACGTCCAGGGCGGGCGCTGCGAGTCATGCCAGGGCGACGGCTTTCAAAAGCTCGAAATGTACTTCTTCGAGGATGTCTACGTCGCCTGCCAGGAATGCGAGGGGCGGCGCTACCGGCCCGACGTGCTCGGGGTGAAGCTGCGCAACCGCAGCATCGCCGACGTGCTCCAGATGACGGTCGACGAGGCCGTCGACTTCTTCGCCGCGCAGAGCGGCCTCGCGCGCCGGCTGCAGACCTTGCAATCGGTCGGGCTCGGCTATCTCCGGCTCGGCCAGGCCGCGACGACCTTGTCGGGCGGCGAGGCGCAGCGGCTGAAGATCGCCGCCGAGCTCGGCGCCCGCGCAACCGGCGAGATGCTCTACATCCTCGACGAGCCGACGACCGGCCTGCACCTCGACGACGTCAAGAAGCTCCTGGGCGTGCTGAACCGGCTGGTCGACGCGGGCAACACGGTGCTGGTCGTCGAGCATCACCTCGACGTGATTAAAGCGGCGGACTACGTCGTCGACCTGGGCCCCGAGGGCGGCGAGGACGGCGGCGAGATCGTCGCCGAGGGCCCGCCCGAGACGATCGCCCAGACACCCGGCTCCTATACGGGAAAATTCCTCGCGGAGCTCCTTCCCAGGCCCAACGGTAAGCACCACCATTCCTGAGCGAGACTCAGTGGACCGCGAGACCACCTCGACCCAGCTCTTCGTCGTCGCCCGAAGCCGTCCCGAGCTCTACGAATATCTGAAGTCGCGTCATGCCGGCGACGCAAGCGTCGCAGTCGTCCTTGATCGCCGGCTCGCAACGCGTCGTCGACGCCCACTGGCCGCAGCGGCCGAGCGCCGCCGCGCCGACCGGCGGTCGCGGCCCGAAGTGGATGCCCAGCTTGCGGCGACCGCGCTCGCCGTCGTCGGCGGCCCGGCCGCGCCGCCGAGCGAGGCCCGCGAGTGGATCGACGCGATGCAGCGAGGGGTCCAGGCGGTCCGGGGCGCACTCGACAGCCAAGACCAGCTCCGGCACGAGGCCCTGGCCGCGCGTCTGGACAACGAGCGGCTCCGCGCCGAGATCGACCGGTCGTCCAAAGAGCTGAACGAGCTCGACGCCATCCTTGCGCGCGCGATCGAGCTCGTGAACGATCTCCGCTCCCGCCTGAACCAGGATCCGAGCCGCGACGCGACGCGGTAGCCATCCCGCCGGGCTCGCCCGGCGCCTCCCCGCCGCGCAATGACACGGTCGGCGCCAAAGTGGTAGCATCTCGCGGCCGTCGCTTTTAGATGGCAGTGCGCGTCGCAGGCCGTCGCGGGCTGGGGCCCCGCCGGCCGAGGGGCGCTTCTAGTCAACAGGAGGCTTCCAGAAGATGCTCGTCCAGAGTCGCGGGCTTCGTGACAAGTACTGCATCGTCGGCGTCGGTGAAACCGAGTACTCGCGCGCCTCGGGGCGCACGACACGCGCCATGGCCGTGGAGGCCATCCGCAAGGCCATTCTCGACGCCGGGCTCAAGGCCGCCGACGTCGACGGCATGCTCGACTACCAGGGCGGCGACTCGACGTTGGCCAACAGCGTCGCGTCCGATCTCGGCATCCGGTTCAACTTCTACATGGACGTGATGGGCGGCGGCTCGTCGACCGAGGCGCTCGTCGGCCTGGCCATGGGCGCGATCGAGGCGGGCATGTGCAACACCGTCGCGATCTACCGCTCGATGAACGGCTACTCCGAGTTCCGCATCGGCGGCACCGGGGCCCGCGCGGCCCAGCCGGTGCGCGGCCTCGACCTCGCCCAGGTGCCGTACGGCATGCGCAGCGCGGGTCAGAACTTCGCGCCGACGTTCATGCGCCACATGTACGAGTACGGCACGACCTCGGAGCAGGTCGCTCACGTGCGCGTCGCGCACAGCAAGCACGCCTCGCAGAATCCGAAGGCGCTCATGAAGCAGCGCGTGACGGTGCAGGACGTCGTCAATTCTCGCTGGGTCGTCAAGCCGCTGCACCTGCTCGATTGCTGCCTGGAGACCGACAACGCGACGTGCATCATCGTGACGTCGGCGGAGCGCGCGCGGAACCTCCGACACCGGCCCGCGTACATCATGGGCGTGGCCGGCCGCGTGTCGAAGCCGCGGCTCGACTTCCACTGGGCTCACGGGCCCATCTCGCGCGTGGCGGGCTACTACGCCAAGGACATCATCTTCCCCCAGGCCGGGATCGGCCCCGACGACGTGCATGTCACCGGATCGTACGACGCGTTCACGTTCACGACCATGCTCCAGCTCGAGGAGTACGGCTTCTGCAAGAAGGGCGAGGGCGGAGCCTACGTGTCGAGCGGCATCATCGAGCTCGGCGGCAAGCGGCCGAACAACACCTCCGGCAGCCACCTCTGCGAGGGCTACACGCACGGCATGTCGATGGTGATCGAGAACGTGCGCCAGCTTCGCGGGACCGTCGACGACTACTGTCCGCGCGCCGCCGAGGGTGTGCACACCTACGACTACTCTCCGGGCCACTGCCGTCAGGTGAAGAACGCCGAGATCACGATGAATCTCGGGTGGGCGATGCCTGCCACCGGCAGCGCGCTCATCATGCGCCACTGAGATCGCGCGGCCACCCGAGGAAAGACAAGGAGCTCCGATGCCTCAGCCAGTTCAGTATCGCGGCATGGCGCTGATCGTTCCGGACAACGACAGCGAGTGGAAGGAATTCTACGAGCACGCGCGCGCGCATCGCCTGGTCGTCCGCAAGTGCAAGGCCTGCGGGCTCATGCGCTATCCGCCGACGCACGCCTGCCCCTGGTGCATGGAGCTCGGGTGGACGTGGCACGAGGTGTCGGGGCGCGGCACGATCTATTCGTACGAGATGGTCATGCACGCGATCCAGCCCGGCTTCAAGGAGATCACGCCCTACGCGGTGGTACTGGTCGAGCTCGACGAGCAGCGCGGGCAGCCGACGCCGGACGAGGCGTTGCGCGTCATCGCCAACCTCGTCAAGCCGGACTTCACGCCCGAGGCCGAGGCCAACGTGCAGATCGGCCGCCGCGTCCGCGTCGCGTTCCAGGATCTCGCGGATCACATGGCGCTGCCCCAGTTCACGCTGACCGACGAGCCGCCGGTCGGCCGCGTCTGGAGACTGCCGGAGTGAGATTCGGCCTCGGGCTCTCCGTTCAGCATCTGCCGGAGGACCCGCAGGCCGTCCGCTTCCGCGAGCACGTCGAGCAGGTACGGCTCGCGCGCGCCGTCGGATTCAGCTCGGTGTGGGCGAGCCAGCACTATCTGTCCGACCCGTTCACGTACTTCCAGCCGATCCCGACCCTGGCACGGCTCGCCGCCGACGCGCGCGGGATGATTCTCGGCACGGGCGTGCTCCTGCTTCCCCTGCTCCATCCGGTCGACGTCGCCGAGCAGCTGGCGACGCTCGACGTGATCGCGGACGGCCGGCTCGTGTTCGGCGTCGGCCTCGGCTATCGAGACGTGGAGAACCTCGCGTTCGGGCACGACCCCAAGCAGCGCGTCGGCCGCTTCGAGGAGAGCCTGGAGGTGGTCGAACGGCTCTGGCGCGGCGAGCCGGTCGACTACGAGGGCCGGTACTTCACCCTGCGCGGCGCGCGGATCTCGATGCGTCCGATGCAGAGCCCGCGGCCGCCGGTGTGGCTGGCCGCGAACGGCGACGCCGGCGTGCGGCGCGCCGCGCGCCTGGGCGACGCGTGGCTGATGAATCCGCACGCGACCCTGGCGACGCTCGAGCGCCAGCTGGCGCTGTTCAAGGCGACGCGGCGCGAGGTCGGCCGACCGGCCGCCATCGAGACGCCGCTGATCAAGGAATGCTACGTCGCGCCGGACAACGCGACGGCGATCGCCGAGTCGGCGGCCTTCATCGGACCGAAGTACGCCGCCTACCGGCGCTGGGAGCAGGACAAGGCGCTGCCGGCGGGCGAGAGCTTCGACGCGGGCTTCGGCGAGCTCGCCCGCGACCGCTTCATCATCGGTGATCCGGCGCGCGTCGTGGACGAGATCGCGCGCTACCGTGAGCGGCTCGGCGTGACGACGGTGATCTTCCGCCTGCAGTGGCCGGGAATGGACCAGGAAAAGGTTCTCCGCTCGATCCGGTTGCTCGGCCAGAAAGTCCTGCTGAAGTTCCTGTCGAGCTAGCGCAGGAAGTACACGAAAACCGTGTAAGTCCTGCTCCACGGCCACTGCGGCCTCGTGCGCGGCGTGAGCGCCATCCGCCGCTCGCCTCGGCGTTTTTGACTGGTGGCATCTCCCTTGCCTCTCGCTGTCCAGGGAGGAGGCGACGCACGTGAGCCTATCGACGCCGCTCGAAGGTCCGATCACGCTCGTCCTGGCCCTGGCCGTCGGCCTGCTGCTCCTGCTCGCCCTGATCGGCAAGCTGTCGGACTTACGCCTCAAGCGCGATGGCGAGGCCGTCGCGGTGAAGGGGCTGATCGCGGACGCGCTCGATCGCGACCCGGAGCTCCTTGGATTGCCGTTCTCAGCAGCGGTGCGGGTCCCGCTCTTGCGAGGCAAGCCCGTCGTCATCCGCATCAGCGGCGAGGTGCCCTCCGACGAGCTCAAGCGCGTCGCGCTCCGTCGCGTGCAACACACCGCGAAGGCCGAGCTGCTCGTCCGTGTGCGAATCCGCTCGCGGATCGGCATCGCGCCGGCCGCGACGTTGCTCAGAAGAGCGCGATCGCGCTGACCCTCGCTCCTTCACGCCTGCCGCTTTAGCCGCTGACGATCGGACGGGCGCCAGGGCCGCGCAGCCCCGATGCGCGCGTCGAAACAGGTCGATCGAAGTGGTCAACGGTTTGATCAAGCCCTGAACAGCTGACCGGTACACCGGGTCCGCCGTACTACGCAACAACTGGAAATTACTGTGTATTTTGCTTGGCACCCCATTTGCCATTTCCTCTCCCGTGGACGGGCCGCATTGATCATTCGAGCCTGGAGGCACGGATGGCGCCGGAGAGCCCAACGGGCGACTACCTCGATTTCGAGCTCAGCATCTGGGCGGAAGGCAGCCGCTACTACGCGCGGGTAACCGACTCCCCGGTCGGCCCGTCGAAGGCGGTTCCCTTGGCCTCGTTCTTCGAGAACCGCGAGCGGCTCGAAACGCTGCTGCTTCGCGTCGAGAACGCGATGCTGCGCGGAGGCGGGAAGGTCCGCGGCCCGCTCTCGATCGAAGAACGGACCCTGCAGGAGTTCGGGCACAACGTCTTCGACATCGTGTTTCGTCAGGCTCAGCCCATCGCGCTGAGCTACGCCCAGAGCCAGGAGAAGGCCGCCGAACGTAAGGCCGGCGGGTTGCGGCTGAGCCTGCGCATTCAGGAGCCCGAGGTCGCGCAGCTGCCGTGGGAGTACCTGTACGACGCGGCCGAGCGCGAGTGGCTCGGCCTTGCGTACCGATCTCCGATCATTCGTTATCTGGGCGGCGAGCAAGCCGACGAGTCGCTGCTCGTCGAAGGTCCGCTGAACATCCTCGGAATGATCGCGAACCCCGGCGGCGATTGGGAGCGCATCGACGCCGAGCGGGAGCGGCGCATTCTGGATCAGGCCATCGGACCTCACCAGAAGGCCGGTCGCATCAACTTCTCGTGGATCGCGGGCGACACCGAGGAAGACCTGCTCAAGGCGATCAACAAGGGCTCGTGGCACGTGTTCCACTTCATCGGCCACGGCGGTCTCTGGAAGCCACAGCCGGGCGAAACCGCCGAGCCGGAAGGCTTCATCGTGCTGTCCGACGGGCAGGGCGGCGCGCGGGAAGTCCGCGCCAGTACCCTCCGCGTTCGGCTGAGCACGCGGACGAACTCGCTGCGCCTGGTCGTGCTGAACTGCTGCGAAGGCGCGCGGGGCACCGCGGACGACGGCCGCGCCAGCCCCGCGGCGGCGCTCGTCCAGTGCGGCATCGCCGCGGTGGTCGCGATGCAATTCCCGATCAGCGATTCGGCGGCGATCCAGCTCGGCGGAGGCTTCTACGACAAGCTCGCCGACGGCTGGCCGCTCGAGGCGGCGCTCACCTTCGCCCGTCAGATGATCCAGGTGAAGTGCCCGACGGAGTGGGGAATCCCGGCCCTGTTCACGAGCGTCAAGACCGGGCAGCTCTTCGGAGGGTTCCGGCCTCTCACCCCCGATACGGCGTCCCCGGTCGACTCGGACACCGCCAAGGCGCGTGCGCGGCTGCGGGAGCTCTTCCGTGTTTGACCCGCAGGCGCTCCACCATCCCTGGTTTGCCGTCGAGTTCCTGCTCGGCCTGGTGCTCGTGGCCGTCCTCGCCGGCGAATGGTTCAACCGGCCCGGCTCGATCCGCAGCCAGACGACCGCCGCGAAGTACCACGCCGGTCTGCTCATCTACCGGTTCGGGCTGGCTCTCGTCTATTGCTCGGCTGCGCTGGCGGCAGCACCGCACGTGCCGCCCACCGTCGTCGTGGTCGCGATCATCGCGCTCAGGAAGGCGCCGGTGGTGTGGCACTTCGATGTCTGGGCGCGCCAGGGCTTGCATTGGCTGGTCGGCGTGCGCAGCGAGGTCGCGCGCCTCGTCGACACGCTCGTTCGCGCCGAGCTTCAGGCCCCCGAGGCCGAGCGCGAGGTGACGCTCGTGCTGCGCCTGCACGGCTACGATCCGCACGAGGAGACGATTCCGGCCGCCGAGCCGATGCGCCGGCTCTGGCTCAAGGCGGCGGTGGTCTTCCACCAGATCCGCGGCTGGGGCGACGATCCCGGCTACCGGCGCTTCGTGGTGGGCGCCGCGACCGAGTTCGACGTGCTCCGCCAGCGCTTCGACCAGCTCTCGATGAAGGTTGTACGCGTCTCCGAGACGGTGGATCGGCTCGCGCTGTGGTCCCCGTCTCCGTCGGCGGCGTCGTCCGACGACGCGAATACCGCGCGAGAGATCATCACGCGTCTCTACACCGATCTGCGCGAGGACGTCGCGTTCTTCTGGCGGAACACCTGTCTGTTCGTCGCCCACGGGGTCCTCGCGGTGTCGGCCACCGCGGGCGGTCGCCGTCGGCGTCTGGAAGCGATCGGCTTTGCGCTGCCGTCGAAGAACCGTCACACGTCGAGGGTGCTGGCCTGGGCGTTTGTCACCTACGTCGTGATCTTCGTGGCGTTCAGGGTCGTCCCGCTGCTACTCGACGAGTCGCACGAATCGCGGCAACAGATCTGGAGCGGTCTGGTGCGAGCGGTCATGATCGCGACGGTTCAGGTGGTCTCGATGATGGTGGCGATCCTGCCGAAGTTCCGGTTCGGTTTCGCCAACGAAGATCTCCACGGCCGCGTGTCGCTCTCGTTCGTGCTCGGCGCGGGGCTCACTGCGGCTCTGGTCGCGGTGCCGATCCAGCTCTGGTTCAACCTGCTGATCTATCCGACCCCGACCCGAGCAGTCGGATCGTTCGCCACCAGCTATCCGTGGCTGCTCATGCCCTTCGCCACCGCCGCGACGTTCGCCTACCTCGTTCAGGACAGCCGGTGGTCCAGCCTGGCATCCCGAGCCCGCCGCCGCCTGGCCGACGGTCTCGTGTTCGCCGCCGCGACGGTGTCGGCAACGCTCGCGACGCACTGGATGCTGCAGCATCTCGAGGCGAACAGCGGACGGGCTCTGCTGCCGCGGATCGGGGTCGCCGTCGCGATCGGTCTCGCAATCGGCGCGATGGTGCCCGCGGAGTGCCGGCGCCGCTATCTCGACGTACGACCGACTCGGCCGCGTGTCAGCGAGAGCAGCGCTCCGAGCGAACCGCTCGCGGCGGCGCGGCCCTAGGAGGCGCTCAATGCCGTTCTATCTGCACCAGTGGGTGTACAAGGACGCCACGGTCCGCGACATGGTCGTCCAGCCCCAGAATCGGGAGGACATCGTGCGTGTGGCCTCGGAGGCCTTCAAGGGCCGCCTGCTCCACTTCTATCTGAGCTTCGGCGAGTACGACGGCGTTTGCATCTCCGAGTTCCCGGACAACCAGACCGCGATGGCCTTTCTGATGCTCGTTCTCGGTCAAGGCGCGGTCGAGCGCATCAAGACGACGCCGCTCATGTCCCAGGAGGAGGCGCGCGGCGCGATGGAACAGGCGCACGAGGTTCTGACCCGCAGTTGAGACCGGGGCTGACCCCGGTCAGGAGGGACCATTTGATGTCGCGTCAACCGATGCCCGATGTGATCGTGCTCTTGCCCGGCATTCTCGGCAGCGTCCTCACGAAGGACGGCAAGGATGTCTGGGCGCCTTCGGCCGGCGCCGTGCTCGGCGGCCTCATGAGCCTGGGCAGCAACGTCAAGGCCCTGGCGCTCGACGGCGACGATCCGACCGTCGACGATCTCGGCGACGGCGTCGCCGCGACCCGGCTCGCGCCCGACGTGCACCTCATCCCCTACGTGTGGAAGATCGACGGCTACTCGAAGGTCCAAGCGGCGATCACGCAATTCTTCGACGTCCGCGAGGGTCAGAACTTTTTCACGTTCCCCTACGACTGGCGCCGTGACAATCGCGTGGCCGCCCGGAAGCTCGCCGCCCAGAGCCAGCGCTGGCTCGCCGACTGGCGGCAGAGCTCGGGCAACGCCGACGCCAAGCTCATCCTGATCGCTCACTCGATGGGCGGCCTCGTCTCCCGCTACTTCATCGAGGTGCTCGGCGGCTGGCGCGACACCAGGGCGCTCCTGACGTTTGGCACGCCGTACCGCGGATCGCTCAATGCGCTGCAGACCCTGGTCGAGGGCGTCCGGAAGGGCCCGTTCGGGATGGTGGACCTCTCGGCATTCGTCCGGTCGCTGACGTCGATGTATCAGCTGCTCCCGATCTATCCGTGCTACGACCACGGCGCGGGACGGCTCGAGCGCATCGGAGAAACCTCGGGCATCCCGAACGTGGACGCCGAGCGCGCGCGAGCCGCGCTCGCGTTCCACCGCGAGATCCGCGACGCGGTGACCCGAAACGTGCAGGAGGCGACCGATTCGACGGAGCGCTATCGCATCAGCCCGATCGTCGGGATCGAGCAGCCGACGCTTCAGTCCGCGCGCAACGGTGCCTCGAATGTCGAGTTTCTGGGAAGCCACGACGGGCGCGACGACCGCGGGGACGGCACCGTGCCTCGCGTGTCGGCCGCGCCGATCGAGCTCGGCGCCGACGGCGCGATGTACGCCGGTGATCGCCACGCCTCGCTCCAGAACGCCGACCCGGTGCTGATCCAGCTGAAGGGCTTCATCACGAATCTCTATCTGCCGCTGGGCCAGTTCAGGGCCCCGCTGCCGACTCGCGCGCAGCTCGGCCTCGATCTCGAAGACGCCTACTGGAGCGACCAGGACGTGACGTTCACGGTGAGGTCGTCGCGCGCTGGCAATCAGCCGATCCGCGCCGTCGTCGAGAACTGCGCCGACGGCGAACGCCGGGGCGCAGCCAGCCTGGTGATCGGATCGAATGGGCCGGCCAGTACCCGGCTCAAGCCTCTCGAGCCGGGCGTGTATCGACTGCGCGTGTCGGGGGACGACACGGTCGATCCGGTCTCGGACCTGTTCACCGTGTTCGATCGCGCGACCGCGTGAGGGAGGGCACATGGCGCTGATACGCTGGTGGCCCACGCCGTCGATCGTCCTCGTCGACGTCCGTCAGAGCCTGGGCGACATCGTCGCGCTCGGCGTTGCCGCGCCGGGACGCTGGATCGTCCTCGAGCGGCACGAGCCGTGGCGAGCCCAACCGTACTTCTACGCCTTCGTGCTCGACGAGCTCCAGGACGTCCTCCGGCGGCGGCCGCAGGCGCGAACGCTCACGGCGCTCGTGGCGCTCGACCTGCACGAAACCGGTGAGAGTCGGGCGGTGCCCGCCGGCACGATGTCGACGGACGAGCCGGCCCCGAGCGACCCGGCGTATCCATCAGCGGCACGTGTGGTGACGCTCACGCTCAGCGGGCGGCCGGTCGAGATCGGGCAGCTCTTCGAAGGCCACCGAGGCCGCCGAACCGCTCCGCCCCCCGCCGCGACGGAGCCCGAGCCCATGTTGGGTCCCCCGCGTGGCGTATCCGCGCCGGGTTCCACGGCTCCGGCGCAGGCGCCTCCACCGCCCCCGCTCGAAGCGACAGTCTCGGGCGAAGCAGCGACGACGCCCGCACCCGCTCGGGTCGACGCGATGCTCTCGGCGCAGGGGCCAAAAGAGATCGCGGTCGGCGCAGAGGAGCTCGTCGACGTCAGGATCGAGCTCGCGGCGGCAGCGACCCCGCTGGCCCACGCCGTGCCGGCGTCGATCGGGGTGGCCGAGCCGATCACCGTGATTCTCAGTGCCGAGCCGGGCCGGCTCAAGATCGTCGGGCCTCGGAGCGTCAAGCTGGATCCGCCGAGTGAGGACACGCCGTCGATCACGTCGTTTCAGCTCCAGGGCCTGGTGCCCGGCCGCTCGCGGATCGCGGTGATGTTCCGTCAAGGCGCCTCCGATCTGGGCACGATCGCGTTCGACACGACGGTGGTGACCGCGGGAGCGCAGCCCGGCAGGACGCGCGCCGAAGCGACGGCGCTGCCGAGAGACGAACGCGACGACGACGTGCTGGTGCTGCTGGTCGACGAGGAAAAGATCGGCGACACGATCCAGTACCGCTATCGCGTTTACTCGAAGGCGCTCGGGCTCAACTTCAACGAGTTCATGTCCGAGCCGGTCAAGCCGGTGGCCGGCGGCGCGGCCGCCGCCACCCTCGGCTACGTCGAGTCGATCCACCGGCGCATCGTCGAGCGAGTTCTCGCTCAGCCCGACGACCTGCGCGATTTCGACGTCGAGCTCGAGGGGCTCGGCATCGACCTCTGCCGTCAGCTGTTCTCCGCCGACTTCGTGCGCAAGCTCTGGCAGCGTCGCGGCGACATCGCCACGGTGCAGATCACCTCGTGGGAGCCGTACATCCCGTGGGAAATGCTGCGGCTGCGACATCCGGACACGCAGGAGGTGGACGATCGATTCCTCGGCGAATACGGGCTGGTTCGCGCCTACAGCGGCAATACCCGTCCCAGGGTGCTGCGCGGCGCCACGTGGCGCTATCTGATCGGCGAGTACCCGCAGGGAACGCTGGCGAAAGTCGCCGCGGAGGAGCCCTACCTCACCCGCAAGCTTCCGGCGAGCATCAAGCGCGAGCCGATCGAGCTGACGCCGAGCGGTCTACTCACCACGCTCGCGCAGGGCGACTTCGACGTCCTGCACATCTCGTGTCACGGCCACACCGACATGTACGACGGCCAGCGGACGGAGCTCCTCATCAGCGATCGAGACAGCCCCGGCGGCAAGGTACCGGTGACGGTGAGCGCGACGACCGTGGCGGCTCGCGCGCGTCTCGCGGCCCGCACGCCCCTCGTGTTCCTGAATGCCTGCGAGACCGGCCGGCAGACCGCGTCGCTCACGCGCTGGGGTGGATGGTCGCGCACGTTCTTCGACGCCGGCGCCGGCGCGTTCGTCGGCACCGCGTGGTCGGTGCACGACAAGCCGGCGGCCCGATTCGCCGAGGCATTCTACGAGGCGCTGCGGAGCGGCCAGACCCTCGCCGAAGCGGCCGTGGCCGGCCGCAAGGCTGCCAAGCAGGTCGGCGGGGCGTCCTGGCTGGCGTACGTGGTCTACGGCAATCCGAACGCGCGGGTGCAGACGGACTGACGCGCCCGGCGCGACGTGCGGCGCGGCGCTAGAAGTGCTCGAACGAGACGGGCTCGCGCTCCATTCGCAGGCGCAGGTCCGCCATGAACACCAGATAGGGGTGCGCTCCGCGGGCTAGCAGCGCGTCGCGGTCTCGGCGCAGGACCGCGGCCGCGTCGTCCGGATCGAGCTCGAGCTCTCCCATCGCGGCCGGCGGATCCTCGAGGAATCGCGCGCGGAACGCGTCGTCCGACTTGAGCGCGAAGAGGCAGCGATTGAGCCGGTAGGCCGACGCCGGCGGAAAGCGATAGTGGGGCTGATCGTTCATCACCGCCTCCCGCTGCCGCCGATCACACCGGCCATTCGACGACCGCGTTGCCGTGATGCCACGAGGGTTCGTAGCAGTAGACGTCCGCCTTCGCCTCGCCGACGGCGCCGAGCAGGGTGGCCCACGTCCGGAGCTCGATGTTGCCCATCTTGTCGAGCTCCTCGCCGGTGACGGCGGCCAGCTCCGCGCCGCGACCCGCCTTCAACGTCTCGAGCAGCCGCCGGTCGTACTCGAACTCGGGTGAGGCGTAGCGATCCGTGCCCGGAAAGTGCGACATGCCGCCCGAGACCATCAGCGCCACGCGCTCCGGCCGCGCGCGCAGGATCTCGCCGAGCGTCCGTCCCCAGTCGTAGCAGCGGCGCGGCGTCGGCTGGGGCGGGAGATAGACGTTCACGTGCAGCGGCACGATGGGCACCGGCGGCTCCGGCATCGTGAAGTGCAGGGGCACGTAGAACGCGTAGTCGAGCGGCGCGTGCTGCGTGTAGAACAGATCGAAGCCGCGCTCCACGCCCTGCTCGACGATCGAGCGCGCCAACGGCTCGTGGATCGGGAACCGGTACCGGTAGCGGCCGAACGTCCCGGCGCACTCGGTCCCGACGTAGACGGCGAGCGCGGGCACGGCGTCCAGGAAGAACGCCTCCACGTGATCCCCGGCGACGATCGCGATCGCGTCGGGGCGGAGCGCCTCGAGCCGGCGCTTGACCCGCGCGAACGCCGCGTGCACGCGCAGGACCAGCTCGCGGTCCTCTGTTTCCGGGCGCGCCAGGAGCTGAGGAGTGTGGGCGCAGGCGAACGCGCCGATCAGCATCAGCCGCGCACCTTCATGCGGTGATCCGCCTCATGATCTCGTCGAACGCGCGGTCGGCCAGCGTTCTCACCTCTTCGCGCGTGAGCGGCTGGATCGGGTGCGCGACCACGACCGTTCGGTAGTCGACGGCGCCCAGCGCGTCGGCTTGCGCGCGCGCCGCACGGACGAACTCGGCCGAGATCACCGTGGCCACCGGGATGCCATTGTCCTCGAAGAACACGCTGTCGTGCACACTGCACGTTGTGCACGACCCTCAATCGGCGAGGGCCTCAATGAGGACGTCCGTCGCGCCGACGATTTCCTTGCGGAGCGCGTCGGGCGCCGGGCGCGCGAAGGTCGGCTTCTTCTTCCTGACGATGGCCTTCGGCGTCGCGCGCTCGCGCAGGAGCTCCTCGAGGCGGTCGAGGAGGTGGTTGCCCTGCGCCTTTGAGATGTCGAGCAGGGTGACGACCTTGCCGTCGAGGCTCGCGGGCCGCGTCGCCGTCTTGCGCGGCACCGCCACGGAGTCGGTAGGGTCGAGGTACTCGGTCATCGATCGATCCTCCTGAAGACGAGGTTCGAGCCCTTCGAGAACGTCCAGCCCGGCACGATCGCGGAAAAGCGCCCGGCGGTGCCGCCCGCGACCATGACCTTGATGTGCTCGGGCGCGCGAAACTTCGGGATGCGTGTGGTCTCGCGCTCGGGATCGGGATATTTGGCGAGCACGTGCGCGGGAAGGCCCTCGCCGCCGTCGCGCCCGGGGATCAGCTCGCGCACCGGCCACTGCAGCCGCTCGTGGAGCCTGCGCTTCACGTCCGCCTTCTTCCATCCGGCACTACCGAAGATCTCGGCGTGCTCGGGCGAGAGCACGAGCAGCGTATCTCCCCAATGCGTCATCCGGTGGTGCGACACGACCGCCATGCTGGCGGCGATGGTCGGCAGGAGATCGTCAGGCGTTCGGCTGCGCTGCGCGTACACGCCGAGCGGGGCGTCAGCGGCGAGCAGGCCCACCGTGCTGTCCTCGGGGCCGAACCCGTGCTCGACGGCCAGCGACTCCCACGGGCTCGCTTCCTCGTGCTCGCCGATGCAGTAGGTGTACCGCCCGGGGTGCGCGAGCGTTGACATGCTGACGTCGCCGGGTTTGGCGCCGCCGAGGTTCAGACACACGAGCCGCACGGCGCGACCGATCGTCGCGTTGGCGCGCGAGCCCGGTCCGAACACGCCCGCACCGGAGTTGATTCCGATCTCGGCGCGAATCGGGCCGTTCACGATCACGAGCGGCGCGGGCGCGTTGGTCGTGGCGGACACGCCGTGCAGATCGAATGCCTCGTCGCACATCGCCTCGACCGCGGCGATGACGACAGGCATGTATTCAGGGCGGCAGCCCGCCATGACCGCGTTGATCGCGATCTTCTCGGCGGTCGCGCGGCCGTAGTTGGGCGGGACCAGCGCGATCAGCTCGCCGCCCTCGCGTCCTGAGGCGGCGATCGCGCGCTCGACACGATCGCGGGACGGCGGAACGACGGGGAGCCCGTCGGTCACACCACGGGCGAAGAGGCTCTCGATCGCGTCAGAGTCCGCGTCGGGCTCGGCCGGCGACATGCCCCGAGGCTAACACGAGCGCGGCGGGATCGGCCGGCGCTCAGCGCCGGGTCACGGCATCGGCGATCGCGGACGGCGTGGGACCGACGACGAGCTCGACGGCCGTGGAACCGTATCGCTGCACGACCGCCGCGAGCAGAACGAACAGCACCGCGAGGGTGACAGCTCCGGCGAGAACGTGACGATAGCGCCGTCGCGCAAAGAGAACTGTAGGGGTGAGCACCGTCAACAAGATTGCGCTGACCAGGGCGGGCGCGATCGTCGCGAAGTGGTCGACCTGCCAGGCGGTCACGGCCGCGAACACGAGGCACAGTGCCGCGATCGCGGCCGCCCCCTCCCAGACGTGGTGGTACACGATCTCCGGGGGGAGCCCCAACTGGTACCGGCAGAACCGCCTCTGACGGGCCTCCTCGGGCGTCTCGCCCCGTCTCATCGTGAACCGCACGTATACCACAAACAGCAAACCCCGCACCACCGGTCCATGCTTCACAAATATCCGTAAACTAAGCCGCCTGGCAGGCGCAGCGGGCAGAAAGGACGGGGCGAATCGGATCGCGTCGCTCAGAAACTGAACAGGGATCGCGGAGAGGCTGTGGTTTCCGGAAATCAGCCGCGATCGAGCGTGCCGTCTAGAACCACACGTAGATGTTGAGACGCGCGAGACGGATGAACGGATTCTGCGCCGGGCGTCGCAGGCGAATCCCCGACTACCCCATCGACGTCACAATCAGTGTGGCGATGACGATTGATGGGAGGACGACGACAATGGCAAAGAGAATCTTGGCACCTATCGATGGCTGCGAGGAAAGCACGGCGATCGTCCCGGTGGTTGCGGCGCTGGCGCGCGGCGCGGGCGCGACGGTCCGTCTGCTGAAGGTGTTTCCGGTCCCGGAGCGCGTGATGGGACAGTACGGTCGCACGATCGCGTACGTGGATCAGGAGATGGCGCGTCTGACCGCGCAGGGGCTCGACGAGCTCGCGCACGTCGAGGCCGAGCTCGAGGGCATCCCGGTCGAGCGGATCGTGCGCTTCGGAGAGCCCGCGGAAGAGATCGCGCTGGAGGCTCAGGCGTTCGACGCCGACGTGGTGACGCTCGCGACGAACAAGCGCAACCGGTTTGCCAGCGCGCTGCGTCCGCGGACGGTGGAGCGTGTGATGGAGAAGACAGACGTCCCGACGCTGGTCCTGCGCGGCCAGTAGCCGAGGAGGACGAACTGAGGCTCCCGGATCGCTCGCGCGCTACGCGAGCATGAAGACGGCGATCGCGTCCCAGAGCACGGGCTCGTGTATCACCGATTTGCGCTCTCGTCGCGGCACATTTTGACGCCGAAGGCCGAGCATCCCTCAACTATGTGTCGGCAGGGTCTCCCGCGCTGAGGGTCTTGTGCCGCGGGCGCAACTAGAGGTAGGCTTTTGGGCTGTTAATGACGAGACCGGCTCATCCAGCCCGGCGCGGCGATATCACCGCGCACCCCAGCGCGATGACCGCCCCGGCAACAACCAGGGCCGGCCATCTCGCCAGCGCATTGGTTGAGCAGTACCGCCTGAACCCGCCGATACACCTGCGGTGCATGAAACGCGTGCGGATCAAGGTGTCGACAACGTTGAGGTGGACGAGGCGGATCGACGAATATTCGGTCGAGCTCCGGCGGTTTGACTCGGCGTCAACCGAGATCACTCTGCTGTCAGCTGCGCGTCACGGCTATACCGAGACACAACAATGAAAACGGAGCGGTTCCGCCTCTTAGTTCGGGTGGTTGCGACGATGGTGAGCTTGCTTGTAGCCGTCGCGCTGGTCAGGGCAATCAGTCGTGACGGCCCCGCTGCGCTCGATGCGTGGCGCGCCGCCGACGTTCGCTGGACGTGGATCACCATTTCCATCGTGAGCGGCCTGAGCGGGCATGCGGCTTTGATAGTCGGCTGGCGGAGGCTACTCAAGGACAGCCGGGTCCCGATCTCGTTCTGGCAGGCCGCACGACTCATGCTCGTGAGCAACCTTGGACGATATCTGCCCGCCGCGAAGGCGTGGCAGATGAGTATCATCGCGATCATCGCTTCCGAAAACAACCTCCCGGCTACACTGCTCGCCGCCAGTTCGCTGTTCTATGGACTCGTCGGTGTCGCCGTGGGCGCCATCTTGTTGTTCTGGACCGGTAGCGCGGCTATCGGTGTGCCGGCAGCGTGGTTCGCCGTCCCGCTGAGCGGCGTCGTAGCCCTAGTTGCCGCGCCCGCCCTTCTGAATTTCGTCCCGCCGTTGCGGACCGTCATCGTCCGACGGGTTCCCGGCCTCGAGTACGTGACGGCGGCGACCATGTGGGCACTTGTCTGGACGTGCACGCTGAGCTGGGTTGCTTGGGGGATCGGACTTTATTCGCTGGCGCTCGGCCTGATGCCGCAGGCCGGCGCATCGGTGGCGGTGTATTTGGCCGCCTGGATTGGGCCCTTTCTGGCGGGCGTGGCCTCGCTTGTGACACCAGCTGGGTTGGGTGTACGGGATGAAGTTATGCGGACGATGCTGGTCCGTTCCGGCGTAAGCGCCAGCGGGGCGATCGTCGTCGTGTTGGTGGCGCGGATCTGGGCCACTGCGCTAGAGGTGGCGCCCGCCCTAGTATGCCTCGCACTGCGGCCGCGCTCACGCGATCGCGTCACGGCCAGCGAGGGCTGACACACTCCGGCGCAGCCGTACCGGAATCTCCATCGTTGTGCGCTGAACAGGCGTGATTGGCAGCCCTTCCCGGGCTATGCTGCCCCGTATGCTAAGGGTCAACATCTTTTGCGCGGCGCGGGCCCTGCATCTCCATAAGCTGCGTAGCTCGCTCACGATGCTAGGCATCATTGTTGGCGTTGGCGCGGTCATCGCGACGATTGCGGTCGGATCCGGCGCGCAAGAGCAGCTGGCAGAGCAGATACAGAGCCTTGGCACCGACCTCCTTCTCGTCAGATCGAGCAGCAATTCCATCCAGGGCGTTCGCGGCGGTGCCGGCACGCGCGTCACTCTCACGGACGAGGATGCGATGGCGATCCAGAACGAGATCGCAGCGGTGCAGGCCGCGGCGCCTACGCGAGGCGGCACGCACCAGGTAATTCGCGGCAGTCTCAACTGGTCGACCAACGTCAGCGGCGTCACGCCGGAGTGGTTTGAGGTCAAGGAGTGGCCCGTGACTGACGGCCGCCCGATCACTTTCGATGACTACAAGGCAGCGGCGAAGGTCGCGATTCTGGGACAAACGGCGGCGAGCAAACTGTTCGGCGACGACAACCCCATTGGCGAGACGGTCCGGATCAACCGGGTTCCGTTCACCGTCGTGGGCGTCCTGGGCCTCAAGGGCCAGAACACGTGGGGACAAGATCAGGACGACGTCGTGATGGTCCCGCTTTCGACCGGGCGGCAGAAGCTGTTTGGCCGCATCCCAGGGCAGGCACGAGCCATCTGGGTGATCACCGTGAAGCTCTTCCCGGACGCGGATCGTGCGGACGCGGAGGCCCAGATCCGGGAGCTCCTCCGCCAGCGCCACCGCCTCCAGCCCGACTCCGAGGATGATTTCGACTTCCGCAGTCTTTACGAGACGATTCAGACGCAGGAGGCCGCCTCGCGTACGATGACCTATCTGCTCGCCGCCATTGCGTCGGTGTCGCTGCTCGTGGGAGGGATCGGCATCATGAACATCATGCTTGTCTCGGTGACCGAGCGGACGCGCGAGATCGGGTTGCGAATGGCAGTCGGCGCGCGCCGGCGAGATATCCGCGCCCAGTTCCTCGTCGAGGCTGTCACGCTGTCGCTGACGGGCGGCATGCTCGGGATCGCAGCGGGCCTCGGCTGGTCATACCTGATCAGCTACTTTGCGGAATGGCGAACTGTTATCATGATCGACGCCGTGGTTGCTGCCTTCGGCTTCGCCGCTGCCGTCGGCATTATCTTTGGCTTCTACCCCGCCCACAGAGCCGCCCACCTCGACCCAGTCGACGCCCTCCGGTACGAATAACGAGCCAGGTTGGAAGAGAGCTTCTCGACGGCGTGGAGGACAGGGTTTAGTGTGTGCTGCGGCCGCGCTCGCGCCATCGCGCCACGGTCACCGATGGCCTCACACACTCACGCCCCCGTCCATAGCGGAATGGTCGCCAGTTTCGAACACACAGCGTCCGGTTGCACGCCCCAGTCGGCGAACATCCGCCGGAGAGTCGAAATCTCGGGTTCCGGACTACGTCCGACGAGCTCCGGTGAGACCAGGCAAAGGCGAAATCCCGCATCGCGCAATCGCAGCCACGCGGCTCGGTCCAGCGGGAACCGCGTGAAGCAATCCACCCAAACCCAGTCGACGCGTCCGGCAAGAGACAGGGCCGTGTCCAGCCCTTCGAACTCGCTCACGCGAACCGCGCACCGGCGCTCGCCTTTCATCGACGTTTTGAGAAGGAACGGGAAGGACTGATCGAGAAAGAAGTAGTCGTCGATGCCCCGATCGCGCAAACGAGCGATCAACCGTTCCTCGAGCCCCTCTTCTTTCACATTGAGGATGAGCGTCCCGTGCCGGTACGCCGCGATCCAGGGCTCGAATGGCTCACCATCCTGAAACGGATCGTGGTGCATGATCAGCCGATCACCTTGCGAACGGATATCGACTTCGACACCATAGATCCCGGGCGTCGCGTTTAACTCTTCGAGCGTGTTTCGCCGATGAGCGATGAGCTTCACTGAGGCCGAGCGCCGCCGGATACTCGCTTGCGGAGTTGCAAGCTGAATTCGATTGTCCGCATGATGAACCGCTTCTTCGCCGCCCAATCCACGTTCCAGTGGGACACGCCATGCAGGCGTTGGCCGAAGCGGACCGGGAATCGCAGGATCGGCAGGCGACGCCGGCGCGCAGCATGATAGAAGTACAGATCCAGTGAAAAGTCGTGCGGCGCGTCGCTCGCGACGGCCTCATAGAACTGACGTGAGAACACGTTCGGCTGGGCATTGATGTCCCAGAGCGGCATGCGGAGCAGCAGCGTCTCAAAAACCGACATCCCTACGGTGAAGACGACGTCCTGGAACGGACGCCCGTAGCGCCGGCCTTTGACGTACAGAAGCTGGTCGCGCCGGGCCCGTATCAGCTCGAGCGCCTTCATGGCGTCAGCCGGATCAGCTTGCAAGTCTCCATGGGTCCACCCGAGGAACCTACCCCGGGCGGCGCGCAGCCCCGCGAGGATACCGTATCCGTAGCCCTGGTTGACCTCGACACGCACGCTCCGAATGATGGGATGCCCTGCAAGCGATGCCATGATCGCGGGCGTTTCGTCCGTAGAACCGTTGTCGACAAGAACGACTTCGGTATCCTTGTCGAACGACTCTTCGATGCGCTGGACGAGCCGCGGCAACGTATGCGCTTCGTCGTAGCAGGGAATGACCAACGACATCGCCGGTTGACCAGATGTCGGAAATCCGGAAACCGCGCCTTGTGGCGCGGCCTCGCGCGCTTGCGGCCCGGCGGGCGCGGAGTCCTCACTACGCATGGGCCACTATGATATCAATGCGCCGCATCGGCGATGCATACTGTCGCCGGAAATGCGGTCCGCCCTTCCCAATTGAGGGCTCAAAAGTATAGTATCGGAAGATGGCCGTTGCGCCTGCAGACAACACCCTGACGTACTGCTCTTCCGAGACGAAGCTCACCGCACGGACATACTGGCTCGCCGTGGTGCTTGTGACTGCTGTCGGCATCGTGCTGCGGGCTCAGACGTTCACCGACACCTGGACCGGTGTACACAACGCGTGGGGCGGCGCGTTCTACGGCAACGTCGCACGGAACTTCCTTCGCTACGGCTACTGGGCCACGTCTTTCGCGCCGGTGGTCAACAGCGGAGTCGTCGATCCTCGGTTCTTCGACATTTACTACCATCACCCGCCACTGACGGCGTGGCTCACCTCGGTCAGCTTTCTGATCTTCGGTGTGCACGAGTGGAGTGCGCGCCTCGTGCCCCTGCTGTTCTCGCTCGGAACGATGGCGCTCGTATTCCGGTTCACGAAGGCCGAATATGGGAAGGGTGCCGCGCTGTGCGCGCTCCTGGTTCTGTCCGTTTTGCCGGTCGACGCCTATTACGCCGCGCATCTCGATCCGAACAGTTCGCTGGCGATCTTCTTCACCGCTCTCGCCGTCGATGGCTACCGCCGATGGCTCGGCAGCGGATGGCGAGGGCACTTCGCCGTCGTTCTCATTGCTATCATTCTGGGCTGCATGACGAGCTGGTTCACATACCTCGTTGTCCCCGGGTTGGTCGCGCACGGATGGCTCATTCAGGATCCAGGGCAACGGCGCGCCATGCTCCTGCGCGTGTGGCCCTTGCCAGCCGTCGCGCTCGTCATCTTCGTTCTACTTATGATTCACCGTGCAATCGCCTTGTCTGGCGGACGTCCCGAGATATTCGATCCGCTCGGCGAGCGCCTATTGAAGCGCACTGTCGGCTTGGATCGCCTGGCGATCATGCTCATCTACCTGAAGCAGATTTGGCAGCTCTACACGTTCCCCGTCGTCGCGTTGAGCGCGGCCTGGTTCTCCTACTTCGTGTATGCGTTGTGCAAGCGGCGTCTTCGCACTGCGGACTGGTGCATCCTGATCCTGTGGTCGTACGGGGTGCTCTACGCCCTCGCGTTCCCCGGTCATTTGGTGAGCCATGACTTCTTCGCTCGGATGTATGCGCCCGGCGTCGCCATCGCGTGCGGCGTCGTCGTATGGCGGCTGGCGAGCGCTGTGAGCGGCTCGATGGCGCGCGGCGTGGTGGCCGGCTTGCTTCTGGCGGCGGTGAGCGTCGCCGGCATCAACGCCACGCTGCTCTTGTACGGGCAGGACGATCGCACGAACGGGGCGACGATGCGTGAGTTCGGCGATGCGATCGCCGCAGTCACCACTCCCCGCGATCCTGTCCTTCTCCCGCTCCACGACGCCGTTATGCAGTACTACGTCGATCGTCCGATGACATTCGACCTCAACACTCCTGAGAAGCTCTCGGTGGCCGTCGCCGCCACGACCGGGCCGTACGTGATCGTCGTCCCCGAGCGTAGTGCACGGCACTATCCAGAGATCCTTGCCTATCTCCGGGAGCGTTATCCGGAGCGACAGGCGAAAGGCCTTTTCATGTTTCAGGGAGGACAGACGAGCCCGTCGCGGTAGCAGATGAATACGCAGCAAGGCGCGAAACGTTGGCGCGCGAGGTTGGAGATGCCATGAAGATACTTGAGAAGATCATTGATGAGATCCAGGCGATGCGTGCGCGTGACGGTAACCGCATCCTGGTCGTCGGGATTGACGGACCGACCGCCGCCGGCAAAACGATGCTGGCAACCGGCCTCACGGAAGCGCTACGGGCGACCGGCCTGACAACCTGGACCCTACAAGTGGATTGGGCGCTCAAAGATCGCGCTTCGCGTGAAGCCGATGTCGCACATCTGCGTGAGGTCGGCGCCACATTCGAGTTCGAGGCCGAGCTCCACATGCGGCTCGATGTCGCGCGCAAGGCCCTCGAAGCCGTGGCGGGGTTCAATCGGCAGGTGCAGCTGGGAAACGCGCAAGATCAGACCGTGACGCTGACCGGGCTCTACTCGCGAGAAAACGGGGGCACGGTCACGGGAACCGAATCGGTCGTCTTGAGAACTGGCATGGTCGTTCTGTTCGAGGGGCATTACACGCTGCGCAACGAACTCGATGCGCTGATCGACCTGAACGTCCTCCTCCTCAGCGAACCGAAAGAGTTGCTGGCACGTAAGGTCAACCGCGTGAAGGGGTATCGAAGCCCCGACGACGCCGTGCATTACTTCAAGCATGCGGACCTTCCGAGCTTCGCGCGTCACCTCACCCGGTTTGGCCGAAATGCCGACCTGATTGTGGACAACACCGACTACCGTAATCCGTCATTGGTCTACGGTAAGGCAATTGCGGAATGGATCGGCGTCGCATGGCGGGAAGCCGCCGGCAGGCGGCGCCAGGTTCGGGATCTGGCCGGCATTCCTCAGTACGTCTTCTCGGAGTCGATCCTTGCGTCGTCGGAGCTCGGCCAGATACTGACCGCGGCCGTTCGCGCGGTGCTCAACTGGGACAAGATGGTCGGTCATTTCCTTCGTATCGCGGTCGACGAGGTGAAGGAAGACCTGGAGACACTGGCGATACGTGCGACGGCGAACCTGAACCGGGATTTCGTCGAATCACCGTATCGATTCCGGCTGTCCCATACCGACGCGCTCTTCAACGTCTATCACCGTCGGCTCCCGCTCACGCTCGGGCTCGAGATCTATCATGCAGCGTCCAATCGGACGGCGATGACGGTCTTGGCCGAAGTCGAGCGCGATCGCGTGCGTGCCGGCGTTTTCTGGGAAGGCGGCGTGACCTGGATTCGCTTCGAACGGTCGCTCGGTGGGATCGACACTTCGGAGATCAAGGTCACTGACGGCACGCCCACCATACTGGAGCGCGGGCCCGCCAGGCCCCGGCTCAAGGTGTTCCTGCCGACTCAACTAACCACACCCGCGTTCCTTGACGATGTCGATTTCGATCCCGTCTTCATAGGCCGTGAGCAAGAAAACATCTCTGCATTCGGGGTGCTCGAGACCATTCTTCAGCGGGGCGCGGTCTGGATCCATCGATTCGCGCTTCATCGGGACGTGAGATTCTTTCAGTACTGCCTCGATACGGAAGGCGTTCCGAGCATTCACGTTGGCAACTACCTGATCGCGGTCAAGACTACAGATCTCGCGCTCAGGCGAAAGTTCCGGGGGTTCGCCCGCCAGTGGGCGACACCGATCGACCGCCTCGCGGTCATGCAGGCCGGCCGTGACGCCTACGATCAAGCTGTCGAGCAAGAGAAAGCAGGTGTCCGCAACTACGTCAAGGCGCATTGCCCGGGCCTTGCCATCATGGACGGAGCGCTCTTCGGCAACATCTTCGATCGCCAGACGACCGATACAGTGCTGGCCGAGATGGGCGTGCTATTGCGCAGCCCGTATCGAATCTTGCGCAAGCGCACTGTGGAGTTTCTGGACGCGCTTTTCCCAGGCTTCACACTGCCGACGGCGGACTTGTGGCCGGATATTCCGGAGGGGGCACGGAAGTCGCTGAGTCTCAGTGAGTTTACGGCTCTGAGCTCCAGCATCATGGCCGAGATCTACCTGTGGCTCGCGCTTCGAAACGAGCGCGCGGCGGTGTTGGGCGCGAATATCTACGACATCAGGCCGAGGTCTCTCGACGCGCGCGCGCTGCTGGACGCCGCCGCCGAGCGCGGATGCCCCATCGTGCTGCAATGCTCGCTCAACGCCATTGGGCAGAAGGAAACGGCTGGCGACAAGACGATTCATGGTTATTTGAAGCCGAATAACGGCGTAGAGGATTTCACGACCGCCATTCAAACGGCGGCGCGTGACCTCTACCTGGTGTCGGGCCAGTTGCCCCCGCTCTACGGCATCGGCCTCGATCACATCAATGCGCTCAACGACCGGCCCGCGCAGCGCGCCAAGCGCTTCCTCCAACACGCGGTCCGAGCCGGGGGCGTCACCCACGTGGTGCTGGACGGCTCGGATCTATTTCACCTGCCGACGCCGGGACGCGAGGACATCACGCGGGTCTTCCGGCGCATGAACGCGTGGGTCCTCGACCTGATGGATTCGCCACTCGACACGTTTCTCACTGACATGGAAGTCTGTATCTCGGAATTGAACTACGTCGGAGCCGGCTCTGACGCGTACGTTCCCACGACCGAAGACATCCGGCTATTCTCCGAAACGTACGGCGATGCGCTCCTCGAGCGGGGTTTTGCGTGTCACATCCCGCGGCCGAGGCTCTTCATCAGCAATCTCGGCACGCGGCATCACAGCGCCGATGACGGAAAACCATGGGTCGAGCGGTCGCGCGAATGGCGCGATGCCGTGAAGGGAGACGGATTCGTCTCGGCGGTTCTGCACGGCACGACGCACAGTCATCAGGATACCCTCGCGGCGGCCACGGCCGGCTGTCACAAGATCAATGTTGCGGGTGATTTCCTCGACACGATCATGGGAAACCTGCCGGTCGCGCTCAGCCGCATCCTTCAGGATGGCGGCTCGGAACCCAAAAAGATGATGGCCTCCATCCGGCCCGAGCTGGACCGGCTCTCGACCACCGATGAGCAGAAACTCTACGGGGCGCTGAAGGAGCATGGCAGCCGCCTTCTGAAGACCATCGCCAGCCCGAAGCTGACCTCGATGGACGCGAATTATTTCCGGTACAAGGATTTCAAGTTCTCCGACATGCAGATCGAAGCGATTTTGGCCGGGGTCAAACGCGAGCTCGGTCGCGTGATGCGCAAGGTCGCGCCCCGTTTGCCCGACTCACGCCAGGGATGCGCGTTTGCCCCTTCGATGATCGAGGTGCCTTACGAAGAGTTCCGCGGCCCCCTGCTGGACATGCTGTGGGAGGAAGGCATCCGACACTTTCATGTCGACGGAGGCGACGGTATTTTCATCAGCCGTCGGTTCTCAGGCGTCGAAAAGGTACGGTATCTCCGCAAACAATTCCCGGACTGCGACATCCACGTGCATCTCATGGTGGTCAACCCACACTTCCCGAAGGACGGGGAGTTCTCCGAGATCCAGCAGTACGCGGAGGCCGGCGCCAACGGCGTCGCCATTCACCTGCGCGCCTGCGGCATGGATAAGGCAGCGATCGCACAGGGCCGCGGCGACCACGCCGAAGCGATCTCGGCCCTGAAGATCATTCGCCGTCTGAACATGCGGCCGGGAATCGTGATCGAAACGTCGGATGCGGTCGACGAACACCTGGAGGCGCTGATCCGCAGCCTGGAGATCGACTGGGTCGTCGCGATGGGTGTGCCGATCGGCTACGGCGGCCAGGTGTTCCAGTACTCGACGCTGAACCGCATTTCACGACTTCACGACCTTGCCGAACGGCTCGGCCGGGATTTTCTGGTGGAATGCGACGGCGGTCTGAACCTCCAGAACATCGAGCTCTGCCGCAACGCCGGGGCGCAGCTCTTTTCCGGCTGGTCCATCCTCAAGGGTCAGACCCTCGACGAGGTGCGCGAAAGGGTCAGAGCGGTCTACAGCATTCTCGCGAAGCGCGAATGAAGCGCCCGCTCAACGTGCTCATCCCGATGGCGGGACAAGGCAAGCGGTTCCGTCGCGCGGGATATCCCACGTACAAGCCATTCGTTCCGATCTTCGGCAAGCCGATGATCGAGTACGTGCTCGACGCGTTCCCGTCACACGTGACGCGGAGGGTCCTCGTGGACCCGAAGCTGCTCACGGACCAGCAGCTCGACCTGCTGCAGCGGCACCCTAGCGTCATCGTACATCGTGTGCCGTCACACGAGTTGGGTCCGGCCTACACGATCTACCAGGCCCGCGACGAGCTGCCACTCGACGAATCATTCTTCATCGCCTATTGCGATATCTACTGGACTTGGGACTTCGCGGATGTCGAGCCGTTCCTCGACCAGGATGGCGTGGTGTACACGCGCCGACAATTTCACCCGCATCTTGTTGGCAGCAACTACTCGGCCTTTTGCCGGCCCGCGCCCGGCGATGCCACGCGACTCGACGAGATACGCGAAAAAGGCTCTTTCACACAGGAGTGGATGAACGAGCCCCTCTCGATCGGATGCTTCTACGTGCGCGACGGTCACGCGATGCTACGCGCGATCAGCACGATGATTGCCGAGGACCGCAAGGTCAGCAACGAGTTCTTTCCGAGTTTACTCTTCAACGACCTCATCAAAGCAGGACACACCATCCGTCTGCAGGATGTCGATTTCTTCGTGCACTGGGGCGTGCCGGCGCAGCTGGAAGATCTGCTCCACTGGGTTCGGACATGCCACAAGCTCGGCGAGTCGCCGGTTTCGGCTGCCGCCGTGAACGTGTGCTGCATGGGTGGCGCGGGAGTCCGCATGCGGGAGCTCGCTCCGGCGCCGAAGGCGTTGATCCCGGTGGCGGATGGCGAGCCGATGTATCGGTACGTCGCGCGGCGCTTCGGCTGCCGGTCCAACATCTTCGTCGTCAACGACGCGATAGGCCGTGTGATCGACGCGGAGGCCCTGGACGGGGCGGAAATCGTGAACATTGGACCCCCGACGGGCAGCCAGCTCGAGACCCTGCAGAAGTCCAGTGGAATCCTGCGAGGGCAGTCGCGCTTCTTCTTGACCTCGTGCGACGCGTTAGGCCTTTGGGATCCCGCCGCATTCGCAGCGTACCTCGAGCGTGAGCAACCGGATGCTGTGATCTTCACCTTTGAACCCACCCTCTTGCAGAGTGGCCTCGGAAGTAGTCACACCTACGTTCAGACGAGCGGACCACTCGTGCGCAGCATCCACATCAAGCACAAGCCACCGGGGGAGCCGCGGGGGCTCGCCGGATTCTTCTGGTTCAAGGACGGTAAAGTCTTTGGCGAGCTCGAACGGATACCGAGCGATCCAGGTCACGAGCTGTGCGCCGACCATGTCCTGAAGTACATGCTGGACAGCGGCAAGCGGATCGGCGCGTTTCCGCTGGATGCCTACGTTCACCTCGGAACGCCGGCAGAGCTCGAAGAGTTCGCCTTCTGGTGGCGATTCCATAAAATCTTTCCGTCGCCGCAGCAGTAAGGAGAGCACCCCTGTGCCGGAGATTTTGATTTGCGGTTCCCGGCCATAGCGGGATCGGCTTACTTCAGGTCGAAAGACGCACGGGGCCGGTTGTCAGCCCGCCTGAGAACGATCGGTGTGCGGATCGGCCGTACCGCGCGAGACATATGGCTCATCACGGGCATCACGCTGGGGCTGATGCTTGGGTTGGAGATCGCCTACAGGGCACAGGGCGCGGTGCGCCACGCATTGGGCCGTCCGATCGCCGGGCCGGCCGAAAGCGCTCCATCGTCCATCCTGGACAAGACTGATTGGTGGGTTGACTACAACCGTGATCACAAGACTGAAAAAGATCTGAAGTGGACGTCGTACGTGTACGTCCGGAACCCAACGTTCACGGGAACTCATATCATCGTCGACAGCGCGGGACATCGCGTGACTCCCCAACCGGAGGGTGTAGGAGACCGAACGGTCGAAGTCTTCTTCCTCGGCGGATCCACCACGTTCGGTTGGTTTCACCGCCAGGCCTTTACGATCCCGGCGCTGGCAGCCCAGAGGCTTCAGAGCGTGCTCGGGCCCGGATCGCGGCTTCGCGTCACAAATTTTGGCGTTCCGGGCCGCATCTTCACGCAGGAGGTCATCGAACTCCTCTTACAACTTGAGGCAGGCGCGCGTCCGGACATCGTCGTGTTCTACGACGGCATCAATGATGTGATGGCCACCGTGCAGAACGGGGCCGCGGGAGTCCCCCAGAATGAAGCAAATCGTGTCGCGGACTTCGAACGCGGCCGGCTCCTGGAGGCCGAAAGCCGGCCGGGTCTCGGGAACGCGATGCATGAGCTCGGCCACCTCGGATGGGCGGTGACCCGGCGCTCGGAGTTGGTAACACGACTGGGCGCCCTTCGGACGCCCAACCCTTGGAGGCCCGTACCGACCGATCGCCTGGCGGCAGACCTCGCGCGTGTCTATGCGGAAAATGTCCGGCTGGCCGAAGCACTCAGCGCGCGTTACGGGTTCACGGTACTGTACGTCTGGCAGCCGGCGCTGATGTCGACTAGCAAGCGACTGACCGCCCGGGAGGCATGGCTCCGCCGCCCAGCGGATGCCGACCCTGAGATACGCCCAGTGAGAGACTTGCACATGGCGGCACCAAGACTGCTGCGGGCATCGATACCCCCGCTCGTGGGGGACCGCTTCATCGACGCCACCCCGGTGTTCGATGCGGACCCCCTCGACGTATTTGCGGATGTGTTTGGCCACACGTATGAGCGCGGGAGCCCCGCCGTCCTCGATGTTATGTTTCCGCAGCTCTCGGGCATGGTGGCGCAGGCCAGTCGCCGTCCCAATCCCGACGGCCGCCGCTGATCGAGGCTACGCGAGCATGTGGCGGACCATCTTGCTCTCGACCATGTAGACCACCATCTCGGCGATGTTGGTCGCGTGGTCGGCCACGCGCTCGAGGAAGCGCGAGACCAGGATGAGCCGGATGGCGCGCGGGATGGTCTTGGGATCCTCCATCATGTAGGTCAGGAGCTCGCGGAAGATCTGCTCCTTCAGCGCGTCGACGTCGCTGTCCTCGCCACACACCCGGCGCGCCAGCTCGGTATCGCGGCTCACGAACGCGTCGAGGCTCTCCTTCACCATCCGCTGGGCCTTCTCCGCCATCCTCGGGAGATCGACGTAGGGCTTGAGCTGAGGCTCGGGGTTGAGCTCGATCGTACGCTGGGCGATGTTGACGGCCTGATCGCCGATGCGCTCCAGGTCGGTGACGATCTTCATCGCGGTCGTGATGAACCTCAAATCGCCCGCGGTCGGCTGGTGGAGCGCCAGGAGCTCCACGCACTTCTCGTCGATCTCGACGTCGTAGGCGTTCACCTGCTTGTCGCGATCGATGACCTCCTGGGCCAGATCGCTGTCGCGCTCGAGGAGCGCGCGCATGACCCGGCGGATCTGGTCCTCGACCAGGCCGCCCATGGCCAGCAGGGTTTGCTTGAGCGCGTCCAGCTCTTCGTGGAAATGGCGCTGCATAGTCGTGCTCTCCGCTCTCAGCCGAAACGGCCGGTGATGTAGTCCTCGGTCCGCTTGTCGTGCGGATTCGTGAACAGCCCGCGGGTCGCTCCGAACTCCACGAGCTCGCCCAGCAGCATGAAACCGGTGTAATCGGAGACGCGGGCTGCCTGCTGCATGTTGTGCGTCACGATCACGATCGTATAGCTGTTCTTCAGCTCAAGCATCAGCTCCTCGACCTTCGCGGTCGCAATCGGATCGAGCGCCGAGCACGGCTCGTCCATCAAGAGGACGTCCGGCTCGACGGCGATGGCGCGGGCGATACAGAGCCGCTGCTGCTGGCCGCCCGAGAGCCCCAGCGCGCTCTCGTGCAGCCGGTCGCTCACCTCGTCCCACAACGCGGCGTTGCGGAGGCTGCGCTCGACCACCGCCTCGAGATCACTCCGCCCGCCCACGCCCAGGATCCGCGGGCCGTAGGCGACGTTCTCGAAGATCGACTTCGGGAACGGGTTCGACTTCTGGAACACCATGCCGACCCGCTTGCGGAGCTCGGTGACGTCGAGCGTGGGGTCGTGGATGTCGGCTCCGCCGATGCGGATGTTGCCGGTCATCCGGACGCCGTCGACAAGATCGTTCATCCGGTTCAGGCAGCGGAGCAAGGTCGTCTTGCCGCAGCCCGAGGGGCCGATGTAGGCAGTCACGCGGTGCTTCGGCACCGACATCGAGATGTCCTTGAGCGCCTGCTTCTCCCCGTACCACAAGGACACGCGTTCGATCTCCACCATCGGTGTTTCCATGATACCCGCGGCACTCGCCTGGGGATTCAAGTTCGCGGCGATGTGGACCTGGGTGACCATTCCGTTTTCCTCCTAGACCGCTGACATCGCGTACTTGCGGCGCAGCCGGTTGCGAAGCCCGATCGCGAAGATGTTCAGGCACACCACGATGGCCAGCAGCAGCAGCGTGGTGACGAACACCATCGGGCGGGCGGCATCGACGTTGGGCGACTGGAAGCCGACGTCGTAGATGTGAAAGCCAAGATGCATGAACTTCCGGTCCAGGTGCACGAAGGGCCAGTAGCCGTCGATCGGCAGCGCGGGCGCCAGCTTGACGACGCCGGTGATCATGAGCGGGGCCACCTCGCCGGCCGCCCGCGCCATCGCCAGGATCAGGCCGGTCAAGATCGACGGCATCACCGCGGGCAGCACGACCCGCAAGGTCGTCTCGAGCTTGGTGGCGCCGAGCGCCAGCGACGCCTCGCGCGTCCCCCGCGGAATCGCCGCCAGCCCCTCCTCGGTCGCGACGATCACGACCGGGACCGTGAGGAGCGCGAGGGTGAGTGAGGCCCACAGGATCCCGCCCGTGCCGAACGTCGGGCTCGGCAGCGCCTCGCTGAAGAAGAGCCGATCGATCGTGCCGCCGACGAAGTAGATGAAGAAGCCGACGCCGAACACGCCGAAGACGATCGACGGCACGCCGGCCAGATTGTTGACTGCGATCCGCACCGCGCTCACGAACGCCCCCTGCCGCGCGTACTCACGCAGATAGAACGCCGCGAGCACCCCCAGTGGGGCGACCAACACGGACATGATCAGCACCATCATGACCGTGCCGAAAATCGCTGGGAACACGCCGCCCTCGGTGTTCGACTCGCGCGGATCGCTCCACACGAACTCTCCGATTCTGGCGACATAGCGGGCGGCCTTGGCCGGAAGGCTCATCGCGTTCGGCGCGACGACGTGGACCACCTGGATCAGCGGCAGATCTTTCTCCCGGCCGCCGTCGGCGGTAACGACGACGCTCGCCGTCGGGCGCGCGCGAAGCTCGGCGAGCCGCGCTTCCTCGGTCTTGTATCGGCTCTGGAGCGTCGCCATCTCCGCCTGGAGCCCATCGACCGCCGGCCCGCTCGTGATGCCCTCGTTGGCCAGGGCGCGCAGGGCGAGCCGCAGCTTCTCCTGCGCGTGGTTGATCGCGCCGACATCGCCCTTTTCGATGCGCTTGATCTCGCGACGGGCCTGAGTGACATCGGGCAGCCGGCGCTCGAGCTCGGTCAAACCGGACCCGGGTCCGGTCCCGATCGTCCGGCCGCCGTCGCGGATCTCCTTGATCGTCCCGATCAGCAGACCCCACTCCGTGCGCTCGATCACCACGAGCTCCCGTGGATAGTCGCGACGCGCGATCGCCGACTCGTCCACCCACTGGAAGTCCGCGCCGTAGAGATCTCGGTTGGCGACCTTCAGCTTGACGCGATACTGGCCGGACTTGTCCGGGATGGGCTCGCGCTCGACCAGGAGCCCGGACACGGTCCGGCCGTCCGTCAGCGTGAGACGCACGACGGCGCTCGGCCAGAAGAATCCGAGTCCGTTGGCGACGATGAGTGTCAGCAGGCCCAGCACGAGCACCAGGGCGAACGCGAGGGCGCCGCCCGTGAGCCAGATGAACGGCTCGCCGCTGCGCCAGAGCTGCCGCGCTCGGCTGCTCACAGGTAGCGGTACTTCTGCCGGAGCTTGAGGCGCACCAGCTCGGCCACGGTATTCACGGCGAACGTGAGACAGAACAGGAGGAACGCGGCAAGGAACAGTACGCGGAACAGGGTGCCGCCCTCGGGCGCCTCCGGCAGCTCCACGGCGATATTGGCCGAGAGCGCGCGGAACCCGTTGAAGATCGACCAGTCCATGACCGGCGTGTTGCCCGTCGCCATGAGCACGATCATCGTCTCGCCCACTGCGCGGCCGAAGCCGATCATGACGGCCGAGAAGATGCCCGGGCTGGCCGTGGGCAGGACGATGCGGACCGCTGTCTGCCAGCGTGTGGCGCCGAGCGCGAGCGATCCGGCGCGCAGGTGCTGCGGCACGTTGGCGAGCGAGTCCTCAGCGATCGTGAAGATGATCGGGATCACCGCGAAGCCCATCGCGATCCCGACCACGAGTGAGTTGCGCTGATCGTACGTGAGCCCGAGCGCTGCGAGGAGCCAGCCGCGGTAATTGCCCGCCAGCAAGGTCTGCTCGACCAGCCCGCCGAGCGCCAGCGCGACCGCCGCGCTGCCCACGACGACCGGCAGGACCAGCAACATCTCGGTCCCCGTGCGGAACCGCGTGCGAATCGCCGCCGGGACCGTGCGCCACACGAGGAGGGCCACCAGGATGCCGACCGCCACGACCACGGGCATCAGGAAGAGTCCTGGGACGACGCGCTCGACCACGGGAGCGAGCCAGAGGCCGGCGAAGAAGCCGAGGACGACGCTCGGCAGCGCGGCCATGATCTCGACGACCGGCTTGACGTAGCTCTTGATCGCCGGGTGCATGAACTCGCTGACGTAGATGGCGGCGAGCAAAGCGATCGGCACCGCGAACAGGAGCGCGTAGAAGGTCCCCTTGAGGGTCCCGTATACGAGCGGCGTGAGGCTCAGCTTGGACTCGAAGTCGTCGGTACCGCCGGTCGACTGCCAGACCCACGCGGGCTCGGAGTAGCCCTCGTACCACACCTTGCCGAAGAGCGTGCCCAGCGTGACTTCTGGATGCGGGTTGTCGACCCGCCACTGACGGAGCGTGCCCTGGCCGTCGACGACGAGCAGCGCGTCGGATTTCGGCGCGAAGAGCACCGCGCGCAGATCGTTGCCGCCGGTGCCGATCGACAGCAGCGTCCGCCCGGAGGTGCCGTAGTGGACGCGGACGCCGCCCTGCGCGTCGGCGGTCACGAAGCCCTTGTCGCGCTTCGAGGCATCGATGGCGACGACCGGTGCGCCGTGTCCGTCGAACCGATGGATCAGCGTGAGGCGACGCGAGCCCGCGGTTGGGACGATCTGCCAGCTCGCGACCGCTCCGCGAGCGTCGCCGGTGACGAGCGTATGCTCTCCGAGCAAGAATCCGAGCGCGGTGACCCGCGCGCTGCCGACCTCCGCTGCGCCCGTCTGAGTTGGGTTCTTCGCGTCGCGCACGTCGTACCAGAGGAGCTGACCTCGCGAAGTTCCGACGAACAGCTCTTCGCCGCGGCCGTCGAGCTTCAGCGCGGTGATCTCACCGTCGAGCGGGATCGGCAGGGCGGTCGTCGACTCTTCTTTGCGGCTGCCGCCGACCAACGCCTTTTTCTCCACGACGCCGCGGACGACCAGCTCGGCAGGTCCCAACTGCGCGACCATGAGCGAGGCGGAGCCGGTCGACGCCGCGCTCACGTTCAAGACCGGACGCTTCCGCCCCGGATCGAGGACGATCGGGGAGGCGAACTCGAGCGTCGGCGTCACGACGCGCAGGCCGTTCGGGAATGCGACCTCGAACTTCACGTCGAACGGGATCACGCGACCGTCCGAGAGACCGATGAGATGGCCGGTCTTGCCGGCCACCGACACGCTGGTGACCGCAGCGCCGTTGAGCGAGGGTACCGGGACGGGCGCGATGCGGCGCTTGCCGTCGAGCGCCTCGAGCGCCACGGCGCCCGCCCCGGTGACGACGAACGCGACCTCGCGATACTCGTCGACGCCGATCGATTCGCCCGCCGCCGGCGCGCTGGAGGCGGCCGGGGGATACGCCCGGACGAACGTCGCCGTCGGCTTCACGAAGAGCGGGTACACTTCGGCCGCGATCACGAGCAGGATGGCCAGGATCGAAGCGATGATGACGATCCCGCCGAGGACCACCACGCGGGAGGACACGCGGTCGAGCAGGATGCGGCGGCTCGTGCGAGCCCGGCTGACGGTGAGCGGCCTCGCCGGCGGGGCCGCTTCACCGTCTTTAAAGGTTCGGAGGTTGATCGCCACTTATTGGATCTTGCTCAGCTCTTCTTTCGAGATGGATGCCGGGATCGGGAAATAGCCGTCCTTGATCACGACTTCTTGACCTTCCTTCGACAGCACCAGCTTCATGAACTCACGGGTCAGAGGGTCGAGGGGCTTACTCGGCGCTCGATTGATGTAGACATACAAGAAGCGCGACAGCGGATAGCTACCGGCGTAGGCGTTGTCCTGATCGGCTTCGTAGCACTTGTCGCCTTCCTTCTCGGCGAGCGGCACCGCACGCACTCCAGCGGTCGAGTAACCGATGCCGCTGTAGCCCATCGCGAACCGGTCGACCGTGATGCCCTGGACGACCGACGCCGAGCCAGGCTGCTCCTTCACGGAGTCCTTGTAGTCGCCGTTCTTGAGGGTGTGCTCCTTGAAGAAGCCGTACGTGCCCGATGCCGAGTTGCGCCCGTAGAGGCTGATCGGCTTAGCGGCCCAGTCGCCCGTGAGGCCGAGCTGTCCCCAGGTGGTGATGTCCTCTTTGTAGCCGTAACGGCGCGACTTCGAGAAGATTGCGTCGACCTGCGCCACCGTCAGACACTTGATCGGGTTGTCCTTGTTCACGAACACGCCGAGCGCGTCGACCGAGGTGCGGATCTGGGTCGGCTTGTAGCCGTACTTCTTCTCGAACTGGTCGATCTCGGTCCCCTTCATCGCCCGCGACATCGGCCCGAGCTGCGCGGTGCCGGCGATGAGCGCCGGCGGCGCGGTCGAGGACCCCTTACCCTCGATCTGGATCTTCGCGTTCGGGTAGAACTTGTTGAACGTCTCAGCCCAGAGGGTCATCACGTTGTTGAGCGAGTCCGACCCGATGCTGTTGATGTTGCCGCTGACACCGCTGGTCGGCTTGTACGGCTGGAGAGCCGGGTCGAGCTTGACTGGACCGGTCGCCAGCGCCAGGCTCGCCGCAGTCACGATGGTCACTGCCAGGGCCACCGCGCATACGATTCTCATCCTTGTTTCTCCTTTGTCGTGTTCGCATCGATGGTCGCGCGCCCATGTTGCGGCGCCATAAAGAGGACGTTACAAACGTGTTACGACTTGTCTTTGAAGCGGTAGCCGACGCCCCGTACAGTCTCGATGCCCGGCTCCTCGAGCTTCGCGGCCGAGAACTTGCCTCGCAGCCGCGCCACGTGGACGTCCACGGTCCGAGGCTCGACGAAGCCGTCGCGGCCCCAGACCATGTCGAGCAGCTCTTCGCGGCCGAAGACCCGGCCGGGCGCCCCGACCAAGGTGGCGAGGAGCTCGAACTCCTTGGGCGTCAGCTCGACCTGACGGCCCTTCATCCGGACCTCGAAGCGATAACGGTCGATCTCGAGATCGCCGACCTTGAGGCTCGCCTTCTTTTCCTTCGCGTCGGTCGGCCGGCCGCGACGGAGCACCGCGCGGATCCGAGCGATCAGCTCCCGTGGTGAGAACGGCTTGGTGACGTAGTCATCGGCGCCCACCTCGAAGCCGAGGACCTTGTCGCCCTCCTCGACGCGCCCGCTGACCATGATCACCGGGATCGCCGCCAGATCGGGATCCTTCTTCAGACGCCGGCACACCTCCCAGCCGTTGAGCTGGGGAACCATGATGTCGAGCAAGAGCACGTCCGGGCGATGCTCGCGGGCGAGCCGCAGGGCGTCGTTGCCGTTCGAGCTCAGCACGACGTCGTAGCCTTCTTTGGTCAGGTTGTAGCGAATGAGCTCGGCGACATCCTGCTCGTCCTCGACGAGGAGCACTCGCCCCAGACGCTGGCGACCCGGCTGACCGTTACCAGGCAGGACTCGGCGCCGATCCGCTGTCATCATGTCGACCTCCCGTGAGGTGCTCATCCCAACAGGGAGTGTCGGCGCAGGGCCGTTACGGGACGATGACGGTGGCGTAAATCTTGGGTGAACGGGCCGGGGCCGGCCCGGGCGGCCTATCGGGACAACAAGTCGTCGACGACGGGGACGAGCCCGGTGAAATCGACGCGGCCGGTGACCTCCAGCACGGTGACGCGGCCGAACAGCTCTCGGTAGCACGCGCGCTCGGCGTCGTCGATGCCGGTCCCTGGGCTGCGATCGAGATCGAATGCGCCAAGGTTCTTGTAAACGAGCGGCAACGCCGAGAGCGCCTCGTCGACGGACAGGCGCCGCACGCTGAGCCCCTGGCCATCCCGGCGCCATTTCAGGAGGACGAGCGCTTCCATGCGCCCCTTGAGATCGACCGTGCCGTCGCCGTACACGCTGTCCAGGTCGACGTCGGACTTGCGCTCGAGGTCCCAGAGCTCGCCGGGCGCCAGCGCGGTCAGCGCGGCGCGGTCGGCGGGGTCGAGCAAGCTCGAGAGCCGTGGATGGCCGATGAGGGTGCCCGGATTCACGCGAGGCTGCTTGGGATAGCCGAGCGCCTCGACCATGTCTCGCAGGGGCTTGGCCATGACGCGGTCGTTCGACAGGCAGCGAAACCCCGCCTCGACCAGATGGAGCGCCGAGGTCGACTTCCCGGCGCCCGGCGGGCCGGCGAGGACAGCGGTGCGCTCCTTGCGAGTCACCGCCGAGGCATGAAGCAGCACGTGACCGCGGCGGAGCACGACCTTCGCGTAGCAGTTGTTGACGAGGTTGATGCCCTGGTTCAGATGGGTGCGGATGTCGCCGACCGCGAAGGCGCCGCCCGGCCACAGTCCGATCAGGACGCCGGTCGCGCGCTTGAGAACGAGCCGCCCCCCTGGGACTTCGCGGGTCGCCTCCTTGGGCCGCCGACCACCGTCACGAACGACGTCGACGAAGTCGCCCGCGATCGGAATGGAGCCTTGGATCAGGGTGACCTCGGCCGCGGGCGGGGCACCGCTGATCACGAATGGTCGAAAGTACGACGCCAGGCGCGTCGCGATCTCGGGATCGTTGGTCTTCACCCGGATCGGCACGTCGGCGAAGCGGAGCGAAAGGCTGTGAGGCGTCTCGAACTCTGCGATCAGCGACGCGGGTGTCATCGCCGGGCCTCGCGAAACCGGCGGAGGACGAGCTCGGCGAGCATGGGCGCCGCGTCGACGCCGCAGCCGTTCAGCAGGCCGCGGAATCCTCCGAACGCGCTCACCTCGAGCACGCTGAAGCGGCCGTCCGAGTCCTCGATGAGATCCACGCCGGTGAAGATCAGCCCGAAGTGCCGCGCCGCGGCGACCGCCATGTCGGCGATCTCGGGCGCGATCTCAGCCTTCTCGTAGCGGCCTCCGGAGAGAATCGTCGTCATCCACTGCTCGCCCGCCGCGACGCGCCAGTAGGCGCCGATGCACCGGCCGTCGAGCACCGCCACGCCGAGGTCCCGTCCCGGGTGCTTGACGAACCGCTGCAGATAGAACGGGCCGAGCCCGCTGTCGCGATGCGCTTCGAGCTCGCCGCGAAGGTCGCGAGTCGGCTCGAGCCGTCGCATGCCCCGTCCCTTCGAGGTGAAGAGCGGCTTGATGACGGCGGTGCCGAAGCGCGCGACCGCGGCCGCCGCCTCGTCGATGTCCTCGGTGACCGTCGTCGGCGGCACCGGCAACCCCGCGCGGACCAGCTCGCACGTCATCCGGTAGCGGTTCACCGCGACGTGCAAATGGTCCGGCGCGCTCAGGACTGGAACGCCCGAGGCCTCCAGGTGGCGCAGCATGCCGATGCGCTCCTGGACGGCCCACCCATCCGCGGTGTCGCCGAGCTTCTTGACCACGGCGCCGTCCAGGCCTTCGAGGGGTTGGCCGCGATGAAAGAGCCTCCGGTCAGGAAGGCGCAGGCTGCAGGCGGCGAGATCGACGACCTCGGCCTTGGCCCCAGCGGCGCGGAGCGCGTCCGCCAGGCGCTCCGTGGACCACGCGCCCGGCTGACCGACGACCGCGAGGTTCATGCGACGAGCGCGGTCGCGCGCTCGAGCAGGCGCACGCCCTGCAGGAAGATCGACCGCGCGAACTCGAAGTCGGTCACGACGCGGCCGGAGGTGATGAACGAGCGCGCCTGCGACAGGGTGAGCCGCATCTCGAAGTGATCGTCGCCGATCCGCCGGGCGAACTCGAGCGCGAACTCGCGGATGAGCTCGTTCAGATTCGCGAGATCGGCGACGATACGCTCGTCCTCCATCGGGTTGCGGACGTTCGAGACGAGCAGCACGCCGATGTCCTGCAGGTAGTCGCCGTGACCGCTCCGGTGCACGTCGATGTAGTGCACCCGGTCCTGCTCGGGGTCGTAGACGATGTTGTTGGCGTTGAAGTCGCCGTGTAGCCGTACCGACACCGGCGGCGCGAGCGAGGCCTCGAGCTCGGCAGCCCGCTCGAGCAGGTCCGCGAGCGAGCCGTGCGCGATGCCGAACACGCGGCTCTCGCCGCCGCGCAGCGATTCGAGCTTCGGATGCAGCGCGAAAAGCTCGGGCAGCCGGTCGCGGATCTGGCGGGCGTAGTCGATCCGGGGCGGCTCCTTCACGAGCGTGGCCGACCAGATGTCGCGCACGGTCTCGAGCAGGCGATGGGTCACGCGGACTTTCTCGTCCCAGCCGCGCGCGATGTAGATGTCACGCAGCAGGCTGCCCCGCAGGAACTGGCCGAGGAACGAGAGCCGGCCGTCCTCACGATGGCGCGCCTTGACGTCGGGCACGAGACCCGGGACGATCCGGTTCCACGCCTCCATCTCGCGGATCTCTTCGTCGATCTTGCGCTCGTCGCCCTCCTTCCAGATCAAGGGCTCGCTCTGGCCGACCGCGACCATCCCCACGCGCGCACCGCTGATACCGCCCCAGATCTGCCGAAAGTCGAGGGCGCCCTCGGCGTGCGGCGCGACCGTGCCGGCCACCTGCTCGAGGTGCAGGTACTGGTGCAGCTTCAGCCGCTCGCCGGTCAGGATGAAGAGCGTCGTCTCGCCGATGTTCAGGATCGAGTCGCCGATACGCTCGAGGAACTTCGCGACGAAGAGGTTCGTGATCACGAACGCGGGATCGGGATGGGGCTGGGCGAGGCGGCGGAACGCCTCCTGCAGCGCGTCGCGGTACTGGCGGTCGAGATCGAGCTCGCAGCGGCACGCGTGCTTGGCCTTCTCCGCGCTCGCGTCGGTGAACGCGGTGATGACCTCGTCGAGCGCGGCGAGGGCGATGCGCGCCGGCCCGGCGAGATCGAACGGAATCGGGCGCGCCTTGAGGCGCGAGACGTGCACCGCCTGCTCGGCGATGTTGACGGCGTAGTCGCCGAGCTTCTCGAGGTTCAGCGCGACGCGGAAGACGCCCCGCAGCTGACGCGAGCGCACGCCGTTGGGCTCTTCACCGACGATGCGCTCGAAGCACTTCACCTCGATGAGCCCGAGCAGGTTGTCGACCTGGTCGTCCTTCTGGGTGACCTGCTCGGCGAGCTGTGCGTCCCGCTGGAAGAATGCAGTCATCCCGCGGATGAGCTGCGACTGGACCAGCCTCGCCATCATCGCGAGGTCCTGGCCCAGGTCTTCGAGCAGGACGCTAGTCACGGATCCGGGTGTCCGATCCGGGATTCGGTCGTGAGCCGCGCGCGGAAACGCTTACGCGCGACCGGGGCGAGCGCCGACCGCGACGCGGAGCTCCGACGTCTTGACCGCCGTCGAGCGCTTCCAGCCGATCTCGATCTCGATGCGCCCCTTGCGCTCTTTCTGTCCCGCTCGCAGCTCGAGCTTCACGTCGCCGGCGGGAGAGAGATGGAGCGAGCGCTCGCCCGATTCGAGGCTGATCTCACCGCGCTTGAGGCCGACGGCCAGCGAGGTCAGATACTCCGCGATCTCCTCGGGCGACGCGATCCGGGCAAACTCAACACTGTTCTTTGCCATCGTGAGCCCCTTTCGGCCTAGTCGTCGTCCTCGTCGTCATCGTCCTTGGCGCGCTCGTCCTTGGCTCGCTTCCAGGCGATGGCGATTTCGATCTTCGCCTTGCCCTTCTTCTCGCTCGCCTCGATCTCCATCGCAAGATCGCCGTCGGGGTAGACGGTGATCTCCTCGTCGCCCATCGAGAGCGACAGCGACCGTGCCCGGATCCCGTCCGCGATACGATTCAGCGCATCGGCGGCCTCGGAGGGCGTTGCGGCTCCTTCGAACTCGAACTCCCGGCTATCTCCCATCACGATTCCCTCCGGCCGCAGCGACTCGGATCAAAGGACGCCTCGGCCATCGAAGCTTGACGCTGACGTGGTTCGCGCGCTTCCTCTGCTTGGCCTCGATCTTCAGAATCACGAACTCGGACGTCGCGAGCTGGATCTGCTGATCTCCGACCGCGATCGCGAGCTCACCCGCCAGAACGCCCTTGGCGAGCTGCGTCAGGTAGAACGCCGCCGCGTCCCTGCGGGCGCGACCGTGGAACTTCGCCGGAATCGCGGCACTCACCCGCTGTTCCCTCTGAGCCGGCCGAGCGGGCGGCGTGTCCGGCACGACCGCGACGGCTTTGGCGCTGGCGGTCCGCGACGGCCGCACTGCGAGCGGCTTCGTTACGATATCGCCCCGGTCCGCTGCTTCCCGGGGCATCTGTTACAGGCAGATCAGCTGCTGGCGGTCAACACTGCAGGCCGCGGGGTACCGCCGTCGAACACTCTGCCGTAACATTTTCGTAACAGTTTCGTAATCGTTTTCAGGGACTTAGCGCCCCTGACGCGGAGCGGAGTATAGGGGGATGTTGCAAAGCCCGTCAAGCCCTCTCTGATCGTCTTGATTACGCTCGCGATGCGAATCTCGTCGACGTGCATGAGCGTGTGGCGTACGCCGAGCTGCAGCCAGTGATGCGCGTCGCTGCCGGCGACGATCGGCAAGCCGAGCGCGCGCGCCTGCACGAGCAGCATCACTTCAGTGCCGAAGTCCTTGCCATTCACCTCGAGCGCGTGCAATCGGCGCAGATCGTCGATGCGGAATTTTCCGAGCTCTTTCTTGGGACGGAACATGTGCGCGCCGATTCGCGCGACGTCGAAGTACTCGCTGACGTCGAGGAACTCGCGAAGCGTGGGCTCGTAGCGATGAGAGAGCCACTCGGGAAACGCGCGGTCGAGTCGCCGGAGCTCGGCGACCTCGCCCAGGACGATGACGTGCGCGCCTTCGCGAATGTTGATCTCGGCGCCCGGGATCAGCGCGAGCCCGTCGGTCCAGAAGACGCCGCCTTCGACCGGATACGTGCGCTCGAGGTGTTCGTGGACCGCCCAGAAGTCCGTCGCGTGAAAGTGCTCGGTGAGGGAGAGCCCGTCGAGGCCGACCCGCCGAGCCATCCGGATCATGCGCTCGACATTCGCCGGGTCGAACTTGAAATGCTTGGACATCTTCGGGTGCGAGTGGGTATCGATCCGCTTCAAACCGTTCGCCTCCTCTCGGAGTTCATCCACAGTCGTCCACACCGATCCACAGTGCAAAACAACCACCAACCCGAAGCGAAGCGGCCGTGCTCATGAGCACGGGCTCAGCGTACACAATATATTGTTGCTTGGGTATTACAGGACCGCAAATAGTGTGTTGCTGGGGATAGACGGGGACTTCTCTTGTGGACAGTGTGGATAAGTAAAAACTGCTCGGTGCGTGCCGCGGGGAGCTAGGCGGTGCCGAAGCGCCGCGCGACCCGCTGACCGCTGAAGTCGGTCGGCGAGCCATCGAAGACCAGCAGGCCGTCGGCGATCGCGACGAGCCGGTCGGCGAAGCCGAGCGCGGCGGCCGGCGCCGCCGAGCTCGCCAGAACCGCCAGCCGCTCTCGATGCGCGAGCGACTGGAGCATGCCGCGCACGACCGCGGCCTCCGCGGCATCGAACCCGCGGTCGATCTCGCGCACCACGAGCACGTCCGGCGTGCTCACGAGCGCGCCGGCGAGCGCGAGCCGGGCGCGGTCGAGGCCGCCGAGGCCGGAGGCAGCGTCGAGCTCGCGACCGCCCAGTCCGACGCGCTCGAGCGCGCGGCGCGCCGCCAGACGCTCCGACTTACGGGGCAGCCGCAAGAGCCCATGCAGCGTGCGCTGCCCAGGCCGGCCGGCCACCAGCACGTTCCAGAGGAGTGAGCGATGCTCCACCGGGCAGGCGCGCAGGTCCACCTCGGCGACCATGCCGCGAATGCGCCGGACCGTGTCGCGCGAGACCGGGACGCGGGCCACCCACACACGTCCCTCTTCGGGCACGAGCCGGGCGACCACCGCGTCGAGCAGCGCGTCGCGCTCTTCGGGCAGATGCGATACCACCAGGGTTACTTCGCCGCGCCCGAAGGTGGCGCAGACGCGGTGGAGCATCCAGCCGCCGTCCTCTCGGGGCGCGCCGACTCCGAGCAGCTCGATCATGGCCGGCATAGTCCACGCGGATCGTTACGAAATGATGACGGAAGCGTGAAATTCGACGGCGGGGCGCCGAGCTACGAGCGAAGCGGCTGGGTCAGCTCCCACAGGCGCTCCTGCGAGCGCAGCGCTGGAGAGGCCGAGATGCGCTCCGAGGTGCCGTCCGGCCGGATTCGCCGCGCCTTCACCGTGTCGCCGAGCTGCACGTCGAGCACGGCGGCGATCTGGGCGCGAAGGGCGGGGTCCAGCACCGGGAACGCGATCTCGACCCGCCGGTCGAGGTTGCGCGGCATCCAGTCCGCCGACGCGAGCAGATACTCCGGCGTGTCGTGGTTGGCGAAGTAGAAGATGCGCGCGTGCTCGAGGAAGCGGTCGACGATGGAGACCGCCCGAATGCGGTCGGACAGTCCCGGCACCCCGGGCTTGAGGCAGCAGATCCCTCGGATGATGAGATCGATCTGGACTCCTGCGCTGCTCGCTCGATAGAGCTCCTCGATCAAGGTCGTGTCGACCAGGCTGTTCACCTTGGCGATGATGCGCGCCGGCCGGCCGGCCCGGGCGTGCTCGGCCTCGCGCCGAATACGCATGACCAGACCGTCGCGCAGATCGGTCGGCGCGACGAGGAGATGATTGAATCGTCGGGGACGTGTGTAGCCGGTCAGGAGATTGAATAGCTCGGTGAGATCCTCGCCGAAGGACTCCCGACAGGTGAACATCCCGAGATCGCCGTAGACGCCGGCGGTCCGGACGTTGTAGTTGCCGGTCGCCAGATGGCAGTAACGCCGGATCCCGTCCGCCTCCTGCCGCACGACCAGGCACACTTTGCAGTGCGTCTTGTAGCCGACGAGTCCGTAAACGACGTGCGCCCCGACGGCCTCGAGCGCACGCGCCCACCGGATGTTCGCCTCCTCGTCGAAGCGCGCCTGCAGCTCGACGAGCACCGCGACCTCCTTGCCGCGCTCCGCGGCAAGACGCAGCGCCTGCGCGATCGGCGACGCCGCGCTCACGCGATAGAGCGTCATCTTGATCGCCAGCACCTTCGGGTCGACGGCGGCGTCGTGGACGAAGCGGGTGACCGCGTCGAACGAGTGGTACGGATGGTGGACCAGCACATCGCCGCCGCGAATCGCCGACCACAGGTCGGGCGCCGTCTCGAACGCTGGGACCGGCTGCGGCGCCAGCGGACGGTCCTTCAAGCGCGGAAGATCGACCGCCGAGTACAGCTGGAACAGATCAGCGAATGCGATGAAGCCCCGCGCTTCGTAGAGATCCGCGGGCTCGAGCTCGAGCGCGTCCACGATCGTCGCGAGGATCTCGGGCGGCAGATCGGCGTCGTACTGCAGGCGCACCGCGCTCCCCATCCGCCGATCGCGCAGGCTTTCCTCGATCTCGGTCAGGAGATCTTCGTCGCGGCCGACGGGAACCGGCAGATCGGCGTCGCGCGTCACGCGGATCGCATGGCACGAGTTGATCGTGTACCCGTGATAGATCCGCTGCAGGTACAGGCGGATCACGTTCTCGAGCAGGATGAACGCGTGCTCGCCCGGCGCGGCCGGAAGCGGCACGAAGCGCGGCACCACCTGCGTGGGAATGTGGACGACGGACAGCGCCGCGTGCGGAAGCGGCGACGGCGTCGACGGCGTGAGCGAGGCGATCAAGCACAGCGACCGGTTGCCGAGATGCGGAAACGGATGGCCGGGGTCGATAGCCAGCGGCGTGACGATGGGCAGGACGGTCCGCTGGAAATGCTCGTCGAGGAACGTCTCCTGCGCCGGCGTGAGCTCGGCCGGGCTCAGCACGCGGATTCCCTCGGCGGCCAGCATCGGCTCGAGCTGATCGAGGAAGCACCGGTGCTGCTCGTCGCTCAAGCTGCGCGCCCGCTCCGCGACTGCGGCCAGCGTCTGGGCGGGGGTGAGGCCGTCCGGGCCGGTCGTCCCGTCGCCCGCGCGGATGCGCCGCTTGAGCCCGGCCACGCGGACCATGAAGAACTCGTCGAGGTTCGAGCTGACGATCGCGAGGAATTTCACCCGCTCGAGGAGCGGCACCGTCGGATCCTCGGCCTCCTCGAGGACCCGGCGATCGAACTCGAGCCATGAGAGCTCGCGGTTGACGAAGGCGTCCGCGTTCATGCAGTCGATGCTCCCCGGAAGGTCTCCCGGAGCAGGAGCCCGTGCCGAACCCCCTCGTCGCAGATGGTGAGGACCTCGTAGCCGCCGAGCCTCATCAGCTCCTCGATGACCACGGCGCCGGCGACGATGACGTCGGCGCGCTCGGCCCTCAGCCCGCGCACGCGCCGGCGCTGGCGCACGGTGAGCGGCTCCAGCAGCGCGCGCAACGCCGCGACGTCGTCTCGGCGCAGCTCGAGCCAGTCGAGCGACGCGCCGTTCTTGTTGATGGCTCTGACGAAGATCCGGCCGAGCGCGCGCAGGCTGCCGCCGAGACCGATCAGCGTGTCACCGGCGTGGGCCCGGGGCAGCACGCCGAGCAGGCGCTTGCGCGTCTCTCGGCGCAGCGCCTGGAGCTCGCGGGCGCGCGGCGGATCGTGCCGCAGAAATCGCATGGTGGTGCGCACGGCGCCCAGGGGTACGCTGGCCACCCGTGCAATGCGTCCGTCGCGCACTCGTGTGACTTGCAAGCTACCGCCGCCCAGATCGACGATCGCGCCTCGCTCGAGCGGTCGGCGCCACAGCACGGCCGACGCGCCGAGCCGCGCCTCCTCGGGGCCGCTCAGCACTCTCACGGTCACGCCCTCGTCCCGTCGCAGCGCGCCCAGCAGCCGGTCGGCGTTCGGCGCGTCGCGAATCGCCGCGGTCGCCACCGCGACCACGCGCGGCGCGCTGTCCTCGCGCACCTCGGCCAGAAAGCGGCTGACGGCGCGCAAGGTCCGCTTGACGGCATCGCGCGGAAGCAGCCCTCGACGATGCCCGGCGAGCCTGGTCTGCACGCGCTCCTGGCGCAAGACGCGGAAATCCACGCCGGGCCTCACGTTCGCGAGGATCAGACGGACGGCGTTCGAGCCGAGATCCAGCACGGCGAGCCGCTCCGCCATGGCTGGAGTATCGAGAGCCGCCGAGGGGCCAGTCAAATTACGGGATCGTTACGCGAGCCTGAACATCGAGGCGGCGCGCAGCTGCGCAGCGTGGCTCAGCTGCGCAGCTTGTTGGAGGCGTCGAGCGCCGCGACCTTGTAGCACTCGGCGAGCGTCGGATAGTTGAAGACGGTCTCGAGAAAATAGTCGAGCCCGCCACCGAGCCCGAGCACGGCCTGACCTACGTGGACCAGCTCGGTCGCACCCGTGCCCAGGCAGTGCACCGCCAGCAGGCGCCGGTCGTCCCGGTGGAAGAGCATCTTGAAGAAGCCGCTGCCGTCGCCCAGGATCTGGCCCCGCGCGATCTCGCGATAGCGCGCGACGCCGGTCTCGTACGGGACGCGCGCGGCGGTCAGCTCGTGCTCGGGCGGCCCCACCATCGAGATCTCGGGGATCGCGTAGATCCCGATGGGGAAGTGGCGCGTCATCGGTCGCGCCTCGATGCCGAATGCCTGGCACGCGGCCAGCCGGCCCTGCTCCGAGGACGTCGCCGCGAGGCTCGGATAGCCGATGACGTCGCCCGCCGCGAAGATGTGCGGCACGCTCGTGCGAAAGGCGTCGTCGACCTTCAGCCGTCCGCGGTCGTCCGCCTTGATGCCCACCGCGGCGAGGTTGAGGCTGTCCGTCGCCGCGAGCCGCCCGGCCGAGAACAGCACGGCGTCGGCCACGAGGCGCTTGCCGGACTCGAGGTTGAGGACGGCGCGTAGCGGCGGGCTTTCCGTGACGGCCAGCGACTCGACGCTCTCGCCCAGCCTGAAGGTGACGTTGCGCTGGCGGAGCTGGTGCATGAGCTCGTCGACGATCTCGCGGTCGAGGAACTCGAGGGGCCGGTCGCGACGCTCGACCAAGGTGACCTGCACGCCGACGGCGGCGAACATCGACGCGTACTCGATGCCGATGACGCCGGCGCCCACCACCGCCAGGCTTCGCGGCAGCATCTTTAGATTTACGATCTGGTCCGAGTTGAGCACGATCTCGCCGTCGGGCTCGACGCCCGGCGTCGGCGCGGGCCGTGTCCCCACCGCGATCACCACGTGGCGCGCCGTCACCCGGCTCGAGCCGGTCTCGGAGCGCACGGCGAGCGTATTCGGATCCAGGAACGACGCTTCGCCCTGGATGAGCGCGACGTCGTTGCGACGGAGCTGCTGCTCGATCACCTCGATCTCACGCCCGATGACGGCTTCGATCCCCGCGAGGAGCTGCTGGGCGGTGGGTCGGGTCGCCGGGCGCGCCCATGGCAGCCGTTCGCCGCGCGTGCTGCCCCCGGCGTACGCGAGGACGGCTTCCCGAAGCGTCTTGCTCGGGATCGTGCCGGTGTCGATGCACACGCCGCCGACGCATCGGCGCTTTTCGATCACGGCAGCCCGGCGGCCCAGCTTGGCCGCCTGAACCGCGGCGCGCTGGCCTGCCGGGCCGCTGCCGATCGCGATCAGATCGAAGTCATAGTCCGGCGCCACGGTGGCCCTCCCGCTGGGGTGCGATTCTGACATAACTCGCGCCCAGCCTCCCGTCGCCACGTGATCTCAACCTGTTCTTAACGGAACGGTAACAAGGGGGGCGTTACTGTTCGAGCGTATTCGCGCGCCTGGCGCGGGCCACCGTGAACCGTGTAGCTCACCGACGGAGGATCTTCTTGTGAAGCGTTTGGTCACTACGCTCCTGCTCATGACCGGCGTCGCCGCGTTCGTGCTCTCGACCTCGCACGTCGGAGCTCAGGAGCGCGTGCGACTCACCGGATCCGGCGCGAGCTTCCCATTTCCCCTGTACTCGGCGTGGTTCAAATCGTTCAGCGGGACGAGCAAAAGCATCTCGGTCGACTACCAGGCTAAGGGCAGCGGCGCCGGCATCCAGGACTTCATCAACCGCACCGTCGATTTCGCCGCCAGCGACGCCGCGATGACCGACGAGGAGATCGCCAAGGTCCCGGGCGGCGTTCAGCTCCTGCCGATGACCGGCGGTGAGATCGCGGTGGCGTACAACGTCTCCGGCGTGAAGGGCCTCAAGCTCCCGCGCGACGTCTACGCAGGGATCTTTCTCGGCAAGGTGACGAAGTGGAGCGATCCCAAGATCAAGGCGGCCAACCCGGGCACCAGCCTGCCCGATCAGGACATCACGGTGGTCCGCCGCGCCGATAGCAGCGGCACGACCTTCGTCTTCACCACGCACCTCGCGGCGATCAGCGAGGAGTGGAAGAAGGGCCCGGGGATCGGGACGACCGTCAAGTGGCCGGCCAGCGACAAGTTCGTCGCCTCGCCGAAGAACGACGGCGTCGCCGCGACGCTCAGACAGACGCCGGGCGCGATCGGTTACGTCGAGTACGCGTTCGCCAAGTTCGCCAAGCTCGAGATGGCGAGCCTCCAGAACAAGGCCGGCCAGTACGTGACCCCCGGCGGTAAGGGCGGCGAGGAGGCGCTGGCGAGCGTGAAGCTTCCCGCCGATCTGCGCGCCTGGCTGCCGGACCCGGAGGGGCCGCAGGCGTACCCGATCGCGACGTACACCTGGCTCTTGCTCTACAAGAAGAACGCGGATCCGAAGAAGGCCGCAGCGATTCGCGAGCTCGTCGACTACTGCCTGACCGAGGGCCAGAAGGTCAGCGCGCAGATGGGTTACATCCCGCTGCCCGAGAACATCGCGAGCGCGGTGAAGAAAGCCGCGGCGAACGTCCAGTGACCGACGGGGTGACGCGCAGCGTGGCGGCCTCATGAGCACGCTCGAGCACGCCGGCCCGCCCGGAGCGGTGGCCGCCGCGCCGTCGGCGTGGGATTTCTTCGCCGACCGCGCGTTCCGCGCGCTGGCCAAGGCGGGCGCGTACGCGATCCTGCTGCTCCTCGCCTTCATCCTCTGGCAGATCGGGCGCAAGGCATGGCCCGGGATGCGCGAGTACGGCGTCGGCTTCCTCACGTCCACGAGCTGGGACGTCGGCCGCGGCCACTTCGGAATCCTTCCCGCGATCTGGGGCACGCTCTATAGCTCGTTCCTGGCGCTGGTGATCGCCGGCTTCTTCGGCGTCGTCATGGCCATCTTCCTGACTCAGGACTTCCTTCCGCCGCGGACGGCGGTCGTGTTCCGCACCACGGTCGAGCTGCTCGCGGCGATCCCGAGCGTCGTCTACGGTCTCTGGGGAATCTTCGTGGTCGTCCCGACGATCCGGCCCGCCGCCGACTGGCTCTACACCCACCTTGGCGCGATCCCGCTTTTCGGGTCTACCTTGAGCGGCCCCGGTCTCTTGCCCGCCGCGCTGGTGCTCGCAATCATGATCCTGCCGACGGTCGCGGCGGTCTCGCAGGACGCGCTCCGCCAGGTGCCGTATCGCGTGAAGGAAGCCGCCTACGGCATGGGCGCCACCCGGTGGGAGGCAATCCTCAAGGTGATGCTTCCGACGGCCGCGACCGGGATCTTCGGCGCGCTCGTTCTCGGCTTCGGGCGCGCGCTCGGCGAGACCATGGCGCTGGCGATGCTCATCGGCAATTCGAACCAGCTGAGCCTGTCCCTGTTCTCGCCCGCCAATACGCTGGCCGCGCTGCTCGCACTGAACTTTCCCGAGGCCGGGCCGCGCGAGGTCGCGGTGCTCATGTACGCCGCCCTCGTGCTCCTCGGCATCACGCTGCTCGTGAACATCGCGGGCGGCGCGATCATGGCCGTGGCCGGAAGGAAGGTGGGCAAGTGAGCCCCGGCGCGACGCCGGCGGTCGAGCACGTCGTCGGCCGGAGCGCGCGGGGCGGACCGCGTGCCGGCACTCCGAGCCTGCGGCGGTCTCCGCTGGAGCGGCGCGCGCTCCGGAGTGGGCTCCTCACCGGCGGGGCGTGGGCCGCGGCGATCATCGCCAGCGTCCCGCTCGTGTCCGTCCTCTACATGCTGATCGTGCGTGGCGGGGCGCGCCTGCACTGGGACCTGCTGATCGAGCTCCCGCCGGCGGGCTTCGAGATGGGCGGCGGCTTCGGCAACGCCGTCGTCGGCACCCTCGTCATGGTCGGGCTGGCCGCGTTCATCAGCGTGCCCGTCGGAATCGTCTGCGCGGTGTTCCTGGCCGAGCTTGGACCGCACAGCACCCTGGCCAGCGCGGTGCGCTTCGCCGCGAAGACCTTGACGGGGCTGCCCTCGATCCTGGCCGGCGTCTTCGCGTACGCGAGCGTCGTGCTGGTAACGGGGACGTACTCGGCGCCGGCCGGCGCCCTCGCCCTCGCCGTGCTGATGGTGCCCACCGTCGTCCTCACCGCCGAAGAGGCGATGAAGATGGTGCCGCGCATCACGAAGGACGCCGCGTACGGTATGGGCTGCACGCGAAGCCAGGTCATCTGGAAGATCGTGCTGCCGACGGCGCTGCCCGGCATCCTCACGGGTGTGATGCTGGCGATCGCGCGCGCGGCCGGCGAGACGGCGCCGCTCCTTTTCACCGCCCTGTTCAGCAGCTACTGGCTGGTGGAGCACGGCGCAGTGAGGCTCATGCAGCCGACGGCCTCGCTGGCCGTCCTCATCTACAACTTCTCCGGCATGCCGTTCGAGAACCAGATCGAGCTGGCGTGGGCCGCCTCGCTGGTTCTCGTGATGATCGTCTTGTTCGTCAACATCGTCAGTCGACTGCTCGGCCGGCGCCGAGTCTAGGTCGACGAGCTCTGGGAGGATTGCGTTGATCACTGAATCGGCCGTGATGAACGGGCACACGCTCACGAGCGACGCGAACGTCGTCATCGACTGCAAGCTCAAGCAGGTCTACTACGGCGACTTCCTGGCCGTACGCGATAGCCACGTGCCCATCGAGAAGGGCAAGATCACCGGCTTCATCGGTCCGTCGGGCTGCGGCAAGAGCACCGTGCTGCGGAGCCTCAACCGCATGAACGATCTCATCCGGGGCTTCCGCTTCGAGGGCCACGTGCACTTCCACGGCCAGGACGTGTACGCCAGCAGCGTGGATCCCGTCGTGCTCCGTCGCCACATCGGCATGGTGTTCCAGCAGCCGAACCCGTTCCAGATGAGCATCTTCGACAACGTCGCCTTCGGTCTCCGGCTCAACCGCTACCGCGGCAAGGTCGGCGACCGCGTCGAGCAGGCCCTCGGGCGCGCGGCGCTCTGGGACGAGGTGAAGGACAAGCTCAAGAACAACGGGCTCTCGCTCTCGGGCGGCCAGCAGCAGCGGCTCTGCATTGCGCGCGCGATCGCTACCGAGCCCTCGGTCCTCTTGATGGACGAGCCGTGCTCGGCCCTCGACCCCATCGCGACTCGCCGGATCGAAGAACTCATGATCGAGCTCAAGCAGAACTACACGATCGCGATCGTCACGCACAACATGCAGCAGGCCATGCGCGTGGCGGACACGACCGCGTTCTTCTCGGTCGAGATGTCCAAGGGCGGCCGCACGGGCTATCTCGTCGAGATGGGCCCGACCAAAGAGGTGTTCGAGAACCCGCAGCAGAAGCTCACCAAGGACTACATCGCCGGACACTTCAGCTAGACCATGAATCGCCGCGCGCCCTGGCTCCTTGTGTCGACGGCGCTCGTCGTTTGTCTGGGCGGGCCTGCGCCCGCGGCCGCTCAGACAAGCCCCGGGAGCAAGGTGATGCTCCAGGGCGCCGGCGCCACGTTTCCCGCACCGCTCTACAAGAAGTGGATCGGCATCTTCACGGCGCAGAACCCGGACATCACGGTGGAGTACAAGGATGTCGGCAGCGGCGAGGGCGTCCAGCGGTTTCTCGCCCATACGGTCGACTTCGGCGCCAGTGACGCCGCGATGACCGACGAGCAGATGGCCAAAGTCGCCAACGGCGCTCGCCTCGTGCCGACCACCGCGGGCATGGTCGTGCTCGCCTACAACCTGCCCGGGCTGGATGGCGCGCTGAAGCTGAGCCGGGACGTGTACGCCGACATTTTCCTGAGAAAGATCGGGAAGTGGAACGATCCGCGGATCCAGGCGCTCAATCCCGGCCTGAAGCTCCCGAACCGGAGCATCGTGCTCGCCGCTCGTCAGGACCGCAGCGGGACCACGTTCGCGCTCGCCAACCACCTCAGCGCGATCAGCGCGGAGTGGCAACGCGGACCGGGCGTCGGCTACTCGATCGACTGGTCGGGCCGCGCGATGCTGGCGCGCGGGAACGAAGGCGTCGCAGGTCTCGTCAAGCTGAGCGAGGGCGCTCTCGGCTACATGGAGTATGGTTTCGCCGAGCGGCTCCGGCTGCCGACGGCGCAGCTCCAGAACAAAGCAGGGCGCTACGTCGGGCCGAGCGATCGCAGCGGGCAGGCCGCGCTGACGAGCAGCGTGGCGCGGATGCCGGACAATCTCCGGCTCTATCTGCCCGATCCCGAAGGCGAAGACTCGTACCCGATCGTCTCGCTGACCTGGCTTCTGCTTTACGAGCGCTACCCCGACCAGCAGAAGAGCGCGGCGTTGAAGCGATTCCTGACGTGGGGGCTTTCGTTGGGTCAGTCGTACGGTCCCGAGCTCGGCTACATCGCGCTGCCGGCCGACGTCACCTCGCGCTCGCGCGCCGCGCTGGAGCGAATCCAGTAGCCTCGACGCAGCCGAGCAGCGACCCGACGCCGGCCCCCCCTGCCCGGCGGCTCGATCTTCGCGCCATCGAGGTCTCGCTGCGCGACGTTCAGCGGGGGTTCCAGCGGATCAATGCGTCTGTCAACCCGCCGCGGGAGCCGATCGACGACAGCGTGATCCGCAACATGGTCGCGGGCTACGCGCTGGTCGACGCGCTCGTGGCCGACCGCATCGATCTGTTCGCGATGGGCAACCTCAAGCACTGGCTCGAGCTCAACACGACGGTCCTGTGCGGCACCGACCCGGTCGAGCGCGCCGAATACGCGCGGCACCGGCAGACCACCGAGCGGCGCTTCTACGAAGAGCCGGACGGCGGGATTCGCGACCTCGTCGAGTGGTACCAGGGGCGCGACGGCGAGTCCGTGTGGATGCGGGCGGCCGGCCTCTACGTACGCCTGCTGAGTCGGCCGCAGCTCTTCGTCGAGGGCAACCACCGGACCGGCGCCCTGGCCATCAGCTACATCCTGCTCGGCGGCGACGAGCCGCCTTTCGTCCTCACCCCGGACAACGCCGTCACCTACTTCGATCCATCGACGGTGATCAAGAACATCGAGAAGCAGGGGCTGGCGATGCGCTTTCGCTCGCCTGGGCTCACGCGGCAGCTGGCGAGCTTCCTCGCCGAGCACGCCGATCGCAAGTACTTGCTGCCGCAACCGCGCGTGTCATGAGGGCGCCGGCCCGATATCGGCGAGGCTCGCGCGATGACCGACGGGATCGCCCGCCAGGAACGCGATCGGCTCGCCGGCATACGTATGCGGATCGATCGGGAACAACGGGCCGCCGTCGGCGGCCGTCATAACGCCACCGGCTTCCGACACGATCACCGCGGCGGCCGCCACGTCCCACAGCGACGCACGGTGGTCGTGCACGAACGCCATCGCACCAGTCGCCACGTAGCAGAGCTGGAGCGCGGTCGAGCCGACGCGCCGTAGACGGTAGCGGCCGAGCCACCGCCTGACGTACCCGGGCAGCGCGCCTTCGTGGGGCGAGCGGATCGAGAACAGCGAACGCGGCCCGAGGTCGGCGGGCGCAGCGCGAAGACGGCGTCCGTTGAGGCGCGCCCCGTGCCCGCGGCACGCCGTGAACAGCTGACCCGCGACCGGGTCGTAGACCGCGCCGGCGAACGGCAGACCGTCGTGCAGGACCCCGACCGACACCGCGAATCCGGGAATCCCTCGGCCGAAGTTGTTGGTGCCGTCAACCGGATCGATGACCCACACGAAGCGCGCGTCCGGACGGTGTCGGCGCGTCGTCAGCCCTTCCTCGCCGAGGATTCCATCGCTCGGGAAGGCTCCGGCGATCTCGTCCTCGATCCAGCTCTGGACCGCCACGTCGGCGTCGGTCACCATCGAGTCGTCCGGCTTCCAGGAGACTTCGGCGCGCTCGAAGTAATCGAGCGCGATCTTGCCGGCGAGCCTGGCGATCTCCGCGGCGGCGTCGCCCCGCGGGTCGCCCGGCGGGCGGCTCTCGGGGGACTTCACATCGTCCAGGAAGTCGGCCATCGCCTCGTCCGCCGGCTCAGGCGACGCGCTGGCCTTGCCGCCAGACCGCAACGACGCGCGGCAGGTCGCCGGTGAGCCGCACGCGGACGAGATCGGCGATCCGGCCTGGCGCGATCTCGCCGCGGTCATCGAGCCCTACCCGCTCGGCCGGCGTCGCGGTCACGCACGCGACGGCGTCGGGTAGCGCCCAGTCGTGGCGGCAGTGAAGCAGAAATGCGCCGTGGAGCGCGCTCGCGGGGACGTAGTCGGACGACAGAACGTCCAGAAGCCGCTCGGTGGCGAGCTCACCCACCGACACGTTGCCCGAGTGCGAGCGCCCCATCACGAGATTAGGCGCGCCGGCGATGATCGCGAGCCCGTAGGCCTTCGCGGCCCGCGCGGCCTCGAGAGTCGTCGGGAACTCGGCGATGACCATCCCGGCCTTGGCGGCTTCCTCGACGTGGGCCGTCGTCGCATCGTCGTGGCTCGCCAGGGGCAGGCGGCCGGCGCCGCACATCTCGACGATGGCGGCGCGATGCGCGTCGCCGTACTTCGAGCGGTCGGCCACGCGCTTGGCGACCAGAACGTCCAGCTCGGCGTCGCTCAGGCCGTACTTGCCCTTGTTGTAGTCGCGATAGGTCGCGACGTTGGTGAACTGACGCTGGCCGGGCGCGTGGTCCATGATCGACACGAGCCGGACGAGCGGGTCAGAAGCGTGCGGCGTGAAGTCATGGACGACGTGCTCGGTCGACACCTCGCATCGCAGGTGAAGGAGGTGATCGGCCTTCACGAGGCCCTCGGCGCGGGCCTCGCGGATTGCCCGGACGAGCGAGCCCGGATCGCGGGCGCGCTGGCCGCCGTCGATCACGTAGCCGAAGGCGAGGCTGTCGAGCACGGTTGTGATGCCCGCGGAGATCAGCTGCGCGTCGTGGGCGACGACGGCCGCAAGCTCGGGCCATCGCGCTCCGGGGCGCGGGAACGCGTGCTTCTCGAGGACGTCGGTGTGCAGCTCCACGATCCCCGGGATGAGATAGTCGCCCTCCAGATCGGTCTCACCGGGCGCCACCGCGCGCGTGCCGTCAAGGCCCTCGATGTGGCCGGCGACGATTCGCACCGCGCCCAGCACGACCTCGTCGCGCAAGATCAGGCGCGCGTTGGCAAGGACCAGCTCGCTCACGCCGCGGCCTCCGCGCCGTGCAGGCTCACCGCGCGCGTCGCCACCGCCTCGCGCACTTCGGCGTCGTGGAAGGTGCCGACGATCGCCACGCGCCGCTCGCGCGCCTCGCGGATCAGCTCGACGACGAGCGCGCGGCTCGCCGCGTCGAGCGACGCGGTCGGCTCGTCGAGCAGCAGGAGCGGAAACTCGGCGATGAACCCGCGGGCCAGGTTCACCCGCTGCTGCTCCCCGCCGGAGAAGGTCACGGGCGAGAGGCTCCACAGGCGTGAGGGGATCCGGAGCCGCGTCAGGAGCGCACGGCCGCGGTCGAGCGCCGCCTCGGGCGGCACGCCGAAGGCGCGAAGCGGCTCGACGACCACGTCGAGCGCCGGCACGCGCGGGATCACCCGCAGGAACTGGCTGACGTAGCCGATCGTGCGCCGGCGTACCGCCAGGAGCTGGCGCGGCTCGGCGCTCACCATGTCGACGCGCTCGCCGTCGTGCACGACGAGGATCCGACCGGCCTGCGGCCGGTAGTTCGCGTAGATTGCGCGCAGCAAGGTGGACTTGCCGGCGCCGGATGGGTCAGTCAGCACCACGCACTCGCCGGGGTACACGGTCAGGTCGACGCCGCGAAGCACCGGGAGCTGGATTCCGCCCTGCGTGTGAAGCGTGAACGTCTTGTGAAGACCTTGCACGACGAGCGCCGGCACGTGGTCGGCCAGTTGCGCCGTCACGGCTGGAGCACCGATGAGACCAGCAGCTGCGTGTACGGATGCTGCGGATCGTCGAGCACCTGATCGGTCAGGCCGGACTCGACGACCTGCCCGCCGCGCATCACCAGCAGCCGGTGGGCCAAGAGGCGCGTGACCGCAAGATCGTGCGTGACGATGATCGCGGAGAGCCCAAGATCGGCGACGAGCCCGCGCACCAGATCGAGGAGGCGGGCTTGCACCGAGACGTCGAGCCCGCCGGTGGGCTCGTCCATGAACACCAGCCGCGGCCGCGTCACGAGGTTGCGGGCGATCTGCAACCGCTGCTGCATGCCACTCGAGAAGGTGTCGGGGCAATCGTCGATGCGCTCACGATCGATCTCGACGCGTCCGAGCCACTCGAGCGCCTCGCCGCGAATCTTCCCGTAGTGACGCGCGCCGAGCGCCATCAGCCGCTCGCCGACGTTCGCGCCGGCGGTCACCCCGAGCCGGAGGCCGTCGCGCGGGTTCTGGTGCACGATCCCCCAGTCGGTCCGCGCGAGCTTGCGCAGCGCGGGCTCCGCCATCCGCAGTACGTCCACGATGGTGCCGTCGCGCTGGGCGAACTCGACGGTGCCGCCCGTCGGCTCGAGGCGCCCCGAGAGACAGCCGAGCAAGGTGGTCTTGCCCGAGCCGGACTCCCCGACGATGCCCAGCACCTCGCCGGGCCAGAGATCGAATCCCACGTCGAGGCAGCCGACGCGCGCGCCGTAGTAACGGGTCACGCCGCGCGCGCGGAGCAGCGGCCCGTCAGCGGCCACGCCGGCGCTCGCAGTAGTCGGTGTCCGAGCAGACGAACATGCGTCCGCCCTTGTCGTCCACGATGATCTCGTCCATGAATACGTCGGCCGCCCCGCAGAGCGCGCAGGTCTGGTCCCAGCGCTCGATCGTGAACGGGTGATCCTCGAAATCGAGGCTCCTGACCGCGGTGAACGGCGGCACCGCGTAGATGCGCTTCTCGCGGCCGGCGCCGAAGAGCAGAAGGGCCGGATTGCGATCGAGCTTGGGGTTGTCGAACTTCGGGATCGGCGAGGGTCGCATGATGTACCGGCCGTTGACGAGGACCGGATAGTCGTACGCGGTCTCGACGTGGCCGTGCCGGGTGATGTCCTCGTAGAGCCGGACGTGCATGACGCCGTACTCCTCGAGGGCGTGCATCTTGCGGGTCTCGGTCTCGCGCGGCTCGAGCCAGCGCAGGGGCTCGGGAATCGGCACCTGAAACACGACGATCTGTCCCTCGCGGAGCGGCGTCTCCGGAATCCTGTGCCGCGTCTGGATCATGGTGGCCGCGTCGGTCCGCGTGGTGGTTCGCACACCGGTGGTGCGCTCGAAGAAGCGCCGGATGCTGACGGCGTTGGTCGTGTCGTCGGCGCCCTGGTCGATCACCTTGAGGACGTCGTCGGGGCCGATGACGCTCGCGGTCACCTGGACGCCGCCGGTCCCCCACCCGTACGAGAGCGGCATCTCACGGCTCCCGAACGGCACCTGGTAGCCCGGGATCGCGACCGCTTTCAAGATCGCGCGGCGAATCATCCGCTTGGTCTGCTCGTCGAGGAACGCGAAGTTGTACGAGCTCATCGGGCGCGCGCGTCGGCCTCCGTGCGCAAGGTGCGGATCAGCACCAGCTCCGACTGGAAATCGACGTGATGGGGCAGCTTCAAGTGCTGGACGAACCCGGACGCCTCGACGTTGTCGCCGTGGGAGAGCACGAACTCCTCGTCCTGCGCGGGCGAGGCGGGTGTCTCGCCGAGCTCGCGACAGCGGAGCGCACGATCGACGAGCGCCATCGTCATGGCCTTGCGCTCACCGTGGCCGAACACCAGGCCGTAACCGCGCGTGAACTGCGGCGGCGCCGTCGCCGAGCCCTTGAACTGGTTCACCATCTGGCACTCGGTCACCGTGATCTCGCCGATCGTGATCGGGAACCCGAGCTCCTCGGGAACGAGCTCGATCTCCACCTCGCCCACGCGGATCTCGCCGGCAAAGGGATGGTTGCGGCCGTAGCCGCGCTGGGTGGCGTAGCCAAGCGCCAGCAAGAATCCCTCGTCGGCCCGCGCGAGGCTCTGCAGCCGAAGGTCGCGCTCGGCCGGCAGGTCGAGCGGCTCGCGCGTCAAATCCGCGACCGGCCGGCCATCCGCGTCGGGATCCTCGGGCTCGATGAGGCCGTCGCGATCGAGGATATCGATGACCCGCGGCAGGCGACTGGCGAGACCGGCCGGGTCGACGCTGCCCGCGGCGATGTCGTGCGCGAGCCGAGGGTCGTTCTCGACGTCACCGGCTGCCGCGCCGTCGCGCTCCGCAGGCCCGTCGATCAGATCGAAGTCGAGCAGCCGATGTGTGTAATCGAAGGTCGCCCCGAGGATCTGCCCTCCAGGGACGTCCTTGAACGTCGCCGACACGCGCCGCCTGATCGCCATGCCGCTCGTATCGATCGGCAGGCTCGCGCCGAAGCGCGGCAGGGTCGTCCGGTAGGCCCGCGCCAGGAAGATCGCCTCGATCAGATCGCCGCGCGCCTGCTTGACGGCGAGCGCCGCGAGCTCCCGGTCGTAGAGCGAGCCCTCGGCCATCACGCGGTCCACCGCGAACGCCAGCTGCTGATCGATCTGCGCCAGGCTCAGCTCGGGAGTGGCCGGATCGCCTCGCCGCTCCTCGGCCAGGAGCCGATGGGCGTTGGCGATCGCCCGCTCGCCGCCCTTCACGGCCACGTACATGGCTCAGTCCTCCACGCGCGTCGTCCGCGGCAGCGCCGCGATCACCCGCCCCGCGCTCATGAACACGTCGACGCCGCACGGAAAGCGCGCGTGATTATCGGCCGTCCACTGCCAGAAGCCCTCCGGCACCCCGGCGACGTCGAGGCGGGCGTCGCTCGCAATACCCGGGCCGCTGAGCCGCCGGCCGGTGCCGCCGATCAGCGCGCTGACCTGGACGATCACGGTGGCCGAGCGCTCCGGATGCTCCGGGGTCCCGCCCGCGAACGCCGAGAGCGGCGGCATGCGCTCGGCGTCGGCGATCAGCGCGAACCGGGCCGCATCGGCGCGCTCGGTCAACGGCATACCGCAGTGAAATCTGAGCCACTCGACCACGTCCGGACGGGCGGTCGGCACGTCGAGCCAGAGCGGCGTGTCGTAGTCGAGCAGGGCCAGGCACACTGCGGCCGTGGCGGGATGGAGCGGCGCGGGCGGCTTCACCGCCGCCGGCACGTCGACGATCCGGCCCGGGCGCGAGATCGCCTCGAGGACACTCCGGAAGATTCGCTGGCTGTCGAGGGTCGGATCGGCAAGACCCGGGAGCATCGTCACTCGTCCCCGCGGACCAGCGTGAAGAATTCGACCTTGGTCGGCGCAACGCGCTCGGCCGCGGCGCGGCGCCGCGCGGCGTGAGCCTCGGCCAGCGGCTCGATCACGCTCCGCTCGAGCTCGTCGCGGCGTGCGGGGTCCTGGAGCAGCGCGTCCAGCAGCGCGGCGAGCTCGGCGTGACGATGATCGCGGCCCCGGACGTAGGCCACCCCGACGGTCCCCTGCGTGAGCTCGACCGCGCAGCGTGTTACCGTCGCCTCGCCCACGTTGAATCGCATGCCCGTCCCGCCGGCGCGGCCGCGCACCATCACGAGGCCCGTCTCGGGGCGGCGCAGCACGCGATGGCTGGGTCGCTCGCCCACCGCTTGCCAGTGCGCCTCGAGCTCGGCGGCAGAAGCGAGAGCGAGCACCGACATCCACCGCCGCCGAGCGTCCGTGGGGCCCATGGCGGGCTACTTCTGAGCGGCCAGCTTCTTGGCGGTCTCGTTGAGATCGCGGATCACCTGGTACTTGCCGTCGTCGGCCACGACGAAGTTGCCCACCCAGGCGCCGATCTCCTTGAACGCCTCCG
>Ga0209382_10000332_pt1 | contig 76381 bp, 60 predicted proteins | sample SoiMetdeltSBSDD5_FD_187599 | JGI IMG/M metagenome (GOLD analysis project Ga0209382, IMG submission 187599) | Bulk soil microbial communities from a Populus tree surrounding site in Tennessee, USA - Soil MetaG P. deltoides SBSDD5 (SPAdes) (version 2) | ecosystem: Environmental > Terrestrial >... | reverse complement strand
GATCGATCGCTCAATAGGCGACGTCGACAGCGTCGTGATGATGTGGAACATCCGCCAGGCGCGCGACGCCGCATGGACGAACGGCGAAGTCCTCTGGCAACTTCGTTCGACACCGCACCTGCAGAGAGACTACCTTGCGCACCTCGATCAGTTCGCATCGTTCGCCGGCCGCGGTTTGCTGGTGCCACGGCTTGGCGTGAGCGCCGGCACTTAGGAGAAACCCGATTTCGAGTATCGTCTCCCTATGCGATTGAGCAGTGCGATGGTGTACGTGAAGGATCTTCCTCGCATGCGGGCGTTCTATGGCGAGATGCTTGGCGTCAAGCCCAGCAACGACACCTGGACCGACTCGTGGACCGAATTCGACGCGGGCGGTGTTCGGTTCGCTTTGCACGCAATTCCTCCCGAGATTGCCAGCCAGATCGAGATCACCTCGCCGCCTCGCCCGCGCGGACAGAACCCCGTGAAGCTGATTTTCGAAGTCGAAGATGTCGATGCGGAGCGCGTGCGGTTGGAGTCACTGGGGATCACGATGGTGCAGCGGCCATGGGGCGCATGGGATGGGATCGACCCGGAAGGTAACGTGTTTGGCATTCGGTCGCCCGAGGTCTGACGCGGGCGCCCGCCGAAACTCACGTCTATCGTGAGGCAGCCCGCATGGACGCAGGCCACTTGAGGCGGACGACCCTGGTTGCCTCCTGACCCTCAGGACCCAGCGCCTCATTCGCGAGATACACACCGGCGGCGGATGGGACGGCGGACGCAACCGACGCGAGCGCATCCCCTTCATAGAGCGCGGAATACAGCGGCGTGCGGCCATCCGGACTGACGACCAGCACTCCCGTTTTCTGCGGCAGCGCCATGAGCAGCCGCGCCGGCACTCTCATGAGCAACGGTTTGACCCACGCGTGTTCGTGCACCCAAGTGAGGAGCCGAGTGCGATTCGAGAACAGCGCGAGCCAGATACGCCCCGCGGAATCTCGATCCATCCCGTCATCCAGCCCGATGATGCCGTCGAGGACGATTTCATCCTGCCCCGCTTTCGGCCCTCTCAGATAGAGGCGCGTCAGGCGAAACAGCGAAGTCTGCGTAACCAGCACAGACTCCTCACGCGGTTGCCCGGGATGAAGGTCGTAGAGCACGCCGTTGATGAAGTGGAATCCTTCTGCGATGAGACGCGTCGTACGCGTCTCCAGGTCGTAGCGCCACAGGCGTCCGTTCGGCGACAGCGCAAGCGCTTCATCCAGCGCGTCGTCAACCGACGCACCGCTGTAGTCGAAGGGCTCCGAGAAGTAGATGCGCTTCCCGTCCTCCGACACTTCCAGGTTGTCGCACACGATGAGCGGCCGTTTGGGAGCCGTTATCCCCGGGCCGAGCTCGGGGGCGCCGCTATCGTTGTCCGCGTAAACGATCGAACGTTCGTTCATCAGATCGGTCGCAGGCACGTCCACAACGAGCGGGTCAACTTTACGCGTGTCGAGAGAAAGCCGGTACAACCCAACCCGTTCGTTTGGCGCCGCCGCCGAGTACGATCGCGATGCGCAGAAGTAAATGTGATTCGGGTCACCCGGTGCATCGTGAATCCCGTAAGCCATCAAGGGCGGATCCACGAGCGGTTCCCCGGAGTGGTTTCCGAGATTCAGCCGCCATATCTGCCCGTCGGTGGCCGTGACGAGCGCGGTGGTTCCGTCCTGCAGGAACACCGCGTCATCGAAGGCGGGCACCTTCGATGGAAATCGCTCGAGGGCTTCCGCAAACTCAGCCGACCGATCGACCGATTGAATCGCCGCCTCGGTCGCTCGATCGATTGCGATCGAGTCGGCGATCTGAATCTCGGCTCGCGGCGCCGCCATCACCCACCAGCCAGCGACCAGCAACGCCAGCACGACGACGGTGACGACGCGAGTCATCGCACGCCCGCGCCATGACCCTGCGCGGCTGACTCGGCGGGGCTTGATGACGGGTTCTGCAGCCAGCGAATCGTGTCCATCAACGTTTCGCGCAGCGGCCGCGTCGACCATCCGAGCTCAGCTCGCGCTTTCGACGTGTCGTACCACGCATAACGCCCGATGATTTGGAGCACATCGCGAGTCAAGGGAGCTGGTTTGCCGCGAATCGAGCTGATCAGCTCGAGAAGGCCGACCAGTCCACGCAGGATCGGCGTCGGAGGCACAAAGCGGGGGGCTCGAACCCCCGCGATCTCGGCCACCTGTTCGAGCAGTTGGTTGACCGAGACGTTGTCGCCACTGAGGAGATATCGCTGCCCGGAACGGCCTCGTTCGGCGGCGAGCACGACACCAGTCGCAAAGTCCCGCACATCGAGGGCTCCGAACCCGATCGGCAGGGTGAACCGCAGTTTTTTCGTGATCACCGACTGCACCAGTTTGTTCGCTGGTGCGCCCACAGGATCGTCCGGGCCGAATGTAAATGCCGGGCACACCGTCATGACGGCGAAGTTCGACGAGGCGTACGCCAGAGCATTCAATTCCGCCTGACGCCGCATGTTGGCGTATGGAAGATCGAACGAATGCTCCTCCCAGTTGGCCGATTCATCGAGCGGTTTCGGATTCCTGTTCACACCAACGGCGAGCGCGCTCCCCGCGACGACGGCGCGCTTGACGCCGCACGCTGCAGCGGTTTCCAGGAGCTGCCGGGTGCCAGCGATGTTGATCCGTTGCATGTCATCGAGGAGCTGAGCGCCGCCCCCAACGCTCACCTTGAAAGCAAGATGTAGCAAGGTGCCGACACCCGAGCAGGCGGAGCGCACTGAGGTGGCATCGTCCACGTACCCGGGACAGCGCTCAACATTCAGTCCCTTGAGCACATCGGGACGGCCGTCGCGCAACTCGAGCACGCGGGGACGGACTCCGACCTCGTTCAGCCTCTTGGCGACATGGTACCCAAGGAACCCGGTCGCACCCGTGAGCAGGACATTGGTCTCCATCGTGAGCCTCCGGCCAACAGAATTAGTCAAGAGCTAAACGACCGGCGTCGCGCGCTTGAACACGATATGACGTATGCGTGCATGGATCGTTCGAAATGGGGGGTGTCGTCGTTTTTTCTTTGAGCGCGAGAAAGGGCGTCCGCGCGGTCGCCTGCGCGCGCGTCTAATCTCATCCATTGCTCGCGGATTTGTTCTTGTTTCGACAAGAACGGCCAGTGAGAATGAGCCACCCCTACTGGCTGAGGTTTTACCCATGCGCCTCTCCATTGATGACCATGTATACCTGCCGCCGGCTGCCGCTGCGGCGCCGGCCGCGCCCGTCGTCCCGGCCGATCCCACAGCGCCGGACATCACGTTTCTTACGAAGGAGACCGCAGCCGCGCTTCAGTCCTTCTACGCGACCATCGATCGGATTACGGCTGACAACCCCGTTCCAATCGCCAGGCTCCAGGAGCTCGCCGGGAAGGCCCGCCTCGGTCAGATCACTCCGCCGGAATTGCAGGAACTGCAGGGACTGAAGGTCCACGCTGTTCGGCAGGGCAAGGCTGTCGCCGCCGTTATCGGCTTCTTCCTCAAGCTGAAGCCGTACCCGATGCTCGACGAGGTCAGGAAGAAGGCAAAGCTGTTTCAGGCGGTCTTCGGCCCGGTGTTGGTCGTCGAGGGAAATGCCGTTCGGGATGTGCTCGAGCGAGACCAGGATTTTACGGTTGATCCCTACGGCGTCGAGATGGTGAAAGCGATGAGCCCGGCGCACAACGGCGGGTTCACGACTTTCATCCTGAGCACCGACGACAACGCCGCTTACGAGCCGGACAAGCGCCTGCTTTCGACGGTGTGCAACCGCGAGGACGCAGCGCGGATCACTGAGATTATCCACCGCGATTGCGTTCGCCGAGTGGGAGCTGCCCTTGCGGCGGCGCGATCCAGCGGATCATCGACGATCGACGTCGTGCAGACGCTCGCGCGCTACGTCCCGGTCACGCTTGGGCACAAGTATCTCGGCGTCCCGGTAGCTGCGAAGCCCGGCACTTTCGAATTGACTCCGGAAATGCTGACCTATTACGGGTCGCCGATTGACGGGCAAATCGAGACCGGGCTGAACAAAGAAGATGGCGTGATCCCCGACGAGAAGCAGATGTACCTGTGGATCAAGGCGGCCTTCCGGCACTTCTTCAACAACGTGCAGAAAGACCCGCAGGTACAGAAGGACGGATTGCGCTCGTGCCGCCTGCTGCTGGCTTACCTGCTGCGCGAGGTCGCCATCCAGCGCGAGCGTGTGCTGAGCGGTCAGCCGGTGGACGACACGATGTTGACCAGGCTTGTGCTCTTTCAGCATGGCCGCTCGGCGCCCACCGTCGCGCACCCCGCGAATCTCGACCCACGCCTGGTCAGCGACCTTCGCATCGCCGAGAACGTCATGGGCACGATCGTCGGCGCCATCGCCGGCCAGGAAGAGGCCACGTGCCGCGTGATCGACTCGCTGATGCGATTGAAGGAAAGCGAGTATCGAACCACCGGATCCGCGCCGGCGAGATATGGCAGCTTTTCCGAGGTCACCGCGCTCGCCGTCAATGTCTTGAGTGGAACTCGCGTCGCTGAAAGCCGGCGCGACCTGTACAAATACTTCCTGGAGGCTCTGCGTCTGCAGCCGCAGGGAGAAGTCCTGCTCAGAAAGTGCGTCAGCGACGGAGCACGCATTGCGGAAAGCCGGCCACTTTTGGCCGGCACGCTCGTCTTCGCCGCACACGGGTCGGCGATGAGGGACATCCCCGATCCAGATGCCTTCATCCTGGACAGGCCCCGTCAGCACTATCTGCAGTACGGCTGGAGCCGGCACACGTGCCTCGGGCAGCACGTCTCACCCGTCATCATCGTCGAGTCGATGATTGCCGTGCTCGGCCTTCAGGATCTTTCGCGGCCTGACCCCGCACCCGGCGAATCGTCGTTCCCGTTCGAACGGCGGTTCGGACGGCTTCAGCTCGACGATCAAAACCTTTATGCCACCACGTTCTCTCTCCGATTTGCCGACGCGGGTAGCACCCGTCTGTTCTGGCCGCACGCGGCGGCCGGCAAAGTCGAGGTGATTTGAGATGCCGATCAACAGGATCCGACCAGTCAAGGGCTCTGCCCTGAATATCCCCGCAGAGCCCTTGTCTGGTCGCCGGTGTTTCTTGGCGCGCTTCGCGCGCCTGCGACCGCTATGCGGGGAGAGCGAGTCCAGAAATTCCACAACGAAGTGCAGAGCGGTCGCCTCCTATGTCTTGTTAACTCTGCTCGTCTGTGGCTGCGGTCGCGGGGCCGCCAACAACGAGGCCGCGGCGACAACGACGGCTGTGGCAAAGGGGACCGCGGGGCTTGTCGGACCGTTGACGAACGACAACAGCGACGACATCGTCTCGTGGGTGGACGGACAGGTCGTGAGCGACTGGGGAGCGGAAATCAAGAAGCGCGACAACGCGATCGACGGGTATTTGAACGATACCGATCCGGCACGATCGGAGAAGTATGGCTTTCGCAGCGGGCAGAATCCGCAGTTGGCGTGGAGTTGGTTCCGCGACTACCCGGTCGGATTCAATGGCGTTCCGTACGTGCTGTTCAAGACGATCCTGGATCTCGATCCAAATGACCCGGATCCCACGCTCCAGAGGATTGCCCGGATTTGGAAGCACCAGTCGACAATGCCGATCGGATCGGGGCCGTCTGCTGCGTGGACGTTCGATCACATCGGCGTAGGACCGAACCCGTCTGACTACGTCGACGGAGTGGCCCGGCCGGTCAGTGAGCGCCAGGCTGCATTGCCGTTTGGGTTCGCCTACGAGAACCCGCGATCGTTCGAGCCGCTCTCAGAAATCGAGATGAAGCGGTATGACACGCAACTGCGCCTGAAGAGCGTGTTTCAGATCACGAGCCTGCTGCTCGCCAAGCTCAGAACGGCCGATCAGGAGGAGACCTGGGAAGACGATCGGAAGGGCTTTGGCACTCCGGGATCCATGGATCGAGTGTTCTTCTCGTGCGCGGCGTGCCACGTCGGTCGCGTCGTCGTCGGCGGGAAGATGAAATTCCTGCCCGGGATGCCGAACACCGAAGTCGAAGCGCAGTACTACTCGAAGCTGCTGATGCTGACCGCAGCGGCGCTGGTCGAGTCTGGATTCGATCCCACATCGACGACACCGGTGAACCCTGCCAACATCTCCCCCAACAGGAATGCTATCCGCGCGCTCTATGGGGCGATGCTGAAGAAGGCGCTCGACGACCCCGAGACGATGTACGGTTCGTCACCCGGACAGATCGCCCGGGCGAAGATTCAGACGCTCGCGGTGGCCGACAAATTCCCGGATGTCATGAAGGATGTCATTGCCATCGGGGTAAAGACCCACTTCATCTACTATGTCGTCGCCAAGAACAACGGCTACAAGCAGCCGCTTCCCGACGTGCTCGAAGATCGGCCCGGGCAGATGGATGCGTTCGGCATCGCGTCGGGTCTCGTGGCGATCCACACGCGGCGAACCAAGAATACGTTCCTGGAATTCGTGAAGAGCGATAACCCGAAGAGCCCAATCTTTACCGGGTTCTCGAAGGCCAACGGACTGCCCACGGACACTCCAGGGATGACCGATGCGGTCACCGATCCGAAAGTCGCCGGCGACCGCGTCTTCAAGAACATCCCGGCCTGGGCCCCGCCCGTACCGGCGCCGATCGACGTCAAGAGCGTCAATTGGGCGGTTGAACGCTATCACGCCAACTGGGATGGCAATCAGGGGGCGTCGTCGCGAACACTCGCCTCGGGCTCGTCAGCCACTGGCGATCCGCGGATGGTGAACGTTCGCATTCACGAACCGCTCAACCCGTTCATCGACAATCTACCACCACCGCCGTACCCCTTTACGAGCGTCGATCTGGTGCGCGCAAAAGAAGGCAAGGCACTGTTCAAATCGACGTGCGCCAATTGCCACATGCCCCGGAATCAAATGATTTATCCGGCGCTGAAACTCGGCGTCGACGTGAACCGCACGATGGTGAACACGAGCGTGTCTCGCTACGGGCTTGCTGCACTGGTGACCGAGGCCTGCAGCATCTATGGCGAGAATAACAAGGGTCAACCAGGTGCGGACTGGTGCGTACCGCAAGGCGACTGGCAGGCGAGGCTCGATGAGTACTTCCGAGACACGCCGCGCCGCTTGGCGGAAGGCACCAACGGCTACAAGGCGGACGTGCTGCACGGCATCTGGGCCCAGGCGCCCTACCTGCACAATGGCTCGGTTCCAACACTGGGCCAGCTGGTCTGCCCATCCACCCGCCCGCAGAAGTTCCTGCGCGGCAACTTGAACTACGACGAAGCGCTGGTCGGATTTGAATGGGCGACTCGGCCGTCGATGCGTTACGGTCCCAACGAGACGCTCCTCGTGAAGGAGTACGACACGACGGTTCCGGGTAAGTCCAACGCCGGTCACACTTTCGGCTCGAGCCTCTGTCCCGACACCAGCGGTCTCGATCCCGTCAACGATCGCAAGGAAATCGAATCGCGGCTGCTGCAATCGCCAGTCGGTGCGTTGCTCGCATACCTGAAGACTCTGTAAGAAGATAACCTCCCAGATTCCTCCAACTCCGAACGGCAACAAGCTCTTTCGGAGTTGGAGGTGTCGATTCCGGCCGCCTTCATTCGACGCCAGCATAGAGGTAAGTGAGCAAGCCACCCCAAGAAGTAGCCATTCGTCCCAATTTGCCTGTGGGCGGTGTCGATCTGGCGGGGGTCGTTTCGACTATAAGTAGAGGCGCCAGGCGGAGGATTCATGAGTTTCGTTACAGATCTCAGGTTTGCGTTGCGCTCGCTGCTCCGGGCGAGAGGGTTGACCATCACTGTCGTGATCACCCTGGCGCTTGGTATCGGCGCCAATGCCGCCATTTTCAGCGTGGTTCGCGGCGTCCTGCTCAAGCCTCTGACCAACCGTGATGAAAATCGATTGATCTACATCCGGCAGAGCGCGCCCGGGCTCGGCGCCCCAAACGCGGCGTTCTCCGTCCCGGAGATCGACGACCTCAAGGCACGGGTCAAGTCAGTGTCCGCCTTCGGCGATTTCTCGACCATCGGGTTCACGATGATCGGACTCGGCGAGCCTCGCGTCGTCAGTGCCGGTGTCGTCGGCGGATCGTATTTCGAGGTCATGGGGCTGCGCCCGGTGCTGGGCCGATTGATCAATGCGTCAGACGATGGGCCGCAGGCCGCGGGCGTGGTGGTGCTGACCCATCGTTTCTGGACGACGGAGTTCAAGAGCGATCCGTCGGTGATCGGCAAGACCGTCAGGCTCGACTCGCGGGCGGCCACCGTCATCGGTGTCCTCGAGCCCTCGGTGCCCTATCCACAGGAAACGGAGATCATCGCCAACGTCGTGACCAGTCCGCACCATCTCTCAGCGACGATGGTCACCGGCCGCGTTCATCGTATGACCGAGCTGTTCGGACGCCTTGCCCCTGGCGCCGACCTCGACGCCGCGCGCGCAGAGCTCCGCACGGCGCACGACGCCATCCGCGGTGAATATCCCGACGTGTATTCAGCGAAGGCTGACTTCCGCATCGATGCGGTGCGGCTGCGCGATCAGATCACTTCTCCGGCCAGGACGGTGCTGTGGGTGCTGCTTGCCGCTTCCGCTCTCGTGTTCGTGATCGCGTGCTCGAACGTCGCCAATCTCATCCTCGCGCGATCGGTACGACGCGAGGGTGAGCTGGCGGTGCGCGCGGCGCTCGGCGCGCGCGCGAGCGCGCTTCGTCGAACGCTGCTTGCGGAGAGTCTGCTGCTGTGCGGCACCGGCGCCGTACTTGGTGTGCTGATGGCACGACCGATGGTCGCCGTGCTATCGCGCTACGCAGCGCGATTCTCGGTGCGCGCGCTCGACGTCACCGTCGATTCCAGCCTTTTGTGGATCGGCGTGGGGCTCGCGCTGGTTGCCGCAACTCTCCTGGCGTTCGTCCCCAGGCTACCATCGGCCGAGGCGTCGAGCGGCTTCGGCCTGTCCAACGGCAGCGCCCGCTTGACGACCGGAACGAACCGACGCCTGCGCGTGTTCGCCGTGTTGCAAATCGCGGCGTCGTTCGTGCTTCTCGCAGGCGCCGGAATGTTGTTGACGACGCTTCTGGAGCTGCAGTCAGCGCAGTTGAAGCTCAACACGAGCAATGTGCTGGCACTACACGTGCCGGTCATCTCGGGCCGCGAACCGGGACAGGTCACGGCGTTCTACCAGGAAGTGCTGCGTCGTATTTCGGCGCTCCCGGGGGTTGAGCGGGTCGCCGTGGGGACGCTGGTGCCGTGGCGGGAAGCCGGCGGGTTCGGCCCGGGCTTCCAGTTCTCCGCCGAGGGCTACGCCAAGGTCGACGGCGAGGATGATCCTCGCGGACGATTCCGGACCGTCTCACCCGGCTTCTTCGCGGCCCTCGGAGCTCCGCTCATTGCCGGGCGCGATTTCAACGACGCGGATCGACGTGACTCGGAGAAAGTCGTCATCGTCAGCCAGAGCCTGGCGCAACGAATGTTTCCCAATCAGGACGCGGTGAACCGTCACGTCAGCTGGACCGATCCGGTCATGAAGTTCATCGACGTCAGCCCGGAACCCAGACGGATCGTCGGCGTCGTTGCGGACATCGATGATGAGAATGTCGTCCCCGGCCCGGCGGTGACCATCTATCACCCTCTGGGCCAGGCTCTAGGCGGCGGAAGGCTGTTCGTGCACGCGCGGACCGATCCGTACGCGCTCGTGCCGCCGATTACGCGCATCATCAGGGAGCTCTCGGCGGATCAACCGGTTGAAAAAGCGGCGACGCTCGACGACGTGCGCGCGGAGGTACTGGCGCCGAACCGGCTCAATGCGTTGGTCTTTGGCGGCTTTGCCGGGGTAGCACTCCTCATCGCGATCGTGGGTGTGGCAGGTGTGCTGGCCTTCTCGGTGAGCGCACGCACGCGCGAGTTCGGCATTCGGCTCGCGATCGGATCCGCGCCCAAGGATCTCTTGCAAGGGGTCGTGAAAGAGGGCGCGACGATCGCGGCCGTGGGAGTCGTGGCTGGGGTTGTCGGAGGGCTCGCACTGACACGCGCGGTCGCAAGTTACATCAACGAAGTCAGCTTACCTGGATTCGTACCGACGCTCGGCGCCGCGCTGGTTCTCGTTATTGCGGCGCTGGTCGCGTCGCTCGTGCCAGCAGCGCGCGCATCTCGTGTGGATGTCATCGACGCGCTTCGCCCGGAGTAGCCGAACGGCGACTCCGCAGGGCGCGTCTGGGTTGGTAGATCTGCCGGGAATGCCGGTCCGACCGCCTCCGCCAACGTCCCGGCGGGTCTCCACAGCAACACCGCCCTACGGTTGCGGACGCAGGCGTAGTGTCCGGCTTTAGCCGGACCTTGGCTGCGCGCCACTCGTCTTACGTCGCTTCCAAATCCTGCCGATAAGTGAAGACGTGCAGACCTACGGTCGATGGCTCTGGGCTCTGACGGCGCTCTTCGTATTTCGCATCATTGCGCAGCCACTCGCGCTCGTGATCGATTCGCCGCTGTTGCCGCCGTTCGAGTCGTGGCATAGCGGTCTGCTGCCGTATCCATTGCTCGTCGTCGCCCAGCTTTTCATCGTGGCCTGGCTCGCGCTCACCGCCTGGCGTGTCTCGCACGATACGGTGACACCGAACCGCAAGGCTGGCAGATTCCTACTCACGATTGCGGGGCTGTACGCGGCGACGATGCTGACGCGGTTGATTCTCGGCGCAACCGTGCTGCGCGACGAGCGGTGGTTCGGGAGCCCGGTGCCGACTGTCTTTCACCTTGGCCTGGCGAGCTACCTGTTCGTATTCGGCCACCTGCATACGCGCCATGGCTAGGTTGCTGCCGTCGATTCACTACCCGGCCACCATGGTCGGGGCATTTGCGTTGTTCGCCATGCTGCGAGCGGCCGGAATGCCCCTCATCGTCAGCACATACCTTCCCGCGTTGTCGGTCGCGGCCATCGTGACGTGGCTCGAGTTACGACAGCCAAACCGCGAGACCTGGCGTCCGCCCGCACGCGAGATCAGGACGGACCTGGTCTTTATGATCGTGGTGCAGTTGGCGATGCCGCCGCTGGTCGGGTTCCTCTTCGCGAACGCGCTGGTCGAGCCCGCACGATCGCTGAATCTTCCAATCGCACGCGCGTGGCCCCACAGCTGGCCGATATGGACGCAGGCGATCCTCATGGTGCTGGCGGTCGACTTCATGCGCTATTGGCTGCACCGTGCCGCGCACGAGAGCGACACGTTATGGCGCCTCCACGCCGTGCATCACTCCGTCGATCAGCTGTACTGGCTCAACACCGCGCGCTTCCACCCGATCGAGAAGGCGCTGCAGATGTGCCTCGACAGTCTCCCGTTCCTGCTCATGGGAGTCGATGCCACCGTGCTCGCGCTGTACTACCTGGCCTACGCGTCCAACGGTTTCTTCCAGCACTGCAACATCCGCTTGCGCTACGGCTTTCTCAATTACATCGTCGGCAGCGCCGAAACGCATCGCTGGCATCATTCGCGCGAGCCGCGCGAGTCCAACGCGAACTACGGCAACACCGTAATCGTGTGGGACCTGATCTTCGGCACGTGGTTCCTGCCAACCGACCGGGCTGTCGACTCGCTCGGACTCAAAGACCCGGCCTATCCGAAGGCTTTCCTCGGGCTGATGCGCGCGCCGTTCAACAAGTAATTGCAGAACCACTCATGCACGCATTTCTGAGACGAGCGGCGATGCGCATCTACCGGCATCGCCATTGGCTGCCGCTCGAAAGAAACGCATCGCGACCGGACATCGCGCAACGCGAGGTGCTACGCGCGATTGTGTCCGCCAACAGCGCTACGACCTTTGGACGGGAACACGGGTTTGCCGAGATCGACTGCGCTCGGATATTCGGCGAGCGGGTGCCCGTGCAACAGTACGAGACGCTGCGGCCTTACATCGAGCGACAACGGCGAACTGGTCAGACCGAGCTGACCGCCGAGGCGCCGCTCTTCTACGCACAGACCAGTGGAACGACCGGCACACCCAAGTACATCCCGATCACCAGAACATCACTGGCGATGCATCGAGCGGAGCAGGCGCTCTTCTCTTATCTGCAGTTCAGGGCGTGTCCGTCGGCATTCGACGGGATGGCGATGGGCATTATGGGCGCTGCCGTCGAGGGCCGGCTCGACTCGGGTCACTCGGTGGGATCGGTATCCGGTCATCTGTATGCGTCGCTCCCCCGATTCATTCAGTCCAGGTTCGTCGTGCCGCCCGCTGTGTCGACGATCGCGGACTATGACCTGAAATACCGGGTCATCCTCCACCTCGCGCTCGCACAACCTCGCATCACGTATATCGGATCGCCAAACCCGTCGACATTTCTCCGGCTTCTCCATGTGTTGAAGATCGAGCGCGAGATGCTGCTGCGCTCGCTGGCTACAGGCCTGTCCAGCGTGACTGCAGCGCTCGATCCGTCGCTGCAGCAGCTCGTCGCGAGTCGTATGCCGGCGATGCCGGATCGCGCTGCGCTGCTGAACAAACTGCCTGAGCTCACTTACGCCAACGTCTGGCCCGACGTGAAGCTACTCACGACGTGGACGGGTGGGAGTTGTGGCATTGCTCTGGGTGCGCTTCGAAAGACGCTTCCTGTCCAGACCCTCGTCATGGAACTTGGCTACCAGGCAACCGAAGTTCGCGGGACGATTCCGCTCGAGGCCGAAACGCCCGGCGGGCTGCCACCCCTGGGGCACACGTTCTTCGAGTTCGTCGAGCGCTCGGCATGGGACCGTGAGCGACCCGACTACCTCACCGTCGATCAGCTGGAGCAGGGATTTCAGTACTACGTTCTGATCACGACGCCGGCCGGGTTGTATCGCTACTTCATGAACGATCTCGTTGAGGTCACAGGCTTCTTTCGAAAAACGCCACTCCTGCGGTTCGTCCAGAAAGGCAAGGGCGTCACGAGCCTGACCGGCGAGAAGCTGTACGAAGCCCAGGTCATCGACGCGGTTCAAAACGAGCTCCCTCGATGCGGAGTCATTCCAACGTTCTTCGTCATGATCGCTGACGATGAGAAGATGTCGTATCGACTGCTGGTCGAGGGGCAGGCTGGCCTGCCTGAGTCAAGCGCGGTGGGGCAGGCGGTCGACCGCCGTCTCGCGGAACTGAATATCGAATACCGCGCGAAACGTGACAGCGGCCGCCTCGCACCGTTGACGCTCGCGTGGCTCCGGCCCGGTGCGGGCGAGGCGTACAAGGCTGCCGCTGTCAGTGCCGGTCAGCGAGAGGGGCAACTGAAGCCTGCGGTCCTGCAACATCGTAAAGACCTGCTCATACCGCTGGACCAGTTCGTCGCATAATGCGTCTCGAGCAACTCGCCCTCAGCGAACTCCACATCCCCTTCAGAACGACGTTTCGGCACGCGTCTGCCGAGCGTAGCGAGACCGCCAGCATCTGGGTCGAGGCACGCTCGGAGGGCTTCGTTGGCTATGGAGAGTCGTGTCCTCGTCCCTACGTCACGGGTGAGACCACCGAGTCGGCTCGCGCGTTCTTCGCCGACTTCCACGAGTCGTTACGGCAGGACATCGTGAACCTCGATTCACTCCGAAAGTGGATGACCACGCACGCCGATGCCATCGACACCAACCCGGCGGCCTGGTGCGCCGTCGAGCTCGCGCTTCTCGATCTGCTCGCCAAGATCACGGGCGAGACAGTTGAAACGCTGCTGTCGCTGCCTGTCTTGTCGGGCCCCTTTCGCTACACTGCGGTGCTCGGCGACTCCAGCGAGGCGGCTTTCGCCGCAACGGCCCACGCCTATCAGCGCCTGGGCTTTCGAGACTTCAAACTGAAACTGTCGGGCGACCTCGAACGAGACACACGGAAGCTCGCACTCCTCGATTCGGCGGACTCCACGTTTCGAGTGCGCGTTGACGCCAACAATCTGTGGGCGGATGTCCACGTCGCCGAAATGTATTTGCGAAACCTGGGAAGATCGTTCGTTGGACTCGAGGAACCGCTGATCTCGAGACGCTACGCGGAGCTTGGCCAGCTTTCTGAGGCGCTCGGATGCCCGATCATCCTCGACGAGAGTCTCACCGCCAGCGACCAGCTCCGCTTCCTCGAGGGCACGGCCGATCGCTGGGTGATCAACGTACGAGTGTCCAAGATGGGCGGGCTCCTGCGATCACTTGAAGTCGTCTCGGCCGCCCGCGCCCGCGGCATTCCCCTTATCGTGGGCGCCCAAGTCGGCGAAACGAGCCTGTTGACCCGCGCGGCGCTCGTTGTCGCGCAAGCGGCAGGCGCTGACCTGCTCGCGCAGGAAGGGGCCTTCGGGACGTTCCTGCTCGAGCGCGACGTGTGCGAGCCGTCGCTGATGTTTGGCGCAGACGGGATACTCGATCCGCGGACCTATCCGTTCGACACCGTGGGGTTCGGCCTTCCCCTGTCGCCTTACGGTGCGAATGGGAAGCCGCCGAAGAATACGTAAGCGGCTGCGAGCGTCACTAACAGATTGAACGCCTGGGCGCCAAGAAATGCGACCGCCGGGCGACCGCCATCGGTCGTCACGAGACTCGGCAAAGAGGTTTCCAGGCCGATCGACACGAACGCCATCGCAAACAGCGCCGTACGAATTGCCGTCAATGGGCCGCGCGTTTCGGCGACCGTGGCATCGCCAACCAGCCACGAAAAGACGATCGACGCAACGAGGAATCCAAACACGAATTTCGGAAAGCGTTCCCAGATCACGGCGAGGCTCGTTCGCGGCGTCTCCGATCCGTCAGGCGTGCTCCCCTTGCGTTTCATCGCCCACCAGACCGTCAGCAGAAACGCGGCGACACCAATCAGCGCGTTCTGCGACAGCTTCACGACGACGGCCGCATCGCGCGCCGCATCGCTGATCAACTCGCCGCCGGCAACGACCGCCGCACTCGTATCGAGCGTCCCGCCGAGCCAAGAGCCCGCGACCACGTCAGGCATGCCCATCGCTTTCGCCACCCACGGCATGAGGACCATCATCGGCATTGCGACGACGAGCACGAGTGATGTCACATACGACAGCTTCTTGCGATCGCCTTGAATGGCGCCGCACGTCGCAATCGCAGCCGATACACCACAGATCGACACCGCGCTCGCCAGCATCGTCGCAAACTCATCGTCGACACGAAGGCGTCGCGCCAGCCAGAACGCGAACGTCCACACGCTCAACACCACGACGAGCGCCTGAGCGATACCGAGAAACCCGGCGCGGGCAATGTCGTCGATCAGAATGCCGGCGCCAAGGACGACGAGCCCGGTCTTGATGTAGAACTCGGTGCGGACCGCTTCACGAAGCCACGTTGGCACGGTGACGACGTGATTGACGACCAAGCCGATGGCCAACGCGAACACCACGTACTCGAGGCTCCACGCGGCGACCGCGGGGAGCGCGGCAATCGCCTGCGCCAGCCATGCCAGCGCTGATACGAGGAGCACGCCGGGGACAAATCGCATCAACCGCGCGCCGAGCACGACGGCGCCGATCGTCAGCGGCACCAGCACCTGCAGCCCGACTCGTATCGGATCTGTCGATCGCACGCCCGCAAGGGCAAGGGCGATGAGCGACCCGCCTACCAGGACCGAGAGCCAGTCCTCGCTGATGAGGGGTGGGCGCGCGGCAATCGACTCGCGGGTTGTGTCCGAGACCCCGGCGGTATGAGTGGCAGCTGTCTGCATGGGCGAGAGATTACTCCAATCGCCCGCGCCGTAGGGCGGGTCCGGCTTTAATAGACCCGCCGGTCCGAAGCGACCATGACCCACCGGGTCCACAGAGCAGGACCCGGCCTACGAAGCTCAGGCCGCAGATTCGGCCTGTACGTCGTCTTTCCAGCAGAATTCGAGGATGAGGCCGCTGACGTTCAGCATGTCGCCGTCCTGCAGGATGCGACGTCCTTCGAGGCGCTCGTCGTTGATGAGCGTCTTGCCGCCGAGCGGCGTTGCAACGTAGCTGTTGCCGCTCCGGGCAATCGCGACCGCGACCGACGGTTTGAACCAGCCGCGCAGCCGGACGAGCGCCGTATCGGAGCGCCCGATCAGTGACGTATGCGCCCCGAGATCGTATTGATCCTGCTCGGAGCGTCCCGCGATGACGCGAAGGACTCCAACGCGGCGCGGTGCCGTTGCGACCGGCGTCGCCGGACGCGCGTTGACCGACTTGGCTGCGTCGGCACGAGCCGATTCGAGCGTGGCGCGCAGCGCGCGGTGCTGCTTGGTGTCGAGATAGACCGTGTCACCGAGACTTTCGAGTGGTGCACCGGCCACAGGCTGCGGTTCGACGGCATTCTGATCGAACACGATGGAGTGCTTGCCCACGAGCACTTCGTCGCCGTGCTGGAGGACATGTCGCGTGATCGGGCGGCCGTTGACGAACGTGCCGTTCGTGCTGCGCAGGTCTTCAAGGATGACCTGCTGTCCCTCGAGCAACACCCGCGCATGATGACCAGACACCGCGGGGTTGTCGATGATCATCGCGTTGTCCGGAAGACGCCCGATCGTCACGCCTGATCCAAGAGCGTAGTCCTTGAGGACGATACCTTCATACTGCAGCGTAAGTTTCGACATCCTGCCCTCGTCAATGGGGTCGGGAGTGTCCTTCTTAAATGACTCCCGACCCCTTTTATCAACTGGTGCCACCATCGCCCTGTTACTTCCACGACCACGACCGTGATGTTGTCCGCGCCCCCGTTGTGGTTGGCCGTCGCGATCAGGTGATCGCAGATCTGCTGGGGCTCCTGGAACGTCTGAATCGCCTTCGCCAACTCCTCCTCGGACACCATCCGGGTCAAACCGTCGCTGCACAGCAGCACGTAATCTCCCGACTGCACCGGCACTTCGGTGACGTCGACTTCGACAGCAGGCTCGCGACCCAGCACACGCACGAGCAGGTTTTGCTGCTCGACCGGGAGCTTCTTGCCTTCGTCAGCGAGCCCCGCCTCGATATGCGCTTCCATCAACGAGTGATCGCGCGTGAGCGGCTCGAGCCGCTCGTTGTGCCACAGATATGCCCGGCTGTCTCCGACGTGAGCGACGCCAGCAATCTGTTCGCGGATCCACGCGCTGACCACAGTTGTTCCCATCCCGGCCTGACGCGGATCCTTCTGCGCCTGGCCGTAGATGAACTCGTTCGACTGACGAACGGCATCCAGAAGACGCGTCGTGTGCGGCAGAAACGGCGATGACGTCGAACCCTCGCCGCTTTCGTCGCCAGTCAGTCGACGCGCAATGGCCTGGATGGCCAATTCACTCGCCACTTCTCCAGCCGGTGCGCCGCCCATACCGTCGCAGACTACGAACAGGCCTTCCTCGGCCCGCGACATGAACGCGTCCTCGTTCTGAGGACGAACCCGTCCGGTATCGGTGCGCGCTCCGACTCGCAGCCGCATCAGTGATGGTGATTACAAGCCGTACGCCGGGATGGTCCTGAGGGTGAAAGTAGCGACCTACGAGAGAGATACGGCCGAGCTTAGGTAGGTTTCGGACACGCGCGCGAGGGTGATCGTGAGCGGTTTTTGAACGATGGTTACAGAAGCGTCAGTCTTTTTCCCTGGGCAATTCGATGAAGCGCGGTTGATGACCGGTTCGCTCTTCGAGCGCCAGCAGGACACGCTTCAACAGGACCTCGTCGAAGCGCATCGAGACAAACTGTTCTTCGGTGCTCGTTCGCAACGCGACCCAATCGCGCGAGACCTGTATACCAAACTTGCTCAGCGTTCCACCGGCGCGCGCGACAGGCGACGGCCCTTGTGGCGAATCCCACAGCGGATCGCGTCCGCGCGACACGTTGATGGCGATGACACGTCCGTACGGGAACGAGCACAATGGCGACGCCGGGTTGTTGGTCGGGATGATGGTGATCTTCCCGTCGCCCATGAGGAGCTGCGCGCCCTGCTCCTTTGACTTGCGCGTACCGACCAAGGCCCTCGTCTCGAACACCAGGATCGGGTCTTCGATCGCGGGCCGCGCGGCTCGCCGCTCCACAGGCACGGGTGCGGGCGCTTCGACAGGTGCAGGGGCAGGCGGCTCGACGACCGCAACCGGCTCCGGCGGCGGCGCGGGAGTCGCAACGACCGGAGCACGGCTCGCCACTCGACGCGCCGCCACAGGTGCCGCCGCCACCGCGGGTGCCGGTTCGGTCGCTGGAGGCGGAACAGCCTTCACAGCGCGAGCCTCTTCGTGCGGAGTCTCGACGACAACGTCCTCGACCGGGGGCGGCGCAGTCGCTGGAATCGATGTCGTCGTTGCGGTTTCGGTGACGACGGGCTCCACGACAGAAGACGGCGTGGGAGCGATTGCGTCTTGCGTTTCGTCGCCGCGCAGCATCACGTAGGCGGCGGCGAACGCGCCGATCGCCAGGACCACCGCTGCCGCTTGCGCCCACCGATAGCGAGCTCGCGGTGCGACTGTTGGACGCTCGGCGACCACAGCTGCGACCGCGCTCGCAGGCCGCGGCTGTGCCAAGTCGATCGTGTCCATCACCGGTTGCGCCAGCACCATGCCTTCACGATTGCTGGCGGCGAACGTCCTCGCGAGATCGGCCGCCGGGAGCGGCCCTGTGGCGCGAGACAACTCCTCTCGGAATTCTTCGGCGGACTGGAACCGGTCGGCCTGAGTTTTTGCGAGCGCTCGCTGAACGATCGCTTCGCACCAATCGGGAAGACCACTGCGATGCGCGCAGAGCGGGATCGGCGCATCGCGAAGCTGGCGTTGCAACATCCCGAGCGCGGTGTCAGCGGCAAACGGCAACGCGCCGGTCAGCAGGCGATAGAACAGCACGCCAACAGAATAGAGGTCCGAGCGCCCATCGACCTCCTCGCCGAGGACCTGCTCTGGTGACATGTACGCCGGTGTGCCCATCAAGCGGAAGTCGACGGTCTTCTGCTCGGCGCCGAGGACGCGAGCGATACCGAAGTCCATGATCTTGATCGAGCCCTCGTCGGTCACCATGACGTTGGCCGGCTTGACGTCGCGATGTACGACGCCGGCGCGGTGAGCGTGCTCGAGCGCCGACAGGATCAGGTCGATGACGTAGGCGGCGCGTTCTGGCGACAGCGCACCGAGCCGCTCGGACAGCTTGTCGAGCGATTCGCCGCGAACGAACTCCATCACCATCAGGAGGTCGCCATCGGCGCGGAACAATTCGAAAATGGTCGCGATCTGCGGGTGATTGAGCCGCGCCAGGATCGTCGCTTCGGCGCGGAAGCGTGACATGACCTCGGTATTGGCAAGGTCGGGGTTCAACGTCTTGACGGCGACGTCGCGATGCAGCGTTTCGTCGACGGCCTTGTAGACGACGCCCGCGCCACCTCGCCCGAGTTGGCCAACGATTCGGTATTTGCCGATGGTCCTGCCAATCATCAGAGTCCCGTGCAGCGAACGGTCACTTTACGCCGCCTCTACGGTCCTTTCGGACTGATGCAAAACAGGCGATAGGCGCCATAATCTTTTCTTCTTCTCCTGACATGAATCTGCATGCTTCGACGATTGCTCTCGTACTCCTATTCGTGACGACATCCGCTCTCGCCCAACGGGGAGGAGGACCTCAGGGAGCACGAGAAGTAAAGGTCACCGCGATCGCCGGTATCGTTGCCGAAGGAGCAACGTGGAAGGTGGCCTGGCAAGGGACCGACAACGCCGACGGCATCGTCGGCACGGCCGATGGCGGTCTGCTCTTTGCGCAGGAGCAACCCCGGCGCATCCGCAAGTTGGATTCAATGGACCGCGTGTCGGTGGCTCTCGCCGAGACACACGGCGTCGGATCGATCGCCGTCGACTCCAAGGGACGGATCCTCGGCGTGGAGCGCACATGCACCGATCCTGGCGGACGGCCCGATCAGTGCACCGAGTCACCAGCGGTGAGCGTGCTCACTCCTACGCGCTCGATTCTGGCGGATCGATTCGAAGGCAAGCCGTTGGGGCGGCTCAACGATCTCGTCGTCGACCGCAAGGGCACGACTTACTTCACCGTCGGCGGCGCGTACTACGTTGGCGCAAATGGCACCGTGAAGAGTCTTGGCGAGAACATCCGCGCCAACGGCATCATGTTGAACCGCGATGAAAAGATCGTCTACATCACCAACGGCAATACGATCCTGGCGTTCGACATCCTGCCCGATGGCAGTGTGACCAACAGGCGCGACTTCGCGACGCTCGAAGCTGGTGGCAACGGTGACGGGATGGCCATCGATAACGCGGGTCGCCTGTATGTCACATCGCCGCCGGGCGTTCAGGTCTTTGCTGTGGACGGCACGTATCTCGGTCTCATCCCGACGCCGCGAAGCGCGATCAGTGTCGCCTTCTCCGGCCCTCGCAAACAGACACTCTACATCGTTGGCAGTGGTGCTCTCGGAGCAGATGGACAGGAGTTCAGGACGCCAGACGGCGTGAGGAACAACGCGAAGACGATCTATCGGCTTCCAATGCTTGCTTCAGGATTCACGGGCCGCGCCAAGTAGGGCGGCGGTCTCGTCATAGCGCGGGGCGCAAAGAAGGAAGCCCGCGCGACGTCAGCTCACCGGATTGGGGCGCGCCAGTCGCACGAGCTCGGGCGCGTGAAGGCGCTGCCCCTTGTAGGCCGTGACGATGCCAAAGCGGCGGCCGCTTTCCCAATCGTCGCGCGCATCGCGGATCTCCTCAGGAGTCCGCGCCACGAAGTTCCACCACATCAGAATCGTTTCCGGGAAAGGCGGACCACCGACGAGCAGCACGCGCGCACCGCTCTGACTTGCGAACGCAGCTTGCGTGCGTTGCATTCCCAGGTAATAGAGCATGCGCTCGTGGAGCGGCTGTCCATCCAGCACGCAATCGCCCGTCAACACGAGTACCGCGTACTCGAAGTCCTGACGTAGTGGGACGGCGAGCGATTCACCTCGATGCACCTGAAGATCGGCTCCGACTAAATCCGCGAAGTGCAGCGCCGGCGACGCAGCTCGATCGACGTTGCCGGAAAACACGCGCACGATTCCACCTGGCTGTTCGAGGATCGGGACCGACTGCACATGCTGAAACGAGGGCTCGCCGTGCCGGTCGCGATCCGGCAGCGCCGTCCAGAGCTGTACTCCGTTCAGCCGGCCGCTGTTGTCAACAGGTGTTCGCTCCGCATGCGCGATGGCATGGCCGGAGGTCATCACGTTCACTCCGCCGGGGCGCAGCACGGCTTCCTCCCCGAGGCTGTCGTCGTGCACGACTTCTCCTTCGAGCAGCCACGTCACCGTCTGCAGGCCCATGTGCGGGTGAGGCGCCACGTCCATTGGCATTCCCTCGGTGAACGACAGCGGACCGAACCGATCGAGAAAACACCACGGCCCGATCATGCGCCGCCCTCTGACCGGGAGCGCCCGCGAAATACGAAGGGTGCCAAGGTTGATCTCATAGTTCGGATACTCATCGAGCCGACGATCGGTGGCACCAAGTGCCACCAATGACTCTGCGGCAACGATCGGCTTCGTCATGCGGACAGTGTACTGCGCGCGGAGGAAGCCGAGGACGCAGAGAAAAACGTCAACGCGGGGATCGCAAAGGAGCAGAGAGAGTGGGGCAGTTCGAAGGGCTCAGGATCAGTCGCGCGGGTGCCGGCCCATGGCTGCATTGGCCGGCAACGCATGGAGCAGCGCCCGACGCTCCACGAGGTGCCGCGCACAGCGCGGCCCGCGCGACTGACCGTGGTTTGCTTCGAGTCACCTGATTCCCTCTGCACCCCTGCGCTCTCCGCGTTGAAACCTCCAGTGAACCAAGCACCCACTGAAAGCGAGGGCTCGACTTACAATGCGGAATGCTCTTGCGTCGCCAGACCGCCATTCTTGTCGGCTTCTTCCTGATTTCAGCCGCTCTCATCTCTTGCTCTCGTTCGCCGGCTTCCTCAGCGGGCTCAATTCCAAGAACCGCGGCCGGCAAACCTGACTTGTCCGGGATCTGGCAGGTTCGCAACCGCGCCGCGGCCGACCTCGAGGATCACGTCGCCCGTCACCAGGCCCCGGCGGGTAAGGGCGTCGTCCAGGGCGGACCGATTCCGTATCAGCCGTGGGCGGCCGCGAAGAAGATCGAGAACGCCAGGAATCGGGCGACTGCCGATCCGTTAGCAACGTGCTACATGCCGGGCGTGCCCCGCATCATGTACATGGAGTTCCCGTTCCAGATCTTCCAAACATCCGATCACATCGCCATGACGTTCGAGTGGTCGCAGGTCCATCGGACGATCTACACCAACGGTGCTCCGGCTCCCGAAGGCATCGACTTCTGGATGGGCGACTCGCGTGGGCGCTGGGAGGGAGACACACTGGTCGTGGACGTAAAGAACCACAACGATCGCACGTGGTTCGACATGGCTGGCAATTTTCACAGCGAGGCGCTGCACCTGGTCGAGCGCTATACGATGCGTGACGCCAACACGATCGACTACGAGGTGACCATCGACGATGCGAAGGTCTTCACCCGAACGTGGACGATCAAGATGCCGCTGCATCGCCAGACCGATGCAGATCGCATCTTCGAATATCAGTGCCAGGCCGAGGCCGAGGAAGCCAGCGGCGCGTTCGAACCGGATCCGAAGACGTGGTACCCGGGACCTTCAGTGACCGTCCAGACACCAGCGGAATGGAAAGACGTGCCGACGGCCTGGAAGGCGCCGGAGCGCAAGGGCGAAATCAAGCGCATGCCGGACGGCAAGCCTGACCTGCAGGGTTACTTCATGCCCGACGGCGGCGGTGGCAACTACGGACTTGGCAAGCACGAACAGGACTTCCTCACGCCGGGCGGGCGCGGTGTGATCGTCGATCCTCCCGACGGCAATCTTCCGATGCAAGCGTGGGCGAAGGCCGAGGCCGAGGATCGCAAAACACCCGAGCGCGGGTACGACGATCCAACAGCCCACTGTTTCGTCGCCGGAGTTCCGCGATCGATGTACGTGCCGTCTCCCTTGCAGATTCTCCAGCCGCCGGGCTACATCGTCATCCTGCACGAGCGAATGTCATGGCGAACGATCCCAATGGATGGGCGCGCTCACCTGCCAGACCATTTACGATTGTGGCAAGGCGATTCGATCGGCCGCTGGGAAGGCGATACGCTCGTCATCGAGACCACGAACCTGAATGGGAAAGCGTGGTTGAACGAAGTAGGCGAGATCGTGAGTCACACCCAGCGCGTCATCGAACGGCTGACGCCGATCGACGCCGATACGATTCAGTACGCGGCGACTGTCTCCGATCCGCTCGTCTACACGCGTCCATGGACGATTGCCTTCCCGATAAACCGGCAGAAGGATGAACTCCTGGAAGTCGCGTGCCACGAGGACAACCAGGATCTGCAACACTTGAAGGACATCCGAGACGAAGCTCGCGCAAAGGCGAAGAGCCAGAGCTAGGGAGGCGCGTTCGATGAAGACATTCCGGTTGGTGGCGATTCTCCTGGTGACGATGGCGGCATCACCCGTCGTCGCTCATCATTCGTTCTCGGCTGAGTACGACTTCAACAAACCGCTCAAGCTCAAAGGCAAGGTCGTCGAGATGAAGTGGGCGAATCCGCACGCCTGGATCTACATCGACGTCGCCGGCAAAGACGGCAAGGTCGAGAAATGGGCGTGGGAAACTGGCGGGGCCAACGCGCTGTATCGACGCGGCTGGAGAAAGGAAGATCTGGTCGCAGGGACCGTGCTGGTGATCGACGGCTACCAGGCGCGCAACGGATCCAAGACCGCCAACGCGACGAGCATCACCTTCGAGAACGGCAAGCGTCTCTTCGCCGGTTCCTCATCTCAAAACAGCGCGACGAAGTAGAGCGGGGCTTTCTTGTCCACCGTAGCCTTCGGCGAAGGTGGATGCTCCCGCCGGCAGATAAATCCGCAGAATGCTCAATAATTCTGCGCGCTTGCACATATAACTCTATATATGCTTAACTCTACATAGCCTGTGTCGACAGGGAGGAAATCATGGCTCTGATTCGCGGCGCGACCAACTCGCCTCCGCTTCTCTCCCGGATCAGACGCCAGCTCACTCTCGATGCAGATGCGGTGCACGACGCGATGCACGCCGTCCGAATGCTCGTCAAGGCGCCCGCCTTCACCCGCGATCGTTCTGTTCGTTTTCGCTATCGGAATTGGATCGACAACGGCGATGGTAAGCATCGCCGACGCCTTGTTTCTTCGCGCGCTGCCGGTGTCGCAGCCCGAACGGGTTATGACGCTCTGGCAGTACAACCGTGACACGGGCACCGGGGAGCAGGACGTGTCGCCAGCCAATGCCATCGACTGGGTCGAGCGCTCCGGCTCGTCGCGCGCGTTTGAGGCCATGGCCCTCATGGAACCGTGGGGCGTCAATTCACTCATTCCCGGACACGAGCCCGAGTACTTCGAGGCCGCACGCGTGAGCGAACAGTTTTTCGCGCTGCTCGGCACGCCGATGCTTCACGGGCGCGCATTTCTTCCACAGGAGTACCTTCGCGGGGCCGGCCGCTTCGCGATCCTGAGCTTTCCCATGTGGCGCGACCGGTTTGGCGCCGATCCATCCGTTGTCGGCCGCGCCGTGCAGCTCGATCAGCGTGGGGCGTACACGATCGTCGGCGTGCTGCCACAAGGGTTCGAGTTGCGGCTCTTCGATGGCAGCGAGAGGCGGCCAGAACCGTGGTTGTGGCTGCCGAAACAGGGCTTCGAGGAGTTCGAGCCGAGACTCCGCGGTTCAGGGTACTGGAACGTGCTCGGCCGGCTTCGGCCAGAGGCTTCGATCGCCGAAGCCAACGCCGAGCTCGACGTACTCTCAGACCAACTGGCACGTGAGTACCCGCAAACCAACAAGAGCACGACCGCGCATGTCCTGCCGTTGCGCACGCATCTGGTTGGCAGCTTTCGGGCCGTGCTGCCGTTGCTGCTTGGCGCTGCGGTGGTGCTCCTGATCGTGGCGTGCGCGAACGTCGCGAACCTGTTGCTGGCGCGTGGTGTCGCACGCGGACGGGAGTTCGGAGTACGGCAGGCACTGGGTGCGAGCCGCTTCAGGCTGGCCCAACAAATGTTGGTCGAAAGCCTCGTGCTTGCCATCGTGGGCGGGACGCTGGGACTGGCACTCGCGCGCTGGACGCTCGACGTGATCGCGCGGCTGCGACCGATGGATGTGGCACGGGTCGATCAGATCCCGATCGACATGCGCGCTGCCGCCATCGCCTTCGGCGTCGCGGTCGTTGCGGCGATCATCGCCGGACTGGTTCCATCGATTCAGCTTTCGCGGCCAGTGTCCGCCAGCGCCCTGAGAAATGGATTAACGAGCTCCCGCAGAGGAGTGCGCGGCGCCCTCGTCGTCGTGGAAGTGGCGGCGGCAGTTGTCCTCGCCGTTGGCGCCGGATTGCTGGTGCGCAGCTTCGTCACGGTCCAGCGCGTGGATCCCGGATTCCGACCCTCCCGCGTGGCAGCGCTTCAGATCTTTCCCTCGCCGCGCTATGACACGCCTCAAAAACGGATCCTCTTCTTCGAGCAGGCAATCGATCGCATGCGCGCGCTGCCCGGTGTCCTTGCGGCGGGCGCCGTCTCGGCGATGCCGTTCGGCTTTGCACGAGTGACGGCGCGCTCGCCGCTGGCCATCGATGGACGGCCGCCTGCGACTGGAGAAGACGCACTCATCCTCACGACCAGCGTGGCCGGCGACTATTTCCGCGTGATGGGTGTGCCGCTGCTCAAAGGACGGCTGTTCGAGGTGTCTGATACGGCAGACTCGCGCAACGTCGTCCTCGTGTCACGAAAAGCCGCGCACACGCTGTGGCCAGGCGCCGACCCTATCGGATCGCGCGTGCGGTTCCGGCTGTCCGGAGCGGACTACGAGGCGGAAGTTGTTGGAGTCGTTGGCGACCTGCATCATGAGGCGCTGGATCAGCCCGCTGCCGCCGAACTGTTTCTCCCTCACGCACAATCGGGCTTCTACGCGTTGACGGTTGTGGTGCAGGCCACGCCTGGATCGCCGCTGACGCTCCAAACGCTCAAGCAGCAGATCTGGGCTCTCGATCCGCTCCAGACGATCGTGCGCACCGCCGCGGTCGAAGACTGGATTTCGCGAAGCCTGGACAATCGCCGTTTCAGTTTGTTCCTTCTCGGCGGCTTTGCCTTTGCGACGCTCGTGCTTGCCGCAGCCGGCGTATACGGCGTGACGAGCTTCACGACCGGACAGCGCACGCGCGAGTTCGGCGTGCGCATGACACTCGGCGCCAAGGGTCGCGACATCATGCGCATGGTGGTTGGCGAAGGAGTAACGCTGGCGAGTGTCGGCGTCATCATCGGGATCCTTCTCGCCTTGCCGTTGACGCGGCTGTTACAGGCGTTCCTCTTCGGCGTCACGCCGCTCGACCCCTTGACGTTCCTCTCCGTCGTGATCGGGTTTGTCGCGATTGCAGCAGCCGCCTGCTATGTGCCGGCCCAGCGGGCGGTCAGCCTTGATCCCTCGAAGGCACTCCGGTTCGACTGACATGAAAATCACCTACTCCACGACGCTGGTACTCGAAGCGCTGGCCCGTGGCTACCACTACGGGTTCGACATCATGGACGCGACGAACCTGCCCAGTGGCACCGTCTATCCCATCCTTCGCCGGCTCGAACGGGAAAACATGGTGACCTCGGAATGGGAAGCCGATCGCGTCGCGCAATCCGAGCAGCGTCCCCCGCGACGGTACTACGCGCTCACGGCCGAGGGGCAGAAGGTTTTCGAAGGGACAGCGGAACGCTATCGGGCCGCTGGCGCGATTGCGCCACGAAGTGCGCGCGGACTGCGTCCCGCGCGGGGACGAGGCTGACTATGGCCAACCCACGACGCGATCCTCTTGCTGTTCGAGTATCAATGGCGCTGTTCCGGGCCATCAAAGTTCTCGTGCCGTCGGCCATTCGCCACGATTGGCTACGCGAGTGGGAAGCGGAGGTTCGTCACCGCTGGACGACCGTGGCGCGAGGGCGCGAGGTGCGCTGGCAGGATCAGGCCGACGTCGTCCGTCGATCGACCGGTGCGATCAGCGATGCGGCCTGGCTGCGACAGCAGTTCACCGCCGACCACGACATCATGCGCGATGTGCACTACGCCATGCGCATGCTCAGTCGCCGGCCGCTGATCTCGACGCTTGCCGTGGTTGTTCTGGCGATCGGCATCGGCGGCACGGTGGCCGTCTTCTCCGTCGTCGACACCCTGCTTCTTCGGGAACTGCCGTATCGAGACCCCGAGCGGATCGTGACGCTGTGGCTCACGCAACGCGATCATCCCGAGGACCGTGAAGGGGTTGCGCCCGGCGCGTTTCTCGATTGGCACGACCGATCGAAGTCCTTCAGCCATATTGCGGCGGCAAGCCCGGAGAGCTTCGACTACTTCGACGGCACCGAGCCGGAGACCGTCATTGGCGCTCGAGTCACAGAAGGATTCTTCGACGCGCTTGGCGTCCAACCCGCGCTGGGGCGGCTGTTCGTCCCGCGCGAATACACCGTCTTTCCATCGAGCGTCGTCGTGATCAGCCACGGTGCCTGGCAGCGGATGTTCGCCGGAGACCCGGCTATCGTCGGCCGCAAGGTCGTACTCGAAGGGGAGCCACTCGAAGTTGTGGGTGTGCTGCCGAGATGGTTTCATCCGTCAGTCCTCGGGCGCCTTCGGCAGGAAGAGGTCTGGGTTCCCGGAACGCTGAAAAATCCGGAGTTCGCGAACAGACGCACACGTTACTGGGGCTCTGTCGCGCGGCTGGCGCCGGGCGTCGACATCGACAGCGCCCGCGCGGAACTCTCGATCATCTCCGAGCAGCTTTCGCGTGAATACCCGATTGTGCTCGGTGCGATGACCGCTACCGTCGTCCCCTTCCGCGATCACCTCGCTGGCCCCATTCGCGATCCGTTGCGTGTCCTCCTGGGAGCAGTCTTGCTGGTGCTCCTGCTCGGATGCGCAAACGTCGCGAGCCTGCTGCTGAGCAGCGCCGCGGCTCGCCAGCGCGAGTTTGCGGTGCGCGCCGCGATTGGCGCAAATCGCTGGCGGCTCGTTCGACAGACTCTGGTCGAAAGTCTCGTCCTCTCGATGCTCGCGTGCCTGGCTGGACTCGCAATCGCGCGAACCGCGATCGATGCTTTCGTCGTGATTGGCTCGACGACGGTACCGCAGCTCTCAGAGCTCGCGCTGGATGGCCGCCTCGTCGTCTTTGCGCTCGTGACGTCCGCGCTGACCTCGATGCTCGTTGCTCTCTGGCCGGCTTTGCGGATCTCACGCGCTGCCCTGCGAGACGGATTGACGGAGGGATCAGTGAGCACGACCGGAAGTCGCGATCGCCGGCGTGTCGCCTCGGCGCTGGTCATTGCGGAGGTCGCGCTCGCGCTCGTGATGCTGGTCACTGCCGGGTTGTTGATTCGCAGCTTCGCGACGCTGGTGCGTGTCGATCCCGGATTCGTTCAGTCGAACGTCGCCGTTCTCCAGGTGTTCGCGTACGGCGACCTCTATAACACTGATGGACAACGCCGGACTTTTGTCGACCGGACGCTCGGCCAGATGCGTGCGATATCTGGTGTCGACAAGGCGGCCGTCGTCTCGGCGATGCCCTTCATCCCGGCCAACATCAACATCCAGGGGGGAATCAGGATTGAAGGCCGTCCGGCACCGCCAGAGCGCGAACAACCCGTGACGTCGCTGACTGTCGCGAGCCCGGACTACTTCGCCGCAATGAGCATCCCCGTGCGGCGCGGCCGCTTGTTCACTGCGGACGATCACCCGAACGCGCCGCAGGTCGCCATCATCAACGACCTGCTGGCAGATCGCTTCTGGCCGGGCGAGAGCCCGCTCGATCAGCGCATCACGGTGAATTGGCAAGGACGATGGCGGACGATGCAGGTGGTCGGCGTCGTGGGCCGCCTTCGCCACGACGGTCTGGATCGGGATCCGCGCCCGGAGGTATTCATTCCGTTCGCGCAGTTGCCGTACGGGTCGATGACCTTCGTGGTCCGGACGACCACGGACGCGGCGCTGCTAATCGCCATACTGAAAAAACAAATCTGGGACGTCGACCCCAACCTGCCGCTGTACGACACGTCGACGATTGAAGCGCTGGTGGCGCAGTCGCTGGCGCCTCGCCGCTTCATTACCAGCCTGCTCACTGTTCTCGCAGGACTCGCTTTCGTGCTCGCGACGATTGGGATTTACGGCATCGTCAGTTTCGCGACCAGCCAGCGCACGCGCGAAATCGGCGTGCGCGTCGCGGTTGGCGGAAGCACGCGCGACATCCTGAGGCTCGTGTTTACCGAAGGCGCGCAGCGGGTCGCGGTGGGTGTCCTCGTCGGGTTGGCAGGATCGCTGGCGGTCACGCGTGTGGTCGCCACGCTCTTGTATCAGGTGTCGCCGAACGACCCGTTGACGTTGGGCACGACCACGGCGTTGTTGGCCGTGGTCGCGTTGCTGGCGTGCTACTGGCCGGCGCGGCGCGCCACGCGAGTGGATCCTTTGGTGGCGTTGAGATCGGATTGATAACCAGGTGAATTGAAGATTTGATGATCTTTGATCGTTGATTCGTTGGTGATTATCGATTCTTGATTGTTGATTGTAAGTGAATAGCGTCATCGCCTCGAGTGCAACAAATCAACGATCAGAAATCAACAATCAACAACGTTTCAAAAATCAAAGATCAAGAATCCACAATTCAACGACCGGTGTACATCACGCGCCAGATCTTGCCCTTCTGACTCTCGCCGATATAGAGCGAACCGTCCGGCGCCTGCGCGATGCCGTCAGGTCGCGCGACGGCATCATTGGGATTCGTCAGCGGTGATTTGCCAGTGAATCCATCGGCGAAGACTTCGAACTCGCCCGTCGCCTTGCCGCCAGCCATCGGCTGGAACGTCACGTTATAACCAGCCTGTGGCAGCGGGGCGCGATTCCAGGAGCCGTGGAACGCGATGAACGCGCCGCCGCGGTACTTCGCCGGGAATTGATCGCCGGTGTAGAACTTGACGTCGACTGGTGCCCAATGCGCCGGGAACGCCGCGACCGGCGCCGTGAACTTCGCGCAGCGGGCGCCATCCTTTCCATCGCCACCGTATTCCGGATTCGTGAGGAATCGCTTCATCGGATAGTCATAGAAGCAGTACGGCCATCCGAAATCAGATCCCTGCACCGCACGATACAGCGGTTCGGCCGGACGTTCGGCGTTGTCCTTGGCGGTGAACGTGTCGGGCCAGAACACGTCGAGCTGATCGCGGTTGTGCATCACGATGTAGAGCGCGTTCTCGTGCCACGTGATCGCCGGCATTTGCCGCAGACCGGTGGCAAAGCGGGCGCCGCCGGCTTCCTGCGTCTGCCCTGGTTTGTTCTCGTCGAACTTCCAGATGCCGGCGTGCTTCTCGAGCAGTGGACATGGGTCCTGGCCCTTGACGCCCTTCTGACGATCGGGGTTCTGGCAGGCGTTCGACGGCGCACCCACGTTGATGTAGAGCGCTCCGTTGCCGTCGAACGCGATGCCCTTGTCTTCATGCTGGCGCTCGTTCGGCAACCCGGTGACGATCGTTTCCGGCATGCCGGTCGGCTTCAACGTGCCGGAGGTCATCCGGATCCGTTCAATCGTTTGCGGGTGCGCGAGATAGACATAGCCGTTGCGCAGCGCGATCCCGGTCGTGCTGCCGCTGCCGAATGGCTCCTTCACCTCAAATCGGCCATCGCCATTGGCGTCACGTAGCGCTACCGCGCCGCCGCCAGTCTGCGGCTGACCACGTCCCCCGCTCGTTTGCAGGGCGACATAGAGATCACCGTTGGGCGCCGCGACCATGTGGCGCGCGGTCCCGAGATTGTCCGTAACGACGAGGGCACAGAAGCCGGTTGGAAGCTTGAGACCACCGTTGTCTGGATCGCACATCGGCTTCGCTTGTCCCTGGACGAGCACGAGTGCAAGGACACCAAACACCGCAGTGAGACCGGCTATGCCGGATCGTGTGCTCGAGAACGTCATCACAAATCTCTCCTGTGCTATCGAACGCCCGTGCGCGGCGCGCGCGCCGTCCTTTCAGCATATTGCACCCGTGGCCGAAAAGTTTCCTGCTGCGATCGCCGGCGATCGTCAGGCAGTCGAGCTCGGTGCGCTGACGTTGAGCATGGAGCGGAACCTCTTAGTCATCCGTGGAGACGTGTGGCATAGTGGCGGGATCGTGCCTGTAGAAGCTTCTGATCGCCAGCTCGGATCCGCCGCAGACACCGCGTGGAGCATCGTTCGCGCTGCGTCGACGCTCGCCGAATCGCTTCACAAAACCGGCGGACCGATCGCGTTCGGGCTCGACGACCGATCAGTGCTTCGGCCGGGGAAGCCCGAGGATCCGGATGCAGTGCTCGCCTGGTCTCCGAGTCACGGTTGGCGATCGTTGCTGGGCGCGAATGACGCGCGATCGGAGCTCCTGAACCTGTATCTCCCGATTTGCTCGGCCACGTCGCTTCGTCCCATGACAATCGGCCACCTGGGGCAGAGTCTCGACGGGTTCATCGCCACGCACTCGGGTGATTCGCAATTCGTCACCGGCGACGACAACATCGTGCACCTGCATCGGATGCGCGCGCTCACGGATGCCGTCGTTGTCGGCGCCGGCACGGTGGCGACAGACGATCCGCAGCTCACCGTCCGTCACGTGCCCGGCTCAAACCCATTGAGGGTCGTCTTCGATCCTGGACGAAGGCTGACTCACAGTTATCGCGTCTTCACAGACGACAGTGGACCCACGCTGTACGTCTGTTCGCAGACGCTCGTCGAGCCAGGTGAGACACGACTGGGGACGGCCAGCGTCGTCGGGGTCGATTGCGATGACGCCAGTGGCGGCGTTGCAGCAACGCTGCGTCTTCTCCACTCGCGCGGTTGCTGGCGGGTATTCGTCGAAGGAGGTGGAGTGACCGTCTCCGCCTTTCTTCAGGCCAACCTGCTCGATCGGTTGCAGATTGCAATCGCCCCGGTCATCATCGGCGACGGCCGCCCAGCGATCCGGCTTGCGCCGCATGCGCGACTTCGTGACTGCCGGCGTCCGAGCTATCGCGTGTTCCGCATGGGTGGCGACGTCTTGTTCGACTGCGACCTGCAGGCGGATGCAGCTCCATCGGACGAGGGCGCTCCTGACGTCCCGCCCGTCAATCAAGTCATCTAGCGAGGCGCTGTCTCAGAGCGCCTCGCTAGACGCAGCGTCTTCTGGCCCCGCTTTCGCGGGGCGAGCCGTCTTGACCAGGGAACACTTGACTCAATTGTCAGCAATCGAGCCGGTCGAGCCGGCTAGTGGTGTCCGGCCTGAAAACACTCAGCTCGTAACCAATCCACCCGCGAGCCAGGCACGTCTGGAGCGCATCACCGCCGATGACGTAGTCGAAGCGATCCATGTTGAGCGGCAGGCGCTTCAGCAGCGCCACACCGCCGGCGATGGCCCTGTCGCGTATGCGCTTGATCTCGAGCAGTGGAGTGAGGTCCAGCGTGGACTCGTGCACGAATCCCGCCTCACCTGCCAAACGCACCAGTGTGTCGCGGTCGAGTAGCGTGTTGATGTGCCATCCCTTCATGAATTCCTCGACCGCGCGGGTGGCGGCGGTCGAAACCGCATCTCTCCTCACGTCGTCGCAGATGGCGAGCCGGCCGCCCGGTTTTATGAGGTGACGACACTGATCGAAGAAGCGCACAGGATCGGGTCCGTGCACGAACGACTCGATGGCGTATGCGAGATCGGCGGCCGTGATGTCCGGCGGCAGTTCGCAGAAATCTCCCTCGACACACTCGACTCTTCCCGACAGACCGCGCTCGGCGACGCGATCACGCGCCATCGCCGCCTGTGTCGGACTCAGTGTGATCCCGGTTCCGCGAATCGGCAATTGTTCCGCGAGATAACAGAGGCTCGCACCCACACCGCATCCAAGGTCGACGACGTGAACCTCGCTGGGCGGTGACGAGAGTCGTCGTACAAGTGCCGCCATCTGATCGTCGACATAGTGGAACGCGTCCTCTCTCGTCCGAGTGCCGGGGCCCCACACGGCGCGATGAATCGAGCCGCGACCCTGCCCGTAGCGGACGAATGAGGCGCTGTGACGATCGTAGTAACTGCGGATATCAGCCGCGTCGAAGCGCGTCATCCCTATCTGCCAAGCGCCGCCATGTCGACGTGACCAACGACAATATGCGAATCGCCTGCGTCGACGTGCGCCAGGCGCCGCTTCAGCCAACCCTCGATGACGCTCGTCTCTCGCGGCGCGATTTCACGGGCTGCGTAGGCCCAGCCCTCGATCAACTGACGCTGAAACTCGCGGTCCCGTGGTTCGAGCGACCAATCGCTCGACGCCCGCTCGACTCGATAGCCGGCTTCTTCGAAGACGCGCTCGGCAACGGCCCACCCGTCAGGCCCCGCGGCCGGGCCACCGAGGCCCTTGTCGGTCTTCTGATGCAGATTCATCAGCTCTCTTACCATGTCGTCTTCCGGTTCGGCGGGATCGCATGATGACTGACCGTTGTAGGTGATCGAAAAAAGCGCGGCCGCACCCGCCCCCCGGCAATGAGCCGCGAGCAGGCGCAGCCACGACTCCGACACGAGATCGAGCAGCGCCGACGCGGTGACCAGGTCGCGGCCTTCGAAGAGCGGGGCATCGAGTCGATCGAGATTCATCTGTCGCGTTTCGACGTGGGCGTCGAGGTGATCGCCCTGAAGCTGACTGACACGCCCGACGGTTGCGACGGTGCACCCTTTCGCGCGTGCCCATGATGCGAGTCTCGTCGGCACTTCGTCGAGCAGTGCCGCATCTCGATCGACGACCAGCCACTGTTGTCGCCCCGGAAGGCGGTCCAGCAGGTAGCGCAGGTTCGACCCCGTGCCCGTGCACAGATCGAGGCCACGCAGCGTGCCCGCTGTACCGATTGCGTCTGCGACGCGCCGGACAAGTGCCTCGGAGCGAGCTGCCCAGTCCGCCGCCTCGCGGAGTGCGAGCCAATCGGAGAGGGATTCACTCATAAAGGGCAGATGTGAGTGCGGCTGCCATTTTCTCGACTGCAACCTCCCAGCCTGGCAGCCTCGGACGCACACGACGGGCGCCGGCGGCCAGCCGCTCCCGAAGATCGGCGTCATTCATGAATCGCGCGAGCGCACTTGTCAGTGCCGCAATATTCCCCGGCGGCACCAGTAGCCCTGCCTCGCTGCCGACGAGATCGGGTATCGCCCCCGTCTCGGTGCTCACCACGGGAAGACCATGCGCGAGGGCCTCGGCCACGGCCATGCCGTACGTCTCTCGCAGAGTCGCGAGCACGAAGAGATCGGATTGGTCGTAGCACGTTTCCAGTGCGTCGCCGCCGAGCTCTCCCGCGAGCACCACGCGATCGTCCAGCCGGCACTCCTGAATAATCGCTCGAACCCGTGCCACCGTCGGTGGATGGCGCGTCAGGCTTCCCGCGCATGTGAGTCGCCAGTTCCGCGAGGGCACGGCGGCAAGCGCCGCGATCAGATCTCCGTGTCCCTTGCCTTGATTGAGTGTCGCGACACAGAGCAGCTCGAGCTGCGCCGCCGCGGAGCCGCGCGCAAGCGCCGCCGGCGTCGTGCCTGGCTCGATGACAACTACTCGCGATGACGGAAGGGTGTAGCGTGCGAGAAGCGAAAGCGTCGCGCGCCCTGTGACCACAACGAGAGAGGCCGCCCGAAGAGCGCGCTGTTCCGCGACGGCGATTCGTTCCGCCGCATCCTCGCCGATGCCAACGTCAGCGGCCAGTGGCAGATGCACCAAGGCCACGATGCGGAGCCGCGATCCGTGACGTTCGATGATCTCCGGAATCGCGCCGAGCGCAAGGCTATCGACCAGCGTGACGGTGCCCGATGGAAGAGCCGCGAATACTTCTGCCGCGTGTGTCACCGCGGACGTCGTCGGCCGCGGAAAGCTGTCGTCGAGGGTCTTGACATCCACGGCCCACTTCTTCGCGCGCAGTCCGTCGACAATCTGACGATCGTAGATGTAGCCGCCGGTGCGGGAATCGAGGTGCCCTGGAAGGACGAGCGTTGCGGCGTTGGTCATCCCGAGGCAGCGTCCATCATGTCCTCGAACGACGCGGAGGCCACGTGCGATTCGTGCAGCGTGACGCGGATCTGTTCGACGGCCCGGCCGCCAGGCCCGAGATCGCCCCGCTTCGCGGCAGCCGTCAACCGCTTGAAAATCGCGTGGGCCAGAAACTCCGTGGTCGTGTTGCGTCCCGCAAACTCGGGCACCTCGTCGAGGTTTCGATAATTCAAGTCAGCCAGCGTCTGCCGCAGCACGTCGATGGCGCGACCGATGTCGATAACGATACCGTCTGCATCGAGCGTCTTCCGCTTGAACTCGACGTCGACGACGTACGTTGCACCGTGCAGCCGTTGCGCTGGGCCAAATACTTCGCCCTTGAAACTGTGCGCGATCATCACGTGATCGCGAACTGTGACGCTGAACATCCGAGCTCCTTCGATTACGGTTCGACTTTTCTCGCTTCTGACTTCAAGAACCCTGAAGTGTGATCTTCTGCATTTCACTCATATCTGATTCGATGGCACAACGTGTCGCCCGACGCGCGCGCCAGTCGGGCCATCACGTCCGGCAGATCATCGAAGAGGCTCTCGCCGGTGATGAGCGCGTCGAGGGACGAATCAGCGAGCAGCGAGATCGCCAACGCCATCCGTCGACGGGTGTCCCATCGCGCTCGCTGAGACGCCGCCACATGACCGACTTGTGACGACTTGAGTGTGAGTCGCTTCGAGTGAAAGGCGCCGCCGAGCGGCAGCGTCACGAGACAATCGCCGAACCAGCTCATCTCGACGATGGTCGCTTCGAAACCTGCGACATCGAGAGCCCGCTGCAGGCCCTCCGCCGATCCGCTCGCATGGATGACGATGTCCGCGTCGCGCATGGCGCCGTCCGGTTGCGCAAATGACACCCCGAGTGCCTGCGCGACGGCCTGCCGTTGAGGGTTGACGTCCACTAATTGCACGTCGCAGCCCCGAATGCGCGAGGCCAGCTTCGCGATGAGACAACCGACCGTTCCGGCGCCGATCACGACGACGCGGTCACCCACGTGTGGATGTGCGTCCCACACACCGTTCAACGCAGTTTCGAGATTGGCCGCGAGCACGGCTCGTGCCGGACGAACCTCCGCGGGCAACACATGGACCGCCGATGCGGGCACCACGTATCGCGTCTGATGCGGGTACAGGGCGAAGACTGACTTGCCCTTCAAATCTTCTGGACCGCACTCGACGAAGCCCACGCTCGTGTAACCGTATTTGACCGGCCCAGGGAACTCGCCCTCCTGAAAGGGCGCGCGCATCCGGGCCCACTCACTTTCGGGCACACGTCCCTGGAAGACAAGGGCTTCAGTGCCTCGACTGATCCCGCTGTACAGCGCGCGGACGACAACCTCGTCGCCGGCAGGAGGCCGGAGAGACTCGCGGCGGATCTCGCCGCGGCCCGGTTCGACGACCCAGAATGCGCGCGCCTCGTCGCTCTTGCGACGAGCCTCGTCGCTCATGCACGGACATTACAATGAAAACCTGTGAAGGGGTCAGGTCCCTTCACAGTCCTGCACGGCGAATGACCAGCTTCCTCTGGCGACTTCCCCGATCGCCTCTGCGTTCGAGTGTGTTCCGCGCCGTGATCGCCGGCGTCCTCGTCATCCTCGTCTACGCTCCGATCGTCGCGTCCGAGACCATGAGTGGCGCCGACTACATCAGGCGGTCCCTGATGTTTTTCATTGCCGCCGCGTTCCTGGCGGTGGGTCGTGTTGGGGCACATCATCCGTTTCAACACTTCGGATCGGCCAACCTCGTCACGATGCTGCGTGTCGCGCTGGTTGCCGGAGTGGCCGGCCTCATTGGTGAGCCGCCGTCTCAACCGATCGCACGGCTGGCGGTTGCCGCCGTCGTCATCGTCGCTGTGCTCGACGGTGTAGACGGGTGGCTGGCGCGACGAAGCAAAGAGATCAGCCCGTTTGGAGCACGGTTCGACATGGAAGTCGATGCCGCGCTGATCCTGATCCTGTCCATTCTCGTCTGGCTGCACGGAAAGGCTGGGCCGTGGGTGATCGCCTGCGGCCTGATGCGCTACACCTTCGTCGCTGCCGGGTGGGTGCTGCCGTGGATGGCTGGCCCTCTTCGCTCAACAGTCCGCGGCAAGTCGGTTGCGGTCGTTCAGTTCATCGGACTCGGCGTCGCGCTCTCGCCACTTGTGCCAGTTCCGCTGAGCAACGCGATCGCGGGCGTCACTCTGGCCACGCTGGTCTGGTCGTTTGGGGTTGATATTGCCTGGCTGAAACGGCAGTCGATAAATCGGACCCGGCTGTGCTGAACGCGTGCAGGAACATCGGTGTCAGCGCGTGCATGGGCGCGATCGGAGGACGACGAGGTTTGAGCCCGGAACGGAAGCCGTGCTCGATAAGACGATCCAGAATCGGCCCGCGGCGACCGAAGACATGTATCGGCACGCTCCATGACGCACCGCGACCGCTCACGGCGGCGGGAGGCTGATGATCGCCAATGGCGATCAGGATCATGCTGTCGCGCGGATGCTGGCGAAGATATCCGGCGATCGTCGTGTACTCATATGCCATCGCTCGCGTGTAACTCGGGCGCAGATTGGTGAGATCCGGTGCGGTCGCCAGGATACGCTCGATGTCGCCTTTTCCAAACGCATCGGACGCCAGCATCCTCGACCAGTCGGGCAGGTACGGAGCGATCGGGCCGAACGGTGCGTGCGTCGTGCTCGTGGGGAAAACGAGGAAGAGCGGCTTTCTCGTCAGGCGGTTCCGCTCGAGCGCATCGATCTTCGCGAGCGCGTATTGATCGGGGATGGCCCACCACCCGAATTCGGGTCCCCGGTATCCGAGCAAATCGCGACCGTATATCTGGTCGTAGTGATAAAAAGCGCCCTCGGGCCATGCCTGGCGCATCCCAGGCATCAGTGCAACGGTTCTATAGCCTCGCCGCGAGAAATTGCTGAGCATGGTCTCGCGACGCGAAGCCATCAACGATGTGTAGGCGTACTGATCTCGGACCTCCACCCCGGAGATCAGGCTCAGATGCGCGAGCCACGACGACCCGCCAAAAGTTGGTGACTCGACGTAAGCCGTCACGACCTCGCGGTCTGTTTCCTTGACGGCGGCCTGCAGATCCGCCCGGCTCTCCACGAGTCCGTCAGCGATCGCCGGCGTCTCGTATGTCACCGCCCCGTACGATTCAACGAAAAGAAGCAACACATCCGCACCTTCGAGGTGGGCGAGGTTGTTCTCCAAATTGGGAGTGGGTCCAAGGCGTGGCGCAACGGCGCCGGGCCCCAGCATCGCGAGCACGAAGCGCGCCTGTCGCACGTACGCAGGCGTAACCGGGTCAGCGAACGTCACCACGGCGGACGGTTGCGCCAACAGCTGCTGCGTTCCGAAGATCAGGATGAGCGCGGCCGCGGCCGTGCCTAGAACACGGCGCGCGATCGGTTTCTCCATCGCGGACGCGAGCCAACACAGCGCCAGCCGTGCGAGGAGGAACATCAAGACGATGGCGGCGATGAGAGACATCGCCGCAAGGGCGATGAGCCATACCGGTGCCGCGCGCGCGAGCATCGCAGTCACGTTACCCAGGTGCTGCGAGTCCCAATACAGATTGAACTCTCGACCGTACAAGCCAGGGGCGGTCTCGTCGAGATAATGTCCAGCGACCAGGACAATCCATAGCGCTGGCAACACTCTTCCCGCCAGCTTCCCCGCCACTCGATGTGCGACCGCCAAGAGCAGCACGCACAGCGCCAGTTCGATCGATACGGAGTTGCCCCAGCGAATCTTGGGGGTCGGCCAGACGTTGACGAACGTGAGTGAGGCGTTGAGAAGCACGAGCGCGACAATCGCCCCAACCACCAGGAGCAACTTGTGAATCAACGACGGGGCCTGCATCCGCGCTGAGTATGGCACGCGGTTCTAAACGCACTGGAAACGCGCCCGGGTAGTTCCCAGCGCGACCGGACTGCGGCGACTCAATCGCCGGGAACTGCGCTGTCAGTTTGGAAGAACATGGCTGAGAACCACCTGGGCGATAACGGCCACGGCCGTGACGGCAGCCCGACTGATCAAGCGCGACCGAGAACGACAGGGAAATAATTGTGCGGCCAAGACTTATCTGTCAGAAACGGGTAGCAGCCGGTGACCGTATTACGGCAAAGGGGCGATTTATTCAGACTGCTGATGCCGTGTTTGCTGGAGGCCTCAGAAGTTCGTTATCCTATTAAGCTCGCAGGTTTTGCTGCACTTCGGCTTGGCCTGATTCAGTTCGGGTCACGCGGAGCGATACATGAAATTTAGATCACTTGTCGTGGCCTGCGTCGCGACGCTGTTCGTCGCGTTCGTCGTCCACGCCCAGTCGACTCGGCCTGAACCGGCATCGACAACTCCTCAAGCTCTCCCGCAACCAGCACGACCACCAGCGCCGCCACCCACGGCACCAGCCCCACGTCCTGCAAGCGCGAGCACAGTACCCGCCGCCCCGGCAGTAACTGCTGACGCGCAGAAAGCGTTCCTGAACCAGTACTGCATGGCCTGCCACAGCGAGAAGATGAAAGCTGCAGGTCTCGATTCGTCGCGACGTCTGACGATGGACGCGCTCGACCCGGCGAACGTCGACAAAGATCGCGAGAAGTGGGAACTCGTCGTTCGTAAAGTCCGTGCCGGGCAGATGCCTCCGCTCGGCATGAAGCGGCCCGACCCGGCTGACTTCGAGACGATGGTCGTGTCGTTCGAAAACGAGCTCGACCGGACCGCGAAGCCATTCACGCCTCCGCCCGGCCTCCATCGCCTGAATCGCACCGAATACGCCAACGTCGTGCGCGATCTGCTCGATCTCGATATCGACGCGTCGAAGTACCTGCCGTCCGATGATTCGACCTCGGGGTTCGACAACATCGCCGGCGCGCTTGGTATCTCGTCGACGCAGGTCGAAGCGTACATCACGGCAGCGCAGAAGATCAGCCGCCTGGCGATGGGCTATCCGGAAGAGCCGACGCTCGTCGTCTATCGCACGCGTGAGGACACGTCGCAGGACTATCACGTCGAGGGACTTCCATTCGGCACGCGCGGTGGAATGCTCGTGCCTCACACGTTCCCGTCGGATGGCGAGTACACGGTGACGGTCACGCCGATCTTCGGCGACAACATGTCTCCGACGGGGTTTGGCTCCGTACCGTGCGAACGGATCGAGATGCTGCTCGACGGCAAGCGTCTCTCGATCCAGAACTGGCAGGGCGGTGGCCGAAACACGCCGACCAACTGCAGTGGACGGCCCGGCGCGGCTGCAGCGGCCGGCCCGCAAGCCGGCACGCCACCGGCGCAGGGTCCGGCGACGGCGGCCGCGGCTGGGTTCGGCTTCAATCGCAATCTGCCGCCGATGCGCGTTCGCTTCAAGACCTCCGCGGGCACGCACATGGTCGGCGCGACGTTCCCGGCAACCAACCTTGCCCCAGGTCTCGATCTCGACAAGCACTTCATGCGGTCGACAGTGCAAACCGGTCCGACCCCTGGCTATACGTTCTTCCCGCACGTCGGCACGATCAGGATCGAAGGACCGTTTGACGCGACACAGGCGAAGGACTCGCCCAGCCGGCGCAAGATCTTCGCCTGCACGCCGAAGACCACGGCAGAAGAAACTGCATGCGCGCGCCGGATCATTACCAGGCTCGCGACTTCCGGATTCCGCCGGCCCGCCACGGCTGCGGACATCAACATGCTGATGGATTTCTACGAATTCGGCAGGAAAGAGAAGGACTTCGATCAGGGCATCGAGCTGGTCCTCGCGCGCGTGCTGTCGTCACCGCAGTTCATCTATCGCATCGAGGAGCAGCTGGTTGGCAGCCGTCCGGGTCAGGCGTACCGCATCAGCGACGTCGATCTGGCGTCACGGTTGTCATTCTTCCTCTGGAGTTCCGCACCCGACGAGGAGCTGCTCAAGGTTGCAGCCGCGGGCCGCTTGAATGAGCCCGTCATGCTCGAACGCCAGGTGCGTCGCATGTTGCGGCATCCGAAAGCGATCGCCCTTGCCGACAACTTCGCCGGCCAATGGTTGAATCTGCGCGCGCTCGACGTGACGACGCCGCTGCCGATGCTCTATCCCAACTTCGACGATCCGCTCCGTGACGCGATGCGGAAGGAAGTGGAGCTGCTGTTCGACACGATCATCCGCGAAGATCGCAGCGTCGTCGACATCCTCAACGCCGACTACACCTTCGTCAACGAGCGCCTGGCCAAGCATTACGGCATCAAGAACGTCAGCGGCAGCCAGTTCCGACGGGTCGCGCTCGGTCCCGACATGGAGGCGCGTCGAGGGCTGCTCGGTAAGGGCGCGTTCCTCGCTACGAGTTCCAAACCCGATCGCACGTCTCCCGTGACGCGGGGCAAGTGGGTCATGGGCAATATCCTCGGGATGAGTCCGCCAAATCCGCCGCCCGACGTGCCGCCGCTGCCGCCACGTGCGGCCGACCCGAACGCGAAAGAGCCGACCATGCGAAAGAAGATGGAAGACCATCGCGTGCGGCCCGACTGCGTGCAATGCCATCGCCTGATGGATCCGATCGGCTTCGCGCTCGAGAACTTCGACGCGACGGGGTCCTGGCGCACGCAGGACGAGGGAACCGCGGTCAACACCGCGACTCAGCTCTTCGACAACACCAAGGTCGGGACGCCCGTGGAGCTCGGCAACTGGCTGGCAAAGAACTATTCCAACCAGTTCGTGACGGTTGCCAGCGAGAAGTTACTGACGTACGCGCTCGGCCGGGGCGTCGAGTATCGGGATATGCCGCTCGTCCGCCAGATCGCACATGACGTGATCGCAGACAAGGGCCGCTTCTCGTCGATGGTGCTTGGCATCGTCAAGAGCCGTCCGTTCCAGATGAATACGGTGACCGAGCAGTCCGCGCCTGTCGCGTCGACTGCACGAGCCAATACAGAAGTCAGGGGAGTCAACTGAACCATGTCGTTCATCACGAAGAGGCACATTCCGCGGCGGACATTCCTCAAGGGCACCGGCGTCACGCTCGCCCTTCCACTCCTTGATTCGATGCTCCCGGCCAGTACTGCGCTCGCGCAGACGGTCGCCGGACAGCCGAAGAGCCGCTTTGTTGGCGTGTTCTTCCCGCACGGGATGGGACCGGGGCACTGGGAGCCACAAGCCGAAGGAGCACTCCCAGACAAGTTGCCCTACATCCTCGAGTCGTTGGAGAAGGTCAAGGACCAGACCGTCGTGCTCAACGGTCTCTGGTCGCAGTCGGCCGAGCCGCCCGAGGGGACAACGGGTTCCGATCACTGGGTGGCGGCGGCGTTCCTGACCGCAATCAAGCCACGCAAGACGGCCGGCTCCGATGCGACCGTCGGCAGCGCGACGATCGATCAGCTCATCGCGCAGAAGATCGGACAGGAGTCGCTGCTGCCGTCGCTGCAGCTCGCGTGTGAGGATCCGAACTCGAGCTCGAGCAACTGTGGCGAAGGCTACAGCTGCTCGTACACGAACTCAATCTCCTGGGTGGAGCTCCCGACGCCGGAAAACGAAACCGTGCCGCGGACCAGTCCGCTGCCGATGGAGCTCAATCCGCAGGTCGTCTTCGAGCGCTTGTTTGGCAGCGGCTCGACACCGGAAGTTCGCGCGCACCGCATGAAACAGAGCCAGAGCATCCTGGACTCACTGGTGCAGGAACTCGCGACCCTGCGCAAACAGCTCGGCCCGACGGACGTGCGCACGGTCAACCAGTACACCGACGAGATTCGAGAGATCGAGCGTCGTATTCAGATTGCGGCGAAGTCGATCGGCGACGTGCCCGAACTGGATTTGCCGCCCGGCATTCCGGAGCAGTTCGACGAGCACATCCGGCTGCACTGGGACATGGTGGCGACGGCGTTCAAGGCAGACATCACGCGGGTCGTGACGCTGCTCGGCGCGCGCGATCTGACCGGCCGCGTATATCCGTTCCCGAAGAGCGACCTCTTCCCGGACAGCGGTACCAGCGTGAGCTTCCATGGCGGCTCTCATCACCAGGACGACCCGGTGCAGATCCGGCGCTATGCGACGCTGAATCGCTACCACGTGTCGACGATGGCTTATCTGGCGAACAAGTTGAAGTCGATTCCGGATGGCGACGGAACCCTGCTCGATCGATCGCTGATTCTCTATGGCTCGAACATGGGCAACTCGAATCAGCACCAGCACTTCGATGTGGCGCATCTGCTCGTCGGTGGCGCGAACGGGCAACTGAAAGGAAATCGTCATCTCAAGTACGATCGCAAGACCGTCACGAGTGGCAACCTGCTGCTGAGCCTGATGGACATGTTCGACGTGAAGAGAGACAAACAGGGCGACAGTACGGGCCGTCTTCCCAAACTCGTCTAACGCAGCGGAGGTAGAAGACGAACATGCGTACTACGCGTGCTGCGGGATATGCCGCGCTGTTGTGGATGCTCATCGTCGGGATCACGTCGGGAGCCGGCAGTGAGATCGCCGACGCCGCCCAGAACGGCGACAAGGCCGCTGTTCAGAAGTTGATTCGGTCGAAGGCCGACGTGAATGCCGCGCAGGTCGACGGCGCCACGGCGCTCCACTGGGCCGTGTACCGCGACGATGCCGACCTTCTCGACATGCTTGTGCGCGCGGGCGCGGACGTGAAAGCAGCCAATAGCGAAGGCGTGACGCCGCTCTCGATGGCTGCGCTGTTCGGCAACGCCGCCATGATCGACCGGTTGATCAAGGCAGGCGCCGACGCGAAACAGCGCGGACCAAACGGCGAGACCATGGTGATGCTTGCCGCGCGCAACGGCAACCCGCAGGCCGTCACGGTGCTGCTCGAAGCCGGCGCGGAGGTCAACGCGCGCGAGCCGATCCGCGGGACAACGGCCTTGATGTGGGCGGTCGAGCAGAAGCATCCGGAGGCCGTTACGGTTCTGCTCGCGGCGGGCGCCGATGCGACGGCCAAGTCAGGCGGTGCCGGTCTGCCACGCAACTACATGGCGCCGCGGTTGAACCAGCGAGCCGTTCTCCTGGCCCAGGATCGTCGTCGACGCGCCGCTGCTGCCGGGATCACGTACGAGGAACAGCTCACGATCGATCAGAAATCAGGTGCGGAGATCGGTGGCCAGCGCGGTCTCGGTCAGGCGCTTGATTCCAATGGCAATCCAGTCCCCGCAACCCCAGGCCGACAGGGAGGTGCGGCCGCAGCGCCCGAGCAGCCGCAGCAAGCTCCAGCGCCAACAGCCGAACCTGCACCTGCTGCGGCAGCACCTGCTGCGCCCGGGGGTCAGCAAGCAGCCGCGCAGCCCGGCAATGCTGCAAGAGGCCGCGGGCGTGCAGGCGGTCAGGCCGCTGCTGCCGGAGCGCAGCAGCCGGCCGACAGTGATGACGACAACGAGGTCGTCGTCGCCGGGCTCGTCGGCAGCGGCGGTGGCGGACTCACGCCACTCGTGTTCGCGGCCCGTGAAGGAGACGTTGAGTCAGCGAAACTGCTGCTCGACGCAGGCGCGCCTATCAACGAGACCACTGAGTACGGCTGGACGGCGCTGCTCACGGCAGTGAACAACCGCAACTATCAGCTCGCCTCGTTCCTGCTCGATAAGGGTGCTGATCCCAATATCGCTAACAAGGGTGGATGGACGCCGCTGTATCTCGCGACCGACAATCGCAACATCGAGGGCGGTGACTATCCAGTTCCCAGAGGCGATATGGATCACCTCGAGATCATCCAGAAGCTGCTCGAGAAGGGCGCCAATCCCAACGGGAAGATCAAAGAAAACACGCTGACGCGCACGATTTTCACGATGCAGTGGTTCTTCGAGGATGGGGCCACGCCTTTCATTCGGGCCGCACAATCGAGTGACACGGCGTTGATGCAGCTGCTGTTGAAATTCAAGGCGGATCCGCAGGCAACCACTGTCAATGGGGACAATGCGCTGACCGCGTCCGGCGGCATCGGCTGGGTCGAGGGTGTGACCTACGAGCGCTCTGCAAAAGAGAACTTCGAGGCCATGAAGATGCTGCTCGATCTGGGTCTCGATCCGAACCACGCGAACAACGAGGGCCGTACTGCGCTGATGGGCGCCGCGATGAAGGGCAGACCTGACGTGATCCAGATGCTCGTTGACCGCGGAGCGAACCTGGCGACTTACGACAAGGGCAACCGCGATACCGACAAGGTCTCATCGGCAGCGGCGGGCAAGACGTGGCAGGCCATCGATTACGCCGAGGGTCTCGTGCGTGTGGGTGTACAGTCCGCCGTCACGCGTCCTGAAGCGTCCGCCCTCATTCGCAAGCTGATGGCCGAACGCAACATCCCGGCACCACCGGTCGAGCGCACGATCCTGTCCGTCTGCGTCGTCGCGCTGTGCCAGGGAACGAGTCCGTAGCCGTAGCCCGAAGGCGGGTCTAAAGACCCGCCTCTACCTGCCCGTACAAGCTAGTCGTAGGGGCGGGTCTTCAGACCCGCCCACTATCACTCGATTCCGAAATTTCGCGACAGGTACTGGTGCACGCGCGCGAACTCTTCGTCGTTGAGCATCGCGCCCTCGTTCAGCATCGAGATGAGCGTCTCTTCCCACTCTTCGGGAGAGCGACGGTTCGCCTTGATGCGGAAGAGGTCATGGCACTGCGTGCAGGTGTTGAGAATGACTTCCTTACCCGGCCCATCGGGTAACGGGCCGTGCGTCCTCACAAGGTAGTTGACCAGCGTCGGCACATCCTCTTTCGAGACCTTGGCACCCTTTTCAATTTCTTGTGAGATGCGCTTGTTCCAGCCATCCGCATCCATCGCTTGCGTCTGAATGACGCGGATGTTGTGGCAATCCTGGCAGGCGGCGTTCATGATCCGCTCGCCTGGATCCGCGTCCTGGGCGCTCGTCGTGACAATGGCGAGCACCAGCGCCGTGGCGGAAACCGCAGCGAACAACCCGGCACTTCGGGACATACACTAATCTTACCAGTGCGATTTCATCCTTTGAAGATGTCCCGGGTCATCGTGACACTGGCGGCCTTGCTGTGGCTGACCGCGCTCGCGTCAGCGCAGTTGGCCGAGTCGATTATCGAGCCGGGTCATCCGGCGATCGGGTACCCGGGTGAGTCCAATGATCGCGTCGCGCAGCTGAACCGCAAGCTGCAAAGCGGCGAGACCCGCCTCGAATTTGAGGAGGGAACGGGTTACCTCAGAAGTTTGCTCGCCGTGCTCAATATCCCCATCGAATCGCAAGTCGCGGTCTTCTCGGGCACGAGCCTGCAGGCACGAATGATCAACGCGCGTAACCCGCGGACGATCTTCTTCAATGACTCGACGGTCGTAGGATGGATGGCCGGCGGTCTCATCGAGGTGGCGTCGCTCGACGCGCGGCAAGGAGCGAACTTCTATCTCCTGCCGCAGCAGACGACGCCTGCGCTCGGTCAGCTCGCGCGCGACACGCGCTGCCTGGCGTGCCACTACTCGACGGCGACTCTTGGGGTGCCGGGTTTCCTGGTGCGCAGCATTCCAAGCTCACCAAACGGCATGATCATGCCGTGGCTCGGGAACTACACGACGGATCATCGAAGTCCGCTCGCTGAGCGCTGGGGCGGTTGGTATGTCACCGGTAAAGGCGGCCGGCATCTCGGCAACGCGCCGATCTCCGACAGGTCGATACAGGATGTTGCCATCGACGACGCCAATCTGAACGTGACGTCGCTCGCCAATCGATTCGACACGCAGCGATACCTCTCGCCGCACAGCGACATCGTCGCCTTGCTCGTCTTCGACCATCAGATGCGGATGATGAATCTCTTGACCAGGCTGGGGTGGGAAGGCAGAATCCTCGAGTACGACGAAAATGCCGCCTCGTCATCTCTGAACGACATCGTGTCCGAAGTGGTCGACTACATGTTGTTCGTCGACGAAGCGCCGCTCGACGGGGTGCGAGGAACGTCGGGGTTTGCCGAGCGTTTCAGCGCGCGGGGTCCGCGTGACGCGAAGGGACGCTCGCTGCGCGATCTCGATCTGCAGCACCGGCTGTTTCGTTACCCGTGCAGCTACATGATCTACTCGGAGGCGTTCGATGCGCTTCCGCGCGGTATCCGTGATGCGGTATACGAGCGGTTATGGCGCGTTCTATCTGCGACTGATTCCTCGCCGAAATATGCGCGGTTGTCGGCCGCGGATCGCGAGGCGATCGTCGAGATCCTGCGCGATACCAAGAAGGACTTACCAGGCGCATTCAGCGCTCGACCCTGACGCGCGGCTACTGGACGACCTCACACTCGCCGTAGTTCTGCGACACAGAAGGCTCGGCGACGAAACGGCCTACCTTCATCTCTAGATAACCGTGGCGCGAATGGACGGCTTTGAGTTTTTTCGGCGATGCCTCCTGCGAGAACACGGTCGTCACGTTCAATTGACCGACGGCGCTTTCGACAAAGTAGAGACTCCAACCAGACAGCACGGCGGTGACATAGGCGCGGCCGGCGGTCCCCATGAATTCGGCCGTTCCGTCACCAACGTCGATTGCGTTGATCTCGAACCGCATGTCCTGCGTCTTGGTCTGGGCTTGCGGCGCGCCTTCCTTCCAGACGGCAGATGTCGCGGACGGGAATTGGCACTTCAGTGCCTTGATTTGCGCCAGCGGATTCGGCGGTTCGGCGGCGGCCTGCTGCGCCTCGGCTCCGGCAGAGGCCCCGAGGATGAGTAAGAAAACCACGGTATCTCTTATAATTTCGATTCCCATGAAGCGCCTCGTCCTGGAACGCTATGCGGCTCGTTGCGTGAATTATGTACTGGTTGTGACTCGCATCGCGGTCCAAGGCGCGCGAAGCGCGCCAAGAGATGCTGGGCACCAGCCAAGGGGCGCTGCAGGAGTGTTAGGGGGCAGAGCCCCTTGGCTGGTGCTGTCGCTGGTGGCCGGAAGCGTCGCGTTGGCGATGGCCGGCGGACAAACGCCTGATTCACGAATGCGGCAGTTATTTCCGTCCGCCACGACATTCTCTCCCAAGGGGGGCGATCCGCCGCACATTAAGGCTTACAACGGGCAAACCCTCGTTGGCTATCTGTTCTGGACGACGGAGATCCTGCCGCTCGAACGGGCGTACGGCGGACCCATCGCGATTCTGGTCGGGTTGGACACCAACGGGAAGCTGGCCGGGCTCTATGTGGGCGAGCATCACGAACCGTACGGTGATTTCTCGATCGACCCGCCGTCGTTTGCCGCCCAGTTCAAGGGCAAAGACGTGCGCGACCCGTTCAAGCTCGGCGAAGACATCGATGCCGTCTCGCGCGCGACGATCACGATGTCGAGTGCGGTCCGAGCCATCCGGAACAGCGCGCGGCGCGTTGCGCGGACGTTCCTGACCCCACCGGCGCCATCCACTAAATGACGAGTCGCCGGCGCGTTCCCTTCTTCATTGCGTTTGGCTTGTTCGTTGCGATCGCAGGCTATGCGGTAGCCGGGTCCACAGGACAGGACCCGGCCTACGTCGTCGCTCAGGCACCGGCACAGCCCGCCGCCCAGGGCGGTTTCGACTTCGAGGACGAAGAAGAGGAGGCCCCCACATGGGCCGACGACATCCGCGCGCAGGCGCTCGACATCGCGGCCGTCGCGGCGTTCTCGGTATTGGCGTTCGTCAGCTTCTTTCGCAAGAGCGTGAGGCTGAAGTACATCACGCTCGTCGCTGCAGTCCTGTATCTCGGGTTCTATAAGAGCCAGCTGATCTCGATCGTCAACGTGTTCGGGTTGATGGGCGGCAACCTGCCGATCTTTCGCTACAACCTCGCGTGGTATCTGCTTGCTGCCATCACCGTGGTGTCGACGGTTTTGTGGGGGCGCGTGTATTGCGGCCGCATCTGCGCGTTCGGCGCGTTCACCCAGTTGGTCGATGCGATCGTTCCGAGCCGGTGGCAGGTAAAGATCCCGCGCGCGATCGAACGCCGCGCGGCGTTGATCAAGTACGGCATCCTTGGAAGCGTCGTCGCGTACTTCCTGGTCACCAGCGACCCGCTCATCTATCCCTACGTCGAGCCGTTCTGGATGTTCGGGCTCCATCTGCGGACGCCGGTTCTCCTGACGCTCCTCGGCACACTTCTCGTGACGACGGTGTTCGTTCGTAATGCGTATTGCCGTTTTCTCTGCCCGCTTGGTGCGTTTCTCGGGATCGTGTCGAACCTGACGGTGTTTCGGATCAAGCGGTGGTCTGAATGCCGCACGTGCCGCATTTGCGAGAAGGCGTGCGAGTGGGGCGCCATCCGCGGGCCGAAGATCATCATGACCGAGTGCGTGCGCTGCGACGATTGCGAACGCCTCTACGCGGACACGAAGAAGTGCCCGCATCACCTGATCATCATCCGCAAGGCCGACATCCTCGCGCGCCGGGCCGCTACTCAGACGGGGCCTTCAGTTGCGCCAAACGTCCCTTGAGTCCCGACGAGACCAGCACCCGGTTCTCGGCGGTCACAATCACGCCTTCGACATTGGGCAGCTTCTCAATCAGCGCCATACCCTCCTCGCCACCCAGAATGAAGACGCCCGTCGAAAGGCCGTCGCTTACCGTCGCGCTCCTCGCCAGAATGGACACACTACGGCTTCGTGAAGCCGGTTCGCCGGTGTCGGGGTCGAGGATGTGATGGTAGCGGTGGCCGTCGCGCATGAAATACCGCTCGTAATCACCTGAGGTGCTGAACGCTGCATCAGTTATCTCGAGTGCGGCAAACAGAGTGTTGGGCTCGCCGCGCGGATCCTGTACGCCCACGCGCCACGGTCGATCGCCACGCTTGCCGGCGGCGAAGAGATCGCCGCCGGATTGAATCATGAAGTCAGAGAGTCCCGCGTCACGCAGGATCGTCGCAGCGCGATCGACGGCGTAGCCCTTGCCGATGCCACCCAGGTTGACCCTCATGCCCGCGCGCGTCAGTGACGCCGTGCCCGCGCGATCGTCGATGGCGAGCGCTCGGTAATCGATGAGCGGCAGCCTCGGGGCGATCTGTGAGCGATCGGGTACCTGACCGTCGATGTCGTGATCGAACTTCCACAGGCCCGAGAGCGCCGCGAAGGTCACATCGAATTTTCCCCCGGTCCACTCACTGACTTCCTGCGACGCGTGGAGGACCTCGCGCACATCGGCGCTCACGCTGACTGCGGACTTTCCAGCAGCGTCATTGAGGCGCGTGATGTCGCTTCCCTCCTTCCATGTGCTCATCAACGCGTCAAGCCGGTCGAACTCGTCGAACGCTTTGTCGAGCGCCTTGACCGTCGCGGTCTCGTCCGTCGTCCAGGCGCTGATGTGGACGGCCGTGCCCATGCTGACCCGCGAACGCTCGACGAGAGTGGGAGTCGCCTTGGAATTCGACGTTCGGCCACACGCGGTCGCCGCGAGGAGACACACGAGAGCAATGATCGGAACGACGTGGGGCGGAGGCTTCAGTCTCCGCGGTTGCAGCGTTTTCACGGCCACTGCGGAACATTCTGACATGCACCCCGTTTGACTGGGTTCACCCACGAATGACAGGATCCTCGCGCAATATGCCGCTCTTCGACTTCAGATGCCGCCGGTGTGGGCAGGAATTCGAGGCACTCGTTCGCACCGGGAGTCCGGCCACCTGCTCGTGCGGAAGCGATGATTTGGAGCAGTTGCCTTCAGGCTTTGCCGTCAGCTCGTCGACGATCAGAAAAGCCAACCTGAACGCGGTGAGAGCGAAGGGTGCCCAGGCACGCAAAGAAAAGTTGCGGGCGGATCACAACTACATGGAGAAACACATTCGGGACGAGCATTAGCAACACAGGCAGCGGGACGGACCGTGCCCTTCCGATAGCACGCGGCCGGCTGTGTCTGCGAGTGTGACCGCAAGAGCGCGACCATCTTCGAGCCTGAGAACGAGTGGCGCCCCAACCCAATCCCGTACGTCTTCGTTGGGCGGGAGATCGATTGCGCCTTCGATTCGATGCAGTCCTGGAATTGGCAGTCCGTTGCCGGCAAATGCCTGGTATCTCGCGATCTTGTAGGGTACCTGCCGGAGCGCCTCGCCGTGGCCGCTCAGATCCCCAACGCCCGAGTATTCCTCGACAAGTTTCATCCTTATCGGATCCTCCCACACTTCGGGCACAATCTGACGTCGTGCGAATCCTTCTCTTCCTTGGGACTGTGCTGTTGGTGTTGTCGACTTCACTCGTATCAGCGCAGGACAAGACTGCCGACCAGGGTGTCTACACCAGCGCTCAGGCTGTACGTGGCGCCGCGGTTTTCGACGCACACTGCGTCGCGTGTCATCGTGAAAGCGGAACGGCGCCGGTGCTTGCGAGCGAGCGATTCACGACGACATTCGCCGATGCCACGCTGCTGTCGGTGTTCACCACGATCCAGACCACTATGCCGCGCAACGCCCCGAACTCACTCACTGAAAGGGAATACGTCGACGTCGTCGCGCACCTGCTCAAACTGAATGGCTATGCAGACGGCATGACGGAGCTCGCGGTTGCAGGTCTCGGGGACATCAAGGTTCCGGGAAAGGGGGGCAGCCTCGAGTTCACACTAGTACACGTCGTGGGATGTCTCGCGCAGGGGGGACGGGTGTGGACGCTCGCCAAGGCCACCGATCCGATTCGGACCCGCGCCCCGGAACCGGCGACAGATGACGAAGCCGCTCAACTCGATCAAGCCCCACTTGGTGCGCGATCTTTCAGGCTGCAGCAGGTGTACGGCGCGCCGCCCGGTTGGACCGGCCAAAAAGTGGCGGCAAAGGGCTTCCTTACGCGTTCGGGAACCGAGGAGCGGGTGAATGTCACCTCGATGAGGATCCTGACGACCCCATGCCCGAACTGATATAATTTTTGCCCCGAACCCTGAGGAATTCAGGGAAAATGCCGCCGATGAGACGAGCCGTCTTTGTGTGCCTTGCCGTCTGGGTGGCTGTGCTGTCGAGCACGGCGGGTCATCCATTGGCCTCGCCACGCGCTATTCAACCCCAGTCGCCCGCTCCAGCCCAACCGACGGTTACCCCATCGAAGCCGGCTGCTCAACCGGAACCTGATCACTCAGCCCTTCTCAAGCAGTACTGCATCACGTGTCACAACGAGCGGCTGAAGACCGCGGGTCTTGCGCTCGAGGGCGTTTCGCTCACGAACATTCCGGCCGGGGCTGAGGTTTGGGAAAAGGTCATTCGCAAGGTTCGCGCAGGCATGATGCCGCCGGTCGGCGTGCCGCGGCCCACCCAGGGCGCGCTCGACAGCCTGGTCACGCACCTGGAAACGACACTCGATAAGGCGTCCCTCGCCGCGCCCGCGCTTCGCGGCCCGACGATGCACCGGCTCAACCGGGCCGAGTACGGGAACGCCATCCGAGATCTGTTCGCGGTCCAGGTCGACGTGAGCTCGCTCTTACCTCCCGATGAGGAAGCGTTTGGATTCGATAACAACGCGAGCGTGCTCAACGTCTCCACGTCGCTGATGGACCGTTACCTGTCCGCGGCCTGGAAGATCTCGGCGCAGGCAGTGGCAAGCCCGGCGATTACGCCCTCGCTCGAAACGTTCCGTGTGCGCGGCGATTTGTCGCAACATGATCATGTCCCTGCACTCCCGGTCGGCACGCGCGGCGGCATCCTGATTCGCCACTACTTCCCCGTCGACGGCGAGTACGTCATCAGCCCGCGCCTCTACCGCGAGACGGTCAACATCATCCGCGGCCTCGAGCTGGAACACGACCTCGAGGTCACCCTGGACGGCCAGCGCGTCGTCCTGGCGCGATTCGGCGGTCCGAAGGACGAACAGGCGAACTACCTCCAGCCCACGCTCGCCGGCGACGAAATGGAGAAGCGCTTTCAAAAGCGCCTGAAGGTGACGGCGGGACCTCATGAAGTCGGCGTGGCGTTCATCAAGAAGAGTTCCGCGACCACGCTGGAGTTATTGCAGCCATTCGAGCGTGAACGGATCGATCCGATCACGCCGGTCGGTATTCCGGAGCTCGATCGCGTCACCGTCGAAGGACCGTTCAATCCGGTGAAGAGCGAGACGTCCCCCAGCCGCAAGCGCATCTTCACGTGCATGCCGACCTCCGATCGCGATGCGGCGGCCTGCGCACGGACGATCCTCTCTACGGTCGCGCGCCGTGCGTATCGAGGACCGGTCACCGAAACCGAGACGACGCGCCTTCTCAGTTTTTACGAGAAGGAACGCGCGCGCGGCGGCAGCTTCGATCAGGGCATCGAGAGCGCGCTGACGTTCCTGCTGGTCAGCCCCCGGTTCCTCTACCGGATCGAGCGCGATCCGGCCAACGTCGTCGCGGGCGCCAGCTACCGCGTCAACGACGTCGAGATGGCGTCGCGCTTGTCGTTCTTCCTGTGGAGCAGCATCCCTGACGACGAACTGCTCGATCTTGCGATCGCCGGCCGACTGCGTGAGCCGGCAGTGCTCGAACAGCAGGTTCGGCGGATGCTCAAAGACGAACGGGCGCGGGCACTCGGAAGCAACTTCGCCGGTCAGTGGCTGTTCTTGCGGAATCTGCGCGGCCTGCAGCCCGACGCCGATGTCTTCCCGGACTTCGATCACAATCTCCGCGAAGCGATGCAGCGCGAGACCGAAATGCTCTTCGAGAGCGTCGTCCTCGAAGATCGCAGCGTCCTGCGACTGCTCGACGCCGACTACACGTTCGTGAACGAGCGTCTCGCTCGGCACTATGGCATCCCGAATGTGTACGGATCCCAGTTCAGGAAAGTCACGGTGAACGATGACGCGCGCCGCGGCCTGCTTGGACACGGCAGCATCCTGGCGCTGACGTCACAGAACAATCGGACATCGCCGGTGTTGCGCGGCAAGTACGTGCTGACCAACATCCTCGGTACGCCTCCCCCGGAGGCTCCGGCCAACGTGCCGCCACTCGACGAGACCCCGGCAAAGGCGCGCTCGATGCGCGATCGCATGGAAGAACATCGCCGCAATCCGACCTGCGCGAATTGCCACAAGCTGATGGATCCGATCGGTCTCTCACTCGAGAATTTCGATGGGATCGGGCGCTGGCGGACCGTCGACAACGGCGCGGCGATTGATGCGTCCGCCCAGCTTTCGGATGGCACGTCGGTCAACGGTCCAGCCGCGCTGCGGCAGAATCTGCTGCGGCGGCCTGAGATGTTCGCCCGGAATGTGACCGAGATGCTGCTGACTTACGCGCTCGGTCACCGCGTCGAGTATTACGACATGCCGTACGTTCGCGCCATCCTGAAGGATTCCAGCAAGACCGACTATCGTTTTTCATCTCTCGTGCTCGCCATCATCAAGAGTCCCGCGTTTCAGCGGAGGAGATCAGAGTCATGATGATCACGAAGAAGGCCATCCCGCGCCGCACAGTCCTTCGCGGCCTTGGTGTGACCGTCGCGCTGCCGCTGCTCGACAGCATGGTGCCCGCCGCGACCGCCCTGGCGCAGACGCCGGCGGCGCCAAAGTCGCGGTTCGGCTTCGTGTACGTCCCTCATGGCTCGATCATGCGGGAGTGGACACCGGCACAGGAGGGCGCGAACTTCGAGTTCTCGCCGATCCTCAAGCCGCTGGAACCCTTCCGCAAGCACCTCACCGTGCTGTCCAACCTTTCCAACTACGGTGAGGCCGGCCACTCGGTGAGCTCTGCGATGTGGTTGAGCGGAACGTTTCCGTCGAAGGGCAGCCTGCTGAAGCTGGGGACGACGGTCGATCAGCTCATTGCCCAGAAGATCGGACGCGATTCGACGTTCCCGTCGATGGAGTTCGCGACAGAGGATCACTCCAGCCACCTGGGTAGCTGCGCCGGCGATTTTCTCTGTTCGTACATGAGCACGATCAGTTGGGCTTCGGCCACGCAACCGCTGCCGATGGAGATCAATCCGCGCGTGGTGTTCGAGCGGATGTTCGGTGGTGATCGTGCGACGCCAGAAGAGCGGCGCGCCAGGCTCGAGAAGAACACGAGCATCCTCGACGCTGTCGCGCAGAGTGCTCGCGAGCTCTCCGCGCAGCTTGGTTCCCGCGATCGAGTGCGCATCAGCGATTACTTGGACAACGTGCGCGAGATCGAGCGCCGCATCGTGACCGCCGAGCAACAGCGGGACGAGACCGGCATCGAGGCGCCGCCAACACCCGTCGGCATCCCCGAGAATTGGGAAGAGCATGTCACGCTCATGTTCGACCTGATGCACCTCGCCTATCAGGGCAACCTGACACGCGTGACCTCGTTCATGATGGCGCGCGAGTTGAGCACCTTGAGCTATCCGCAAATCGGCGTCGCGGATGGGCACCACCCGGTGTCACACAACAACAACATCCCGGAGCAGGTCGCAAAAAAGATCAAGGTCGATATCTACCATCTCGACCTGTTCTCCCAGTTCCTCGACAAGCTGCAGGCGACTCCCGACGGCGACGGCAACCTGCTGGATCATTCGCTGTTCCTGTACGGGAGCGGCATGACCAATGGCAACCAGCACGATCACGAGAACCTGCCGACGCTGCTCATCGGCGGTGCCACCGGCAAACATCAGGGTAATCGCCACCTCAAGATGGCGAAGAGCACGGCGCTGTCGAACCTGATGATGTCGATCATGGACAAGGCCGGGATCAACACTGAGAAGTTCGGCCAGAGCTCCGGCCGGATCGATGTGTAGCATGCAACGCCGGCACCTCGTTGCGTCGTGCGTTGCGGTAACCCTGAGCCTGAGCGCCGCCAGCGCCCAGACGCAGCCCGACCTGCGCCTCGCCGTCGCGATGAAGAACCAGGACGCGACGGCCGTAAAAGCGCTGCTCAGGCAGCGCGCCGACGTCAACGCTGCCGACGTCGACGGCACCACGGCGCTGCAGTGGGCGGCGCACTGGAACGACCTGGACACCGTCAAAGCACTGCTGGCGGCCCGAGCAAAGGCGAACGTCGCGAGTCGCTACGGGGTGACCCCGCTGCACGAGGCGGCATCGATTGGTAGCGCGCCGATCGTGAACGCACTGTTGCGGGCCGGTGCGAGTGTTGACGCGACCTACGGCGAGGGCGAGACGCCGCTGATGCTGGCCGCGCGGTCCGGAAACCTCGAAGCGGTGAAGCTCCTCATCGAGGCCGGCGCGAATGTGAACACCGCGGAAAAGTTCCGCGGCCAGACGGCGGTGATGCTGGCAGCAGTCGAGAACCACGCCTCCATCGTTCAGGCCTTGATCGCGGCCGGAGCGGAGGTCAATGCCCGCACCGTCGAGTACACCTTCCAGGACCTCACCGGCGGTGCCGGCGGCATCATTCACGACCGGCCGCAAGGCGGTTTGACGGCACTGATTCTCGCCGCCCGGCAGGGGTCGATCGAGGCGACGGGACAGCTGCTTGCCGCGGGCGCCGACTTGAATGCGACCGAGCCGCAATACGGCTTCACCGCGCTGCAGACAGCGATCTTCAACGGCCACTACGCGCTTGCCCGGCAACTGCTGGAGAAGGGGGCAAACCCCAACGACGGATCGCTCTACATCGTGATGGAGATGCGTAATCTCGCGACCTACAGCAACCGACCGAACCCGCCCGACTCACAGCGCGGCGTCAGCCATATGGATGTCGCCAGGCTCTTGCTCGACAAAGGGGCCGACCCGAATGCGGTCTACGTGAAGACGATTCCGCCGCGCCAGGCCCAGGGCAACATCAACGTCGCGGCCGGGGCGACTCCGCTCTATCGCGCCGTTCGCGCGATCGATCTGGTCGCTGTGCAGCTGCTCGTCGAACGCGGCGCGAATCCATCGCTCGCCCTCAAAGATGGATCGACACCGATGATGGCGGCTGCCGGTCTGGGCGCACCGCGAGGTGGAGACGAAGAGGTCACCGAGGCCGGCGATCGCAACGATCCGATTGACGTGATGAAAGCGTTGATCGCGAAGGGCGCGAACGTGAACGCGGCCAACGATGCCGGCATGACGCCGCTGCACTACGCCGCACAGCGCGGATCCGATCGCATCATCGAGTTCCTGGCCGGCCAGGGCGCGAAGTTCGATGTGAAGAACAAGCAGGGTCGCACGCCGTCAGAGCTTGCGCGCGGCAAAACCGCTGCGCTCATGAACAAGCTGGCCGGAGCCACTACGCAGCAGTAGGTCGTCTGTAGCGGCGGGTCTTTCCTGGCCTGAGCGCAGTCGAAGGCAGACCCGCCGTGGCTCAGGCGCGTCTAAAGACGCGCTTCTACGTGACGTCAATTAAGACCTTCAAAATCCCTTTCGTCGGCGCGCGCGACAACGCGTCGAGACCACGCGACAGGTCAAACCGATCGGAGATGAGCGGCTGCACCTGCACGTGCCCTTGCTCCAGCGCCGCGAGCGCCTGATCGAACGGCCCGCAGCGCGATCCCACGAGCGTGATTTCATCGATGACAAACGGCGCCCACGCCAGCGTTTGCTGACCGGCGACCGTGGTCTTCAGCACGACCGTGCCGCGCGGGCGGACCAGCTTCAATGCCGTGGGCAGCCCTGACTCCGAGCCCGTGCAGTCGACGACGATGTCGTGGGCGCGCTCGTCCAGCGAATCAGAAAGAAGAGTCGTCGCGATCCCCATCGATGCGAGGATCGCCAGCTTCTCAGGATGCTTGCCGATGACGAGAACGTGGTCAGAGAGCCGGGCTAACACCTGCGCGCACAGATTCCCGAGGCGCCCGTCTCCGAGAATCGCGATGCGATCATGCCGACCCACGGTGAGCTGCACCGAGATTTGGAACGCAGCCGCCACCGGTTCAGTGAAGACTGCTACGTCATCCGACAACGCGTCGGGGACGGCATGGAGGTTCTTTTGCGGTACAGCGATCAAATCCGCGAAGGCGCCGTCGTGGTTCAGGATTCCGAGAACTGTTCGATTCGGACAGTGCGTGGGCAACCCTTTGCGACAGGTCTCGCATGACCAGCAGGCGCAGTTGATCTCGCCGACGACCCGCTGGCCCGCCAGAGGACCCGACTCGGCCACGCCCACGAACTCATGACCAAGCACGCCCCGGAAACCCATGTATCCCTTGATCAACTGGAGGTCCGTCTCGCAAACCCCCGCCCGAGTGACTCTGACCAGCACTTCTCCAGCGGCGGGCGTTGGTGTCGCCCGGCCAGTGACCACGGTGACCTGATTGTCCAAAACAATCGCGCGCATTTCGTGAAACCTATCAGAAAGAGCTCGTCGATCCAGCGCGCGTGCCGGCGGATCGTATCGTCCAAGCTGTTGTCGCCGACGCGGCGGTGACGTGAATCAGCATCTGCGCCGATTCGATCTCGACCAGTGCGCTTGACCCTCGTCCGAGTTCGTAGATAAGATCGCGCCTCATCCGGGAACTCGGCCATCCCCTGCGACAAATTCTTTTGGGGGCACGACGTTGAGTCATCCTCGTTCCATCGCGGACTCGCGGCTCGGTACCGGGTCTCCATCGCTGGGGAGTCGTTGCCATTGAGCCAGATATTCCCTCCCTGGTGGAACAAGCTCCCGATTGTCGCCGCTGTCTTAGGCCTCCTCGGTCCAACGGTGGCGACTGCGGGCGTCTGGTACTACTTTTCGCCGTGGTACACAGACGTGGGCTACGCTCCCACTCAGCCCGTTCCGTACAGCCACCGGCTCCACGTCGGCGAGCTTGGTCTCGATTGCCGATACTGTCACGCCTCGGTCGAGATTTCCAACGTCGCCAACATTCCGCCCACGCAGACGTGCATGAACTGCCACCAGACGGTGAAGAGGGACAGCGCGCTGCTCGCACCGATTCGGGACAGCGCACAGAGCGGCCGGCCGATGCGATGGATTCGCGTCCACAAGCTTCCCGATTACGCCTATTTCACGCATCGCGCGCACGTGGCGGCAGGCATCGGCTGTGTCAGCTGCCACGGCCGCATCGACGAGATGGAAAAGGTCACACAGGCGATGCCCCTCAGCATGAGCTGGTGCCTCGACTGCCACCGCAATCCGGCCCCCAACAGACGCCCCGTTTCGGAGGTTACGAACATGAAGTGGACCCCGCCGCGGGACGCTCAAGTGCTTGCGGCGCAGCTTGGCGGACGATCGGTCAATCCGCCGACTGAGTGCTCGGGGTGCCACCGGTGAGCCGCACATACTGGCGAAGCCTCGCGCAGATCGAGGATCTCCCGGAATACCGCACAGCTCTCGAGCGCGAGTTCCCGGAGGGCGCATCGGAGCTGCCGGAGGGGATCACCAGGCGAGAGTTGATGTCGCTCGTCGGCGCGTCACTGTCGCTCGCGACGCTCGCGGGATGCCGGCGGCCCGTCGAAGAGATCGTCCCGTATGTCGCTGCTCCGGAGGATGTCGTCCCCGGAATTCCCCGCTACTACGCCACGACGATGCCGTTCGGCCGGAGCGCATACGGCCTGATCGTCGAGAGCCATGAAGGGCGACCCACGAAGATCGAGGGAAACCCCGCGCACCCGTCAACGCTCGGGGCCTCGAGCTCGCGCGTGCAGGCGTCGGTGCTCGGCCTCTACGATCCCGACCGCTCGCAGTCGATCACGCAGAAGGGTGCGCGGAAATCGTGGAACGATTTCGTGACGGCCTGGGGACAACTGTCCAAGGAGCATGCCGCGGAGGGCGGCGCCGGCCTTGCGGTCCTGTCCGAGTCCTTCGCCTCGCCGACGCAGGCGCGTCTGGTCTCCGAGCTCCGAACCCGATTCCCCAAGATGCAATGGGCGACCTACGACGCCGTCAGCGACGAGAACCGGCTCGCGGGTCTGCGTCAGGCCACGGGACGCGACGTCGATCTCATGCTCCGGTTCGATCGAGCCTCGGTGATTCTCTCCCTCGACGCCGATCCGCTGCTCACTGATCCGGAGGCGATCCGTCACGCGCGCGGCTTCGCTGACGGGAGGCGTGCGGGCGCTCTTTCGACAAGCTCAGGGCAGGCTTCCGGCAGGGCGATGAACCGCCTCTATGCCGTCGAAGGTGTCTACTCGCTGACGGGAGCGATGGCGGACCACCGGCTCCGTCTCGACAGCCGGCGGATCGCTGCGTTTCTCGCAGCGCTTGCGGCGCGCCTCGGTGTGCCCGGGGCCTCCAGCAAGGCGGGAGTGGACGTCCCCGGTGTCGACGCTCGCTGGCTCGACGCCCTTGCGAAGGACCTTCTGGCGAACCGCGGCCAGGGGTTGGTTATTGCGGGAGAGCGCCAGCCCGCGGGTGTCCATGCCGGGGTGTGCGCGCTCAACGCGTTTCTCGGCAATAACAGCAAGACGGTCAGCTACTACGAGACAAGGGACGCGGCGCTTCCGAGCACGAGCTCGTTGACGACGCTCGTGTCCGCGATGACGGGGGGCACGGTCCAGACACTCGTCATCCTTGGCGGGAATCCCGCGTTTGATGCACCCGCCGATCTCGACTTCGCGTCGGCGATGGCGAAGGTCCCTCACACAATCGCTCTCGGGCACTCGGTCGACGAGACATCATCCAACGCGGAGTGGCAGATTCCGCGTGCGCACTACCTCGAGTCATGGGGAGACGCGCGCGCGGTGGGAGGCACGCTCAGCGTCGTGCAGCCGCTGATTCTTCCTTTGTTCGGCGGACGCACTCCGGTTGAAGTGTTGGGACTGATGATCGTGGACAAGGATCGTCCGGGCTACGACATCGTCCGCGACACCTGGAAACCGATCCTGGGAGAGGCCGGATTCGACGGGAAGTGGAACCGTGTCTTACATGACGGACTGCTTGCCGGCAGCGAGCTCAAAGAAGTGGTTCCCGATGTCAAAGGGGCCACCTTTGCAGAGCTCGCGACCGGATCTGCGAGTGGTCTGGAGATCGTGTTCGTCGCGTCGCCGTCACTTCATGACGGCCGGTTCGCGAACGACGGGTGGTTGCAGGAGCTTCCCGATCCGCTGACCAAGCTCACGTGGGACAACCCCGCGCTCTTGAGCCCCAAGACCGCCGAGACGCTGAGTCTTGCGAACGGAGAGTTGGTCCGACTCGATTACGCCGGCCGCTCGCTCGAGCTTCCCGTCTGGATTCTCCCCGGCATGGCGGACGACGTGGTGGCCCTCACCCTTGGCTACGGTCGCAAACGCGCGGGGCGGGTCGGGTCCGGGGTCGGGTTCGACACGTTCACGGTCCGATCTTCGCAGGCATCTGGCTTCGACAGCGACGTCAAGCTCACGCGGCTTGGGCGGACCTACCCGCTCTCGGCGACGCAGGACCACGGCAGCATGGAGGGCCGGCCCCTTGTCCGCGAGTCCACGGTTGCCGAACTCCAATCCGGGAAAAAGGAGGAGGCTCGGCCTGGTGCTCTCGGTGTCTTCGAGGAGAAACCGGAGCACTTCTCACTCTGGAAGGAGCACACCTACGATCAGGGCCACCAGTGGGGGATGACGATCGATTTGAACGCCTGCATCGGCTGCAACGCGTGCATGACGGCGTGCCAGAGCGAGAACAACGTGCCGGTCGTCGGGAAGATCCAGGTTGCGAGACAGCGCGAGATGCACTGGATCCGTGTCGACCGATACTTTTCCGGCGAGCCGTCCGGCAACCCGGAGGTCGTCTTCCAGCCGGTTCCCTGCATGCAGTGTGAGGATGCGCCTTGCGAGCAGGTTTGCCCCGTGGCCGCGACCGTGCACGACAAAGAAGGCCTCAACGTGATGGTCTACAACCGGTGCATCGGGACACGCTACTGCTCGAACAACTGTCCCTACAAGGTGCGTCGCTTCAACTTCTTCAACTTCACCAAGGACACGCCGGACATTCTGAAGCTTGCAATGAACCCCGACGTCACAGTGCGTGCGCGGGGCGTGATGGAGAAGTGCTCGTACTGCACGCAGAGGATCAATCGGGCGAAGATCGACGGGAAGCTCGCCGGGCGCGATCTGCGCGACGGCGATGTCAAGACGGCCTGCCAGCAGGCCTGCCCGGCCTCGGCCATCGAGTTCGGAGATATCCGGGACGCGTCGAGCCGGGTCGCGAAGGCGAAGGCCGACCCGCGCAACTACGCGCTGCTCGAGGAGCTGAACACCAAACCCCGGACGACCTATCTGGCCAAGGTGCGCAATCCGAATCCAGATCTCGAGGGCGAGGTATGACCGCCCGCCCACGGCTGGTGCTCGGCGCGCTCGCGTCCATCTCTCTTTTCGCCTTCACTGGTTGCGCGCGCGGCTGCACGTCGAGCCGTCCTCCCATCCATCTCAATCCGAGCATGGACGACCAGCCGAAGGTACTCACGCAGACGGCCAGCACGTTCTTCTACGATGGCTCGTCCATGCGCCAGCCCGTTCCAGGAACGATCCCGATCGGCGGGCTGAAGGAAGACACCGCCTTCTTCACGGGGAAGGGAGCGGACGAGCAGTTCGTCATGACGATCCCGGTGACCGTGGACGAGACGCTTCTCGAGCGTGGCCGGCAGCGCTACGAGATCTATTGCCAGCCTTGCCACGACGCTCGGGGGGACGGCAGGGGGATCCTGTTTCAGCGAGGCAACGTTCCTACTGCCACGTTCCACCAGGAGAAAATCCAGAAGTACCCGGATGGGCAAATCTTCGACGTCATCACGAACGGGATGGGACTGATGCCCGCGTACCGCTGGCCGATCCCGCCTGCGGACAGGTGGGCGATCATCGCCCACGTGCGAGAGCTCCAGCGCGACCGGCTGGCACGCGCCGCGGCCGCCTCTGCTCAAGCTTCCGCCCCCGCTCAAGCCCCCGCCTCCGCTGAAGCTACGGCGGGCAAGCCGGCGGACAAGCCCGCGGACACCAAGTAAGGGAGGCACCGTGGCGAACGGCCTGATGAACGGCGCGATGAACCGCAAACTGTTGTTCGTGCTCGGTCCCGCCACCGGTGTCGTGATGTTCGTCGCGGTCGTGTTGATCGCCACGTTCCTGACAAACCGCGAGTACAAGGAGCCGTATCGCGCTCCCGCCGCAACGGTTGACGCCACGCCGCGCGTGGAAGGACTGATCGCTGAGGAGGCCGACGCGCAGGCGAAGGCGCGGGCGACGCCCTACGCAGAAGCCGAGTACCGAGCCTTCCCCGTGGTCGGGAGCCGCGTCGCCATCTGGGCGGTCGCGCAGCTCCACCTGCTGTTCGCAGCGTTCGTGCTGGCCGTTCCCATCTTCGCGTTCATCATCGAGGCGATCGGCTACAAGACCGGAGATCTGCGATACGACCGGCTCGCGCACGAGTTCACGAAGCTCCTCTCCGTGTCCTTCTCGCTCACCGCGACTTTCGGCGCGTTCCTGACATTCATGCTCATCGCTCTGTATCCGAAGTTCACGAACTACCTGATGAGCGTGTTCTCCCCCACGTTTCTCCCGTACGTGCTGCTCTTCTTCTTCGAGGCCGCCTTCCTCTACACCTACTATTACGGCTGGGGGAAGTTCCATCCGCTGGTGCATCTTGGCCTTGGACTCGGCCTCAACATCGTAGGCACGGCGATCATGTTCATCGCCAATTCCTGGCTCACGTTCATGATGTCGCCCGGCGGGGTTTCGGACACGGGAGCCGTGACCTCCCTCTGGGATGCCGTCTACAACTTCACGTGGATGCCGATCAACGTCCATCGCGTCATCGCGAACGTCGCCTTCGGCGGATCCGTCGCCGCCGCTTACGCGGCCTTCAAGTTCCTGCAAGCGGAAACCGACGAGGATCGCGCGCACTACGACTGGATGGGCTACATCGGCAACTTCGTCGCGATCAGCGCCTTCCTCCCGCTTCCATTCGCCGGCTACTGGCTCGCGAAGGAGATCTATGCGTTCTCGCAGACGCTTGGACTCACGATGATGGGGGGCGCCTTCTCGTGGCTCTTCATCATCCAGGCGGTTCTGATCGGGAACCTCTTTCTCGCGGCCAACTACTACCTCTGGCACGGGATGGGGCGGGTCGAGGGGGCGCAGCCGCTTCAGAAGTTCATCAAGTACCTTCTCATCGGGATCGCGCTCTGCTTCGCAGTCTGGGCGACACCGCGGTCGATTATCGCAACCGTTTCCGAGGTCCGGGCGATGGGGGGATCCGCGCATCCGGTCCTCGGTTTCCTTGGCGTCATGTCCGCCAAGAACACGGCCGTGAACATCCTGATCCTCACGACGTTCATGAGCTTTCTCCTCTACCGCCGGACAGGGAAGACCGCGACGGTGGCGTGGGCGAAGACGGGCCATGCGGCACAGCTGTGCATCTTTGCGGGAGCCGCGATCTTCGTCATCTTCCTCGGCATTTACGGGTACTTCGTCGAGGCGACGGTCCGGATCGGTCTGTCCGTGCCGCAAGTCAGCTCGGTTCTTTTCGCCATGGTGTCGATTACAGCTATCGACATCTTCCTCTTCCGCGGGGCGACGAAGATGGGCGAGGTACGGTGGGGAAGGATGCCCGCAATCTCCCAGTACGTGCTGATCTTCATCGCGGTCACCTTCACCTGGCTCATGGGACTCATGGGCTACGTTCGGTCCGGACTCCGGCAGCACTGGCATGTTTACGGCGTCATTCGTGACACGTCGGCTGACGCGTTCACGCCCACACTGGGCTTCGCGACGTCGGTCGTTTCGTGGACCGTCCTCGCGTTCTTCCTCCTGATCGGCTTCGTGTTCTGGATCACGAGCCTGCACGACCGGCCCGAGTACGTGCCTTCGCCGGCAAAGGAGAAAGCGCCGGACACGGGCGCTGATGTGGTGCTTGGTGGCGCGATGCGTCCTCGGCCAGGGGTCGCATCGCACATGGACGGACGGACGAAGCTGCCATGACCGTTCCGCTCATCCCGCGAATCGGCGCCCTCGTCCTCCTGACGACCTTGTTCTATGCCTACGTCGGTTCGATGGTGCCTCAGAACGAAGTTCAGCCTCCACCTCTGAGCGTTGTGATCCCGGCGGACCTGACCTCGGAGCAGATGGTTGGGGTCGGCCGCCAGATCATGGACACAAAGGGGCTCTGCTTTACGTGCCACACGGTCGGCCGTTCCGGCGCGCTTCGGTTTCCCGACCTCGCGGGGGTCGACGCTCGCGCGATGGAGCGCGTCCCAGGCCTTAGCGATGTGGAGTACTTCGCCCAATCGATGTACGAGCCCGAGGCCTTCATCGTGCCGGGATTCAATCCCGGGATGCCGGTCATCAACAGGCCTCCGGTCGGCCTCACCGATCAGGAGATCCTCTGCGTGATTGCCTACCTTCAGTCCCTTGGCGGCACGCCGACGGTCACGCTCCAGACCAGTCACCGCTACTACACGCCAGCGGGTGCACCGGGTGCCGGGCCGGCTGCAGCGGGCGCCGCACCAGCCGCAGCGGGGGCTGCGCCGCCGGCTGGGGCCCCGGGCGCCCCTGCCGCAGCACCGGAACCATCAGGCCAGAAAGCCGCGCCTGGCGAGCAACTGCCTCTCATTGCACCGCCAGCCCAGAAAGCGCCAGCTGCACCGACACCTTCGGTAGTTCCAGGCAAGCCGCCGGCCACAGGAACGGCGCCACGATGAACATCGCGATCCTCCTGGCCGTCGTTGCCGCGTTCGCGTTTCTCCGCTTCCGTCGCGCCCATCTGCTCTTATGGGCCGGCGCCTGGTGGGTGGGGATCTACATCCTGCTCCGATTTGGATTCACGACCCCGATTCCCGCCTCCGTCATCTCGATCTACATGGGAATCGTGTCGCTCGCGATCCTGGCGTACTTGTCCTCCAGCGAGCAGCGCCGCGACGAAGTCTCCAGCCCGCTCATCCGCTTCATGACTGAAAAGCGGTACACAGCGCTTCTCGTCGCAACGGCCGTCGCCATCCCCGCCCTCGCGGCCGCGAACGTTTACGTGCAGATGAACGTTCCCATCGAGCCTCCCTTCTTCCCGCGAACGATCCATCCTGCATCGCCGACCGAGATCACTGTCCGCGACAACAGGGTTCAGATCGATCCTGGAAACAACCCCTTCCGAGAGCTCGAAACATCGAATCCGGAAGAGTTCCGCAAGCATGTCGAGAACGGGCGCCAGGTCTACTATCGGAACTGCGTCTTCTGCCACGGCGACAACTTGGGGGGCAACGGCATGTTCGCGCATGCGCTGAACCCGATCCCGACCAATTTCGCCGACGGGCAAACGCTCCCGAATCTCAGCGAGACGTTTCTGTTCTGGCGAATCTCCAAGGGAGGCCCAGGGATGCCCGAAGAAGGAGCGCCGTGGGACACGGCCATGCCCGCCTGGGAGAAGTTCCTCAAGGAAGAAGAGATGTGGGACGCAATCCTCTTTCTCTACGATTTCACGGGCACGAGGCCCGCTGTCCGCGCCCTAGAGCAGGGTGAGGCACAATGACCTCCGTCACGGCGCTGCGCGGGTGTTTCGTTGCCCTGGCCGTCTGGTTGTGCGCGGTGGCGACCGGATCATCGCTCGCGCCTGCGCTGAGCAACCCGGTAACAGTCAGAGTCGAAGCGCAGGGTCCCGACATCGGTACCGAGGCGCAGCGTGAGTCAGGCAAGACGCTGTATGTAAAAAACTGCGCTCAGTGCCACGGCGAAAAAGGGGATGGCGAAGGGTACGCGACGCCGCATCTGCTTCCCCGGCCCCGCGACTTCACCCGGGCCCAGTTCAAGGTTCGCACGACTCCGAACGGATCGCTCCCGACCCATCAGGATCTCGTCAACATCATCAGGCGCGGCATGCCCTATACCTCGATGCCCGCCTGGCCCAACCTGACTGACCAGGAAGTGTCGAATCTCGCCTACTACATCACGAGCTTTTCCCCTGAATTCTCGAGCCCCGAGAGAGTCCCCAAGCCGGATTCGTTCCCGAGCGGGCCGAGCGTCACGAATGAATCAATCGAGCTGGGAAAGAAGCTGTATGCCGACACCGGCTGCCTGAAGTGCCACGGTAACCTTGGCCGGGGCGACGGACCGTCGGCCCCAACGCTGAAGGACGACCTGGGCCATCCGATACGTGCAGCAAACCTCACGCAGCCTTGGACCTTCCGCGGAGGACCAACCCGCGAGGATATCTTCCGGACGATGAGCACGGGACTCAACGGCACGCCGATGCCGTCGTTCACCGACAGCCTCTCGACCGAGCAACGTTGGGCGATCACCGACTTCATCGTCTCGCTGTCGGGGACCAGTGAGCCTGGCTATACCAACCTCGTCGTCGCCAAGTTCTTCCCGGATCCGATCGACGTGGCGAAGGGGACGGTAACCTTCGAAGCCGCTCCTATCGCCCGCTTTCCGATTCTTGGACAGATCACGGAACCCGGACGTGCGTTCCATCCGGCCGCAACCAGCCTCACGGTTCAGGCGGTCTACGACGCGGAGTCCATCGCCTTCCTCGTTCGATGGCACGACATGGGCGCGGACAAAGGGGGGAAGGCCGGGCCGATGCTGCCCGTGCCGCCGGAAGAAGAGGAGCAAGCCGCTGGAGCACCCGCGAGTGAGAGCACCTCGCCATTTGGCGATGCGGAAGTACAGCAACCGGCAGGAGGCGCCCCGGTGGACCCGTTCGCCGAGGAGACAGCGCCTACCGCCGCGGCATCCGAGTTCTCCGACGCCGTCGCGATCCAGATCCCTTCGCAGGCGACAACGGGCGCGCGCAAGCCTTATTTCATATTCGGCGACTCCCAGAGTTCCGTGGATCTCTGGTTCTTCGATCTTGCCCGCCCGGAGCCCTTTCAGTTCACCGGCCGGGGAAGCGCGGACGTTGCCCCGAACGACGCGGGGGAGGTCACGGGTGTCGCGAGCTACGACCAGGGAGAATGGTCGGCCATCTTCAAACGGCCCCTTGGCTCAACGTCGGGCGCCGCGTTCGCGTCCGGACAGTTCATGCCGATCGCCTTCTCGGTTTGGGACGGGTTCTCGCGCGACCGTGGCAACAGGCGAGGTCTCACGGTCTGGCAATCTGTCTACCTCGAGCCACAAGTGGTCCCCTCGGCTGTCGGCCCGATGCTGAGGACCGCGCTCGTGATTTTCGTCATCGAGCTGGCAATCATCGGTTGGGTGCGGCGGCGCGCTGGCTCTCGCGCCCGCGCGGACGGTGACGCGATGCAACCGTCAGCCACGAGAGCGTGAGCGGTCGCAAGGTATCCGGAGGATCCAATGTACAAGAGCATCTACGTTCCCGTCGATAACTCAGACCACTCCAATCGCGCAGTTGTTTGCAGCCTCGAGTTGGGCAAGGCGTACTCCGCGAAACTGGTCGGCTGCCATGTCTACGCGGCAAAGCTGCACGACTATCGCTTCAGGCAGATGGAGTACACGCTCCCCGAGGAGTACATCGACGAGGTGGAACTCGAGCGCCAGCGGAAGATCCACGACAGTCTCATCACGATGGGTCTCAAGCTCATCTCCGACAGCTATCTCGATGGCATGTCGCGCCTCTGCGGGGAGTCAGGCCTCGCGTTCGAGCCGCGGATGATGGACGGGAAGCATCACACGGAGATCCTCAAGGATCTCGCCGGCTCACAGCACGACCTGGTCGTGATCGGCGCATTGGGAGTCGGTCGCGCGCGGGACAGCGTGATCGGCTCGGTCTGCGAACGCGTCGCCCGCCAATCCGATCGCGATGTCTGGGTGGTCAAACACGTACCCGAGCCAAACGAGCCGGAGCGCGACACCATTCTGGTGGGCATCGACGGCAGCCCACAGTCATTCGGCGCGCTCATGACCGCCATCGAATTGGCGCGCACGTTCGGCAAACAGATCGAAGCGATCGCCGTGTACGATCCCTATCTGCACTACTCCGTCTTCAACGGCATCGTCAACGTCCTCACCGAGCAGGCGGCAAAGGTCTTCCGCTTCGAGGAGCAGAATCAGCTCCACGAGGAGATCATCGACACCGGGCTCGCGCAGATCTATCAGTCACATCTCGAGGTGAGCGAGCGGATGGCTGGCGAGGATGGCGTCGCGATCAAGAAGACGCTCCTCGACGGCAAACCCTTTCAGAAAATCCTCGACCACGCGCGCAAGACGAATCCGTGGCTCATCGTAATGGGGCGCATCGGCGTCCACAGCCCGAAGGACGAGACGGGGCTCGGGAGCAACGCGGAAAATATTCTCCGCGGCGCGCCCTGCGATGTCCTCCTCTCCACGCGCCTCGAGGTGCCGCGCCTCGACGTGCGCGCCGAGGAGACCGTGCGATGGACGCCCGAAGCCGAAGAGCGGATGACGCACGTGCCCGAGCAGGTCAAGGGGATCGCCCGCACAGGAGTCCTTCGTCTGGCGCTCGAGAAGGGGCATTCGGTGATCACGAGCGCCGTGATCGACGAGGCGATGGATCGGTTCATGCCGAAGAGTGCCTCGGCCGCGACCAAGGCGCTCGCGGAGGCGGTCGCTCTCGAGCGAGCGAAGTCCGGTCCCGTGTCGATGTGCCGGTCGTGCGGCGTCGCCGCCACGCAGAGCGGCGCCGTCAAGTGCACCGTCTGTGGCGCGACGGATTTCGAAGTGATCTCGCAGGAGATGATCGAGAAAATCGCCGCCGTCGAGGGTGGGCTCGAGGAAGAGACGACCTACGACGGGCGCAAGCTGCGTTGGTCCGAGGACGCCCGGAAGGGCCTCTGGACCATGAAGAACGCGTATCAGCGGCGCCGCGTCAAGGCGCGTGTCGAAAAGCGCGCGCGCATGATGAAGCTCGACGCGATCACGCTCGACTTCGCCCGTCAGGTGATCGAGGAAGAAACCGGAGCGCCGCTCGAGATCCAGGGTCGTGCCGTGCCCATCCCCGAGAGCGCTGCGGCGGGCGAAGCGCGGCTCGTGGCCCGCGACGACAAGAAGAACCCGTTGATCTCGACGTTCGAGTGGACGGCCGACGCCGCGCAACGAGTGTTGCGCGTGCCCGCCGGCTTCATGCGGAACAAGACGCAGGAGCGGATCGAGGAGCTGGCGCGGGAACGCGCCGCGTCAACGATCGACCTGGCGCTGGTCGAGGAGGGGATCGAGATCGGCAAGCGGATGATGGCCGAAATGATCGCGACCTACGAGGGTCCGCCATCGACGGGCGCGAAGCCGATGCTCAACGAGGTGAGTCCGCTCACCGCGCGCGATTGAGTGCGTATCGCTTCTGCCGCACCGATGACATCGGGCTCCTCGTCGATGCGCTGAACCGCTGCTGGGCGCCGTATTATCCCGACGAGCCGCCGGTGACGCCGGCGGCATTCAAGCGATCGATTCGCGACCTGCAGGTCTGGTGCAGCAGCTGCATGGTCGCCTTCGCGGGCTCCGACCCGATCGGTGTCCTGATCGGTGCCAAACGGCCTTCCAGTACCCTCGTCCACAAGATCGCCGTTCATCCCGAACATCGGCGACAGGGCCATGGCCGTCACCTGCTCACCTCGCTCGGCTCGAAGCTCGCGATTCTCGGGCCACCGAGAATCGTCGCCGAAGTTCCCGAGACGCTCGTCCCTGCCCGCGAGCTGTTCGCCGCGAGCGGATACGTCCAGGAAGCGGTTCTGACGGATTACGTCCTCGAGATGCCTGCCCTGAGCGAGCATGGGTCCGGCGAAGCCGGACTCATGCGAGTCGAAGGGTTCGTGATCCCCGTGACGATCGACGATCTCGCCGCCAACGATCTTCTTGGTGAGAGTCCGCATGTGTGCTGGGAGCGCTCGGTCGAGACCCTGACGGCAAGGAAGGACGACATCTCAGGACTCGCAGTCGCGTCCGACGAGCGAATCGAGGCCTACGTCCTGTACGTGAAGCGCGACATGGAGGAGACGGAGATCGTCTCGATCCGCTCTTTCATCGAGGATGATGGCACCCGTCTCAAGCAACTGCTCTCTCAACTCCGCGGACGTGGCATGGAGACCTTCCGGTTCCCGAAGGTTCACCCGGCCGAGATCTCAATGGAGTGGATCGAGACGCTCGGGTTCCACCCGGTCGGCGTGCATCGACTCTACGCTGCGACCGCGAAGTCTGCCTGATGCTGATCAGTAATGAGCCCCTTTCGCATCGTCTGCGCCTGGTCGAGTCTGCCGCGACCCACCAATGTCCGGCCCGATGTCGGAGTGACCTCGCGGCTTCCACCATGTGAACCACGTGTGTCCCTGCGCCCTCCCGCGACGGATGTACCAGATGTAGTACGGAACCCACAGCCCGATTAGGAGCACGAGCGCGAGTACACCGGCCGAGGTCCAGATGTCCATTGTTCAGTTCCTCCCGTGCCGAGATTCATTGAATGCAAACGGCGCTCCCCGGGCCGTGAGCTCGTCTGCGACGGACCACAGCCGTCCCGCGTAGAGGCGGGTCTTCCGCCTTCGCCAAGGCTACGGCGGACCACCGTAGCTCAGAGAGCGCAGGTGGTTAGACCCGCCCGCCTGGAATGAAGCCGGTATTTCAACCTACTCTGCTGTGAAAACTGCAGGTGTTCATCGAGAACGGCAATAGATGAGTGCCCCCGCCCTAATCTGAACGCAACGCAAGCAGTGGATCGCGGATCGTTGCCCGCCACGCCGGCACGAACGACGCCAAGAGGCAGATGCCCACGAGTAGACCTGCCACCGATGCATGGGTAATCGGATCGAAGGGGTTCACTCCAACGAGGAGCGTGCGAAGCATGTGCGCCAACGCCGCGGCGAGCGCGATGCCGGCGCCGATGCCGAGAAGCGCGAACCGCCCGCCACGGACCATCACGTCGCCGATGATGTCGGACCGTCGCGCGCCGAGCGCCATTCGAATGCCGAACTCCTGCGTACGCTGCCCGACGTAGTACGCCACCATTCCGTACAAGGCGATTGACGCCATCAGCAATCCTACAGCCCCGAAGACGCTCGAGATCAGCGCGCCCACGCGGAACGGGAAGAACGCAGTCCCGCTGTCGAGGTGCTCGATCATCGACCGAACGTCGTAAATCGCCACATCGGGATTCACGTCCCGGACGATGCGCCGGACACCGAGTGTGAGCTCCGGCCCTGGCCTTCGCGAGCCCCTCACGGCGAGCGTGGCACGGGATGGGAAGGCCTGCGCCAATGGCCTGAACACTGCTCCTCTTGGGGATTCCCACACCGTCTGATACTTCCCGGTTCGCGCCACACCAACCACTTCCAGCGTCGCATCACGAACGACGAGCCGCCGCCCGATCGGGCTCCGGTTCGGCCAGAACTGGCGCGCCAGCGTGTCGTTCACGATGACGACCGGCTTTGCGTCCGCCGTGTCGCGGTCGTCGAACGGTCGCCCCTCGACGATCAGCACGCGCGCGGTGGCGAAGTACTCCCCGCCGACGTCCGCCAGAGAGACGGCCGGCGGCCGCCAATCGACGTCCGGCTGTCGATCGTCAGGGAACACCGTTGCGACGTCGCCGATGATCCCGAGCGGCGGGAACGAAATCCACGCCGCGGCCTCGACTCCCGGCAACACCGCAACCCGCTCGCGGACGGCTCGGTAGAAGGCAAGCCGTTCCTGACGATCGAGACCCGCAATTCCCGGCGTGGTCGACGCGAGGAGCAGATCGTTGGGATCGAAGCCGAGGTCCACATCTCGAGCGCGGTCGAGGCTGCGCACGAAGAGGCCGCCGCTGACGAGCAACGCGAGCGCCAATGCGACCTGGACGACGACGAGGGTGGTGCGCAGCCTGCTGCCGCTTGGCGCGGAAGGCCGCCAGCCCTGCCGCGGCGCGCCGCCGTTCTTCAACGAACCCGTCAGGTCAGCGCGGCACGCGACCCCGGCCGGTCCTACACCCGCCAGAAGCCCGGCGCAGACGGCGATCGCAAACGTTACCGCCAGCACTCGAATGTCGACGCTGAAGTCAGGATCGAGGTTCGTAACCGCGCTCGCACCGGCAATCAGCTCACGCAGGCCGGAGCTCGCGGCGACAATCATGGGAACAGCGGCCGCAGCCGCCATCAACGCCAGCACGACGGCCTCGGTGAGGAGCTGCCGCACGATGCGACCGAGCCGCGCACCGAGCGCGGCGCGGACGGCGAGCTCGCGTCCGCGGCTGCTGGCGCGCGCCATCAACAGGTTCGTCACGCTCGCGCTGGTAATCAGCAACAACAGCAGCGAAAGCCCCATCATGGACGTCGCTGCGACGCGCAGGCGTGGGCCGAACTCAGGGTTCGGTCGTGCGTGTGTCTCAGGCATGACGCGCAGCGACAAGTCGTCCGTGCCGGACGTATACTCGCGCGGAATTGACGCGTTCCTGATCTCGAGCGCACTGCGAGCCTGCTCGAGGGACACACCGGGCTTCAACCGCCCGAGCACTGTAAATTGGCGAAAGCTCCGATCGTTCAGAATCGACACTTCGCTGAAGTCGTCCATTCGCCAGGCGGGCACGTACGCGTCGATTCGCACGAGCGCATCAGTGTCGCTGAAGCCTTTCGCGGCGACGCCAATAATCGTGTAGGGCCGGCCGCTCAGCCGCGCAGCCCGTCCAATGACGGACGGATCGCCGTCGAATCGCGACGTCCAGTAGTCGTGACCCAGCACGACCACCGGCGCATCTCCGGGTGCACGCCCTTCGTCGGGCCGGATCAGACGCCCGGCCGCCGGCTGAACACCGAGCATCGAGAAGTAGTTGTCGGTGACGACTGCAACCACGACGCGTTCGGGATCGCGTCCGGCGTTCAGTGTTGCCGGTCTCGCCGTGTAACCCATGAGATCCGTCAGCGCAGAGCGCTCCTCCCGTAAATCCAGGAGATCGCGGAACGACAGCCATGGAGTTATCCCGGATGCGTGACTGATCGACACCAATTGGTCGGGACGATCGACTGGCAACGGCCGCAGCATCACCGCATTGACGATCGTGAACATCCCGGCCGTCGCGCTCATGCCAAGAGCGAGGGTCACCACAACAGACGTGGTGAACACAGGCGCACGCCTCAACGAGCGGACGGCGTAGCCAACGTCCTGGCGGAGGATCGCAAGATGCTCGCGCGGCGCCGTGGTGAACAAATCGAGAATCGTGTCGAGCCAGAGCCTCGTGACCGCCATGGCGCTACCCTCCCGATTGACGTCGCGACGCTGTACCTTGAACGTTTGCTCCATCTCACGCCCATGATCTGTGCGGAAATCGAATGGAAACGCTCGCAGAAGGAATCGGTATAGCCGATCGGCTCGCGACGCGGCGGGTCGTCGGTCCGGGTTCATGCCTGCCTCGGGCGCGGGACGAGCTTCTTCTGCCGCGCCATCTCGACGATCGACTCGAGACGCTCGATCTCGGCCACCGCCACGCGCCGGCCAAGCGGGGTCAATCGGTAATACCGCCTGCGCTCGTCGTCCAGCGCGAAGTCCGGTCGTTCGTCCGTCTCGACGATCAAGCCGTCGGCCGTGGCGCGACTGAGAAGCGCATAGAGCGTGCCGGCGCTGAGCCGCACGGCCCCCTCCGTACGCCGCTCGATTTCCTTCAGGATCGCGTAGCCATGTTTATCGCCGTCGGCGAGCGCGACGAGCGTATGCAGCATGGGCGACGTCAGAGGCAGGAACGTGTCTGCGGAGCGTTGCTGACGAGTCATAGAGTTATTCCGTCAAAGGTCCACACTCAGCCGCGTCACGACAGACTATAGCGTAATACGCTATATGGCGTGGAAGGTTCCGGGAGGGGAGGACACCCTCGCAATGACCTCGTTCCGGCATAAGGCTCCGCGTCAAGGAGTTCCTGCAGACGCTGGGGCCCTTGGCTTGAGACACGACCCTCCGCGCGTGGCACGGGACGGTGTAGGCTAATGGCTCGCGTCGAATCGATGAAGCGCTACCACGACATCGTCGGCGACGGAGGGTCCAGAATCCTCGAGCAGGTTGCCGAGCAACGCGCCCGCATAAGCGACGGGCTGGCCGGGGTGCGTCATGTCGTGGCTGTGGGCTCGGGCAAAGGGGGAGTTGGCAAGAGTACTTTGACGCTGCAGCTCGCGAGCGCTCTGCGCGCCCGTGGGCTTCGGATTGCGATCTTGGACGCGGACTTTAACGGCCCTTCACAGGCGCGCATGGCAGGTGTCCAGGAAGCGCTGTTCGTTCCCGGCAGTCACAAGGTCTCGCTCCCGCGCACCAGCAACGGGATCGCGGTCTTCTCGATGGGCTCCGTGATTCCGGAGTCGGAGGCGCTCGAGTTCGAGAGCGCTGCGCACGGAGAGTCCCACACGTGGCGCGCCACGAGGGAGTTCGCTCTCCTCGGCGAGATCCTCGGGTCCTTCGAGTGGGGGGCGCTCGATCTGCTGATGTTCGATCTCCCGCCGGGAGCCGAGCGGACCGTACAGTACGCCGATTTTCTCGGGCCCTTGGACGTGGCTCATCCCTCGACTTCGCTCGGGATGACCCTGAGCCCGTCGAAGGGTCAGGGCAGTCCGCGCGTGTCGTTCCTACTCGTGACCATACCCTCCGAGGTGGCACGCGGCGTGGTCGCCCGCTCCGTGGCCGCTCTGTCGAAAGGCCCCAATCGCCTCCTCGGTTACGTCGAGAACATGAGCGGCTACTACTGCCGCGACTGCAACGCCATCAAGCCGCTGTTCGGGTCGTCCGAGATATCGCGCCTCGGGATTCCGTGCCTCGGGACTGTCCCCTTCGATCCCGAGCTGGCACGGCACTGCGATGTGGGAATGCCTTTCGCGGAACTGGGCGAGACACCCGTTCGCCGTGCCCTGGACCAAGTTGCACAGCAACTTCTGGAAACCCTCATATGAAATTCCTCTGCGTCCCGTGCGATAGCCCGATGAAACTGCAAACAGTGGGGCCGCCAGAACGCGGCTCGCTGTCGATCGTCTACTCGTGTCCTGAGTGCGGCTACGAGATGGCGATGCTGACCAACGCGTACGAAACACAGGTCGTTCAGTCACTCGGCGTGCGGATCGGGCCCGCCGAAGCTTCAGCGGAGGCGGGCGGTCGCTGTCCGTTTCCCGCGATGATTCCGGGCAACGAGCAGCAGCAACCCAGCCAGGCCGGTGAGCCAATCGCAGTCCGGTGGACCTCCGGTGCCGAAGCGCGGCTCGCGAACATTCCTGAATTCGTCCGCCCCATGGCGCGGACCGGCATCGAGAGATTCGCCCGTGAGCGGGGCGCCCTGGAAATAGACGAAAAGATCCTCGACGCCGCGCGAGAGTTCTTTGGCATGTAAATCGTCGCGTGAGAGAGATGAAGATCCCGCTGATGAATGCGACGTCGCCTGCCGTGAGCCGAGTGGAAGGACCTGCCCTGAGCGAGCAGGCGATCTCGCCGCGAGCCGAAGGGTTCGCCCGGCCATACGTCATCTCCTGGAACCTCACCTACCGCTGCAATCTTGCCTGCGAGCACTGCTATCTCGACGCAGGGCCCAAGCCGCTGGTCGGCACGGAGAACTTCGCCGACCGGAGCGAGCTCGGCACGGAGGAATGCTTCAAGGTCATCGACGACATCGCCGGGTTCGCGCCTGAATGCCTGACGATCCTGACAGGGGGCGAGCCGCTCCTGCGGCGCGATATCCTCGAGATCGTTCGGCGCGCGTCGGAGCGCGGACTCTGGGTTGTCGTTGGCACCAACGGCGTGCGCATCACGGAGAACGTAGCGCAGCGCCTCGCCGAGGCGGGCGCAAAAGGACTGTCGCTTTCTCTGGATGCACTCGAGCCCGATCGTCACGACCGCTTCAGGATGGTGCGCGGCGCATGGCAGAACACAGTGGAGGGCGCGGAGATCCTGAACAGGACCGGTCTCCCCTTCATCGTGTTCTGCCA